>Ga0326514_10000027_pt1 | contig 83472 bp, 147 predicted proteins | sample 3_2548_0518_D_FD_203653 | JGI IMG/M metagenome (GOLD analysis project Ga0326514, IMG submission 203653) | Bovine rumen microbial communities from UC Davis, California, United States - 3_2548_0518 | ecosystem: Host-associated > Mammals > Digestive system > Stomach > Rumen | place: USA... | reverse complement strand
CTTGATATCAGATTGTTGAATAATGACGATATAGCTGATATCAATAAAATGCGCCTGCGAACATTACACTTTGCATGGGACAACCCCGAGGACGATCTTGAAAGTAAATTCACGAATTTTGCAAAGGAATTCAGACGTAAATCGAATATCGGAATGGTGTACTGTCTGACAAACTACAATAGCACACTGGAACAGGATTTATACCGCATATATACTCTGCGTGATTTGGGGTATGATCCGTATGTGATGATTTACAATAAACTAAATGCACCACAAACAATCAAGCGACTTCAACGATGGTGCAATAACAAAATTATATTCAAATCTTGCAGAAAGTTTGAGGATTACAAATGAGGAAGAAAAACACAAAGCGCAAGGGTGATAAGTACGAAGAACATTGTGCAAGAAAGCTCAGATTCAGAGGATGCATAGTCGAAAGAATCGGGGCAAGCGGTGACTTCGGAGCTGACCTGATTATAAAGACTTTCTTCTTCCGCAGGCTTGCAATAGTCCAGTGTAAGTATCTCACAGGAGAGACAGCGAAAGTCGGAACGAAAGCGATGCAAGATCAGATAGGAGGAAGCTATGAATGATACGGAGATCATCAGAAAAGCAGTTGAGACTATTCAGAGGCTCGGCTCATCAGCTCAGGACTGCAAGAGCTGCGCAAGACTTACGCTCTGCAATGCTTATCAGGACGGTGACAGCTTCCACGGCTGCGATTATAAGTGGATCCATGCAGATGCTGCGGAGGGCCTGATAAATGGAGAGACTGACTGACAGGGACACGGCCGAAGCTCTGAGGGCGAACGCTGAGAAGCTGCTCTCAAAGGGTATGCAAGTCAATATATCAGATCTACGGTACATTAAGCTTGCAGGCTACGAAAACGAACAAGAACGAAGAGAAATGATTAACCCAGCCGTTGACGATATCGACGGCTGGTATGAGTAGGAGGAATATAAATGACACGTTTACAGGAAGTTGAACAACTGCTTGACAGTAATCTACAGCTTATCACAGATTACAGCAAGCGAATTGCAGAGCTTATAGGCAGCGTCAGAGTGCTCGAAAAAGAGCGTGATAAGCTGACAAAGAAAAACAGAGGAGTAGAGATCGTCCGCTGTAAGGACTGCGTGAAACTTAACCGTCACGACTGCCCTATGTGCTACATAGAAAATAAGACATTGCAGTTTGCTGAGGTCAAGCCGAATTTTTATTGCGGCAAAGGCAGCCTTAGTGAGGAGGTGAGAGAGAATGACTGACACAGATATGCTGTATATGGCAGCTCAGGAAAAGAGAATCAATGAACTGTCAGAGGAAAATAAAATACTGATGAGCGAAGCTGACAGACTCATCAAGGAAAAGGGACAGCTCATGAAAACTAATGAGGAAATGAAGCAGCTGCTCTGCAAGCTGAGGCCGATACTGCGGAAGGCGCTCTTTGCACATTATGAGCAGACCAACAAGGCTAATGAGCTGTATGATAAGATAACGGAGATCGTGGGGAAGGAGTAAAGCCATGGATAATCTGAACATAATCAAAGATAGCGCGGAGCTGAGAAAACTGATAACCGAAAATCCTGAACTGCCTATTGTTGTTATGGAGGCCAGGAAGCAGCAGCCTCAGAATGGTGCTGGACATACTGCACGGATGTACGCTGCGGAATTGGAGAGGTACTTGATCATGAGGTACCGTGGAACGATGAACAGATCTATGATGATAAGACAGAATTCGAGGAAGATCTATGGGACTATCTTTCCGATTTTGCGGACACAGTTCCCGAACTTGAAGAGGAGTTCAAGAGGAGCAAAGAGGATTATGCACAGCACTGGCACAAGGCTATTATAGTCAGAGCTGATAATTGAGGAGGCTGAATCATGAAAACAGTACGTGATTTAATTTTGATTTTACTTGATGTGGACTATTATCGGACTTTTTCGGATACCTTCTGGAATATGCAGCATTTATCTGCTGATATGATCCTCGGAGGTGAATACTGATGCTGCTTAGAATAATTCTCGGCGGACTGTGTGCAATGGTCTGCTATTGGATGGGCTACTTTACGGCTGCTTTTTTTGCAGGAAGGGGTGACGATTCATGATATGGGACGAGTACTTGAAAGACAGAAAGTATGCGATCCGAAACGCATACAACGGCACGTACATACACAAGACGCTGTTCCGGGTGCGAGTGTTCCACGACCGCAAGGACGCACTTAAGTACATCCGCAAGTGCGGCATGAATGAGAAAATCTATGAGGTGGTGGAGATATGACAGAGAAAGAACTTGATCTCAGGCACTGGCTGAACCGTGCCTTTTACGCAGACAAAAAAGCAAAGGCGCTCGATATGCTCGTATCGCAGTGCAGGGAACGCGCTACAGGGCTTGTGAGATATTCAGAGGGTAATGATACCGGTAAGAGCGGCACGTCAAAAAACGGCACTGAGAGCGCTCTGATGAAGCTTGCGGAAATGGAAGAGAAGGCAGAATGTCAGAAAGCCGAAGCGGTCAAGGTATCAGCTGAGATACAGGATGCGATATCGATGCTGCACGATGATGATCTCGAAGCTGTGCTGATTCACAGGTATCTTAACTTCCTGACTATTGAGCAGACTGCTGAGATAATGAACTATCATCCTAACACTGTGAAAGCAAAAGTTAAGACTGCGGTACAGAAAATATGTACCGAAATGTCTTGAAATGTCCTATTCCCATGAGTAAAATGGTAGTATAGAAAGCAGGCGGAAAGCAGTTGCACAGGGCTTTACTGCGGTAGCAATGCCGCAGTTCTCTCCGCCTTGCCTCTATGGTATTCCGACACTCTCATTTATTTTCCATCTTTTTCCCGACTGTCGCATTCCCACGGTCGGGGTTCCCTGGCAGAGTAGAGAAGCAGCTATCTCGCAAGGCTCATAACCTTGAGGTCACTGGTGCAAGTCCAGTCTCAGCAACCACAGGATTTCATGTAGTTGGACATACCTCGTTTGATTTTTTTCACAGGATACCGTTCCGGGCAGGAGCGGTATTTCTGTTATAGGAGCATTCGTATGAAAAAGGCGTGTGTTTATTGTGGGAAAGTCCACAGCAAGGGCGAGAGCTGTGATAAGCGTCCTAAGAATACATACGGAGAACGCGGCAACAGAGAAGATCTGTTTCGTTGGTCCTACGCTTGGAAGTGCAAGAGAGAGCACATTCTGAAAAGAGATATGTATCTTTGCCGTGCTTGTTTTGAGAATCTGCCGTTTACTGTTCGCAGATTCAACAGTGAAGAGTTGTCAGTGCATCACATTCAGTCGCTGAAAACAAACTGGGAACTGCGTCTCGAAGATGAAAACCTTATCACGCTGTGCAGAGTACATCACGAACTGGCGGAAAGCGGCGAGATACCTGCCGAAAAACTGTTAAAAATTGTAAAAAACACTCCCCCCAGGGGGTAGCGGCTCTCAGAGGGAGGGCAGCTGTCCAACGACGCCCCCCTCTGAAAATAAAATATTCCAAAAATGGGGATTTCAACTGCATCAGGAGGTGAGAACATGGCAAGGCCAACTAAAGCTGCTGCAACAACAGTCGGGCATTTTACCAGTGAGGAGATAAAAGTTCGCAAAAACAACGAGGAATTACTGAAAGGCACATCATCTGACATTGAGCCGCCGGAGTATCTGACGGAATCACAGAGAAGTATTTTTCAGTACATCGTCGCGAACCTTGAAGCTTCGGGCATACTCGGGAGCCTCGACGTCTATGTTCTTACCGAGTGCTGCATATGCATTGACCGCATGCAGGAGATCGAGCGGAGTATCAACGAAAAAGGACTTTCCGGACCTCTTGTGCGTCTGAAGGACAGCTACACGAAAGCCTTCTTCAGATACTGCAACGAGCTGAGCCTCAGCCCTCAGAGCAGGGCAAAGCTTGCAAATATCAACGCTCAGACGGCAGCCGCGGACGAGAATCCGCTGCTTAAAATTCTTAGTGATGATGAATAAAAAGGAGCTGACAGCAATTGACATAGTGAAGAAAAGTCGAGTCTATAAATATGCTCTTTGGGCTGCCGAACCAGATAATTATTATGTCGGCCGTTATGTAAAGCTCCAGGCGGTGCAATGGCTCGAGATCGCAGACGGTAAGAGCGAGGATGCTTACGTTTGTGAGAAGCACTGGAAGAAAATAACGAAGCTGCTTAAGATCATCATGCATCCCGATCTTGGTCATTCCATGTATGAGGGCCTTGAAGACTACGCAGTTTTATTCATATATGCCCTTTTCTGTACGAAACGACGTACTGACCGTCTCAGATACTACGAGACAGGGCTTTTAGAGATCGCGAGAAAGAACTTCAAGACGTTCACCTCAGCGGTCATTTTTATTATCGGACTGCTGACGGAACCGCAGTTCAGCCGTTTTTTCAGTGTGGCTCCCGATCTGAAGCTTTCAAGCGAGCTGCATATCGCAGTAAAGAAGATCATCAAATCAAGCCCCTGTCTGGCTGACGAAAAGATATTCAAGCTCATGCGTAAGGAAATACGCTGCAAGCTGACTGAATCGGAGTACACTCCTCTCGCTTATTCACAGGACAGAATGGACGGTAAGCTTGCGAATATGTTCCTTGCGGACGAGTGCGGAGCTATGGACAACTACCCTATAGAAGCTATGCGTTCATCTCAGATCGTCCTCAGGGAAAAGCTTGGTATCATCATATCAACTCAGTATCCTAACGACAACAATGCTATGATCGAGGAGATAGATAATGCGAAGAAGATCCTCGACAAGCTTCGCAGCGGTAAGGTGTTTGCACTGCTGTACGAGCCTGATGATGAATACAAGACGGGAGACAAATGGAAGACCGAGGATATTGCTTTATATCAGGCTAATCCTGTAGCCTATGCTCATGAGTATATCATGGATGATCTCCGGCAGAAGCGTCAGGCGGCTATAGACTACGAAAATAAGCGTGAGAACTTTCTCTGCAAGCACATGAATATCCTCTACAAGGGCCTTGGTGTTGAGGGATTTGTTGAAATAACCAAGGTCAGACTGTGCTCAGCTCCTGAGGATGCGGAGTTCTGGAGGGGCAGGCGGGTATATATCGGACTTGACCTATCGCAGACCGATGATAATACGTCCGTAGCAATAGCCACTTATGACGCTGACGAAGATCTGATATACGTAAAAGTCTGGGGATTTATCCCGGCTGAAAAGCTTGAAGAGAAGTCTGAACGAGAAAAAGTGGACTATAAGAAGCTTATTGAGGACGGCGAGTGCTTTGCCTGCGGTGACGAGGTCATTGATTACGGCTTTGTTGAGGCTTTTATACAGTCACTGCCAGAGAGATATGGAGTTGAGATAGTTCAGCTGGGTTTTGACCGGTACAATGCTATATCCACAGTCCAGAAGCTCGAAAGCAGCGAGGATCCTATCGAGTGCGTTGAGATCAAACAGCACAGCAGTGTGCTGCACCGTCCTACAAAGCTCCTCAGGGAACGGATACTCAGTCAGAAATTCAGATACGATAAAAATCATATGCTTGAGATAAACTTCCAGAATGCCCGATGCACAAGGGACACAAACCTGAATCAGTACGTCAACAAGAAGAAGTCAGCTGGCAAGGTGGATATGGTCGTATCGATCATTAATGCGCTGTTCCTGCTGCAAGTGGACGTACTGGACAACATCGAGCAGAGCTTTGGATGTCAGATAATTTGAAAGGAAGTGGTCACAATAGGACTTTTCAGACGTAAAAAGAAACAGGAAATAAGAGCAGATACTGTTCAGAATGCAGAGACATCTATACTGACGTTCTTCGGTATCACCGGGGAGCTTACTCGTGAAGCTGCTCTCAGTATACCAACAGTATCAGCCTGCATCAACAAGGTCGGAGAGACAATATCACGGCTTCCTGTGAAGCTTTACCGCAAGGACGAAGAAGAAGTCACGGAAATATATGATGATCCGCGTATAAAGCTGCTGAACGGCAGCACCGGCGATACACTGAGCACTGTTGATATGTGGAAAGCAGCTGTCGAGGACTACTATCTCGGCCGCGGAGCCTGGATATACGTCAACAGTGACAGCCTGAGCGTCAGGAGCCTGCACTATGTGGACAGCCGCAGTGTCAGTATACTCTGCAACACGGATCCGATATTCAAGGCTTTCCGAGTTCAGATAAACGCACAGACGTATTATGACTTCCAGTTCGTCAAGCTGCTGCGCAAAACTCGTGACGGATATACAAATATTCCGCTGCAAGAGGAAGCATCATCGATACTATCAGCTGCATGGAACGCTCTGAAGCTCGAAAACATGATGAACTCCAACGGCGGATGCAAACCGGGCTTCCTGAAATCGAAGAACAGGCTCTCGGATGCGGCAATAGCTGCTATCAAGGAAGGATATCAGAAGGTCTATGACAACGAGGAGAAGCGTGATAAGATCGTCGTACTGAATGACGGTGTAGACTTCGAGGCTATTTCTTCAACGGCGGCAGAGCTTCAGATGAACGAGAACAAGAAGACCAACAGTATTGAAATATGCAAGCTGTTTGGCTTCCCTCATACGGTCATTGACGGCGGCGCTTCCGAGGACGACAACAAGAAGTTTATTTCTGCGGTCATATCCCTCCTGAATCAGATAGAAACGGAGCTTGACAACGTTCTGCTGCTTGAATCAGAGAAGGAGCAGGGCTATTACTGGGCATTTGATACGAAAGAACTGACACGCGGCAGCATGAAGGAGCGCTACGATGCTTATGAAGTCGCTGTCCGCAATAATATCCTTCAGATAGACGAGATACGCCGTGAAGAGGACTATGAACCGCTCGGCTTCAACTTCGTCAAACTGGGACTCCAGGACGTTCTCCTCAATCCTGAGACTATGGACGTATTCACACCGAATACAGGACAGACAAAGAACCTGAAAACAGGCGAAGAGAGAGCAAGAGGAGACAGCTGGACTAAAGGAGCACACGGTTACTTTACCGGAAGCAAAGGATCAGGCGGCAGTTCTTCCAGCGGAGCAGGTGGAAAATCCGGGAAAAGTGTTGACAAATCTCAGAAAAGTGGTATAATAAAAGCAACACCAGAGCAACGCAAAAAGTTTATAAAAGACATTAAAGGTACAAAAGCAGCAGACGGAACTGTTATTCAGTCAATGATACCGCATACTGCTGATCGTATGATTGAAAGAGGAATATCTTCCGGTACTGTAAAAGATGTTTTAAGCAATCCAACAAGTACATATCCTGGAAATAAGCCTAATCGCAAGTGTGTCCAGAAGGGCAATATCAGATTAGTTTATGAAACTTCCGGTCTAATGATCACGGCTATACTCTTGGAGGGTGATTAAATGAAAACGTTGAATTCAAAACAGCTTGAATTTCTGAAAAATGAATTCGGGATAACTGAAATAGATTATTCCGATAAGAAAGCAGTTGAAGAGATTCGTTTGAAGTGTTTTGACATTGAAACAGATGAAAGCTATGAAAACTTTATGGCTGGCGATGATACTTCATCATCTATCGGCAAAAGAGGCGATATGGCTGTATCTATCATCGATGATTTGTATAGCATTATTCACGCATAAATAACAAATTAACCGTTCACATTGTGAGCGGTTTTCTTATGCCCATTTGGAGGAGGTGAGAAGAATGGACGAGAAGGCTTTACAGATAGTCAGAGACTACATCGAAGGGCACCTTGACAAGTCAGACCAGAAGCCTGAGTTTGAAGTATACACCGTCTGGAAGTGTAAGGCGTTGCAGAACTGGAAGTATTTGCTGTCAAGTTCGCTGCCTGATGGTATGTACTACGAGCTGACATACAACGGCGACAAGAAGGAATGGTATCTCGACGCTTACAAGAAGTTCGAGAATGTTGTCATAACTGAATAACGCTTACAAGCATTTGCTAAGGACATAAACGTCCCTTGCAGGTGCATTTTTTATACCCAAACCACGAAAGGAAGTGATAAAATGCGTATAGAACTAAGAGCTGACGGCCTGCATATAAGCGGCTACGTCAATGTCACCGGCAAGCTGAGCAGGCCTGTGATAACTCCAAGGGGCAAAGTCCTTGAAACTATCGAGGAGAGGGCTTTTGCGGAGGCTATCAAGAAGAACGGTGATATAACCGTTACCCTCGATCACGATCAGGGACACGCCTATGCAAGTACCCGTGACGGCACTCTGACGCTGAAAGAGGACGCTATCGGACTCCACGCCGACGTACTCATCACCGATGAAACAGTCATTGAAATGGCACGAAAAGGCAAGCTCAGAGGCTGGAGCTTCGGAATGTACAACGTACAGGACGAAATGGAGAAAAGGGGAGAGGATGAGCTCCCGATAAGGCACGTTAAAAGCCTTATGCTCGACCACATATCTCTTATCAAGGACAAGATCCCTTGTTATGCTGCTACTTCGGTGGAGTGCCGTGCCGGCGAAGCTGTCGACCTGGAACAGCGCGGTATGGATGTACCGCCTGAGTATATCACATACGAAAATAAACCCGATTACACTGATTACGAAAGAAGGATCAAAGAATTATGAAAAAGCTTATTGAACTCAGAAACAAAAAGAAAGCAGAGCTTCAGTCCATGCTTGACACTGTAAAGGCTGAGGAGCGTGCGTTCAACGAGGAGGAGACTGCTGCATTTGATGCACTCGAGGCAGAGATAAAGTCTCTCGATGCAACTATCGAGAAGGAAGAGAGAGCTAAAGGTATATCTGAGCTCCACGTCCCTCAGGCAGCACAGCAGACAGAGAAGCTCACACAGGAGCAGATCGAGGAGAGAGCTTTCACCGACTTCCTTAACGGTAAGATCACCGAGATGAGAGCAGGCGAGCAGAACGTTGACTGGACTAACAACAACGGTGCAGTTATCCCGACTACTATTGCTAAGCGTATCATCGACGCTGTCGTTGATATCTGTCCTATCCTTGCAGGAGCTGACGTATACCACGAAAAAGGCGTTCTTAAGATCCCGAAGTGGACAAAGGCAAACTCTACACATGATGTGACTGTAGGATATGCAACAGAGTTCACTCCTCTCACAGCAGACAGCGGTAAATTCGCTTCTGTAGATCTTGGCGGTTATCTTGCAGGCGCTCTCGTACTTGTTGGCAAGAGCGTTATCAACAGCGCAGCAGTCAACGTTACAGAGTTCGTTATCCGCAAGATCGCTGAAAAGGCTGCACAGTTCCTCGAGGGAGAGCTCCTTAAGGGTAGCGGTTCAAGTGCTGCACAGGGCGCAGTTAAGACAACAAATGTTGTTACTACAGGTACAGCACTTACCATTGGTCTTGATGATCTTATCGCACTCCAGTCGGCTGTTAAGCAGGCACACCAGAAGAAAGCTTGCTGGACTATGACTCCTGCAACATTCACAGTTATCAAGCAGCTTAAGGACGGAGACAACAGACCTCTGATTCAGCCTGATGTATCATCTGAGTTCCCTTACCGACTCCTCGGAAAGCCTGTATACCTCTCTGACAATATGGACGAGATTGGCGGCAACAAGCTTGCGGTGCTCTACGGTGACTACAGCGGTCTCTCTGTAAACTTCCGCGAGGATATCGGTATTGAGGTGCTCAGAGAAGCATATCACACTCAGCACGCAATCGGCATCGACTGTTGGTTTGAGTTCGACAGCAAGGTCACAGACGAGCAGAAGCTTGCTGTTCTTAAGGTCAAGGCATCATAATTATATCGGCGGACAGGTGAGAGCTTGTCCGCTGAAAATATCCGAAAGGCGGTGAGAGTATGAAAATAAGTGAGCTTACATCTGAGATCGTCAAAGACTATACCGGTATTTCCGATGATGACAGCGATGATATTATAACCAGTCTGCTGATGCCTGCGGCAAAAGCCTATATCAAAGGCTATACAGGACTTGGCGATGCACAGATAGACGAGCATGAAGATCTTACTACAGCATTCTGCGTACTTGTGTATGACATGTATACTCAGAGGGATTATACTCTCAGTCTGCATAAACAGGTATCACCTACAGTAAAAACGATACTCAGTATGTACGCAGTAAATCATCTGGGGTGATATTATGGCTTATACGAAAAAGATCGAGATACAGCATTATGCTGAGACTACTGATAATATCGGCAATCACAAGAAAGCATGGCAGACCTTATTCAGGCCCTGGGCGGAGATCAATGGTACAGGCGGACGTGAATACTATGCTGCTGCACAGGTCAATTCTGAGAATGATATGATATTCAAGATAAGGTATTCAAGGATCCTTGAAAGCAAGCTCACATCAGAGCTCCGCATCGTATACAAGGGCATTACCTACGATATCAAGCACATTGACGATTTCAAAGAGCAGCACATGGAGTTCGTGATCCGTGCCAGACAGCTTAACGGAGGAGTAAGAATATGAATGATACGATCACTGCCGATGAGCTTGTTACTACGCTTATGGACTACTGCAAGGGCTATACTGCCGAAGTCAGAGAAAAGGTCGGAGAATGCATAGAAACTGTCGGTGAAGAAGCGCTGGAGGAAGTAAAACGCCTTGCGCCTGTATATGCAGGCAGTGACAAGGGTGTTGCCAAAGGTGCATATCGCAGAAACTGGACATATCTCATTGAAAAAAGCAATGGTAATATAACCGTTACAGTCCACGTCAAAGGCAGACATTACCGGCTTACTCACTTACTTGAAAACGGACATCTTACACGTAACGGCATAACAAGGACCAGGCCTATCCCTCACATAAGTATTGCTAACGATCACGCTCAGCAGAAGGTGCTGAAGCTGCTGGAGGAAATATGATACAACTTGAATTCGATGAGATATATCAGCGCCTTTGTTCTCTCAGCCTTCCTGTAGCTTACCTTCGATTCAATAAACCGCAGGAGCTTCCGTTCATTGCCTATCATGAGGCAGGTGCGGAAATAAAAGGCGCCGATAATTACAATCTTTACCGCGATTCCACTGTTATAGTAGAGCTTTATACCGAGGATAAGGATGTTTCTCTTGAAAGACAGCTTGAAGCATTATTTTTCGATACAGAGCTTGAAAAACAGGCGGATACCTATCTTGAAGATGAAGGGATGCACTTTACATCCTATTCGTTTAATACTATTCAGAAAACAGGAGGTCAAAATGGGACACACACAGACTAAAGAGCTCAATAAGATCCCACTGGGATCAATGGATTTCTACGTTGTGGAGTTTACGGGAACTATCCCCACTGATGAAGCACTGGAAGTCGAAGCTAATATGATAGGCCGTACAAAGAACGGCGCAACTGTTAACTATACTACGACCTGGTATGTAGCCGAATCCGACGATGGCAAGGCTAAGAAGCGCAAGATCACAGGTGAAAATATGGCTATCAGCTACGGAAATATCACCTGGAACGGCAATACTCTCCAGAAGCTTATCGCTACTGCAAGAGTCACAGAGGCTAATAATAAGCGTACTGCTAAGATTGGCGGAATTGACAATGATAACGGAAAGCGTTACCTGATCCGCGGCGTTCATAAGGATAAGGTAGACGGCGATATCCGTATCACAGGTGTAGGCGTTAATACTTCCGGCTGGGAAGCAGCGTTCTCACCTACTCAGGAAACTATCATAACTCCTACATTCGAGCTCGAGCCTAAGCTCGATTCAGACGGCACACTTCTGATCTATGAAGAGGAGATCATCGAGGCTGCTGCTGTTCAGAGCGGAGGTGCATGATATGTACAAGGTCATAGCAGCGTTTGAGGACCTTCAGGACGGCGGCTATCACTATAATGAGGGCGACAACTACCCGAGAAAAGGCGGTGCCAAGCCTTCAAAAGAGCGTATCGCCGAGCTTTCGGGAAGCGATAACAAACGCGGTATTCCGCTGATAGAGAAGAAATAACAGAGGGGCAGGAGAGATCCTGCCCTGTTTTTGTAAAGGAGCATGGTATGAGAAAATATGATCTGAAACTTGATAACGGTACACGTCTTACTGTGCATCAGCCTACTGTGCGAATGTGGTATGACGGATACAGGAACGCCAGAACGGACGAGGCTGTATATAAGGCTATAGCTGATATATGCAGCAGAAACGATGAGGGCATAGTAGTAGAACCAGACTACATCAAAGATAATTTCACTATGGACGACTTCAAACGCTTTGCTTCAGAGTTCCCGAAATGGATCGAGAATGAACTGTCAACGAACCCAAACTCATAATGCCTTACTATCCTGAGGAAGGAAGTAAGGCACATTATCAGAATAACAGCTACTACAGAAAGGTCGTATCCGACTATACAGGACTTACTTTTGTTGAAATAGACGGCATCGGTATCCTTGACTACTTCGGATATATCCACGATGCAGTGGTATGGAACTGTCAGAAAAGCGAATCAGGACGTGAATACCTTGAAAATGCATATTGCTACAGCCAGACTGAGCCTGACAGAGAAGCGCTGAGAAACAAGTTCGGAGGTAAAAATGGCAAATAAGATAATAAAAGGCCTGACCATACAGATCGGAGCTGATACCGTCGGACTGGACAGCGCATTAAAGGGCATGGAAACTGCCACGAAAAGAGCGCAGTCCGAGCTGAAAGAAGTAGATAAGACTATCAGAGCAAGCGGTGATTCTGCTGTCCTCTGGGAGCAGAAGCAGAAGCTTATAAACACTGCCCTTGAAGAAAGCAAAAAAAAGCTTGGTACGCTGCTCGAAGCACAGTCACAAGTTAAGCAGCAGCTTGCAGATAAGACAATCAATGAAGAACAGTACAGAGTCTTTCAGCGTGAAATTGAATACACAAGAGCTGAAGTAAAAAAGTATGAGAATCAGTTATCCTCTGCGAATGATAAGCTCTGGGAACTTGGGCATGCATCCGATTCCGCAGCTGATGACGTAGATGAGCTCGGCAGAGAGACCGAGGAGGCAGGTGTACAGGCAGAACGTGCATCAAATGGCGGTTTTACTGTCATGAAAGGCGTGCTTGCCAACCTTGTGACCGACGGCATACGTTTTGCCGCCCGTGAGTTTAAGGAACTGACTACGGACGTGATCGGGACAGGCGCCGCATTCGATGCCGCTATAGGTCAGGTCGCTGCTATCTCTCAGGCATCTGCTGAAGAAGTAGACCAGCTGAGAGAGAAAGCTATAGAAATGGGCTCGGCTACAAAGTTCACAGCAGAACAGTCCGCGGAAGCTTTCAACTACATGGCAATGGCAGGCTGGAAGACTGAGGATATGCTCAGCGGTATAGACGGTATCCTCGGACTTGCGGCAGCTTCGGGAGAGGATCTCGGTATTACATCGGATATCGTTACCGATGCCCTTACTGCCTTCGGACTTAAAGCCGGGGACGCAGGACACTTCGCCGATGTGCTTGCGGCAGCGTCGTCAAACGCAAATACTAATGTCAGCATGATGGGCGAGACGTTTAAGTATGCAGCACCTATAGCAGGTGCTTTAGGCTACACTGCCGAAGATACTGCTCTTGCTATCGGACTTATGGCAAACAGCGGAATCAAGGCATCGCAGGCAGGTACAGCGCTCAGAACTATCATGAGCAACCTGACAAACGATTTTACTATATCAGGTGAAAAGATAGGCGACGTCACTATCAAGACGCAGAACGCTGACGGAACGATGAGAAGCTTTGCTGATATCATTGCTGATACAAGGGATGCATTTGAAGGACTTACAGAGTCCGAAAAAGCTAATGAGGCTGAGACTCTTGTCGGCAAGAATGCAATGTCAGGCTTCCTGGCTCTTGTTAATGCAGCTCCTGCCGATGTGGAAAAGCTCTCCGGTGCTATAAAGAACTGCGACGGAGCAGCTCAGAACATGGCTGAAACAATGCAGGATAATCTTGCAGGTGATATTACAAAATTCCAATCTGCTGTGGACGGCGCAAAGATACAGCTATCCAAAGGCTTGCAGCCTGTGTTGCGTGATGTAGTCCAGTATGCGACAGAGCAGGTCCCGAAGGTCGGGAGAGCTCTTGAACCGGTACTGAAAAAGGGTGCCGAAGCAGTTAAGTATGTGTTGAAAAATCTGCCTGACATCATTGAAAAAGGAAAAGATCTGTCTATAGTTGTTTCCGAAATAATAAAATACATTTCGTGGGGCGTTCCCGGTATAGCTGTTGCATTTGTAACAGCATCTAAAAGAATCGAGGAAGCACACCTTGAAAAAGTGTTTGAGGAAGCTGCTGCCGAGACCAACAGGCTGACTGACGAGCTCAACAATAACATATCGGTTATGGCTGATATGAAAGATAACGCTGACAAGCAGATCCTTTCGGATAAACAGCTTATCGATCAGACCAAGATACTGTATGATGAGCTGAGAACACTTGTAGACACTAACGGTAAAGTCAAAAGCGGATATGAGGACAGAGTTGAGTATATAGTCGGGGAGCTTTCTGAGGCTACAGGTATTGAGATAGAGTATATTGACGGTCAGATACAGAAATACGGTGAACTTAAGCAAAGTATCGATGATGTTATTCAGAAAAAGAGAGCGGAATCAATGCTTAATGCCTATAACGATGTATATGATCAGGCTCTGTTGAGAACCGGTCAGGCAAACGCTGAATTAGAGCAATTGAAGCATAATGCGGCTAAGAACAGAAGCGACATCGAACTGCTGAGGCAAAAGGCGGTGCAGAATGCCTATGCCGAGCATAAGAGTACTGCGGCGCTCGGTGAGTTTACATCGGCGAACTATGATGCATGGGCTCGATTTATGACTCAGGAGGATCTTCAGCGCCTGATCGCAGCTGAGCAGAACATAGCTGAAACTGAAAAAGCTATAGAAACCTTGAAGGAAGAGTTCAGGGACAATCAATCTATCGTTGAAAACTATGAATCTGCTGTCGAGCAGATGTGCAATAACAACTACTATAACGTGCAGATGATGCTCTCGCATATCGGAGACCTGGAATATGCTGCTCTGCTCAATGCTAAAGGTAATACCGAAGATCTGAAAAAGAGCTTTATTGATGCTGTAAGAAGTGCAGAAAAAGAGTATGAAAACAATATTGAGCTCGGAGACAGAAATGCGAAAAAGACCTTTAAGTCTACTGTTGACGATATTACACGGCAGGCAAAGGAAGGCGGCATCAGTGCAGGCGAGCTCCTCAGCACAGGAATAGTCAATGAGCTGTCTCAGATAGACGGTTTTGATACTCAGGCGCTTATGGACTTCTGCGAGGCGACAGGTATATCAATGGGTGAAGTCCTTGGTTCCATGACCAGAGACACAGCTGAACGGTACATTGCAGAGATACATGACAGTATTGATATGATATCGAACTCCGGCGGCTTCGCAGGCAGATATATAGGCGGACAGCTTGAAGATGTGTTCAGGCACATCGGCTTATATGCAGAAGGCGGTACGCTCAGAGAAGGACAGGGAATAGTAGCGGAGGCAGGTCCCGAACTCATAAGCATCAATAACGGAACCGCCCGTATCACTCCGCTTACAGGCAGAGCTAAGAATACTCCTGTCGAGCTGAGCGGTGGCCATACAGTAATTAACAAGTATTACAACATCAAGGCGAACGTATCAAGCAGATATGATGTCTACAGGCTCGCCGAAGAACTGGCGAATGCAGAAAAAGTATATGAAGCAGGAATGGGGTTGATATAATGAGCAGCTTCACCTTTAACGGGATCTCCTCCGATGATCTCGGAATAATGATAACTAAACCTATTGTACGGCCTACTTGGAGCAGGATAGTAAACGAGGAAACATCTGGTGCAATATCAAAGCTGATGCAGCAGCTGAAGACTTATGACAACTCCGAGTTCCCTGTATACGGTGTTATAACGGATGCGACTGAGGATAATATGAGACTGATATATCAGACTCTGAACGGCCGCGGAAGGATGATAATATCTACAGCACCGCACGAGTATATGAATGTGTTCATCTCTCCTATAACTCCGCAGCCTGTTGCTTTGATGATGTCAGAAATTGTCCTCAGTATAGTTGCACAGCCCTTCGCCTACGCAGTCAATCCGACAGGGCAGGTGATAACACAGGACTTTGAGATAATCCGTAACGGCGGCACGATATTCGCGGCGCCTGAGATAATGCTTAAGCCGAGGAGTGCCGGGGACATCAGCATCGATGTTAACGGAGCGTCGTTCGTGATAAAGGTACCATCCGAGCTGGTAGGCAAGACGATCATAGTGGACTGCGAGGTACAGGTCGCATACTATCTCGGCGATAATAACGAGAAAATATCGATAACGCACATGACATACAACGATTTCCCACTGCTGAAAACAGGGGAGAACTACATCAAGTACAGCGGCAGCGCTTCTGACGTTGTCTGCAACGTGAGAGAGAGGTGGTTATAAATGGCTGCTACAGGCTCAGGAACACAGATGGATCCGTATATCGTCGGTAACTGGGACGATTTTCTCACAGTCTGCAACATAAGCTCCACAACGTATATCGTATGGGACGATGCTGAGGATAAAGTTGTTGACTTTAACGAAATCAATCCACAAGGATTCACAGAAACCATAGCAATGAAAGGCATCATCGACTTCAACGGTTGGGAGTTGAGGAACTTTTACAGCACAGCTCAAATAGCTTTTCAGCTCGGCAACGGCTATTCAGAAGCTGCACAAAGCCTGTCGAATCTGCGAATAACCAACGCAAGACATGATTCACAGAATACAAACCAGCATGAGTTTATCCGAATTTTTACAAATGACTATTCTGCACTTGACAACGTTACAATATCGCTGGAATTCAGCGCTGAAAACTACAGTTTCATTGTAACGCCCGGAAGAAAAGTAACGCTTAATCAATTCGGCTCGTACGTGTATGGTATAGCAAATACGTCATTTGTATATACACGTTCTCTGTCTAATTACGGTTCATTCGATATCAAGCATAGCAGACTACATATGGATGTGCAAGATAAGAGCACCGTGTCAAGCGATTCAGAGCATATGTTCAGAATGACCACACTCTACAACAGCATCGTATCAGGTACATATCTGAGAGATGGCACAGGAGATGGCAAGCTCTTAATAGGCACAACGGCAAGCGCACTCAACGTCATAAGACTACAGACGAACAAGGGCGTGAAATATAACGGTTCCGGGATATCTCTGAAAATCGACCGCGACTACACGGGAGACATAGTCCGCCCGAACATTGCGACATGGGACGAGCATGTTCTCGTCGTTAACGAAACCCAGTCCAGGACGCAACAGGAAGAGATCCTCGCTGCCGGATTCCCACTGCATAAAGCTGTTGATTAGGCGGTGAGCATATGGATACACACACATATAGTACGCCGCCTATGGAGAATCTGAGAGCCTCGGCATCGGTAGGGAGCTATGAGACATACGGAGTCAGCGGAGCGACGATCACAGAAAGCAATACGTATCTGCTTTCCGACCTCATAGCGCTGGAAACGCCTGCAACAGGGATTAAGCTGAAGTGCAATATCCAGCAGTCAAAGGTCACTTACAATTCACAGACTCAGGCTTACAGCGAAGAGATAACAGATGTGAATGGCGGTACTAAGGCGGTGCGCTGGTACTATACAAGAGACGGACAGAATGTGCTGTTCCTCGGTCAGACAACACTGACGTGTACGGTAGCGGATGATACAGACGAGGCTGACATTGCTGTAACTCCGGTAATGCCGAACGCAACACACTTCCGACTGATGATCTCGGGTTCAGGCAGTAAGTTCTACTACGACTATGCTGACGTTCCGCGTGACAGAGCAGGAACGAACACCTTCCTTGTTGCCGCAGACCTTGATATCTACACTTCATACTTCCTCAGTGACGAGGGAGAGTATAAGAACATCGGACACGAGGACGGACTTGCCGAAGCTGATCCGCCGATGCTTACCTCTATGCCGGACTCGGTCTGGCGAGTTGACGGACTGACTGACGACGGTTATCAGTGGCATAAGCTGCTGCCTGATGTTACCCGATACAAAATGGATCCCCTCGAGCGTGACCATGTTATCAGGGTATACGATATTTCCGAGCCGCAGAACGGTTTCCGTCATAACGGCCTTGCTATTCTGGATCCTATAAGCTGTACCAGCTATCACGATAAGGACAGGTGGGACATAGAGCTTGTGCATCCTTTGGACGACTGGGGGAAATGGAAGTTCCTGCTTGTGCAGAATATCCTTAAGATTGACGGTCAGCTCTTCCGCATATATGCTCAGGAGCCTTATATAGGTCCTTCGGGTGGTTCCATGAAAATCAATGCAAAGCACATATCAGGAGATATGGCAGATGATCTAATCGAGCACGGCATCTTCAACGGCGGTACAGGTCAGCAGTTTATCAACTGGGCTTTTAATGCAAAAGTACCCTGGAATCCGCTTGATTACTATAATAAACCTTACGACTTCACGGGCTATTCGGACTGCGACGAGATCGCAGGAGTGGACGAGTACGAGAACGTTACGCTTTGGGGCGCTATAGCAGGTGTGGATAACTGCATGATAAATCGTTTCGGCGGTGAGATCTACAGGGATAACTTTTACTTCTCGGTCTGCAAGCGTATGCAGTTTGCTAAGGACGACGCTTTTTATCTCAGGTACAGCCTCGACATGGTCGAGATACGCCAGAAGGTTGACTACACGGATTTCTGCACGAATCTGAACTGTTATGACAACTTCGGGAATTTCTTCGCGGTGTCTTATACTCCCACATCAGCATGGGCAGTGCATCACGCTAAGCGCAGAATGATGAAGTTCAACTATGATCGGTTCGAGGGCTCAATGGAGCGCCTCGCAGCTGACGCTATGGCGTACTGGAATCAGGTGTGCGCTCCGAAGGTGACATATGAACTTAAGATCGCTAATCTGATGCACGATCCTCGATATGCTGATTTCCTTGACCTCCAGAACTACAACTACGGAGACAGGGGAACGATATACTGTCCCGAGCTGGATATATCAACAGTGCAGCAGATAACAGCTGTAGAAAAGAACGAGATAACAGGCGACATTATCAGCATGACTCTCGGAAACCTCTCTGCAAGTCTGTGCCGTCCGTCATACATGGGCAGCACAGTCAGCTCAGGCCACGATCCACAGGACAGAACAATGGATATGCTGCAATCAGAATTGAAAGACATGAACCTCAGGCTGCTCAGCACATGGCGAGGAGCTGCGTCCTATAAGTGGAGCGATCTGAAAAAATACACATGGAAGGAAGTAAAAAAGTATGGCAACAAGGACACCTAATCTTTCACTCATCAAGCCGGGCCCGGATGATGCGGTCGATGTGGCTGATCTCAACGAAAACTTTGACAAAATTGATAATTTTGCAGGGGGAGTGGGCGGAGATACATATACCAAATCCGAGATCGACGAAATGCTTACCGAAAAGGTCGATGCCGAGGAAGGGAAAGGGCTGAGCACCAATGACTATACCGACACAGAAAAATCAAGAGTGGCGTCAAGTACGGCAGGCGTTACTGCACTGGAACAAATGAACGGAAAAAAGAACTGGATAAATGTCAATGTTACTTCTCAGACGGTAAGCACGCTTGATTTCACTGTGAATGCAGACAATACAATCCTTGTCAACGGCAGCAAGCCCTCATCATCTGTATCACTTACAATCAATGATGCAGTACAGCTCCCACAGGGGGATTATGTCCTTCTTGACGGTTCTGGAGTATCTTCATCAATCCTTAACGTTACATTATTCAGAAATACAAGTACGTGGACAGGAACTACAGCAACGAACGGAAGATTTGAGTTTACAGCAAACGGTACAGATACATATTACTGTCGAATCTATGTCAATACAGCTGCGGATAACGTGGTGTTTAAACCAATGATAATCCCGAAAGCCGCATATGATGCAGGATTTACAGATTATCAGCCATACGCACCCACCAACAGGGAGCTTTATGAGATGATATTAAGTTTACAGTCAGGCACGTAAGGAGGAGAAAATGCAGTACATACTAATGCTTACTATAGTCCTCGGACTTGCCCTGTCTGACTTTATCACAGGTATCATCAAGGGATATATAACGGGTACGCTCAGCAGCTCCAAGATGCGCAAGGGCGGACTCAATAAGATCGGCGAGCTTATCGTTATGGCAACAGCCTGCGGTCTGGAGATAGGCATCAAGGCACTCGGACACTACTACAGCGCCGCAGAGCTTGCAGGCGTTACGGGTACAGTCACCGCTATACTCGTCTTCGGCTATATAGTTATCATGGAGCTGATCTCAATACTCGAAAACTACGCGGAGATCAATCCGGATTCGGCAGGCTGGATCGCGTCGCTGCTGAAACGACTCAAAAATGTAAAGGAGGAAAAGGACGATGAAAAAAGGAATTGATGTATCAGAGTGGCAGGGTACGATCGACTGGGAGACTGTCAGGGCTTCGGGGGTAGAGTTTGCTATTCTCCGTGCAGGTTACGGCAGAGTGGCATCCCAGAAGGACAAGACCTTCGATGCAAATTATTTCGGCTGTAAAGCTGCGAATATCCCTTGCGGAGCGTATTGGTACTCGTATGCTACAAGCGAGGACGAGGCACGTCAGGAGGCGGCAATTTGCCTCGATATACTCAAATACAATCAGCTCGAATACCCTGTCTATTACGATGTCGAGGAACAGCGCACACTCACTCTCGGAAAAGAAAAGGTGAGCGCTATCATAAAAGCTTTCTGCGACGTGCTCGAAAAAGCAGGATACTTTGTAGGTCTCTATATGTCTGCCTATCCTCTGGGGAATCTCGTGAGCGAGGAAGTGCGGAACAGATATGCCGTGTGGGTAGCTCATTACGGCGTGACTAAGCCTGTTTATTCCGGGAAATACGGCATCTGGCAGAAATGCAGCACAGGGACAGTCCCCGGCATTGCAGGCGATGTTGACCTCAACGAAGCGTATGAGGATTACCCTGAGATCATAAAGGCAGCGGAACTCAACAACTGGAAAGCTGCGGAAGAAAAAAAGCACCGCCTGAGGGTGTACCTCGACGATGCTCTCATAACCGACCACGAATTCAGCGGACTTATAGATTAATGCTTGTAGCCTCCTCTTACAAAAAGGGGAGGCTTTTTCTTATATATCTTTGTGGAGTTAAGACCGCCAAATGTCAGAAAGATATGATTTACAGTTTATAAAAAATCTCGATGATGCCTTTTGGCTTGATATAGACGATTCTGTCGACTATGCTGCGGAGAGTTATATTCTTCAGTGTCTCACTTGTGTCCTCATCTTCAAGTATCTGGAGTCCTGCCTGGATCCTTCCCGAAATAGTTTCTCTGATTTTTTCCTCGCTCAGAGGAGCAGGAGGTATAGCAGCAGTCAGCTCATCGATGCGAGACTGTACGATTTTCTTGTTCTGCTGATATTCTTCGAGTGTGTCAATACCTGCCATGTAAGCCTCACGAATACGTGAGAGCTTTTTCTTTTCACGTTCGATCATTGCAGTAATGTCGGGAGCTGCCGAAGTCTGCTTCTGCTCTTCCACGTCAATCGTGAAGTTCTGATGCTCGAAGTCTGATTTCAGATGCTCTATAACGGCGGAGTTAAGCTTCCTGATCGTTACCGAATGCGATACCATACAGGTGCCGTGTGCGTAGTTATGACATTGTAGTGATGTCTTACCCGAGGACATTGTCAGTGTAGCTCCGCAGCTGTCACAGCGGACGATACCCTTAAGCATGAATTCAACTGGTGCCTGACGAGCGTATCGGGTATACGTTCGCTTAGCCTCTGAGCGCTTCTTCTGGACTGCCTCGAAGATCTCAGGCGTTATGATCGCTTCGTGCTTGCCGTCTACTATTAGCGTATTCTCGGATTCGTGGAAGCGGTCGAGAGCGTCTCTGCCGTTCTTGCTGCGGCGGAGCTTGCCCGTGTAGGTCACATTTGTAAGTATGTACTCGACGGTCCTGTTCGCGAAGAAATTGCCCTTCGTCGTTCTGATTCCCATATCATTCAGCTTAATAGCTATCTCACGAGTGCCCATGCCTGAGAGGTAGTCCGAGAATATCATCTGTACTATAGGCGCATTGACTTCATCGGGAGCGAAAATGCCGTCCTTCATCTTGTAGCCGAACGGCGGTTGTGATACTACTCCGCCCCGGCTGAACTTCTCATTCATTCCGCGCTTGACCTCTTCTGCAAGGTTCAGGCTGTAGTACTCGTCCATAGCCTCTATCAGCGCTTCGATGAGGATAGATGTGTTATCCTCGCCCAGCTGCTCAGAAATAGATACAACGTCGATACCGCACTGTTTTCTCAGCATGGACTTATATACGATACTGTCCTGACGGTTTCGGGCAAATCGGCTGAACTTCCACAGCAGGATAGTGTCAAACTGCTTCGGCTTAAGCTTTGCCGTGCCTATCATGCGCTGGAACGCAGGACGCTTGTCAGCTTTGCGTCCGCTTATGCCTTCGTCGATAAATACAAACTCCTCCGGCAGTATAAAACTGTGCTCCTTTGCGTATTTGCGTATTGCTTTGAGCTGAGAGTCGGGGGAGTATTCTATCTGGTCATCGGTCGAGACTCTTATGTATGCGGCAGCTGTCTGCATAGAATCACTCCTTACTTTTCAGTTTGTTCTTCATCGGTATACATTCTGACAGTATTGATCAAACCGTCAATATGTTCATGTAGATCTGGCTTTATTGTAGCTCCCATAGGAGCAAGAATTATATCAAGACCTTCACGTCTGCCTTGTTTTGCAGCTGGAACGAAATCACTGTCTCCTGAGACAAGAATTATCTGATCTACTTGTTTTTTTAGCGCCATAGATATAATATCGACTCCTATTCTCATATCAACACCCTTCTGTTCAACACGGAACTGAAAATCTGCTTCGGTAAGGTCATCGATAGCAAGGCTCTTATTGACAATTTTCTTGACAGATTCAGGCCTTAGTGTATATTGTGCTGTACTATCCGATAATGTACCCAATCTTACAGCAAATTTACGTCTGCATCTTAATTCGTTGAAAAATTCAGTTGTCCATTTGTATTCATCTGATTTGCCAAGATCAATAGTTCTTTTTAGTAGTGGATGATATACTTTCTTGTTGAGCGGCGGACAGTCATAATAAAAAATACGATATAATTGTCTGTGCTCGCTTCGGTTTTTAAGCAAGCGCATACAGAAATCGTTTAATTCGTCAGCTCTTTCTTTGGGTGCCTTTTCACCCCAATGATAGTAAGATCGTTTTCTATAAAAGCCTCCATCAATTAGAATAGCTGTTTTAACGTCAAATTTTTGGCGTATATCTTCGCTCATTTTGCACCTCCAGTATAAGAAAAACCCCTGGGTTCGTCGCTTCCCTTATAGTGGGAGGATTACTGCCAGAGGTTTACTATCACATAAATGCAATATTTAATTGCAATATTATTATATGATATTTTCGGCAGTTTGTCAACTAAGAAAATATTAACAAAATTTAAAATTTTTAGTATTTATTCACATAATATATCCCTCCTTAGTGATATCCCCTGCACGGAGCAGGGGTGCTTTTATTTATAGCTGTCGTTGCTCAGAACGTCCAGATGTCGCCTGTAGCGCTTCGGAATGTCGATGCCTACAAGATAGCCAATAGAGTGCAGGAAGTCTGAAATAACGGCAAATCCGTCCTTGTAGAAAGCCTCTATGCGCTTATCCTTGAACTGTATGCCCTTGTAGTCAGGCGGACACACGAATGTCCAGTCAGCTCCGCTCTTGTCCAGAACGATGCGGAAGAACTTGTCGATATCGGTATCCTTGAAGCCTGCCTTCATCAGAAGTATATGATGCTCCATAGCTTCATCTATCTGGCTCATAATGGCGGTCTTGCCGTCAAAGGATATCAGTACAAGCAACGGCTCATCTGCTGCCATAGCGGCGCGTACAGCTTCATCTGAGGGATATTTTATTATATTCATATTATTCCTCCTCTCAGTATCTCCGCTTAGACTCCACTACCTGCCCTACTACCGATACACGGTTCATTTCCTTATCTGCAAAGATACGGGGCGGATAGCAGGGATTCACGCTGTTAAGGGTTATCTTATGAGTATCTATATCAACATACTTGACCAGACCGTCTTCCTGGTCTACGGTAACGACTGCAAGGCATGGCGTTTCAAGGACGTTCTGAGCTCGGACGAGCACCAGATCACCCTCGAGGAGCGTCGGCTCCATGCTGTCTCCCTTGACTTTCAGCCAGAAATAATCGTAGCCGTCCTTAAGTATATCACTGTCAGTTAAGATATATTCAGATATATTCTCCTCTGCAAGACAGCTGTACCCTGCCGCTACCCTGCCTATCAGCGGCACTCTCGAACAGTCTGCTTCGCTGTAGGGGATTTTTTTGATTTGTGGTTCTTGTGCCGGTGAATTGGTCCCGAGAAGGATGTCTGAAGAAATGTCAAGTGCTTTGCAAATACTTAAAAGTACAGCAGTACTAATATCTCTTTCTCCTCTTTCGTATGATGCATAGGTTCTTGCGTTCATTCCAAGCTTATCTGCAAACTCTTTTTGCGATAAGCCGCTTTTTTTTCGTTCGTTTTTTAGATTATCTGCAACAGTCATTATTATGCACCTCCTATTGTGTAGATTATAACACATAATGTGTAAATAGTCAAGTAGAAAAAGAAACACATTGTGTGTGCAAGTTGCATAAAAACAGTGAACACTTTTTGTGTAGCTTTTTTCTCGTAAAGTATTGACACTTACACAAAACGTGGTATAATATACACATGAACACAAAACGTGTTTGTGAAAGGAGTGATATCTTGGAATCAGTGTTCAAAACTATTCGCGCCGAATGTGCGAGAAATTCAATCAGTATCGAGGGCTTTTGCAAATTGTTAGATATTGAGCGCAAGACATTTTATAACTGGGAAAATAAAAAAGATTTTCCAGTAAGTTATCTTGTGAAAATGGCTGATATCTTCCATGTTACACCTGATGATATCCTCGGTATAAAACCAAGCACAAACAAAACCACATGAAAAGGAGGTGGAGACATGGAGCAGGAAAAAAAGAAAAGCCCCGAGACTAAGACCGGGGCGAGGGCAAGGCAGGCATACAAAAAGCAGGCGGTGTTAAGCTGGATCGCACTGGTATTATCAGTTTTATGCCTGATACCGCAGATAATCATACTTGTGGAGAATGTCAGGGTGTGAAATGAGACAGGTAAATATTGATCGCTGTAAGTGTGATAGCTGCAACTGATATTAAGATCGCTATCCATGATCTTATTGAAGTCCACTTTACTGTTGAATGTGTAAATCGGTATTCTTCAAATGCAATGATGCCAGAATCAGTTATTTCATATTGATCTGAAAACTGGATTATTCCATTTTCCATTCCTGATACTTCAGCAGCGATGAGTTTTTTATTTAAAAGGCTTTCGCGTTCACGGCTTTCAGGCAATATCCGGCTTTTACGGTAAAGATTTTTTAATAATTGATATTCTTTTTTTGATATCTGCATGTTTTTCACCTCTCCTCTCCTTTATTATATCAAACGGAGCAGGTGAAATCAAGAAAGGAGCGTAAACGAAAATGAATGCACCCAAGGGAAAAAATATCATCAAGTTGACTATCGACACAGGCGAAGCCGAAAAGCAGCTTGACAAGCTGATAGAGAAAGCAAATCAGCTGAAAGCGATACTTGCTGAGTGCCGACTTCCAGCTGATAACAAAACTAAATGAAAAGGAGGAAAACTGAAATGAAGATTGTAATTGAAGGCAAAGAAGAACTGCTGAAAAAACTTGAAAGAATACAGGAACTTTCAAGAGAGCTTTACAAAGAAGCAAGCGGTGTACCCCTCATAAGTGTAAACTATACTCCTGATGAAGAAAAAGCCGCCTGCAATGAAGATACAGACGGCAAGTGAATTACTTAGCTTGTTTTAGATAGTCGATGATTGCTTCTTTGAAATCACGCATAGTTCCGTAGATTTCGTGTGCTAAAATCCCGATGTCTTGTTCTTTGGCGGGAACTTGTGAGTTTTCGGGGTATTCAGCTCGAATTTGTGAAGCAAAATCATCAGTAATCTTATCAAGCTTTATGCTGAGATCATCAATAGTCATTATATCACCTCCTTCCGCCTTAATTATATCAGACGGAGCAGGAGGAATCAAGAAAGGAGTAAAACCATGGCAAAAGGTGTTGAAACATTCAAGGTCAAGAAGCACAGCGTAAAAGAGTACAAAGAGACCAAGGTTGTCAAGTGTACAAAGGAAGCTGCTGCAATGATCGAGACAGTAATGTCGATAACAAAAGAGTCGCAGATCAAGACCGTTTCTGATATGCTTACATATGCTTTCAGAAACATGGAGATCGTTGACGAAGAAGACGATGATGAGTAAATCCGTACAACCCATACCGCATACAATTGACCGAAAGGAGATGTTATTATGGCAAAACGTACAGAACTTAAATGTGTAAGCTACATATCGATCGGAGGAGCGCCCCCGGTGCGCTTCGACAGTCTTACCCCCGAAAAGAGAGCGGAATGTGTTTCCAGAATGGCTGAAAACATAGGAAAGGCCCTCAGCTCATACTGCTCTGCACATCCTGAAGAGGCACGTCCGCTTATGAAGAATCAGGAAGAAAAGGAGGCATCACCTTGACCGACACAATAACAGTTCTGCACTACATAGCAATAGCCGTCCTCGAAGCGTATCTCATCTACAGCGAGGTCAGACTGTGGAAGATACTGGAACACCGCTCAGACGCACGCACGGACGCAAGAAGGGCGGTCTACCGTGCAAGGGCATACAGAGACCTTGACGAGCGCACGGCTCTGAAAAACGCCCGTCAGGAGCTGTGGAGAAGCATAAGGAAGTAAATGGATGGAAGTATTCAAAATAATTCAAGGAGGAAGTTCGGAAATGATAACACTGAGAGACATAGACGGCATTCTCTTCGACATCGACATCAGCGATATCGAGGAGATACAGCGTCAGGAGGACAAGTGCTGGCTCGTGACTACGGACGGCAGACGGATCCAGATCAAGACTCCCTGCGAGACGGTCCTGAGCATGATAATGAGGGCGAAGCTATGCAGATGAAGAATCATGAAAAGGCCGCAGCCATTGCAGACAAGCTCCGCAACATCAGGCTTGAAGTAATCGTAACGGCTGAGGATGTGCTGCTGAAATGCCGTGACGATGCTGAACTGGATTTTTACTACAGATACTTATGCAGATAGACAGGAGGAAAATAGATGAAAGCAATAAAGTTTGAAGGACGAAGAGTCGAGGAAATTGAAATTGACAATACTCTTGAAGCACTACAGGCTGCTGTTGATGGATATATCGAGACATTACAGATCGTTCCGGATCAGGCCGTTATGATCGTAAACGAAGAAGGTCTGCTGAAAGGTCTTGCGGTTAATCCGTTCGCTTCGGCAATTGCAGGAACCATGATCGTTGGTAATGCGATTGTGGTTGGTGTTGATGGAGAGGAATTCTGTGATATTCCCGAGGATATTAAAAGAAGAATCAAGGTGAGATTCCCATGAAAACAAGTGATTTCTTCACCAGAATGCCGTGTATTGTGCGAATGAATGAGTGTTACCCTGACAAGCTGGACATAGCTGATGATGATAAGATAGTTCGGGTTGAACATCACAAGACGGCATATCCCTACTACACAGTGTATTATTTCCACAGGATCTACAATGATGACAGGATTTACAAGTGCTCAGCGCGGTTCAAAGTTCTTCCGGAGATAGTCAAACAGTGGATAAGCAAGCGTGTACCGTTTGAAAACGGTTTCCGCATCAAGTGGGAGGGCGATGAAGAAAACCCTCAGCTTACATTTGACATGGGGTGCTGATATGACAGTAGACGAGAATTTTACCGACAAGCACGGACGCAGCTGCTTAGTATTCTCAGGTGTAAAGAAGTTTTCAGACGTTTATGATTGGCTATTCAATCATTACAATGGGTACAAGTTTGCTATTGTTCTTGATTGCAGCATGAGTGAACATCCGGAAACCGAAAACAAGATATATGTGAATTTCCTTGATGAGCTTCATGAAGAAGCAGCTCTTGAAGCAGGATATATACGGAAGGATAGAGATACATATATCAGGAGATAAAGAAAAAAGCTCCCCGAAGGGAGCAAGAAAAAAATATATACCACCAAAATCATACCACAGAAAGGAAGAAATGTCAAATGGAAACAGTCAAATGGGACGGCGTTACCGACTCGATCAAGATTCTGGAAGCCTTGCTGCTGTTCGTTGACGATGAAGACTTAGCAATCGGCAAGGTAAAGTCTTATGGTGACTTCGGGCGTGACCTGAAGAAAAAGCACATGAACAACGGCATCAACAGGGACGGTTACGGTATTTTCGCACGGTCGGACAGAATCGAAGTGACAGTCAACGAGGTAAACAAGCGTTATACGCTGACATGGAACAAGGCAGCCAAGCTGCTGCATAAGTATTTACATGAAGAAGGGAAGTAAAAAATGGAAAAAACACACTGGAAGAAAATGACCAATCCTAACTATATGGGTGACTACTCGATACCCGAGGGATGTGATCTGATAGCAACGATTGACTATGTGGCTCAGGAAAAAGTCACAGGTGTAGGCGGAAAGTCCGAGATAGAAGTAGTTGCACATTTTTCGGACGGCAACAAGCCGCTTATCCTCAACAAGACCAACATGAAAACGATCCAGAAGATCTATAAGACACCATACATAGAGGACTGGAAGGGACGCAAGATACAGATCTACTATGATCCGACAGTCAAGTTCGGACGTGAGACGGTCGGCGGTCTGAGAATAAGACCATTCGTACCGGCACAGCAGCAGGTATCTCTTAAGTGCAGCGACTGCGGCAGTCCGATAACAGAAGCGTTCGGAAAGAGCGCGGAATGGGTATCAATGTATACTCACAAGACATACGGAAAGGAGCTCTGTGCCGAGTGTGCTCAGAAGCTCAAAGAAAAAATGGATCAGCAGAAAGCACCTGATCCGCTCGGAACATCAACAACAACGGAGGAAATTAAGATATGAGAACCACAAAAGTCAAGATACGTAACCTTTTCGGAATTACAGAGACGGAGCTGGACGGCCGCTCCGTCGAGATCACAGGAGCTAACGGAGTCGGAAAAACTTCGGTTATCGATGCATTCCGCTATGCTCTCACAAATAAGAGCGACAGGAACATTATTGTCAGGCAGGGCGAGAAAGAGGGCGAGATCCTCATCGAGACTGATACAGGACTTACTATTGACCGCAAGAAGAGAACAGAGCAGTCCGATTATAAGTCGGTCAAGGAAAATGGACGTGAAGTTATGGCTCCTGAGAACTTCCTTAAGACGCTCTTCACGCCTTTGCAGCTGGATCCTGTTGCATTCACACTTATGGACGAAAAGGCGAAAAACAGAGCAATACTTGATCTTATAGACTTCTCATGGGACCTTAATTTCATCCGGGACAAGTTCGGAGAGATCCCCTCCTGGGTAAACTACGAGCAGAACATTCTCCAGGTCCTCAGTGATATGCAGGCCGAAAACGGTGAGTGGTTCAAGGAACGTCAGGACGTAAACCGTGATATCCGTAATAAACAGGCATTTATCGAGAATATTGCCAAGGATATCCCTGCGAATTATCAGGCTGAGAAATGGGAGGCATACGATCTCGGAGCAGCTTATAAGAAGCTTGAACAGATGAAGGAGCATAACAGCCGCATCGAGCGTGCGAAGCTCTTCCGCAGCAGCTACGACAGCAAGCTCAGGAAGCTCGAGGCGGACAGGATGATAGAAATATCCGCCGAGGAAAAAGCTGTTGCTGCCGAGCGTGAAACGCTGCTATCCGATATCGAACGCATGAAGGCTCAGATCAAGGCGAGCGAGGACAAGCTTGCAGGGCTGTCAGGAAAGCTCGAGGATAAGAAAGCACTTGCTGAGAGTCACTTTACCGCAGCTAAGACAAAGCTTGACGCTGATATGAGTGTAGCTGATGAATATATGGATAAGACTCCTATAGACTGCACTGAGCTCCAGACAGAGATAACCAATGCCGAGGATATGAGGCGGCATCTGAACGAGTACCAGCGTATGCAGGCAATGCAGCTTGATTTAGAGCAGCTCAAAATCAAGTCTGACGAATATACCCGAAAAATCGAGCTTGCACGAAGACTCCCAGGTGAGATATTATCTACAGCAACTATCCCGATAGAGGGATTCACGGTTGAGAACGGCATACCGCTGATACATGGTCTTCCGGTAGCGAACCTCTCCGAGGGTGAGCAGCTCAGCCTCTGCGTTGATGTGGCTCTCGCTAAGCCGAACGGACTCCAGGTCATACTCATCGACGGAACCGAGAAGCTGTCCTCTGAGAACCGCGATAAGCTGTATCACAAGTGCCATGAAAAGGGAATACAGTTCATAGCTACAAGGACAACAGACTCCTCTGAAATGGAGGTACATTACATATGAAATCACATGCTCTTACTGCTGAGAACTACTTCGCCCCTGAAAACAACATGAAGTATATGGGCAGTTCACAGTTCAAGAGCTTCCTCAGCTGCGAGGCTGCCGCACTTGCGGAGCTTCGCGGTGAGTATCAGAGGAAGGTGACGGATGCGCTGCTGATTGGCTCCTATGTCGATGCTCACTACGAGGGTACACTTGATATTTTCAAAGCACAGCATCCTGAGATATTTACTCGTACCGGCGACCTGAAAGCGCAGTATCAGCACGCTGAGTATATGATACAGCGTGCGGAGCGTGACGAAGTATTTTCGAGGTACATGTCAGGCGAAAAACAGGTGATAATGGTAGGCGAGATAGCAGGCATCCCGTTCAAGATAAAGGTCGACAGCCTGCATCCGAGCTGTATCGTTGATCTTAAGTGTGTCAAGGACTTCGCTCCAATTTACAGCGCCGAAAAAGGCGCTAAGCTGCATTTTATAAACTACTGGGGATATGACATTCAGGGCGCTATCTATCGTGAGGTAGTGCGGCAGAACACAGGGAACGTGCTGCCGTTTACTATCGCAGGCATCACCAAGGAAGAGGAGCCGGATCTTGATGTGCTCTGGGTACCGGACGAGGATCTGGATGCAAGTCTGAGCGAGGTCGAGAGTCTTGCACCGAGGTTCCAGGCGATCAAGGAAGGACGAGTACAGCCGCAGAGATGCGGACACTGTCCGTACTGCCGATTTACTAAGGTCCTGACGGGACCGAGAAACTATCACGAGGATCTGGAGGTGTACGAGGTTGAGTAGTGCTGACGAAAAAAAGGAATTCATGAAGAAAGTAACGATTCTGATCGATACAAGAGAGCAGAAAAACGCTCATATCACTCAGGTGCTGAGTACCCTCGGGATAATGCACAAGTCTCAGAAGCTCGACTTCGGCGACTACAGCTTTTCTGTGGACGGGAAGGACTTTTCCCGTTCCTGCGTCATAGAGCGCAAGGCGGATGTTGATGAGGTCTACGGCAACGTCACAGCTGACCGTGAGCGCATCGAGAAGGAGCTGGACACTATTTCCCGAAATGCGAATCAGTGTGTATTTATGCTTGAAAACTGCACAGGCTGGACGCATCTGAAAGGCTTCGAGCTGTCGGAACAGCAGGCAGCCAAGCAGGGGCGCAAGGTCAAGAATATCGGCGCTACGGTATACAGTACGCTGCAATCATGGAAGTGTGGCAATCGATACAGCTTCAGCGTGGAATTCGTCCCAGATGTGAACCACTCTGCGCTGAAAATACTGGAAGTATTTTTCTGGTATTACCACAACTACAAGAAGCAGACGGCTCCGCGCAAGTAGCTATGGGAAAGAAGATACCATACGACCAGGCTCTGAAGCTGGGGCGGACTGAGGTAAGTGATTCTATTTTCGCAAAAGAAAATCCATACGGCTATAAACTGAACGTTAATCATCCCGAGGTGCGGAAGTTCTACGATTTCTATAAGGCGAAGGTCGGGGAGTTCATCCTCTCCGATCATCAGCGCCGTACTTTCGAGATGCTGTTCCTACAGATGAGGGAGAAAAAGATACATGAACAAAGTGATACTGCTCGGACGGCTGACAGCTGATCCAGAGCTCAGAACAACACAAAGCGGCATTGCAAGCTGCCGTTTCACAGTCGCAGTAAACAGGAAATTTGCCGATAAAAGCACAGGTGAAAGACAGGCTGATTTCGTCAGCTGCATTGCCTGGAGACAGACCGCAGAGTTTGTTTCGAGGTACTTTTCCAAGGGCAAGATGATATGCCTCGAGGGCGAGCTGAGGAACAATAACTATCAGGACAGACATTATCCCGATGTTACTCACTACACTATGGATGTTATCGTCGATAATGTAGAGTTCGCAGGCAGCAAGAACGAGGGCGGAGGCGGAAATAATACCAACTATGCAGCAGCTGCTACACCTCCGCAGACGACCGCACAGCAGCCGCAGACTAACGATAATATGTCCTACGGTTCTCTCAGCGACTTCGAGGAGATACTCAGCGACGGTGATGTTCCGTTTTGATCGGGAGGTGATACTATGGCAGATCCGCAGGTCAGGAACGGATATACACGAATTGACAATGAACTGCTCGAAGCTATCTGTCGGCTGAATATCTCAGGGAACGAAATGCGGATCCTGCTTTATATCATCCGCAGAACATACGGTTTTAACAGGACGTATGCAGAGATGCCGCTTTCAGAAATATCTGCCGCTGTTGGAGTCAGACGAGAGCATATTCAAAAAGCATTGAAGCGACTATCAAATCAAAATATCATCGAGCTGAGAACGAATCCGGGCGTTAAACCACAGACTATTTCTGTTGTGAAAAATTATGAAAAATGGGCTGTTGAAAGTTGTGCAAGTTTACTGTTGCAGAAAATTGCAACTGTTGCAGAAAACGGCAACACTACTGTTGCAGAAAATTGCAACACTACTGTTGCAGAAAATTGCAACACTACTGTTGCAGAAAATTGCAACAGTACATATAAAGAAAATAAAGAAAGTATTAAAGAAAGGGGAAAGAAAAACCCCACACCTAAAAAGGAAAATATAAAAACTAAATACGGCAATTATGAAAATGTTTTACTTTCAGCAGATGAGTATTCTCAGCTCGTCTCAGACTACGGTGAGAGCAACATCAGGGAGTACATCAGACGGGTAGACGAGTATGTGCAGTCTTCTGGTAAGCGGTACTCGGACTATGCGGTTACTATCAGACGTTGGCTCGAAAAAGACAACGTGAAGAAGGACGACTTCGATATGGAAAAATACAGGTTCGTGATAAATAATATCTGAAAGGGTGATGAATATGACAGATATATATGCTGCACTCGCATTCATGGACATACTGATCGCTGCTGCATTGGTCACGGTAACAGAGCAGATCGTAACGGATGCAAGAGAGTGTTTCTCGGAATACAGGCTCATCGATAAGGCGAGCGGAAAGGAAAGAAATAATGTCGTGACGATAGAATTCTACATAAGACTGTTCATCGTCGGACTGGTACCGCTTTTCAATCTGCTGATGCTTTATTCCTTCGTCTTCGACAAGGCTACCCAGATCGAGGACTGGATAGAGATCATCGAAGAACGATTCTATCTGACAGGAAGGTGAGGGAAATGGATGAGTGTATCGGAACGATAATTTTCATGGCAGCACTGTTCGGCTATGTTATATGGGCGCTCTTCTTTCGGGGGAAGCCCAGGAAGCTGAAGTACACTGAGGAGATTTCCAACAGGATAGACAAGCTCTACTACATCAATCAGCAGATCAAGCAGATCGATAAGCTGAAAACCGATGCAGATCTTGCCGACAGAGATCACCACTACAGGTTCAGTCTCGAGCGTGAGACTATCCTCGGTGAGAACATTGCAGCTGACATCTGGGTGGACGGAAACAGTCCGCTCTCAGCTCAGACAGCCGCACTCCTGGACGCAAGGAAAAAGGAGCTTCTGAGATCCCTTTTCACAGAGATGTTCAAGCTTCCTCATCGTAAACGCCGTGACATAAACGTGATTCAAACGACGGATATTTATGGGGGAGGGGATGAGCTGAATGTATGACGGAAAGACCGGGACGATACTCTGCGACTGGTGCGGCGCTGTCCTCGGAAACATTAACGGCGACGGAAACTTCTTCGCTCTGATACGGACGAAATACTGTACTCAGTGCAGGCAGTTCGCAAGTGCGGAGAATCATCGTGCCGCTCAGCGTGCCTACCGACAGCGGAAGAAACTTGAAAAGAAATTGTGCATGGAGCGGCTTGACCTTATGGCACAGGAGAACGAGCTGCTCCGACAAAAAATAAGAAGGATGAGTGAAGACAATGAGAGTGAGGGAACTTAAAAACAATCAGGAGGAATATTGAAATGATGAAAAACTACAGCACAGCCGCAGTTGCATTAGCACTCGGCATCAGTGAGAACGCTATTATCTCAGAGGATAGCAAGAAAGGACTTAACATTGCACAGATTCTTATGCTTTCCGAGAACCAGAAGCTAAAGAAATACGATGAAGAAGCGGCAGTTATCCGCAAGCTTGTTTCTGACATAAAGGCACTGGAAAAATGAGGATAGGGTTGATAGATGTTGACGGTCATAATTTTCCGAATTTAGCGTTAATGAGAATATCAGCATATCACAAGCAACAGGGCGATATCGTAGAGTGGTGGGCAACTGATTTTGAATACTATGACAAGGTTTATATGTCAAAGATATTTAGTAACCAATATTCACCTGATGTTCAAGGCCCTATAAACTGTGGAGAGGTTATAAAAGGTGGCACAGGGTATAATATTACTCTTGGTTCAGACGGTAAAGAACACTTTGACAAAGGCAATCATAAGAACTTACCGCCTGAGATAGAAAAGATGTTTCCTGACTACAGCATATATCCTCAGTTTGATTTTGCTGTAAGCATGACAAGTAGAGGATGCCCGAGAGGTTGTTCATTTTGTCATGTTGCTGCAAAAGAGGGAAGATGCTCTGTAAAGGTTGCAGATGTATCCGACTTCTGGAACGGGCAAAAAGAAATTAGAATCCTTGACCCGAATATCACAGCTTGCCGAGATAAACGTGATCTGATGAAACAGTACATTGAAACAGGTGCAATTCTTGACTTTACGCAGGGTCTTGATATCAGATTGTTGAATAATGACGATATAGCTGATATCAATAAAATGCGCCTGCGAACATTACACTTTGCATGGGACAACCCCGAGGACGATCTTGAAAGTAAATTCACGAATTTTGCAAAGGGATTCAGACGTAAATCGAATATCGGAATGGTGTACTGTCTGACAAACTACAATAGCACACTTGAACAGGATTTATACCGCATATATACTCTGCGTGATTTGGGGTATGATCCGTATGTGATGATTTACAATAAACCAAATGCACCACAAACAATCAAGCGACTTCAACGATGGTGCAATAACAAAATTATATTCAAATCTTGCAGAAAGTTTGAGGATTACAAATGAGGAATAACACAAAGCGCAAGGGTGACCGCTATGAACATCACGTTGCATGGAAGATGAGGTTTCACGGGTATTTCTTCGTGAGGGTCATTGGTCGCAGTCATGATTATGGCGGTGATATTCTTGCATGGAGATTCCCATTCAGAAGCGTGGTTGTTCAGTGCAAGAATTATTCAGGACGTGTTGGCATATCTGCTGTTCAGGAGGCGGCGGCAGCTAAGATGTATTATAAAACATCAAAGGCTGTCGTTGCAACGAACAGTACGTTTACAAAGAACGCTGAGAAATTAGCAAGGGCCTGCGGTGTCGAGCTGTGGGCGAGATACTAAAGGAGTGATACTATGTTAGGATATACGCTGATCGGCTTCGCCTGCGGAGTAATCTGCACGGTGATAGCATTCACAAATTCAGATAGGAAATTTGAGGAGAAGTAAACATGAGTAAGATATTCAGGACAGGATGCTTCATCTTTGATGCAACAGGCATGAGACCGACAATTGCAACGATTGAAGTTGATACCACAAAGCAGACAGTTGAATTCAGAGCATCGGGATATACAGTCACAACGAGTATTGACAAGGTGAAGGAACTGATAAGCGAATACGCAGTTATCGGAACAACAACCATGAAAGAGGATAAAGACAATCAATCACTTATCAGATACACCAAAGGCATACACGGAACATCGTCAAAGGCTGTTACAATGTCCTTATCTCATGTTGAAGAGACAGGCAATGACGTATACATGATTACTGCGGAAGCATCGGAATTTGACAAGTATATGAGGAGTAAGCTGTATGAAAAGCCGAGGACTTAAAGACTTCCGAAAAGAACAGGAATTACAGAACGCACTATTCCAGTATCAGCTGTATGAAGCTGTGATGAATGACATGATGAAGCAGGCAATAACCGCTATGATAGCAGTCTGCGAAAAGCGCAGATACACAAAGCGTTATATACAGCGTTTCTTCAACGATTTACTCATGGTTCTGGAAATGCCTGAGATATTCGGACAGCAGATGTGTTCAAACGAAATGATGGCAGAATATGCTGAGAAGTATGACCTTGACTTTGACAGAATCAATGTCAAAATGGAAACGCTTGACGATTACTGCAAGCGGTACAAGATAAGGCGGTGAGGATATGAACAAATGGACAATCGGAATCCTCGGACTTGTGATATTCATAGTCTGCGGAGATCAGTTTCAGGCAGATAAGAACATAGTTATAATACTGATGATAGCTTTCGTGCTGATACTACTCAGCACGGAGAAGAAGAAAGGGTGAACGGAATGGACGAACGTATAAAGAAGATAGCTGATTATTACGGCTATGATTCGCAGAGAGAACAGTTTATCGAAGAATGTGCAGAGATGATACAGGCATCTCAGAAATGCAAGCGAACTGATATTCAGAACGCACAGCAATACAGAGAACGATTTGACAACTTTCAGGAAGAAGTTGCAGATGTTCTTATCATGGCTTTGCAGATGCGTGTTCTTCTCGGTGAAAGGGAAATTGATAGCCTGATAGATTACAAGCTTGACCGTCAGATGCAGCGGATTGAAGCGGAGAGGGAGTGAGAGCATGGATGAGTATATAAGCAAGCATGAAGTTATAGACTATCTCAACGGATATTTACATTCAATAGGCGATACTCATGCTCTGTTTGACCGTGGACAGCGTAGAGCATTGATAAATGCGATACAGGATATATTAGCGGTAAAAGCCGCAGACGTACAGCCAGTGAAGCATGGACAGTGGAATGAAATATACCACGATATTGAGAATTATTCTGCAAGTTGTTCATATTGTCAAGAACCTACGGTCAGACGTGTTTGGTTCAGGCCGTATGATTTTTGTCCACATTGTGGCGCACGAATGGACTTAAAGGACGGTGATGCGGAATGACAGAACTTAAACCGTGTCCGTTCTGCGGAGGAAAGGCAGTAAAAATCGTTTACTGGGACGAAGAAGAACAGAACGAAAAAGTGTGGGAACATGGTGTTAAGCAAGACGAAAATCATTACTATGTAATTCGCTGTTATGACTGCGATATAGAATTATTCGGCGGAGTGCCTATAAGCGGCGAAGAACTAATTAAAGCATGGAACAGGAGGGGCTGAAAATGAAAACAATAAGTAGAGCCGTGATGCGTGGCAAGCCTCTCGATAAGGATTGCAAAAGAGCCTATATATCAAAGCACGAATACGGTCCAAATGATAATAGATGCTTTTGCAATGGCCTTTATGCTGAATGGTCTGATTGTGAAATCAATGAAAAATGTATTGATTGCAAAGCGTTTGTCGAAAATGCAGAACCGCTAAAGGAGGACTGAAAATGAGTGAACTCACATTAGATACTGCCATAAAGCATTGCCTTGATGTAGCAGAGCAGAATGAAACACAAGCCGAGAAGTGGCACAAAGAGGGCGGTGCAGAATGGGGAAAGACAATAAATTGCCGAGAATGTGCCGCAGACCACAGACAGCTTGCCGAATGGCTGAAGGAATTAAAAGACCTGAGAGAAGAAAACAAGGTGCTGACAAGCGAGTGCGACAGGCTAATAAAGGAAAAAGGAGAACTTTTGAGTAAAGTCAGCGGCGGTGACGTACTGAGAATATGCCAGCTTGAAGAACAATTAAAAAACTGCAAAGAAGAATATGCAAATCTTAACAAGATTAGTTACGGCTATTACAAAGAACTGAAAGAAGCAAAGCGACTTCTGAAAATGGCAGTTGAGGATATATCAAAAATGCCCTGCAATAATGATACACACAGTCTGGACAGCTGTTATATATGTGTTAAACATGGAAATTGTTCTTATGCTGATAGTTTCAAATGGTGTAAAGCTGACATAGCCTTAAAGCTGATAGGAGGTAGTGAAAATGAAACTTAATAATCTATATGACATTATATCCGATGGTTGGAAGTATACAATATTACTTAAAATCAAGGATACCGCAACTGGAAGATGTTATACATCAGATCTTTGCAGAGGTTTAAGAAAAGGCAGTGAAAATCAAGACTTTGTACGTTTCTTTAAGAACCTTGATTTGAATATCAATAAAATATACGGTGGTTCAGATGATGCAGGCATTGTAATTGAAACTGAGCCGGTTTATGTGCGTAAAAGCTGATAGGAGAAACAAATGAACCGAGAAAGCATCTGCAAACAACAAATACACTGCCTTTCCTGCCCTCTCTCGGTACGGATAACGGGCAAGGATTGCAGAACACTAACACATAAGGAGTTGATAGAAATGATAGTAAGAGAACCCGATAACCTCTGCGTTATCTGCGGTGCACAGATACCCGAAGGGAGACAGGTCTGCCCGATATGTGGAACTAAGGACGAAGCCGAAAGCTTTGCACAGCTTATCCGCAGAGAGATACCGAAAGAGGAACATCCACTTGCAAAAGCAGCAGTTGAAACAGCACTGAAAATCAAGGACGAATGTGAGCAGGCTTTCAGACAGGGATATCTCACAGGATTCAACGAGGGCATGAAAGCAGCTTGCAAGTTGAAACAGGACTACGAACGGTTAAAACGTGAAAATGCTATGCTGAGAAGTCAGATCGAATCTCGACTGAGAACAGATGATATAGATTCGGTATATGAATAGAGGTGAGAATTTTGAATGAACAGTGGAAAACGATAAAAGGCTATGAAGGGAAATATGAGGTTAGTAATAAAGGGAAAGTAAGATCTTTCTTACAGAATAAAATCAAAGAGTTAAGAATTAACCATGATAGAAGCGGATATTGTACAGTTGTTTTATACAAAGATAACAGCTGTAAGACAGTAAAAGTACACAGATTAGTGGCGCAAGCATTCTTAGAGAATCCACTATCTTTACCTTGCGTTAATCATAAGAATGAGATAAAAACCGATAATAGAGTTGAAAATTTAGAATACTGCACAGTGGGATATAACAACAGATACGGCAAACGTATAGAAAAAATGATAAAGTCTAAATATAAAGCAGTTGTGCAATATGACACTAACGGAAACAAAATAGCCGAGTATGAAAGCGTATTAGATGCAGAATTAAAAACAGGAATTTCACATCAAAATATATCAAAATGCTGTCTCAAAAGAAAACATTTCAAAACAGCAGGTGGCTTTGTCTGGAAATATGCAAAGGAGTGATAGAATGGAATTTGTAATCGGAGTGCTTATCGGCGGCATAATCATGACTGTGCTTGTGATGTTCTCCCTTGCACAGTCGGCAAAAGAGACGGATGAACTTGAAAACGAGTTATTTGCACAGAAGGTTGAAAAAATCAAGGCTAAACGGCATGACAACAGCGAGGAAGATGCACATGAAAAAGGATAACAAGCCCTCGGGAATAATAATATTCGTAGCAGTAATAGCGGCACTGATAGTGTTAGCACACTGTGAGCGAGTTAATGATATCCCGGGCGTAAGCGTAACAGGTGGGGAAGTTACCGTTGATATCGGAGACTTCCACTATCAGAATTAAAGGAGTAAAGCAATGAATAACGTAATTCATCCCTCACACTATCAGGGAAAGCATGAATGTATCGAAGTTATGAGAGCAATGTTCGGTGATGAAGCTGTCAAGGGCTTTTGCAGATGTAACGCATACAAGTACAGATTCAGAGCCGGAAAGAAAGCTACATCGTCAGCCGATGAAGATATAGCAAAGGCTGAATTCTATGAAGATTATCTCATGAAGATGGAGAACAGCGAGAATGACAAGCGTTGAATCTATCGGGGAACGAATCAAGAAAATACGCAAGAGTAAGAAACTGACACAGTATGATTTAGCTGATAAAGTCGGAACGACACATTGCAGCATAAGCAATTGGGAAGAAGGCAAGCGATATATGAGCATTTACTATTTCTCAAAGCTTTGCAAGGCTCTTGACGTATCAGCTGATTACATACTTTACGGAGAGGAGCAGGAAGAATGAAGAAGATCATATTTATCATAGCCGCACTGCTGACAATGATTTGCACAGTAAGCTGTGAGACTGTCGGCAAGGGAACGAGCATAGACACGGTGACAGGATATGAAAATTAAACTTGATATTGGCAAACTGAGACAGCAGATGCACAAGAATGGGATAAAGACATATAAACAGCTTGCCAAAGAGTGCGGATTCTCGTTTTATACGTTTCAAGACAACAAGAACAGGCGTGAATCTATCAGCAAAGAGCATTTGTGGCTGATCGCTGAATACCTCAGCTGTGATATGAAAGATCTGGTTTATCCAGATTGGGAAGATGGGGCGTAAAAATGCAAAAATGATGTGGTTATTACATCATTATGATGTTGAAATAATGTTGAAAATATGCTATAATACGTATAGTGGGATGCGGTAATGTGCTGATGCTTTGAGCGGCTATGCCTTTACCGCAATTCCGCACATCTTTTCGGAATGATTTCCTTTCATTCTTTTGTTCTACACATGATTTGATGTTCTTGTATGTCCTTTCTTACTGTGGGGAGCGGTGTCTCACTCCCTCTATCCCCTCTTTATGTTTGATATGAGGTAGTGACTTAGATCAAGCACCATAAAGGCACGAACAGCAATTTCAAAATATGTGGATTTTTACAACGTGCCTTGTGTACAGGCAATACGGACAGGTAATAACCTCCTTGCGGTAAGATGCGCAGATTAAGTCACAGCAATACTGTGGCTTTTTCTGTATATACACGCACCAGATTAACGCACACGGCACGTCAGACAACAGGGTGGTATAATTACCCTATCAAAAATACAAGCGGTTAGAACGCATTTTAGACGGTGATAATGAAAGTAGGTGATGATATGGCAAGACCGAGAAAGATAAAAACTCCGAAAGAATTAGCTACAAAATGGGAAGAATTTAAGGAGTATTGTGATAATAAAACTGCAATATGTCATGAATTTAGTTCAAGCAAAGGGGCTTTTGTCTCGGTTGAACTAAAAAAACCTATTACTTACACTATTGAGGGATTTTGCATATATATAGGCGTTGCACGTTCTACGTTTTACGAAATATACGGCGAGGATAAGAAATTTTCGGACATCGTTACATATATGAAGGAAGAATGTGAGATTGATGCCCGAAGAAAATTTGAACAAGGAACTATTCCGACACAGCTTTCAGGACTATGGATGTCAAAATACGGATATACAAACAAACAAGAAGTTTCAAGGTTTGCTGATGATGATGTAAAACAGGATGCTCTTAGTCAGTCCCTTGAAGCAATGGCTGAGGACTTAGAAAGCGATGATTAGTGATAAGCAGAAAAAGATACTTGCATTTCCTTACTCGGACTATGATGCAATTATCTGTGATGGAGCAGTCAGAAGCGGTAAAACATCAATTATGATGGTTGCTTTTATTGACTGGGCGATGCGTAACTTCTCAGGACAGCGTTTCGGCATTTGTGCTAAAACAGTAGGCTCAGCAAAGCAGAACATAGTTGTTCCGTATATGGGTATGAGTTATGCACAGAAGCGGTATAACATCAAGTGGCATTCTCAGGATAAGATACTTGAAGTCACAAGAGGTCCAGTCCGAAATATTTTTGAAGTGTTTGGCGGTAAAGACGAAAGTTCTTTTACGCTGATACAAGGTCGAACACTCGCAGGGGTTCTCCTTGATGAGGTTGTGCTTATGCCACAAAGCTTTGTACATCAGGCTATATCACGATGCTCAGTAGACGGTGCAAAGCTATGGTTCAGTTGCAATCCCGGTTCTCCTACACATTGGTTCTATCTCGATTGGATAAAACGTCACAAGGAACGCAATGCTTTATATCTGCACTTCCAAATGCGTGACAATCCGTCATTATCAGAAAAAACCTTGCAGATGTATGAAAATAACTTTGCAGGGGTATTTTATGACAGATACATCCTCGGCTTATGGGTGCTTGCAGAAGGTATCATCTACCCGATGTACAAAGAAGCCATTGAAAAGCCGCCTGAGGGCAAAGCAGAGAGATACTGCATATCTATCGATTACGGTACACAGAACGCTTTTTCTGTGTCGCTATGGGGCAAATACGGCAAAGTGTGGTATATCGTGGATGAGTATTATTATTCTGGACGTGAAACAGGTGTGCAGAAAACAGATACCGAATACGGAGACGAACTTGACAAGTTTCTTGATGAGCATGGTGTGACAGGAACTGTATACACGGTGATTGACCCGTCAGCAGCATCTTTTATAACCCTGCTCCGAAAGAAATCACGATACAGGGTAAAAAAGGCAAAAAATGACGTTTCCGATGGTATCAGAGATACAGCAGTAGCATTGAAAAAAGGCTTGATTAAGGTATCGCCTGTATGCAAGCGAACTATTGAAGAATTCGGCGGCTATGTATGGGATGATACAGAAGCAGAGGACAGACCTGTAAAAGTTAACGATCACGCTATGGACAATATCAGGTATTTCGTGGCAACAACAGGATTGGCAAAGGAAAAGACACAGCATCAAGCCATTTTGTGATAATATGGGGATTATATGAAAGAGGGTGTTTGAAACGCTTACACATAACGATTTACTCAAATGCGGTGATGATGATACAAAACGTATAGCCTTTATTGAGCAGGCTATAAACGATTTTAAACGGTCCGATGCATACAAGACGGCTGACATAGCAATGAAGTATTACCGCAAAGAGAATCCCGATATTGAAGCAGTTGAAAAGGTTATCTATGATATGAAAGGCATAGCACATCAGGACTTGATAAGCCCGAACGCAAAGCTGAGATGTTGCTATTTCCCGAATATCCTCAATGAATCCTGTGCACATCTGCTTACAAATGGCATAGGATTCAACAACGAGGATAACAAGGCTTTACTCGGTGAGGATTTCGATGATACGCTTAAAGAAATCTATACCGATGCTCTTATATGCGGTGCTTCATACGGCTATTACGGAGAATCAGACGGAGAAAAAACGGTCTTGAATCTCAAATTCTTGAACACTATCCCGATTCTTGACGATTACACAGGCAGACCGAAAGACTATATCTATTTTACACAGATAGATACAGATAAACCGCTTTGTGTGTCTCTCTTTGAACCAGACGGATGTACTGAATACATACAGGAAGAATCCGAAGCTATGAAAATCAGCAAGAAGAAAGAACCTTATAGCTATTCAGCAACATGGAACGATGTTGAAGGAGTATACAGCACATCTGATGAATCAACGGAAATCCCGATCTATCCGCTTTATAACATCAACAACGAATCAATGATTGTCGGTGTACGTGAGGACTTAGCTGCACTTGACCTCATGGCTTCACAGCTTGTCAACAACGTTTCACAGGCCGAATTAGTGTACTGGGTATTGAAGAACTATGGTGGCATGGATGATATTGCAGATGCTAATTTTATAGTGAATCTGATTAAATCACACGTTATCCATGTTGATGATGATGGAAGTGCTGAACCGCATCAGATAACAGTACCGTTTGAAGCTAACAATGCGGCATATAACCGCATAAAGCAGATAATCTTTGATAATCTCTGCGGCGTGAATCATGAAACCTTAGAAGCAGGCAACCTCACAGCAACAGCGATAGCGGCGGCATACAGCAAGCAGAGAAACTATTCTGCTATGATGGAATCCAGAGTATTCAAGTTTCTTCGTGGAATCCTTAAAATCGCAGGAGTTACCGAGCGTGAACGCTTTACAGTTGAATACTATGAGACTATCAATGCAACAGAAGCTATTCAGAATGCTGTCGTGTCTGCTCCGTACTTAGGCGATACCGAAACCACAAAGAGACTGGCAATTCTCAACGGTTCGGGAGAACGTATCGAAGAAATCATGAAAGAAAAAGCAGCCGAACAGATAGCGCAGTTCAGCAGCACACAGGATAACGCTGATGGCGGTTCTGATGGCTTAGAGGTATAATTATATACCCTAATTGAAGAACATCTAAAAAGGGCGGTTTTTGAGGTGCTTTTGAAAGTGTGGTGATACAATGCCAAAACCTGACCCTGCACACAAAGAAACAGACAAGATTCTCCGAGACATGGAGAAACGTCTTGACGAAGTGTACAAACAAGCATACCGTGAAGCACGTCAAACCGCTGATGATTTTATGAAGCAGTTCCGAGAAATGGACAAGAAAAAACGTCAGCAAGTGAAAGACGGTGAACTTGACAAGGCCGAATATGAGCGGTGGCGCAGAACACAAATCTTTCAGGGCAACAGATATCATCAAATGGCTGATACCTTAGCCGCTGATATGACACACACAAACCAGATAGCGGCATCTGTGATAAACGGTTATCTCCCCGAAGTATATGCTGTGAATCATAATTACGGCACGTATGAGATTGAAAAAGGCTCTCGGATAAACACACAGTACACGATGTACGATAAGCAGACAGTTGAACGTCTTATGAGAGATAATCCCGATCTACTCCCCCGAAAAGCGGCTGTAAATGTTCCTAAAGACGAACTATGGAACAAGAAGCACATCAACTCAGCGATTACACAGGGAATATTACAGGGTGAATCCATAGATAAGATATCACAGAGACTTGCGGCAACAGTCACGGATATGTCGCATACATCGGCTATACGTAATGCCCGAACAATGACCACATCAGCGCAGAACGGCGGCAGAATTGACAGCTATAAACGTGCTGAGAGCATGGGGATAAAGATGCTTCAAGTCTGGATGGCGACTTTAGATTCACGAACCAGACACGAACACAGACTGCTTGACGGACAGAAAAGGAAAGTCGGTGAAGCGTTTGAGGTTGAGGGAGAGAAAATATTCTTTCCGGGTGACCCTGCCGCAGAACCATACTTAACGTATAACTGCCGATGCACTCTCGTTGGTGAAGTCGAGGGAGTTGACTATAACTTATCGGACGTATCGCAGCGAGACAGCAAACTCGGTGATATGACCTATGAGGAATGGAAGGAAGAAAAGCGGAAACAGGACAACGCTGAACCGCCTGCTCCGAAGCCAGAACCAAAGACAGAAGAAAAGCCTGCCGAGGTTGAAGTTCCTGCTCCTACGGTTGAGAAACCTGATGCGGTGGATGAACCTATACCGCAGAGAGAAGAATTTAAGCCTGCAAGCACGATTGAAGAAGCGGAACAGTTTATCATGCAGTATATGGACTTTGACCAATTCGGAGCATTACGTGAGGTAAGCTATAAAGGCATTGACCTCGATGCGGCGAACGAGATAAATGCAACGATATCACGGCTTTACAATGAATTCAACGTTGATAAATTCGGCGGTTTTGTAGCCCCTGCAAAGAATACCAAACTCGGCAAGGCTATTGATGAAGCTGTTGCAGGATATATGCCAATGAGAAATAGCTTTGTTCTCAACAAATCCGCTTTGAAGTCGGTTAAAATAGCCGAAAAGGGCTTTGCAGAAGAAAACAAGCTGATGAAGGATATGCTTGAACATCCTGAGAAATATGACTTTAGTAAAATGTCAAGGGCGGCAAGAACAGTGATAGAGAATTCAAAGATAAGCGGTCGAGGAACAGTCCCCGACAATATAACCGAAGCTTTAACACATGAATTCGGTCACGCTCTTGAAAAGCAAGTCAAAAAACATGAATTATGGGATAAAGTCGAAAATGATATGCAGACATATGCTCCTAAAATCTCAGGATATGCAACAACACAAAAGGGTGAATATATTGCTGAAAGCTTTGCATCATGGCAAAAGGGTGAGAAATTCGCAGACCCGAACCTTATCAAGATTTTTGAAAGTCTGAGAAGGAAGTGATAATATGGATGATAAGAAAAAAGAACCTGAGCAGGCAAAAGACCTTGACGAAGTAACCGCAGACAATTTTTTTATTGCAACACAGGCATTAAAGGAAATGACTGAGGATAAAAAGGATTGTGATTAAAAATGCCCGACATAGATATTCAGATAACCGATAACAGCGGTGAGATACTCAGAGCATTGGAAGAAAAGAAGAAAGCGGCATTGACTGGAATCGGCATACAGGCTGAGGGCTTTGCGAAGCGGTCAACTCCTGTTGATACTGGACGTTTACGAAATAGCATCACTCATGCAGTCAGGGGCGATGATGTTTACATCGGAACTAATGTCGAATACGGAATCTGGCTTGAACTCGGTACAGGTATCTATGCAAGCGATGGCAAAGGCAGACAGTCACCGTGGGGCTATTATGACCGTAACGGCAAATATCACGTTACAAGAGGTATGAAACCCCGACATATGCTGAAAAAAGCCGCATCCGAACACACAGAAGAATACAAGCGCATAATTGAAGCTATTATGAAGCGTTAATTATACGAAAAGTATTGACAAATCGAAAGTCAGGTGTTATAATATGGACAAATACAGAATTACTCCCGAACAGCTTGAAAGAATCCATGCCGCTCTTGAAAAAGGGCATAGAATTGAACTTATCCCCTTAAAGGATAACATCAAGATCATGGATATCAGGAGAGAAGAACTTAAAAAACCAAAAAACAAGCAGTAATGAAAGTATTACTGGAATGCCGAGCGTGGTTGATTATATCAACTGCGCTCTTTTTTGTTATATATGCTCAGAATCGGGTAATTACCGATAACGAGCATCCATATTATCACCTGACTATAAGCGTTTAGTCAGAAGGTCAAAGAGGTTGACGATCTCCCATATCGTTGACCTCTTTTTGCATATAAGCGGAAAAGTAACTCCGCTGAATATAAATACCGAACGGCGAGGAACAGCCGACAAAGTAACGGAGGTATAAGACATGGCATTTTCAAGACAGACCTTAAAGGCAATGGGATACACTGATGATCAGGTGCAGAGCCTTATTGACTTACACACTGAGGTAACAGATAATCTCAAAGCCGAAATCAAGAAGTACAAGGAAGATGCAGAAAAGCTGTCCGATGTACAGAGACAGCTTGACGAAGCAAATTCCAAAATCTCAGCCGCTGAAAAGGACAATTACAAAGGAAAGTATGAATCTGAAAAGGCTGCACATGACAAGCTGAAAGAGGATATCAAAGCAAAAGAGACAACAGCTAAGAAGTCAACAGCTTTCAAGGCTTATCTCAAAGAAAAAGGATATTCCGACAACGCTATCACAAAAATCACGAAGTACGGTGGTTATGTGGACGGCATCGAGCTTGACGATGAGGGCAAGATAAAGGACAGCGATAAACTCCTGACCTCTATCGAGGGCGAATGGGGCGAGTATAAGCCTACTACAACAAAGGTTACACACACACCAAACGTCCCGAATCAGACAGCAACAGGCGGCGAAAAGAAAACAACAACCAGAGCGGCGCAGATATGGGAAAAGACTATGAAGTCTATGTACGGCGATAACGCTGTAAATTCTGCGGATGCAAACAACAATAACTCATCGGGAAAGGAGAGTTAATATGTCGTTTATTAAGACACCAACAACAGGCAAGGCTTATGCTCCCGGCTATTTCCTTGCAAAAGATGATGAAAACTGCGTAAGAGAAACAATGCAGATCCCTGCTTCACTCGGTACTACTGAGGGTGGCGGCAAATACGTCCCTATGGGTACTCTCTACAGCGTAACAACAGGCGAGGGAGCGAGTGCAACAACAGAATATTTCGGCTTCCTCTATGAAGATGTTGACGTTACAACAGGCGATATGCCCGGCTCAGTAGTTACAAAGGGTATCGTTTATGAGGATAAACTTCCCGAGGAACTCACATCAGCACAGAGAACTGCACTTGTAGCAAAGGGCTTTAAGTTTATTGCTACATCGCCCACAGTAACACGTCCGAACTGGACTAATTCATCAGACTAAGAAAGGAGCGATATAAGTTATGACATGGGAAAACGGTATTTTCGGTATGGTTGGCAAAGAGGACTGGCTTAGTGTTCCTTTCACTCCCCCTGTTCTTGCAAATGACCCTATCGACAGACTTTTCGGCAACGAGAAAACAGATAACATCGGCGCAAGATGGGATGAGATCAGCGCAGATCAGCTTATTCCTGCAATGGCTCAGTTCCATGCATTTGATACAGAGGCTATCAAGAGCGTATCTCCTGTGCTTACACAGCACTACATTGAAAAAGGCCTTATCAAGGTAAAGCAGAATCAGTCAGAGCGTATGCAGCAGCTTTTAAAGCAGGGCGTTGTGAACGATGATGCACAGTATGAATATGTTATCCGTGATGGTATCAGACTTGCAAGAGCCGTTGAAGTTCGTGCGAGAGTAGCAAAGAACGAAGCACTTGCAACAGGTCAGGTGACTATCGGCGAAAACAATCTGAACCTTACAATCGACTACGGCGTTGCAGCTGCACAGAAGGCATATACAATCGATCTTGGCGTTGATTCAGATGTTGGATCACAGTTACAGGCTATCATCGATGATGCACGTGAAAACGGTGTTGTTATCAACGGTATGCTGACTTCTGGTGCAAACCTCACAAAGATGAGAGGTAACAAGTCTATCCAGATCAACCGCAACGGTGTAAATGCAAGCGGTAAGTTCATTTCTAACGCTGAACTGAATGCTTATCTTGCAGATTTCGGCATCGATACAGTTATCACACAGGATAACGTATACAACGCAAATATCACCGATATTGACCCGACAACAGGCAAGCCTGTGGTTGTATCAAGACGTTACTATCCAAAGGATAAGATCACATTCTTCTCCACAACTCCAAACGGCAGACTTGGTGTAGGTCTTTGGGGCGATCCTCCCGAGGTTGTAAATCCTCTCACAAAGACAGAGGGTACAAACGTATCTCCTTACGTTTATATCCATCAGTGGACAGAGAATGACCCTGCTGTACTCTGGACAAAGGCATCTGCTCTGTTTATCCCTGTTATCTACAATCCGTCAACACTGTACATTGCAACAGTAACTGATACAGGTGCGTGATATCATGGCTTACAGAGTAGTAAAGCATTTTACAGATTTACAGGATCACGGCTATAAATACGCAGAGGGTGACACATATCCCCGAGAGGGATATGTGCCATCCGATGAACGCATCGAAATGCTGTCAACTGCGATGAACAGGCAGAGAACAGTGTTAATCGAAGCAGTTCCTGAGGTAATTCCGGAGACTGAATCTGCGGAGACCGTTGAAGAATCGGCGGTTGAGGAAACAGCAGAGGAAAAGCCGAAGCGTAAAAGCCGTAAAAAGTAATAGAGAAAGGCGGTGCGATATGACCGATATCACAGAGTACTGTGAATACTGCAAGAACTTCTTTCTTAAAGACTATATCGGGCTTACTGATATCTACAAGGGAGAGTTTACAATTGAAAGCGGTGCATTCGTATCGCCTTCTTTTACCTTGAAACCAAATCAATACTTCCGAATCGTTAACAGTGATGTTAATGACGGTGTTTACTGCAATACCGCTGAATCATTGGCATTGCTACAGGATGAAACCTTTACAGGTCAGGTGTGGCTTATGGCTGTACCTCGTTCATTCGTGGCTTTGTGTGATGATATAGCGGCATGGCGCACAAAGTATGAGAGTGTCGGAAATGCGAATATGTCTCCCTTCCAGAGTGAAAGCGTACAGGGTGTATACAATTACTCTAAAGGTGCAACAAGTGGCAATGGCGGCGGTGCATCCGTCACGTATATGTCACAGTTTGCATCCCGGTTGAATCCATACAGGAGGATATCGGTACTATGAGCATATTTGATAACGGCATCCTTAACGATTACAACACCGAAATAACACTGCTTGATGAAACATCATCTGTCAGTCCAGATCCTTACGGCGGTATCGGCGGTGTTGATTACAGCTACAACAAAGGCGCAGTAATTACGGTACAGCTTATCCCACAGGAAACACTCGGCGCACAAGTCGCAGAAGCGATCACCGAGAAGAAAATGTATACAGTCTGCGTTGATAAAGGCATAATCTTAAAAAAAGGCCAAGTCTTTATGCGAAACAAAGACAATGAGACATTCAGAATCACGGAAAGCAACACCGAAAAAGAAACTCCTGCGAGTGCAGGACTTCAATTCAGCTATGCAAAGGCTGAAAAGTGGGAACTTCCCTCTGATATGCCTATCAACTAAAACAGCGTTTAAAATGCGTTTTAACGGCTTTAAAAAAACGGAATGTAATTATACTATGAATGGAGTGAAACGGCGAATATGGATAAATTAGCGACATTACAGACGTTTTTAAACAGCTTCTTGCCTGCATACGAAGAAAATTCAATTTACTCATTGAAAAATCCGCCTGCATTCCCCTATCTGACGTATGAGGGAGTAGATGATAACTTCGGAGATAATACCGATGTTGCTATGACCGTGAATACATGGTACAGGGAAAGTTCATGGTATAATGCAGTCCAGAAGTCAAAGGAAATAGCTGAAACGATAGGCAGAAGCGGCAAGATGCTGACCTGTGATGAGGGATATGTACTTGTAATGCGTGGATCTCCCTTTTCTACAAGAATGGGAGACGATTCAGACGATCTTATTAAACGGACAATGTTTAATTTTACAGTTCGTTTTTACACAAATTACTGATGAAAGGAGAGAAAAAGCATGATTAATCTCCAGGACTTAGAGATAATCACAAAGGAAGATTTCGACGATATGACGTTTGACAGCGGTGTTATCGTTAAGAACTTTGATCCGACAAAGACATTCACACCGCCTGCCGAGGGTGATTTACTGCTTGTTACAACAGGCGATATTACTATCACAGATAACGTGACAAGAGCTGATCTTGGCGAAGATGTAAACGGAATACACTTCGCATATGCCGAATTACAGGTAGTAACAGGCAAGGAAGCGGCAACAATCGCAGTTACATCACTGAAATTCGGCCTTGAAGATATCAAAAGAGCACTCGGTGCAGCTGACGTTGAAAGCAACACAAAGGTTGTATCACGTCTTGAGTACAAAACAACGGACTTTGAGAACCTTGCCTTTATACAGCACAAAGTCGGCGGCGGTTATGTAGTCGCTGTTATGCCGAAAGCACTGTCAACAGGCGGTTTGTCCTTTACGTCAACCAAAGGCGGCAAGGGCAGAAACGCAATGACAATCACAGGATTCCGTTCAATTGAGAGCAAGGAAACACCTGAGATTACATATTACGCATATGCAGCTCCAACATCGTCAAATGATGATGATAACGCATAAACACGAACAAACAACTGAATAAAAATTGAATATCCCCGAAATATCGGGGATATTTTGCTATATGAAAGGTTAGTGATAATATGAGATTTAACGAAATCAAAGAAATTGATACGCTGATGGAATGCGTACCGCACGTTAACGAAATACTCGGTGATACAGAACTGTTTGCAAGTCTGAAAGATAAAACGTGGTTTGAAGCGGCTACACCGCTTTATAAGGCGCACAAAGAAAGCTTTGATAATCTTATGGCTATACTTGATGAAAAGCCTGAGAGCGCAGTTAAAACGCTTACAACGGTATCAAGGATAATAGCAGAGATTTTCAGAGATGAGGAAACAGCACCTTTTTTTATCATGTCCTGCACGAATGCGAAATCTGCGATATCTGCTATGGCGAATACCGAGGGAAAACAGTCAGAGGATTCATCCGATACGTAAATGCAAAGGTTGATCAGCGTACCGAGGAACTAAGCTATCGTGTATACATGACTGACTGTGCGGCTATGCTGTCACGCAGAGACAACAGATGGTATGATATGCTTCATCCATCGGACAGCGGTGACGAATACCAGACAGCGATTGATAATTTCTATTCAGATTTCAGAGGAAAGGAGGAAAAATAAATGGATGTATTTGACTTACAAGCAAAGATAAGGCTTGATGATAGCGAATATAAAAACGGATTATCCGCTATAAAGGGAACTTTGGCAGATTTTGCGAAATTCTCAGCGGCAACACTCGGAGCAGCGGCAACAGGAGTTTCGGCAATTGTAAAAGAATCTGTTTCAGCGTATGCAGACTATGAACAGCTTGCAGGCGGTATTGAAACGCTTTTCGGTTCATCGGCTGAAACTGTAATGAAGAACGCTGAAAAGGCATATCAGACCGCAGGGCAGTCAATGAATGAGTACATGGAAACAAGTATTCAGAGTGCGGCTTCGCTTATCAATTCTCTTGGAGGCGATCAGGCAAAGGCAGCTGAACTCATGGACTTATCCATCACTGATATGTCCGACAACGTGAACAAGCTCGGCACAAGCGTTGAGGGTGTACAGAATGCCTATAGAGGTTTTTCACGTGGTAATTTCACTATGCTTGATAACCTCGCCTTAGGATTCGCAGGAACTAAACAGGGAATGCAGGATCTGCTTGACAAGGCTCAGGAAATATCAGGCGTAGAATACGATATATCAAGTTATTCCGATATTGTACAGGCTATTCACGTAGTACAGGAAGAAATGGGAATAACAGGCACTACGGCGAAAGAAGCATCCGGCACGATATCAGGTTCGATCGGTTCGATGAAATCTGCATGGGAGAATCTTAAAGTTGAGATATCGAAGAATGATGGCAATGTAGGAGAAGCATTCGACAAGCTGTCTGAAACCGCAGGAGCAGCATTTGACAATATGCTCCCGAGAGTTGAAAAGGCTCTTGATGGTGTGGGCGGTCTCATCGTAAAGGCTGCACCGAAAATCGGTAAAAGTATCAGCGAAATAATACCAAAGATAACACCACCACTCATGGAAGCATCCGTTTCTATCGTTGGAGCACTCGGCACAGGCATAATTGAGAACATCCCGACACTGTTACAGACAGGCGGCGAAGTTATCGGAATGCTCGGGGATACCATCGAAAGCAACCTTCCGAAGCTTAAAGATACAGCTTTTACGCTGATATCTGACTTTTCGGGATATCTGAGAGACAATTTACCTACACTCATCCCCGAGGGAGTAAATGCAGTTGTAGAATTTGCAAAGGGTATCACAGATCCATCGAATACAGGAACGCTGATAGATGCCGCATTTGATGTAGTAGACGGACTTATCGAGGGCTTTACAAGTGAGGAAACCATCGATGCAATTATCGAAGGTGCACCTGTTATCCTTGATAATCTTGTTGATGGCCTTGTAAAAGCTTCTGACAGGCTCGGAGACGCCGCCTTTAAGCTTTCAGATAAACTTATTGAATACTTCAAAGATGAGGAAAACCGTGAGAAGATGGCAGAAGCCGCTGACAAGATTTTAACGTCACTGTTAGACGGATTCGCTTCTCTGCTCGGTGAGGGCGGCGAATTTGTATACAAACTCGGTGGACTGATAGCCAATGCACTTGGAATGGGCGACTATTGGGAAGCAGGAAACGATGTACTTTCTAAATGGTGGGACGGTTTCAAAGCTAAGTGGGATGAATTTAAGAAGTGGTTTGATGAAAAAATCCGGCTTACTTTAAATCCACTTGATTTAAGCAAACAAATAGGCGAAAAGGTGATAAAAGAAGCGTATGAAGCACCACCAAACAAGAAATACACAGTCGATAACGGCGGAGGACACAAAAGACACGCAAAGGGTGCTGTATTCACACGCCCTACATACGACAGATTCGGTGATCTTTACGGAGAAGCAGGCACAGAAGTGCTTTTACCGCTTGACAATAATACTGCATGGATGGATAAATTCGCAGATAAGCTTGAAAACAAAATGAACGGCGGTGCAAGGTACACATTCAACTTTTACTATCAAGGCGGCAATGGCATGACCGATGCCGAGATAGAGGAGCAGGCTAAACGGCTTGCAGAATTAAGTATATCGCAGATAAGAGCAGTGGGAGGTACAGGATTTTAAATGGCAAATTATACAAGCGATTACAGCTTTACAATTGATGGAGTGTCAAGTGATGATTTCGGCATTTTTGTAAGCACATTACAGCCTGTACCCCATGCGCAGCAAAGGTATACAACAGGCTATACAAGAGAGCCATTCGGCATACCTGATGATGTTTTTGAGCCTATCGACTACAGCATCGACTTTTACAAGTTCTTTCCCGAGGATATGGACGATTCAGCACTTCGGGCATTTCTCATTAACGGCCAGACTTTACAACTATCAACTTATCCTGATGTTTACTTCAAGATTCTGACTATGAAAGTCACAGAAACGTCAGGAACGGCCGATAACAGACGTATAAACTATCACCTATCATTTACCCTTAAACCGTTCAGATACGGCTTAGACAACGAATGGATAAGCGTAGAGAGTGGAGATACAGTTGAGAATGCTGGCACATGGCACTCACTGCCGACAATCGAACTGACAAAGCCTGATGGAGATATCACTATCACGATCAACAACGTTGACTATGAATTGAAAAACTTGCAGAACAGCGGTTCTCAGGAAGAAAGTCCACTTGATATAACGTACATCGATTCTTCACGACATATCTTATATCTCGGTACTAATGCGCTGATAACAGGTCATGATAACGGCAGACTTCCACAGCTTGATGTGGGAGAAAATGTGATATCGTGGACAGGAACTGTTGAAAGTGTGAGAATCCGCACGAACTGGAGGGAGATATAAATGGCAGGCGTAAATGTATACAGCCTTGAAACTCTTGTCCATGCTCTTGCTGATAACACGGTTGATGAAATTCTCTGGACTGGCTCTGCTCAGGTCGATAGTGTAACACTTAGTGTTGCATCATCGGTCATGCAGGTGGCGTATCCGATAAACGGCGCAAAAACCATTGACTTCAACGGACTTGTGGTCGATACGGTGTATACATCAGGTACAAAGAGTTGGGGACCCGATGAAACCGCAGATGAGCAAAGTTCGGAGCGCAGAAGGGCATGGGTATACGGATTCAGAGTATTCGGTGGCGGCAACTATGGCACAACGCAGACAACGAAAATCATAAAAAATCTTACTGTAAATCACATAGTTTTAGGCCATCCTCGTGATATCATACTTGATTCGGGCAACTTCATAAACTGCTATTTCTATGATATTTACTCACCTTCAGCAGATATGTATTCTCCGTGGCTTGCATATTCTGGTTCTGAGGATACAGGAAAATCGGCAATTCCTATCTTAGGTACGACATACGGCTACAAACTGAGAACTATTTCAGATTATGTTTTCGGATGGACAGGCAGTGCATCGTTAGAATATGGATATACGCCGAATGTAATTTTTAAGTATTGTATTCTGAAAATCAGAACAGAAAATGCAGGCATATCCTTCCCGAGAGCGGCATATATCGGCTGTGAGTTAGAGTATGCCTACGAGTTGAACTGGGATTACGACATAGCAATGCAACAGGCTACAGTTGAATACAGTAACCTTGCACTTTTCCCAAATTCACCGTTCTATCAGCTTCTTCACTCCGATTTGCGTATCAATGTGGTTCTGAATTCCAACTGGCCGCTGAGAGTATCAGATAAGTTATGTGACAGATACGGTTATATCTCGTCAAGAGGTGGAACAGGCGGTAATGAAGCATTATATCAGACGCTTGCATATGTTAAAGAAGCTGTCATAATACCGACTATCAAAAAGGGAAGAGACCATCCTGCGGCAAGCATCATTGAAAATCTGCAATATTTTTATGGTCAGAACACAGACCCACAGCATTCAGGCGAGGACAGACCTGCGATAGCACAGTTCGGCTATGGTTTAGTTTTTGTTACAAATGGCGGTGATGTAAGGCCACTGAATTCAGTTCCTGACGAGTTAGAGGTATTATACGGTGATTTACGAAATCCCGATATCATGACAACTCATGGCTGTATATTTATCGAGGACGAGGGATACCGAAAAGCACAGTATGACCTTGCATGGAACGATTACAGCGGTACATATGCATCAAGTACTATTGATGATGATAATACATGGTATCGCAGACGATATGCAGGCACAAATGACGGTATTCCGTTCTTACCTTTGTGGTATTATCCTTATCATGATACTCCATCAGGCGGCGGCACTGTTGACGGTGGCTATATCAGCGTATACGATATGGACACAGAACAGGATGGATTCGACAACAACGGATTAATTCTTGAACCTACACAGTGCAGAGTGGTTGAAGAACTCAACGGCGGCTTTAATCTGACGCTTGAACATCCCTATGATAAAGACGGTAAATGGCGATATATCTTAGAGCATAACATAATCAAGTGCATGGGACAGCTTTTTATCATCAGAAAAGTATCATCAACCAACAGGGCGAACAGCAAAAGCGTGACAGCTTATGCAGAGCATATCAGCTATCACTTACAAGATTACTGGCTTTTCCCTGGCACAAGCATTGCAGGCTATGTTGGACAGACCCTGATAGATAGCATCCTTGCGCAGATGTGGGATGTTCCGTGGGATACTGAAAACAACCTGAGATACACGTTCAGTATCACAACTGACCTATCAGCAGACGAAACTTTCCGAGAGTGGTATGAGATGCCCGAAGGTCATACGCCTTATGAGATGATATTAGGTAGTAATGGCTTCACGCATCTTATCGGTGGTGAGTTGTACCGTGATAACTTCACGATTTCAATTCATGAGCGCATGGAAGGTGCACAGGATAACGCTTTTATACTGCATCCTGATTTGAATTTGAAGAGCATACAGAAAACCGTTGATTTACAGACGTTTTGCACATACTTCCGAGGATATGACCCATACGGAAACTGGTTTGCAATTGCGTGGGATCCGAGAACATTACCGAGAGCATATCCTCACAACATAGTCAGGTCACAGAACTTTACTTTTGATGTTGCTGAGGAATACTACGACTTTGCAATGTTAGCCCGAAAAGTCGGGGAGTACTTTAAGACTATGTGTGCTCCGCTTGTATCGTTTAAGATTCAGGTACAAGACTTAAAAAATCATCCTGAGTACAAAGATTTTGTCAACAATTACCGCTTTAAGGTCGGTGATATCGGCAAGGTATGGGATGATGATGCAGAGAGATACTACGACTTGGAAATCACAAGGACGGTCAAGGACGGTATCACAGGCGAGTGTATCGAGGTAGTTATTGGCACAGAGCGAAGCTTTACACGCCCTAACGGATATCCTATCACGATTGACCGAAACTATAAGACAGTTGATGGCGGTGAGTATCATCCTGAGCCAGAGCCTACACCTGACCCACCATCGGCAGGCGATTATATATGGGTACAGGATAATGACAGAGCAGATACATACCTTTATAAGGGCGATTCAAGGCGCATTGAAATGCCGTCTGAATTCCTCACGGCAACGCTCAGAACGATAAAAGCAACAACATTTTGCGATAACAGCAATCAAATCTTACAGGTTGTTATACCTGAGGGAACGGAGGTAATTGAATGAGTATATCAGGAACAGGTACACAGGCAGACCCTTATATCGTGGATACATGGGCTGACTTTGTTACAGCGGTTGAGACAGCAGATGCATATGTCAAAGTTGACACTTCAACAGTAGCGACATGGGACTTTGCAAAGATGGTTGAGGGTGGCTTAACAACGGGCATCAACTGGAATGCGGTAGAGGTTGACGGAAACGGACTTACTATAAAGGGAATGTTCGGCACAGCACAGCAATGGTTTTCAAAGCTGAGTTCATCGTATACAGCAGTGGTAAAAAACCTGAATCTGCTCGACTGTGTGCAGACAGTGGCAACACAGCGTGTGCTGTACGGAAGAATGATTGAATACCGAAACTGTAAGTTTTCGGGTGTAGTAGAAGGAAGAAGTTTCTGTGAGGATTACAGCGGCGGCAGTGTTCTTTTTACGACTGGTAGTATAAATGGAAACGACCCGAAGGGATGCGCTTTTGCTCTTAAATTCTCAGGTGAAGCACGATTTACATATTCCTTAAATGTCACAGTAAATCACTGCAACATGAACTTTGACGGTACGTCTACATATACAGGCACACAGACGTTGAAGATGTATGAAAGCAAAATCAGTGGTAAAGTGCCGTGGACTAACTTCACAAATGCAGGCGGCGGTCAAAACGTAATTGATGCTGAGATAGATTCTATCACTACATGGAAAAACACAAGCGGTGGAGTGACCCTCATCAACACTGACAAGCTTGCAAGTGGTCTTACCGTACCATCGGGCTTTACAGGCGTAACAAGTACGCAGATGCTTGATGCAGATGCCCTTGAAGCTGTCGGATTTATCGTAGAAACCGAGGAAACTGAGGAAACCGAGGGCGGTGAGTAATATGGGATGGATAATCCACAACAATGAATTGCTTGACAGCGATTTCAACGATATCCCTTCTTTCCCTTCATATCCCCTTGCGCCTGCATTATGGCGCACAGGGGAAACCTTGCAGACAGGCTTACACTATGACCTGACATTCCCTTCACATCCTCTTGCACCTGCACTATGGCGCATAACCGAAAGGGGACTTGAAACAGGACTGTTCAAAGTCTTGCCTACACCGAATCAGAACTGGATTATCGGAGATAACGGCTTACAGACTAAGAGTATGCCCGACCCGATATATCTTGGAGCGTTCGCAAACAATCCATTACTAATGCAGATATCTATTCCAAAATCTGTCAAAAGTATAGGCAGGTATGCTTTTTACGGCACAAGAATCAACTATGTAAAAATAGCAAGGGATTGTACATATTACCCGACAAGCTTTCCAGAAGGAACACTGATAGAGTACTATGATGAGGAGGATGAAAACGATGGACAGTAGCATAGTTGTATCAATCATAACAGGCATTGTCACTATTGTTACAGTAGTGATAAATACCAAAGTCAGCAACAGAGAGATTCAGCATAAACTGGAAACACAGCAGGCGGTCTTTGAAACAAAGCTTGATTCCCTGACCTCTGAAGTCAGGGAACACAACAACTTTGCACGAAGAATGCCTGTCGTGGAAGAGCAGATAAAAGACGTTACAAGGCGATTGGAGGGGTGTGAACGTGAAGTTCAGAGAACGCATAGCTAAGTTGATTGATGTTAAGACAATCGTAACATTTGCGCTTACAGCTGCATTTGTATATCTTTCAGTCAGCAAAAAAATAGAACCTCAGATATTTATGACCATATACACCATGATAATCGGGTTTTATTTCGGTACACAGCATGAAAAGAATAGAGGTGATAAATCTTGACAGTGATAGTTGAGGGTGGCGAGATATCCGATGCAGAGCGCAAGGAATACGAAAAGTATGTGCGTGAGAAGTACAAAGATCAGGATATCGAACTGCTGAAAATCAAGATTGACGGAGAAAACGTAGATCTTGAAACACACATGAAGTCAAAAGGCTTTGAGCGTGTAAGGCGTATCACAGGATATCTTGTCGGAACGCTTGACCGCTTTAATGACGGTAAACTCGCAGAAGTAAAAGACAGAGTACCGCATAACTATGGTGTAGACTATACACACACTGTAAGCGGTTTACTCGATGATTAACAAAAGGAGTGATCTATTATGATTAAAATTCTTTCAAGTGTATCAGAGGGAATCAAAGGTGGTAAGCACCATATCAGAGCTGAAATTGCAATTGATTCAGCAGCTGAACTGACTGTTGAGGGCTTCCAGAACTATCATTTTACTATGGGCAGTATTGCATGGGACGTCAGCACAGGTGACTTTTACGGATTAGGCTCAGACGAAACATGGAAAAAACAGAATAGCGGAGAGGAAGGCGAATAATCATGGGTAAACTGTACGAAGAATTAAAAGCAGGTGCATTACGTGGCGGTGGCGGCTCAGGTTTCACACCGACACAGGAACAGTTGGATGCAATGAATAGCGGAATCGACAGCACAAAAGTTGCTCAGATTGAAACAAATAAAAACGATATTTCAACAATTCAGCAGACAATTGGCGACATTAACACTGTCTTAGAGGAGGTGCTGTAATATGTCTAATACAATAGCTGAGAATTTACAGCGACTTAAAGTTGCTACAACTGCTATCGGTAATGCAATTACTGCAAAAGGTGGCACTGTAAACGAGGGTGACGGATTAGAGGAGTTCCCTGATGATATTATGTCTATTCCGCAAGGAAAGCCTGTTATTTATGGTTTTCATATCAATCCGAATGAATCAGACAGTTCGACTGCGGTCACATATCTTGAAGATGCGGTCGGCATGACACCTGCGTCAATGGGCGCAAGCACGTTCGACTACGGCTCTTGGGAGAATGCGTTCTTTATGCCAAAGCCTTGCATGGTGCGCTCTAATGGCGAAGTGGCGTATTATCTTGACCCGAATGACTATACTAAGAAAGCTGATGGAACGGCTTCTGATATTGCAGACCCTAACTATGACGGTAACGCAATGATGGAATGGGGAATGCTGTGGTATAAATTTGAAGGCGGCACTGAGGACGGAGAAGGATATTTCTATATCTCAAATCAGAAAGTAGATAACACTTACTATTGTTGGTGCAACTATGACAGCAAAGATAATATTATCCCACATTTTTATACTGCTATCTATAACGGCACTGGAACAACCAAACTACGTTCCATTTCTGGCGTTGCTTTAACTTCTGCAAATGGTAACGGCAGTACAACCGCAACTCAGGAAGAAACAAGAGCGAAAGCCAATAATACCACAAACGATGTTGAATGGTATATTGATGTTTGGTGTGATAGACTACTTATAAATGCACTTCTTGTGCTTATGGGTAAATCACTGAATACACAAGCAGTATTTGGCAGAGGTATTGATACTGGCGGTCAGACAGCTAAAGAAGCATACGTAACAGGAACACTGAATGACAAAGGTTTATTCTGGGGCGATACTGCTAACGGTACATCTGCTGTTAAAGTTTTCGGTATGGAAAACTGGTGGGCTTGCTGTTGGCACAGAACCGCAGGTTGTATCTCTGTAAACAGAGTATTGAAAATCAAACTCACATATGGTACAGCAGACGGAAGTACAACAGTTGGTTATAATCAGACAGGAAACGGATATATTTCTAATGGTACAATTCCATCGTCAAATAATTATGTAAGAGCCATGACATACAATCAGTATGGCTACATGACAAGTAATGTTACTGACGGTAGTTCTTCGACATATTACGCTGATTATTTTTATTACAATACTGATACAAGATATTTATTGGTTGGCGGTGGCTCTAGCAATGGCGTTAATGCGGGTGCGTTCTCTTTTTATCTGACTCATACGCCCTCGACTACGTCTTGGATTGTTGCCGCTGCGCTCTCTTGCAAACCACTTGCTCAGAAAGGGTGAATTGCCGTAGGCAAGAGGGGAAACGCTTGCGTGTCCCCTTAATGATAAATATTTGTTATTAAATATAGGGATTTGTGGTGCGGTTGGCGGTAACTCTGACAATGACGTTAATGCAGGTACGTTCTATTTTAATCTGAATAATACGCCCTCGAATACGAATTGGAATATTGCCACTGCGCAAACTTATAAATTACTTGAAAATAATGCACCACACTTTCCTTACCTCTTGGTAAAATTGACAGTCGATAGCAAGCAACTGTTAGTAGCATTGTCGAAAGCGGTTGAGACTATAAGAGAAGGTGACTATGAAATCATACAATCATTTATGGGAAGAATTAATATCTGACGATAATATCAGACTTGCTATTCATAACGCCTCACATGGCAATATGAAACGCAGAAAATTGACAGAAATTAAAAACAACCCTGATAAATATATTTCTATCGTGCGTAATTGGATAGAGAATTTTAAGACTATCAAACATACTCCTAAGATAATCAATGACGGCATATCGGCTAAGAAACGTGAAATAATCGTTCCTACGGTGGCAGAGCATATAGTTCAACACGCAGTAATGAACGTTATGAAACCTATTTTCTCAAAAGGAATGTATGAACACACATATGCTTCAATTCCTCAGAGGGGCTGTTACAAAGGAATGAAAGTTGTGAGGAAATGGATAAGAAATGATGTAGGGAATGTCAAGTATTGTCTTAAACTTGATGTAAGAAAATATTTTGACAGTATCTCTCAGGAAATTCTTATTGATAAACTACACAAGAAAATACATGATGAGAGATTCATGGACTTGCTAACAAAGATTATCAGAACAACTGAACACGGCTTACCTTTAGGCTTTTATACTTCTCAATGGTTTGCTAACTTTTATTTACAGGACTTCGACCATTTCGTCAAAGAAGATTTGCACATCAAACATTATATAAGATATATGGACGATATGGTACTGTTCCACTCGAATAAGCGAGAGTTGCACAGAATCAAGAAGCTGATAGAGCTATATCTGAGGGATAATTTATCGCTTGAAATAAAAGACAATTGGCAGTTGTTTCGTTTTCATACTCGTAAAGATAAAGGTAGATTCCTTGACTTTATGGGATTCAGGTTTTACAGAAATCGGGTGACATTGCGCCGCAAAATCGCTTTGAAAGCTATGCGTAAAGCAAGAAGGATAGCAAAGAAGAAACATACAACTGTTCATGATGCAAGGCAAATGTTGACATATATCGGTTGGAGTAAATGCACAGATAGTTACAACTGGGTTAAGAAGTATATTTTATGTCATATAAATTTCAGAGAATTACGAAAAATAGTAAGCAATTATGATAAAAGGAGGACTTTATATGTGGTATAAAGCAGAAAGTAGTGAATTACCATCAACGATTGATGATACATCATCAAGGGTATATGTCTACGTAAGAAAGAACATCAACGTTGAACAGCGTACCGATGAATCAGGTGAAATCATAACAGTGTATGTATATGATGAAATCAAGATACCGAAAGAGGTATATGAGATTTTCAAACTTGAAAGCGGAAACGAAAGAAGAATTTCTGACATTGAAGATGTACTCGCAGATATGCTTTTCGGGGGTGACGAAGAATGAGTAATGCTAAATTAAAACTCATGATTGCTGTATTCAGCCGCAGAATTAATCAGGGAGAAACTTTTGAGGAAATTGCAGAGGACTATCCGAAACTGACAGCAGAGGATTTAGAGCAAATTAGTGAAGCGTTGAACCGATAAAAAGGTAATTTTAACAGCAAATAACCCAATAAAATTATATTTTCATCAAAACAAAGGAGTGATTATATGAATTCCCCATACGAAGGAAAATTCAAGGTAACGCAGACACAGCATAGCGCACATGATGGACTTGATTTAGTCGGAATCGACAGCAAGGAAATTCATGCGACTGTTGACGGCACTGTGCATTATGCAGGGTGGGAAAATACGAACAATCCGAAACAGGGATTTGGACAGTATGTGTGTATCCGATCCGCTGACAACAAGTATTACTATTACGGTCATATGTCGCAGTTAAAGGTAAAGACAGGCGATAAAGTAAAGTGTACTGACGTTATCGGCATTGAGGGTCATACAGGACATACCATCCCCGATAACGAGTACGGCAGTCATTGCCATTACTGCATCCGTCCTCAGTTTGCCGCAGGCAACGCTTTAAGCACTCCGCAGATATCGGGTATACCTAACGCTTGCGGTGTGTATGATGATGGATATAGACCATCCTCGAAGCCACAGGAAGAACCGACAGAACCTGATGGACTGACAGGAGAACTGAAACTCTCAGACGGTACGATCTACGATATCACACTCACAAAGAAATAAACCTACACTTACAACGCACTAAGAGACTATGAACAGATTCGACAACATTTCCAACACGGATTTATCACGGCTGATAGATGAATGGGTTAAGGGAGAACGAGACAGGGCTATCATGAAGCGCAGGCTGATTGACTGCATCTGTTTTGAACCGTTAGCCGAGGAATTCAGCCTATCGGTACAGACAACGCACAAAATAGTTCAAAAAAATCTTAAAATAATCACCACAAAGATATAATAAAAAGCTCGGTTTGCTTGATGGCAAATCGGGCTTTTTTGTTTTATTATGTAATTGGTGATTAAAATGTACGAATTTGTGAATGTGAACCCTTGCAAGAAACGACTCGGAGACTGCGTTGTCCGTGCTTTGTCTCTTGCTTTGAACCAGTCATGGTACAGAACAGCTATTGATCTATGCATCGAGGGGCTTATACAATGCGATATGCAGGATTCTAACGCTGTGTTTGGCGCATATTTGCAGTCTAAGGGCTTTAAAAAATACCCTATACTTGACACCTTGACGTTCGAAGAATTTGCTACAACGCATCCTGACGGCTTGTACATCGTTGCAACAGGCTCACATGTTGCAGTTGTGCGTGATGGAATACTGCTTGACAACTGGGATTCATCAGATGAACAAGTCTCATACTACTTTGTGAGGGAGTGATAAATCATGCCTTATGGATACATACCGAATAATTACAACGCTTACAATCTGCCGCAGTATCAACAGCCTATGCCACAGCAACAGCAGTCTAACGGCTTGATATGGGTACAAGGCATCGAAGCTATGAAAAGCTATCCTGTTGCTCCCGGTCAGAGTGTTCTGCTCATGGATTCGGAATCAAACTGTTTCGGCATAAAGACAGCTGATGCATCAGGAATGCCGCTCCCCTTGCGAATTTTTGATTATTCCGAAAGAACCGCTCAGAACGCACAGAAACCGCCTGTAACAGCTTCTGTTGATACGGATAGATATATTACTCGGGAAGAATTTGAAAGCCGTATAACAGCGATTACAGCGCAAATAAAGGAGAGTGAAGAAAATGCCGAGTGATATCTATCAGAGCATTGGACAGCAAACACAACAGCCACAGAACCCAAAGGAGCAGGCACTGAACCTGATGAAACAACAGGGCATTGCAATACCCGAGGGCATGGAGAACAATCCACAGGGCATTATTCAACATTTGATGCAGTCAGGACGTGTACCGCAGAACCGCTTGACTATGGCTCAACAGATGATGCAGAGGATGTTCAGACGATAAAAAAAGAACAGAGACTGCAATCTCTGTTCTCCTTTGGCTTTGATACAAACAAAGCCGTCTGCTAAATCTTTGCATTTATAGTATAGCATAGTTCAAACGATTTGTCAATACAAACGCAAATGTGCAATAAAAATGCGTATAGATTGCTCAATAATTGCTCCTAAAACGCAAATGTGCAATGTTTTTGCGTTTCTATACTTGCGAAATGCGAAAGTTTACGCAAAAGAACTTGAATTTTGAGAAAGTTTGTCACCGACATAAATGCCGGTCGCAAAAAAAAGAAGGACTGATCAAATCAGCCCTTCGTGTTTCAGCTTGTACTCTATAAGTTTTACAAGGTATTCAGGCGGTGTTCTGCGTTCTCCTTCCCAATCTTCAATAGTTCTTTTCGGGATTTCTAAGTATTCCGAGAACGCTTGCTGTGTCATACCGCAGGCGGTGCGGAGTTCTTTGATAGTCATTATATCTGCTCCTTTAACTTGTCATATGCATTCAGGAATTCATCACAAAGACCACCTCTGAGGTTCTCGATATCATATCCTGCATTGATAATGATTCTTGCGTAATCTTCCCATGATCCGTTAAGCCAATCAAGGGCGTTTCTTGCTACTTTTGTGAATAAGTCTGCTGACTTGTATTCCTTGAAATTTTCTTCGATGAATTTGTGTACAAAATTATCAAGTTCCTGATTTGATTTAAACTGTTTATTCATAATGATTCTCCTCTCATTCAGCAGTCATGCACATTTTAAATACAGATTCTGCGCTTTTTCTTCCGTAATTGGTTTCTTCTATCCACCACTTAGCGGATGTCTTGTTGTTGATGATTGATATGAATAAATCTCTTTTTTCTTCGTTTTCGCAAAGGTCAATTAATCCTCCGAACAGTGTCCATCTGATCTGCTCTGCGTATGATACCTGTTTTTCTGTTCCTTCGAGGTTTACTAAATTTTTATTCATAATTTCCTCCTTGCCCTGTCGGGCGGTCTTGCGTTTTCCTTGATTATAGTATATCACGCTTTGCGTGATAAGTCAATACCTTTTTAAGAATAATTCACGCTATGCGTGATATTTGTATACTTGCACAAATCATACAGTTTCACTTTGTGTATTTTAAACATGGTATCACAGCTTCGGCTTTGATATAAATTTTACCGTTCACGCTTTAGGACGTGAACGCTTACCGAGATAGCTTCTCGGAGAAAGGAGGCCTATATGGCACTCACAGATAATAACAATGGAATGGTTATGCCTGTATCGCCTATGTATGGCGGTGGCTTCGGTGGCGGCATGGGCGGCATCGGTTTCGGCGGAGACTGGGCATGGATACTGCTCTTACTTGTCCTCGGCGGCGGTTGGGGCGGCTTCGGTGGCTTCGGCATGGGCGGTTATGGTGCAATGATGGGCATGGGTATGATGGACGGCTTCGGCCTCTATCCGTGGCTCAACAATAGCCAGAACATCAATGACGGATTCAGAGATCAGATGCTGAACAGCAATGCAACTTCAATCCGTGACGGCGTGCAGGGCTTATCTACACAGCTTTGTCAGTGCTGTGGTGATATGCGTTATGATCTTGCTAATTCTGCAAACGGCATCCAGAACAGCATCTTCGGCGCACAGGTAGCAATCGGACAGCAGCTTAACGCTAACGAGATGGCAAGCCTTAACCGCTCTTTTGCTGAGCAGTCCGCAAATCAGCAGGGATTCAATGGTGTTCAGGCACAGCTCGCACAGAACGGCTTTGCTCAGCAGGCAGGCACAGCAGATTTGAAGTACACCATAGCAACTGAAAACTGCGCTGATCGCTATGAAGCTGCACAGAACACACAGAGCATTATTACTGCTCTTACAGCAGGAATCCAGTCTATAAAGGATGATCTCTGTCAGAACAGACTTGATGCAGAACGCAGAGAGAACGCTAACCTCAGAAGTGAGCTGATGTATGCACGTGGTCAGGCTTCACAGGTTGACCAGACAGCACAGCTTCGTGCTTCACAGCTTGCAGCCAACACAGCCCTTCTGAACGAACTTCGTTCCTGCCCTATCCCAGCACAGGCTGTATACGGAAATCAGCCTGTATTCACCTGTTCACCGAATAACAACTGCGGTTGTGGATGCGGCAATAACTTCTGATAGGCGGTGATTCTATGTCAGCTAATTACAGCATAGTTACACCGCAGAACTTAGCACCGAATCAGCCTGCCGTGTTTCTGAATAGCCCCTGTCCTTGCAACGAGGGACTTGTTTTCAAGAAATCAGGCGGTGTGTTCCTGCTTGCAAGCAACGCACCTACACATGACCGTTGTTCATGCGGATGTGGATGCAGACGTATCTATGAGACTAATTATGAGGTCGAGGTACACGCTAACATCGAGATACCGACAGGCGGCACAGTTGAGGAAATTCAGCTTGCTCTTGCTGTTGACGGTGTTATCGCTCCCGAAAGCCTTATGTCTTTCACTCCTGCGGCTGTTGAGGTTGCAGGCAATGTGGGAACAAGTGTCATAGTACCTGTTATATCCCTCTGCGGATGTGACAGCGTGGCTCTTGTAAACGCAAGCACACAGAATATCACGATCAATAACGCTTCGATAGTCTTTGACTATGCCGGAGTAAACAGGCTGAGATAAGAAAGGAGTGAAACAGTATGGATAAAATCTGTAAATACATCGACAAGGAACTTGACGAACTTGAAAACAAAGTCGCTATGGGCGGTAAGCTGTCCAGAGCCGATATCGAGGACGGCAAGAACATGGCAAAGTTTAAGACTGCGATCCTCACTAACAAGGCGATGGAGGAAGAAGGTTATTCAGGTGACTGGGATGAACCAATGCACAGAATGTCAAATGCACGTGGCAGAGGTTCTAATGCTCGCCGTGAAAGATACAGCCGTGAGGACGGATACAGCAGAGCCGAGAGCGATTTCAGGGAAAGACTGGAAGATGCAATTGATTCAGCTCCCGATGAACACAAGCGTAAAAAGCTTGAAAGAATTCTGAACGAAATGTAAGGACGGTGAAGCCGCTATGATTACGGTTGACGAATTAAAGGCGGCTATTGCCGAAATGCAAGGTGAGCGGAATCCGAATGCTAACACCTGCATCAAGCTTGCGGCATACTACACCATTCTGAACGAATTGCAGGGCAAACCTGATACAAGCGGATATTCTTCTGTGCCTGCTCCCTCAGTCTTAGAAACGGTTGACTACTACTCCGAGACTGAGTTCGGGCAGTTAGTGCAGGATAAGCCCATCAAGGATGTTATGGCGGTGATGGATGAGCTGATATCTGTTCTATCAGCGATACAGCCCCGGCTATACAATGGCGTGATGCGTAAGCTGCACGATATATAATTTCGTGTCTAATTTCGTGTCTAATTTCAACTGCAAATATGCATATTCAATATGCAAAAATGCATACAACTGTGATATAAATATCACATTGAAAGTAAAGATAAAGCCCGATAAATCGCTTTGTTTGCGAAATATCGGGCTTTGATGTATAGCGCAGTGGGTGGGATTCGAAAAATCACACAACAACGAAATATCGCTAAACATCCGCTTTTGTTGCTAATATCATGTCTAATAAACCGTTAAAATAGTCATTGATCTTCCTGTCAGCGGCTTTTCTTTCAGCTGAAAATGTATGCTGATAAACACTTTTCAAGGTGCTGTTTGTACTCCATCCACCTCGCTCCATAGCATACTTGTCAGGAATGCCAAGCATAAGCATTATCGATGCATTCATATGTCTTAAATCGTGAAAACTCATATGCTGTACACCTTTACGCTCCAACAGGCGCACAAATCGCATATAAAGCGCATGATCTTTGATAGGGGTAATATATTCCTGTTCTGCCGGGAGAGCGTTTACAAGCGATATGATGTACTCAGGGAGTTCGATTTGTCTTGTTGATTCAATTGTTTTTGTGCTGTCTTTCTCGATATGCTCATTATCTGCATTGACTATGGTCCTTTTAACGGTGATAATGCCGTTTTTTATATCCGACTTTTTCAATCCTCTGACTTCGGACATACGCAGGCTACACCACATTGCAAGCAGACAAGGCAATTCAATTTCTGTGCCGTGTATCGCTTTCCATACGTCAATTACTTCGGGTAACTGCTTGATCTTCTTCTGGACCTTCGGCAGCGTGGTGTTAAGATACAACTCAGGCGCATATACTTTTACTACAGCAGAGAGCAGACCGTGAGCGTTCCTTATTGATTTTGGGGACATAGTAAGTGCAAGGCGATTAATATATGCTTGTACTTCTTGCTGTGTCAGATCTTTTATAAGGATATCACACAAACCCGAAAGACTTGTTTTTCTGTACTTTCGATAGCCTGATATTGTCGTGGGCGATAAAATATTCTCTTTCAATGCGATATACTCATCAATGCACTCCCCTACAGTTTTTCCCTGTTCCTTTTTCTTCTTCCTGCCGAGTTGATATTCCCTTGCCATTAGTTCAGCTTCTGCCTTGCCTGCCTTGCCGGGAAGATCAGAAGTAAAACTGACTTGCTTTTTCAGTTCATTGTCATATATGCGGATTCTCCAACTTCCTGATGGTAATTGTTTTGCAGTTGCCATATTATCACTCCTTTTTCATAACAAAACGGTTATTTTTCATAAAATCGCCCTTATAGAACGCTGTATGAGTATAATATAGACAAGCCGTCAACATCTACTACAATCGCAAAATACCTCCGATCAATACTCTTTCTACGGTCTCACCACTGGCGGCTCTTAAATTATAGCATAAGGGTGATGGTATGACAAGAGAGGAAATGAACGAAAGAATCATATATCTTCTGGAAAGGCTCGGTATTATACCAGAGATTCAAGAAGATCAAGCAGCTTCTTTGCCTGCTCATCGGACATAGCGTATACTTTGCTTATAATAGCACTTCTGATTTCATCAGGGGTGCTATTTTTTATATCCCTGCCTAAAAGATAATCGACTGATACGTTGAGATAGTCGGCTATTTTGATAACTGTCTGAATACCTATATCAGTACCACTTGCGATTTTTCCGACAGTATTCTTGCCTAATTCGCACTCGGTGAGTAGTGTTTTTATATTTGTGCCGTTATTCTTAGCGCATAGCTTAATGTTGTCAGAAAATAATTGTGGATTGTACATAAAAACACCCCTTTCAATTTGTATACTATCACAAAATCCTCTTTTTAGGGGATTTCTTATTGACAATCCCCTGATTGGGTGATATAATGGTTTATAGAGTAAACGAGCAAGGCATAACAATAAATCCTGATAATAGCGTAGTGGCTATATCAAGAACTAAGGCTATGTTGTATTATGGATAATTACATTATAGCTTATTATATTATCCTTGTCAAGTTTATTCTGTAAACGATTAATAAAGGAGATGTTAATTTATTGTGAAATTCTCAGACAAGCTAAGTTATCTCCGTGTCAAAAACGGAATGACGATGGAAGAATTAGGCAAAGCGGCGAACGTCTCAAAAGCGTCTATCTTCTTCTATGAGCAGGGGCGCAAGCCACACAAAAACACTATCATACAGCTTGCAAAGGCACTTCATGTTGACTTTGAGCTGCTTAATGATGATGAAAGGAGCATTACAGAATGAATGATATTCAGATTTTTAACAATTCCGAGTTCGGAGCGATAAGAACGGTACAGATAAACGGTGATGTTTATTTCGTAGGTAAGGACGTGGCTGAAGCACTCGGTTACAGTAACAGCAGAAAAGCAATCGCAGATCATGTTGACGATGAGGACAAGGGAGTAACGATGTGTGACACCCTTGGAGGAAAGCAGAACTTGACAGTAATCAACGAATCTGGCGTATACGCTCTTGTGTTCAGCAGCAAACTTCCCACAGCAAAGAAATTCAAGCACTGGGTAACAAGTGAGATACTCCCTACTATCCGCAAGCACGGCGCATACATGACAGAGCAGACACTTGAACAGGCTCTTACATCCCCTGACTTCCTGATACAGCTTGCAACACAGCTTAAAGAAGAAAAGGAAAAGAGCGCACAGCTTGAAAGCACGGTAAGCAAACAGAACGAATTGCTTGAACGTGCAAAGCCGAAGATTTGTTTTGCAAACTGCGTTCAGACCGCTGAAACATCAATTCTTGTTGGCGAACTTGCGAAACTGCTGAAACAAAACGGCATCAATATCGGACAGAAAAGGCTTTTTGAATGGCTGAGAAATAACGGATATCTCATAAAGAGTGGCAGTGATAAGAATATGCCGACACAGTACAGCATGGAGCGTGGATGGTTTGAGATAAAAGAAACTGTTATATCTCATTCGGATGGACATACAAGCATCAGCAAGACACCGAAGGTAACAGGCAGAGGACAGATATACTTCATCAACAAGTTTATGGACGGAGAAAAGAGGGCGTAAAAATGAAAGATGTGCGGAAAGACCATGCAAGGTTACTTAATAATCTTGTATTTTTACAGCGGCTGTACACGGCTAAAGCCCTTGCCCTTTGCATTGGAGTTAATCCAACAACATGGGGCAGAAAGATGCGAGAGCCGTGGAGAATGTTCACATATGACGATCTCAGAATGATATCTGTTTACTGCGACATTCCCCTTGAAAAGCTGATATGCGGTGAAGTGGGGGTGAGGTAATGGAAAAAAGTGCCAAACTGTACGCTATCGACCTTGCGGAGAAGATCAACGATATTATCCGCTCAGCAAGACAGGGGTTACCGACTATCAACGCACAGGTAATAGTTGATAAAGCGAAGAATGATGATGAAATCATGTTCTTCTACGAAAGGATGTGTATCAAGAATGTGTGAAGAGTGTAGACACTATCCATGTTCAAGGCACTGCCCAAACAACACTGAAAAGCCGCTGAATGTATGTGACAGCTGCGGAACGGATATTTTCGAGGGTGAACACTACTATCAGATACCGATAGAGGGATATCCAACATTCAACATCTGCGAAGATTGCATGGATAGCTTCGGGAGATATGCAGAAAGGGATGATGATTAATGCCGAATTTTGATAGCGGTGTATCGGGATTCCTCAAAGGCTTCTGCATGATCGAGGTTAACTTTCCGATAGACAATAAGGGCCGAGCAGATGTGTGTTGTGAACAGTGTCCCTATTACGGAAGAACATCAAGAACGTGCCAACTAAACAAACAGGTGATAAATTATCCGAACAAACTCGGATATCACTGTCCCCTGAATATCGAAGGAGAGGTTGATGATGTGTAAATTCAGAGATTTAAAGGCAGATGAGATTGACTGCCGTGTTGCAACGTGCTCAGACAAGGGTGTATCGCTTCTGCTGTACAAGGATGCAAGAGTTGATATGAACGTCCTTGATGAAACATTTGGTGTTACCGGATGGCAGAGAACGCATGAACTTATTGGGGACAGGCTGTATTGCACAGTAAGCATTTACGATGAGGACAAAAAACAGTGGATATCAAAACAGGACGTTGGAACTGAAAGCTATACCGAAAAGGAAAAAGGACAGGCATCAGACAGCTTCAAAAGAGCCTGTTTTAATATCGGGATAGGGCGTGAACTTTATACAGCCCCTTTCATATGGGTAAACGCTTCTGACTGCAACATGAAGCAGAAAGACGGACGATGGACAACATATGACCGCTTTGCAGTGGACAGCATAACGATAGAAAACAAGCGTATAACTGGCTTATCTATCAGGAATACAAAGACAGGCGAACTTGTATTCACCTACGGCAAAGCCCCGAAGAAAACAAGCACAAAGGCGAATAAGCCTGTTGTACAGGAAACCGAGGTAAAATGCCCGAAGTGTGGCAAAGTCATGGGGCCAATACAGAAAGCGGATGGTTCTGTTGCAATGCCTGCCGATATCCTTAAAGGCTGCGGCGGTGTGTGCTTTGACTGTTACAGGGCTGCGAAGTCATGAAAGAGATCAGATTCAAAAAGTCCGATACCGTCAAGGTAATAGCCGAACTTGCAAGCTATATAGACAGCTTGAAAGAAGATAAAGACTATACCCTGACGGTAAAGGAACATAAGGAAAAGCGGAGTTTGACAGCAAATGCTTATTTTTGGGTGATGTGTGACCGATTAGCTGAAAAACTGCACATAGCTAAGACAGAGATATATCGGGCATACGTTAAGGAAATAGGCGGCAATAATGATGTTGTATGCTGTATAAATAAGGCGGTTGATGCTCTTGTTGAAGCATGGACTTCACGAGGGCTTGGATGGTTAGCCGAAACTGAGGAAAGCAAGCTTGAAGGATGCACAAATGTGCGGTTATACTACGGTTCAAGCACTTATGACAAAGAGCAAATGTCAAGGCTGATAGACCTTGCAAAGCAGGATTGCATTGAAAACGATATCCCGACATGGGATGAAGAAGAATTACAAAGACTTTGTGATGAATGGGGTGTTGAATGATGGGAAAATATCATGATATTACAGGCAACAAATACGGCAAATTAACAGTGATCGAGCCTATAAACGAGAAACTAAAGTCGGGTTATCACAAAAAATGGCTTTGTAAATGTGAATGTGGTAATACAACTATTGTTACAAGCGACCATTTGAAAAAAGGTGATATACAAAGTTGCGGTTGCTATTTTCATGGATTATCAGAAACAAGACTGTACAGCATATGGACTCACATGAAGAGAAGATGCTACGATCAGTTCGATGAAAATTACAAGTATTACGGTGAAAGAGGTATTACCGTTTGTGAAGAATGGAAAGACAGCTTCACAATATTTTACAATTGGGCGATGAATAACGGATATAGTGACAAGCTAACAATTGATAGGATAGATAATAACTCTGGATATTCCCCACATAATTGCAGATGGGTCACTCAAAAGGTTCAAGCGAATAATACAAGATGGAATCACAAAGTCTCTTACAATGGCGAAGAACACAACATATCGGAATGGGCAAGTATAACAGGAATTAAAGCGAACACCATAATATGTCGACTTAGACGAGGATGGAGTGTCGAAAGGGCTTTGACAGAGGGGGTGAAGTGATTGGAGGAAGTAAGAGAATGTTTCCTCTGCCGAACGCAGGAACGGATGTGGAGATCCGCTTGATAAACATCATCTGTTCGGAGGTGGCCGCAGAAAGTTATCTGAAAAATACGGTTTGTATGTTTATCTTTGCCATAGTCGCTGCCATATTTATGGGCCTTACAGCCCGCATCAGAATGGTGAGGTTATGGATTACCTTCACAAATACGGACAGCGCAAAGCAATGAAAGAGCAGGGATGGTCAACAGAAGATTTTATGAAAGTATTCGGTGCAAACTATCTGTAATACCTCTGAGAGCGTTCAAAATGCACCAGAATCAATTTTATAGCTGTTAGGCTATAACTTATACCCCTAAAATTATAGTGGCTAAAATGCCATTTAAAACGCTTATATTAAAAGGAGAGATTTAAACCATGAATAAATGCGTACTCATTGGAAGAATATCATCAGATATCGAGTTAAGAACAACTCAGACAGGCATTGCAACGTGTTCTTTCTCGGTTGCAATCAATAACGGCAAAGATAAGGACGGTAATGAAAGACCTGCCGAATTTATCAACTGCCGTGCATGGAGAGAAACTGCTAACTTCATCTCAAAATGGTTTCAGAAGGGCAAGATGATCGCTATTGAGGGCAAATTCAAGACCAACAAGTATCAGCACAAAAGCCATTCAGATGTTACGATGTACAGTTCATACATTCTCATTGATAATGTTGAATTCTGTGGTGATAAGGGCAACAACCAGAATCAGCCTGCTCCATCTGCCGCACAGAACGTTGTGCAGCAGGCTCAGGCGCAGGGAATTGATACATCACAGTATGGCAACCTCAGCGACTTTGAAGAAATCCTCTCAGACGGTCCGACACCGTTCTAAACCAGAATAAAACATTGATCGGAGGTGGTAAAGTGGCAGAAGTTAAATGGATAAAGATAGTAACTGATATCTTTGATGATGAAAAGATACTTATGATAGAAAACTTGCCTGACAGAGATAGCATTATTGTTATATGGTTCAAGCTTCTCTGTATGGCAGGAAAGCAGAATAACAGCGGAGTGTTTTTGTTCAATGATAGGATTCCGTACACAGATGAAATGCTTGCAACGATATTCCGCAGGCCTTTGAACACGGTCCGTCTTGCGTTAAAATCCTTTGAAGAATACGGAATGATTGAGATTATCAACAATACAATCACTATTCCAAAATGGGAAAAGCACCAGTCACTTGATGCACTTGAAAACAGCAGGAAACAGACAAGAGACAGGGTTGCAAAGTATCGTGAAAAGCAGAAAGAAATTGCTTGTAACGGTGGTTGTAACGTTACAAGTAACGTTACAGACGGTGTTACAGTAACGTTATGTAACGCAGACAGAATAAGAATAGAAGAAGATAAGATAGAGAAAGATAATATATATGCCGATTCCGAATCGGCGTATGAATCCGAATTCGATTCTATCTGGAAACTCTATCCCCGAAAAGAGGGTAAGTCAAACGCTTATAAGTCATATGTCAAGGCAAGGAAGGACGGAGAGACAAAAGAATCCATACTTGACGGCTTGAACAGATACCTCACGCAGATCAAAGCGGAGAATACACCAACACAGTATATCAAGCACGGTTCAACATGGTTCAATCAGCGTTGCTGGCATGATGAATACCGCAACGAATTGGATGAAATCAACGAAAATCGCCCCGATTATCTGAAAATTCTGAAAATAGAAAATAACGAATACGGCGGTGAAACAAGATACTATGCTGACGGATATGTCAGAGTATACGATGGATACGACATGATGGTGAAAGAAATCAAACCGGAATAAGGTGATAGAATGGGCTATGAATACAAAGTCGATGATGTTCTCGGGTTCGCTTCTGCTATGGGATGCGATACACGGCATAAGGGAAATGAACTTGAATTCAGGTATTGCCCTTACTGCGGCGGCAATAAGAAAGATCAGTACACATTCAGCATAAACCTTGAAACAGGTGCATACTGCTGTCTGAGGGCATCTTGTGGCAAGCAGGGACATTTCGTAGAACTGGCAAGGGATTTTAATTATCCCTTGCTTGATACACAGCCGAAAAGATACCGCAGATTACCGCAGAGAGAAATCAAAGTCCGAGAGCCTGCCGTTGAATACCTCAAAACGAGAGGGATATCCGAAGCAACGGCAAAAAAATACAAGATCACCACTCAGAACGGCAAGGATAATATACTTGTATTCCCCTTTTACGATGAAAACGGCATCATGGTAGCGGCAAAGTACAGAAAAACCGACTTCAAAAAAGGGGTTGACAAGTGCAAAGAGTGGTTTGAACACGATACAAAGCCGATATTATTCGGCATGAGACAATGTGAGGACTTCACACAGCTTGTTATTACTGAGGGGCAGCTTGACAGCCTGGCTTGTGCGGATAGCGGTGTAAAGAATGCAGTATCGGTCCCGAACGGCGCAAGAGGGTTCACATGGGTTGAGCATTGTTACAACTGGGTAATGCAGTTTGAAGAAATCATCGTATTCGGAGACTATGAGAACAATCACATAACTCTGGTTGATGATATAACAAAGAAATTTCCGAAAAAGAAAATCAAAGTTGCAAGAATGGTTGACTATCTCGGGGAAAAAGATGCAAACGATATTCTCTGCAAGTATGGCAAAGCTGCTGTATTGAAAGCGATAGAGAACGCAGAACTCAGACCAGTATCATCGGTTAAAAGCGTTGCTGATGCTAAGAGCATAAACCTTTCAGAACTGCCTAAGATCAGAACAGGCATATATGAACTTGATAAAGCGATAGGCGGCATATATTACGGACAAGTCGCACTGCTGACAGGCAAACGTGGCGAGGGCAAATCAACTCTCGGCAGTATGATATACAAGGCGGCACTTGAACAGGATGTATCATGTTTCGCTTATTCCGGCGAACTTCCTGACTATCATTTCCGTTCATGGCTTGACTTACAGATCGCAGGCAGGGAGAACGTGATAGAAAAGCATAACGAGTACGATGAGCCGTATTATGTAATAGCCGAAAATGCAGTTAAGGTCCTTGACGAATACTACAACGGCAGGGCGTACATTTACGACAACGATGCACTATATACCGCAAGTGATGAAGATAAAGAACAGGTAATGCTGCTGAAAACTATTGAACGAGTTGCAAGGCAGTATGATGTAAAATTCGTTCTTCTTGATAATCTCATGACAGCTATTGATGTTTCGGATTCCGATGAATTATTCAATTCTCAGCGTGAATTTGTGAAAAAGGTCAAAAGCCTTGCAAGAGAATTGAATATAGCAATTCTGCTGATAGCGCATCCGAAGAAGGAAAGCAAAGGCACAGAGTTGAATAATGACAGTGTATCGGGCACAAGTGATATCACAAACCTTGTTGATGTTGTCATAACATACAGCAAGAATGATGATACAGCAACTAACGATTTATTCCAGTCGGTGATCGGAGTTACAAAGAACCGTCTGACAGGTAAGATTCTGACAGGCAAGAAAAGAATATTGGTCAAATACAGTTCGTGTACAAAGCGGATTGCCTGCATGAAGGATGATATCGACCATGTGAGCAAGTGCTTCATGAAAAAGACTTCTGCAACAGAGTTCACAGATCTGAGTGGATTTGTTGATCTCCTCTCTGATGATGAAGTTGAGCAGGTATTCGATGAAGCCGCAAAGAAATTCACGTTATGAAAGGAGTGATAAACGTGATAGACAAGATACTTGAAGTGTTAGAGAACTATGAAAAAGAGTACCGTGAAAGAGAACGAGAATCCCCCTGCAAATATTATGAAGGCCGTGCAGATGCTTTCCATGAGATATGGGAAATCATAGCAAACATGGAGAGCAACAGCAACCCATACAAGCAGTATGAAGAAATCAAAAGGGCGATAAGCAAAGCGGATATACCGCCTGCACAGTATGAACAGCTTATCCAGAAGGTGTCTGATATCCTCGGGATATGAAAGGAGCAGGCTATGATAATCTCAACAACAATAATGTCTCCTTGCAAGAACTGCACTGATCGCTGTATCGGATGCCATACAACGTGCGGAGACTATGCAATATACAAGCAGGAACTTGAAAGAAGAAGAACAGAAATCAAGAAGGAGAACGAAACTGAAACCTTTGTGAGAGCGGTCAAATCTAAGATTGCAAAGGCGAACAGGGATAGACGGAGGGGGGATGATAGGTGAAGATCAGATACGCTGAATTTGATCCCCGTAAAGGAAATATCTTCCGACAAGGCTACACCGAAAAGATGAAACGCTGTTATGAGAATTACAACGAAAAAACAGGTGAGTTTGATAATTATAATCATTGCGGCAGCAGCGTAAAGCATGATATAGGATATTATGTCTGCCCGAACGGTGGCAATCTGATGAAGATATGCGGTTATATGGGAATGTGCGGTGCTATTTACAAACCAAAAGAACGTGAAGATAAACAACTATCATTTTTCGAGGAGTGATGAACATGATTATAAACGGCAAATGGATGTCCGAGCCTGAGATAATCGCATTGATATCTCAGCTTACAGCGGATAAGAAAAGGCTTGAAAGGCATTTGGATGAAGCGAAAAGGCTTTTGTTACTTGCCAATGCTGATATATATTGTCTCTCGGATGGGAAATGGGAACATGAAGCAGATGTGTTAAAGCTGATAGGAGATGAAAGCACATGAGCATCTTCAACATTCCAGAGCATAAGAATTGTACGAATTGCGGTGCTTGTTGCGGTATAGTTCCTGCATCTATCCCCGAAGTAAACACGATAAGAAACTATATCGCAGTACACGGTATCAACCCGATAAAGCATGAGGATAAATCAACGTGCCCGTTCAGAGACAACGAAGCTAAAAAGTGCCTGATATATCCTGTTAGACCTACGGTATGCAGACTAATGGGAGTTGCAAAAGGCATGAACTGTCCGAACGGTAACACTTGTGAGATAGACGGTTATAAATTTCTGCCGAAAGATGCAAATATCAGCAATACCGAAATTCTGAATGTGGTGAGGTGGTAACATGTACAGCAAATATAATTCCTCGAAATGCCTTTGCAATCAGGGACACAAGCATGACAGCCGAAAAGAAGCAAGGCGGTGTAATGAACTCCACTTCTTGCAGATGGCACATGAGATCAGCGAACTTGAAATCCAGAAGAAATACATCCTCATCCCTGCTCAGCGTGAACTATCCTCAGAGGTCTACAAGGGAGGTCCAAAGAAAGGACAGCCGAAAGATGGAAAAGTCATAGAACAGGAGTGTAGCTATTACGCTGACTTTGATTACATCGAAAAGGACGGAACTCATGTTGTTGAAGATGTAAAAGGCATGAAAACGAAAGAATACATCATCAAACGAAAGCTGATGTTATACATTCACGGCATAAGAATACGTGAGATATAGCTGAGAGCATCCACAATGCGCTGTAATGCCCTTGTGATATGTGGGTAGTGTAATTATACTATGAACGCTTGCAAGGGCTTACAGGGCGAATATAAAGCTAATTAGAAAGGATAACAAAAAAATGAACGATTACAAAGAGTTCATCAAATCGAAGCTGACACAGATAAAGTCAAGCGGATTTGAAAGTGATAAATCACAGTACAACAAAAATCTCTTTGACTGGCAGAGAGATATTGTTTACTGGGCTTTGAAAAAGGGAAAAGCCTGCTTATTCGAGGACTGCGGTCTCGGTAAGACTTTACAGCAGTTATCATTTGCAGAAGAAGTTTACAAGCATACAGGTGAAAATGTGCTGATTTTAGCACCACTTGCAGTTGCAGCACAGACAAGGAACGAAGGAATGAAATTCGGAATTGATGTAAATATCTGCCGTACTCAGGATGATGTCAAGCAAGGAATCAACATCACAAACTATGAGATGATAGATCATTTTGACGAGAGTACATTCGGCGGCATAATTCTTGATGAAAGTTCGATTTTGAAGAATTCAACAGGTGCTACACGAATCGCCTTAACGGAAAAATTCAAAGATACACCGTATAAGCTATGCTGTACAGCAACACCTGCACCAAATGACTTTATGGAAATCGGAAATCATGCTGAATTCTTAGGGATTATGACACAGACAGAAATGCTTGCAACGTATTTTGTACACGATGGTAAGAACACATCAAAATGGAGATTAAAAGGACACGCAAAGGATAAGTTTTTTGAATGGATAGCATCATGGGCTTGCTGCATGACTTCTCCTGCCGATTTAGGATATGATGGCAAGGACTATCAGCTTCCACCGCTGAACATTCATGAGATACAGGTCGAGAGCGGCAACACAGAGAACGAGGATGGACAGATGATGTTCTATGCAGAAATTGCAGAGAGTTTATCAGAACGCAGAGAAGCAAGGAAAGAAAGCCTTGAAAGACGTGCTGAGAAATCAAAGGAAATCGCAGAACAGGCAGACGGACAGTCACTGATATGGTGTGACTTCAACGATGAATCAGCGTTATTATCAGAAATAATCCCCGATAGCGTCGAAGTAAAAGGTGCTGACAGTGACGAACACAAAAAAACATCAATGATCAATTTCTCACAGGGAAAAGTAAAAAGGCTTATCAGTAAGCCAAAGATAGCAGGATGGGGCATGAATTGGCAGAACTGTAACACGGTTATATTCTGCGGTTTATCTGATAGCTTTGAAAGTTATTATCAGGCAGTCAGAAGATGTTGGAGATTCGGACAGAAAAAGCCTGTTGATGTATATATCATAACATCAGAAGCTGAGATATCAGTAAAGCAGAACATCGAAAGAAAACAAGCAGAAGCACAACATATGACTGCACAACTTGTGAAGTACACAAAAGATATCCTATCAAGCGAAATCAAAGGAACGATAAGGATATCAGAAAAATATATAGCAGTTGAAGAAATGCGTCTGCCGATATGGTTAAGGAGTGAAAGTGATGAAAGTAAAAAATCAGTATGTTGATGAGAGAATGGCATTGTATCACGGTGATAGCTGTGAAGTGTTGACAGAGATTCCTTCTGATAGTGTACATTTTGAGATTTATTCTCCACCATTTGCAAGTCTGTACACATACAGCAACAGTGAGAGAGACTTAGGAAACAGCAAGAATAAGCATGAATTCTATGAACACTTTGAATTCATAGTAAAGGAACTATATCGAGTGCTTATGCCTGGAAGATTGATGGCTGTACACTGCATGAACCTTCCAACATCAAAGAGCCGTGACGGATTCATCGGCATAGACGATTTCAGAGGTGATTTGATAAGGATGTATCAGCAGGCAGGATTCATTTATCATTCAGAAGTTTGCATTTGGAAAGACCCTGTTATAGCAATGCAGCGAACAAAGGCACTCGGACTGTTGCACAAGCAGATAAAAAAGGACAGTGCGATGTGCAGACAGGGAATTCCCGACTACTTAGTTGTAATGCGTAAGCCCGGAGATAATCCAGAGCCGATAACACATACAAACGAAACGTTCCCTGTTGATATATGGCAGAGATACGCAAGTCCTATATGGACAGATATCAACCCTTCCGATACTCTGCAATACAGAAGTGCGAGAGACAACGAAGATGAAAAGCATATATGTCCTTTGCAGCTGACAGTTATACGCAGAGCTTTGAATCTTTGGACGAATCCAGATGATGTTGTGTTAACTCCTTTCATGGGTATCGGTTCTGAGGTTGTAACAGCACTTGAGAACGGTCGCAGAGCAATAGGTGTCGAACTTAAAGACAGCTATTATAAGCAGGCTGAAAAGAATGCAAGAGCAGTAACAGCGAATGAGCAATTATCCTTATGGTGAAATATGTTTGTCAACCCTTAAAATGCACCAATCAATCGGCAAAAATGCCGATTCATTTGGGCAGTAATTTACAAAAAGATATGGTATAATAAGAGTATAGAAAAGCCGATGTTGAGTGTGACGGATTTAGCATCGGGAACGCAAAATAACATCGGCAAAGCCGTTCAAGTATCTGACCGTCACTCGGATGCTTGACACGGCTTTTTCTATCATCAAAAAAGGGTGATAATATGGATACGCAAGGCACGTTAATGCTTATAGGCATAGTCGCATTTTCGTTCTGGTTTGCAAGGAAATTTAATATCCCTGATATCATATACAGCAGGGAGCGGCCTGCAATTATCAGAATGGAAGAACTGCGAAAAGATTATGACAGTGTGGATGATCTTGAAACGCTCACGAAGATGGTTGAAAAGAATCCTGATATTGAAATATTTATGTACTGTAAATATTCTGATTTTGCAGGCGGCAGTGAGAAAGAAACCAGATTCCCTATCAAGCCAAATTCACGCTTGATAAAACTGCTATGCGAAGAAGAAAAAAAGCGTCTGCTCTCGGACATGGGACGGACGAAAAGAATCTTCAAACTGCCGTTTCGGGAGTAGTCCCCTGCTTATTTTTTTAAAATCCATCAAAGATTTAGGTAAAACGATAACGATAACGAAAAGTATAACCGAAAAGAGGGGAGTGAGCGAATGGCAAAATACAAAAACCCTGCTCTTAGCCGTGTTGACGGAGTGTTAACAGCACATTGTTGCATCTGCGGAAAGCGGCTCGGGGATGAATACTCAGAATCATTTTACAAGCTGATACGGCAGAAATACTGTTCTGACTGTGCGGCAAAAGTCGAAAAGGAAAACGGAGTATTCCGACAGGGTGAATTTAAGAAAAGGCGAAAGCGAACATTCAAAGAAGTGAGGTCAATACTGGATGTGTACCGCAAGGACATCGAGGTACAGAAACAGTACATCTCAGAACTACAACGAGAACTCGATGATTTGAAAAGGAGAATATCATGTTAAGGAAATATAACACAGCTGCCGTTGCACTTGCGCTCGGCATCAGCGAGGTATCAATAGAGGATAAAAAGGGTATGACGATAGCCGAAATCCTCACACTGTCAGAGAATCCAAAGCTAAAAAAGTACGATGAAGAAGCGGCTATTATCCGCAAGCTGATCAATGACATAAAGGCACTGGAAAAATGAGGATAGGGCTGATAGATGTTGATGGTCATAATTTTCCGAATTTAGCGTTAATGAGAATATCAGCATATCACAAGCAACAGGGCGATATCGTAGAGTGGTGGGCAACTGATTTTGAATACTATGACAAAGTTTATATGTCAAAGATATTTAGTAACCAATATTCACCTGATGTTCAAGACCCTATAAACTGTGGAGAGGTTATAAAAGGTGGCACAGGGTATAATATTACTCTTGGTTCAGACGGTAAAGAACACTTTGACAAAGGCAATCATAAG
>Ga0326514_10000026_pt1 | contig 83484 bp, 132 predicted proteins | sample 3_2548_0518_D_FD_203653 | JGI IMG/M metagenome (GOLD analysis project Ga0326514, IMG submission 203653) | Bovine rumen microbial communities from UC Davis, California, United States - 3_2548_0518 | ecosystem: Host-associated > Mammals > Digestive system > Stomach > Rumen | place: USA... | reverse complement strand
AGGTTTTACCCTTCCTATTTTGTTATAGCAGTTAGGCATCTGCTTAGTTCCTCCAGATAGAATTGAACTACCTAACTCTCAGTAGTATGAGAGTATAGCCATTTCCTACACTTTTATTGTGTAGTTGGAGGATGCCCAATTTTGTCTATATTGAGATTTGAAACTCAATGTGACTCTACAGACTACAGACTATTGTAGATTAAGAGCTTTGCTTCTTCAGCCCTTAACCACGCATCTGGCCAGTCCTTCCTGAGAGCATACCTAGAAGCAACTTCCAAAGTATGAAGAATTGCTTCTTTAAGGTAGAAAGGAAGAATCTTAGCAGAATCTGCCATTTTAATAGCAGAGTCAGGATCATTAATAATGATAAGATCATTATTAATGTCAAACTCTTCCTTATAATCTCTAAGGAAGGTATCCAGATGAATACATCTGTAAATGCCATTTGTGAGCATCTCAGATTTCTCATCATGGATAGAGTCACAATAAATACAATATTGATTTCTCATATCATATATTATATTTATTATACTTTGAAGGTTTCTATTTGAACCTTCTTTAAGTCACCATTTTATAGTCATTTGGTAGGACTGTAATATTAACAAAATACCCTATATTTACTTCCATCCAAGGGAATACTATATCTTAATTCCCAGTATTTTCCCCAGGCTATACTTTCTCTCTCGACCAAAACAACTGGTCTCTTTGTACTGAGAGGTACAGAGACATAACTACCATTACCATCTCCCCACAAGGAGATTGGCTCTTTGGTGTCAGTGAACACCCAGAAGTGCCCACATAATTCTACAGCTACGCCATTGGCACAGTTGTGATACTTAGCACCAGCAGCAACAAGATTATTAAAGAAGGTATTCATATTACTTTCCATGCCCTTGGATTATTAAAGTGGCAATTAGGTCTTTCCCTCGTCACATTAGTCTTATTAACTTGGTACTTTAACAGTTGCCAAGCAGAGCCTGCAATACTCTTAGGCATACTAATGACAGCCTACATGACATAGTTCCTCCAGAGGGATTTGAACCCTCCTTAATACCCATTGTAATGGAGGAAAGTTTGGCTGACAGCCCTACCTGTCATTTAATGCCCATTGGCAACCAATTGTTATTACTTACATACAGCTGAGTATATAAGTAACAACCATGCAGCTCCTACAAGAAGAGTTGCTATGCTTACATAAGTATACATAGCAATCTTCGCATATTTACTGCGGTACGTAGTATCCACTGCTGCATCCAGCATGAACACTACACACACAGTAAAGAAACTGCATAGTGCGAATCCAGCTAATATATTCATATCATCTGAATTTAAAGGTTAATTACTATGGGAGATTTCTATTTGAATCTCCCATTAAGTCAAGATGCCTTTTGTCTATATATTGGGTGTGCCTAAACCCAACTTGCAGAGAGTCTTACACCTCCTTAAATACTACTTCAGAAGTAGTATAGAAAGAGATAGTCCAAACCCCATTATTAAAGTCTGCATCAGAAGTGCAGCTTTTATATTCAGGGTTAGACTTCAAGAACTCTTCTGCTACCTCTGAGGTACTAACACCCAGAGCATGCAAATCCTCTTTGGATATGCATACTTTAGCAGCGAGAGTCTTTGAGACTTCTACTTTAAATTCCTTATACATCATATGTATTTAGAATTTATAAAGTTATATCCTTTTTATCACTTATGTGATGGGCTTTTGGATTAACCCTTTATTCCCAACCCCCCACACTATTCAAGCGCATAGTGTGGGGACGCTCATGGCTTAATGGGCTTAGTAGAACAGATGTAAAGTCTGTTCTACAGGGCCATGACCTGTTAAGGAAGTCTAGCTTTTATGGTTAAACTTCCAGATAAGATCCATTTCTTCATTATTCTTAGACATCTTGGTATGGAGACTACGCATACTCCAAACCAATGTTTTGTCAGAATCCCCTGTAGAGTGGTATTTATCTGACAATGCCCAGAATTCATCAGAGAGCTTTTTGTTAATCTCGTAAAGCTCATTCCATCTCTTCATAGAATACTTAGCAGCTTTCAGTTTGGCTTCACGTATTCTCTGGAGAATAACGTCCTTCTGTGTCTGATGATGAATGAAACAATCTTTCCATGTCTGCTGATACTTCATAGAATCTTCGCAGAGACTGCTGATTGTTATTTACTGTCCACCCAACGCAGTCTCTGCGCTTGAAACTTATTGAGTGGACAGCTTTAAATGAGGTGGTTTACTTTAGGGTTTTCCTTCCCTCCGTTTTATTATAGTGAGTTTCTGTCTCTCACTTGCTATACCATTGGTATAGTAGGGAGTACTAGTTCCTAGTAGCATTTGTAAGTAGTATTTGGAATCAGTACTCCTTGATAGACCCTAGGGGGTATGTACCCAATTGTCTATCTCAATACGGGGGGAAGAGTGTAAAATACCCCGCTCATGTAAATACAAAAGATTTAGAAAAAAAAATAAAAAAAAATAGAAAAAAAATTTAAAATAAAAATTTAAAAAAAAATTTCAAAAATTAATTTTTTACTTTATTTGATAGTTAAATTTTATTAATTATTTGGTTATATCAAATTTTATTACTATCTTTGCAGCGTTATTCTGAATCTCCTAAAGAATATCTCCGACTAGGAATCATATTAACAAGATACAGACCTAGTTGTTGACAGGGGTAGTATTCTCAGTACATAGTACATATAGAGAAGAGGTTTAATCCCTGACCAAAAATGACCACAAATAATATAATAAGATAGTAGCACACCAAAGGAGATGAGAAAAGGTTGAGGGTAAAGTGCTCTAGGGGTTAACCGCCTATCTGAAGTATTAGTGGTTAATGGCATATAGTAATATATGTCTGAGCAAAGGTGAAAACCTAGGCTTAGGGATTGTTATATTTAATTTTAAAGATAATATGAGTAGTAAAAAGAAGGATATTAAGGTTAGTGCCAAATATAAATATATATACTGTGATATTTATAAAAGAGGAGTATCTGTATTTATAGGAGATTGTGCATCCTTGAGGAAATGGGCTAAGAAATTTTATAATTATCCTGAAGTACAGGATATGGTAGAAGATATACAGAAAATTTGTAATGAAGAAGAATATAGAAATAAAGGAGTAGCTGCAAGATGCTATTATAGTGATTATGGCTACTGGGTAGTACATCTTCCTATTTTCTCCTTTACATATAATCCTGTAGAAATAGCTAATCTATCGCATGAGTTGCTACATGCTACTTTTGGAATATTAGACTATGCAGGAATGGAGTATAGATATAGTGGTAATAATGAAGGCTATACTTACCTTCATGAATATTTATTAACTGAAGCTTTAACAGAGAAAGGATATAAGAATGTCAAATAACATACTCGATTGGGATAAATTATCCATGAAACAAAGAGCTGCCTATATAAGATTAGGAGTAGCAAATGGCTATAGGGATATTGATAGTATTAAGTAGGTATATAATGAGTATACTAAAAAATCTGATGCTAATAGATTTCAAGATGGAGGATTAATTAACTGGCCTGCATTAGGAACTGTAAAGTTTAATACATATCCTGATAGTACATTTGTAGAAGATCCTATTGAAGGTAGGGGATATACTAGTACTATTACTCCTAATTAGGTAAAAGCATTATGGGGGGATGATATAAATGAATATGAAGCTAACAGGATAGTATATCCTGGGGCTTAGGGTAAATATATGAATAGTAAGGGTCATTTAGTCAATCCTTCATTTGGTAATAACAGTATTATATATAATCCAAATCATGCAAATAGGGATGCTATATCTTTAGATGCTTTACATATAATGCATGATAATCCTGTATATGAGGATTTATATAATGACTATATTGAATCTGCAAAGAATAATGCTGCTATATATGAGACTGCTAGTGATGAATTTGGAATATAGGGTACTGAGGTACTTAATAAATATTATAGTGGCAAGCCTTTAAGTACCGAGGAATAGGAAATTATAAAGCCTATATTTGATGGGTTCTTAAGAAGATAGTTTGCTCCTGACTATATGAGAGGTATTAAAGGAGGGTATGATGCTCCTGTAGATTTAAGTAATACTACCCTTGGTACTAAGGTAGATGCTATTAGAAATTATTTAGAGAGTTATTAGTTGCCTGAAGTAGAAGTAACTGCTCCTTCTAAATATTCATTAGGAGGACCCTTGATTACTGAAGCAAATAAATTTGCTATAGGAGGAGAAACTGATGAGGAAGACCCTACTTATTGGGGAGGTTTAATGAATGAAGTTGTAGTAAGACCTGATCAAGAACCTATTGTCATTAGTCCTAAAGTATCTAGAGCTTATGCTCAAGAAGATGCTGCTAGAGAAGCTGCTATGAAACAAGCAGGTGATATAACTAGAAATATACATAGTGCTACAAACAAAGCTGCTCCTATTTTAGGAAATATATTATTAGGAGCTGAAACAGCACCTTTAACTATTGGATTGGAAGCAATTAATTAGGCAAATCCTACAGCTGGAGCTATTGCTAGCTTATTACCTTTAGGCCCTACTGCTATAAAAGGTATTAAAGGGGTTATTAATTTATTTAAAAAAGTTGAAAATCCAGCAAACATTTCTGCTGCAAATCTTGAAATGGAAAGATTACTAGACGAAATAATACCTACTAAAAGAAAAGAAGATATTAACGAACCTTTTTATGAATTTTTTGATAATATTGATAATAATTATGATAATGCGTTGAATTTTGTTAGTGAAGTAACTGGTGTTAATAGAAAATTTATTAACGATTATATTTTAAAAAATATTAATAGGTTGAACGAACCTTTAGATTCTTATCTAAAAGCTAATATATTACAAAATTTAGGTTTTCGTAAAAGTCTTGGTACAGATGCTTTAAAATTTATTCCGACATCAAATTTAAGTAGTGCTATTAATCAATATAAAACAACTTTAATAAATAATAATCCAGGTTTATTTTCTGCTTTTAAACGTAAAATAGGAAAAGAATTAAAAGTACCAACTGATAAAGTTAATAAACTACATATATCAGATGATGATTTTACAAGAGCTTTATTTGTTCCTTTTTCTATTTTTATGCGTAATAGGCTTAATGATATAGATGATATTAAAAATATTATAAATTTAGGAGGAAATCCTATACATGCATTATCGCAACCAGGTTCTGTTATTGACCGTTTGTGGAAAAGAGGTTTTACAGATGATGATATTTTAAAAATATTAATGAATAGACAGGATAATAGTTGGCAAACTGAGATAGCAAATGTAGTACGAAATGTACCTGATAATAAGATAGCTACAAAACTATTAACTGAAACTCCTACATATAAACCAACATTAAATTATACACCGATAGAATTACTTGCGTATAGTAAATTGCATGGTTATCCGATACATCCTAATTTACCACGAGGTTCTGAACATAATAGAAGATTATTAGCAGCTACTTTAGAAAATATGAATATTGCTCCAGAATTTAGATTACATGAAAATACTGGTGCTGATTTTAGTGCTAATAGTATAGTTTTGTTAAATAATGCTGTTAATAAATTAAGTAAATCAAGAATAAAAACAGGTAGATTTCCTGGATTATTATATCCCAAACATTATAACTCTCCCGGAAATTCGTTTGCTAATGTAAATTTAGGAACTTTAGAAGAGCCTAAAATTAGTGACCATATATACGGAGAAACTCCATCAATAGATGCTATAAGAACATATCCTAATAGAAAAGAAGCTGAAAATACAATTAATTTATCGTTTGCAAAAGTATATAAACAAATGTTAAAAGATGGAGAATATGGTATATCTAAATCTTTATTAGACGATGTTATAAAAGCAGGTGGTAATGTTGATGCAGTTCCGAATGCTAGAGCATTAAAGTTTAACGAAGGTAATCCTATTTGGAGTATATTTGAAGATACTAAAGATTATCCCATTTATCCTGGACTCCATTATATATTTAAACACGGTGGTAAAATTAATAAGTTTGCAGGAGGAGGTTCTAGAAGTAGAATGTCCAGTGTTCAAGCTGCAATGCAAGCACAAAAAGATAAAGAAGAAGGTATTGCTAAAATAATACTATTACCTGAAGTAGATGTATTTGCTCCTTATAATGCTTCAGACTATGCTGCTGATAAAACAGTAAGAGATACTAATATAGGATTTAAAGACCCTCTTGATTGGAGGTTTGAACAAATAATGGGTCATAAAGATAAAGCAGATACTTATGAAAAAGAAGGTGTAGAAGCTGCTACTGCTAAGAAACAAGAATATAATGATATGCAGAAATACTTAGCAGCTTCAGCTGCTGGAAGTGCTGCTATGACATTACCTTTCTTAGGTGCTGCTGCTTTAGGTAATGGTGCTGTAAGTTCTACAGTTGCAGGAATTAATAAAGTATTGACAAATCCTTATGTAGATGCTGTACTAACAGCTGATATGGCTAATGAAGCAAGAAAAGATATTGTTAGTGGTAATGTTACTCCTATGACAGCTCTTGAGGTACTTCCTTTTGGAAGGTTGGCTAAGCCTATATATAAAGGAGTAGTACAGCCTGGGATGGAATTATTCAACTCTCCTTTAACAGGTAATTGGATTAAAATTGGTAATAGAGAATATAGATTTAAACCTGGATATTTAGGAATGAATGGTACTCCTATAGAGTCTAGAGCTATTACTGAAGAGCCTTTAGTCAAATTTTTAAATGCAGCTAGACAAGGAGATAAAGAAGCCAAAGCAGCTTTAAAAGTTAGTGGGATGGGAATAAAAGATGTCAGAAAGTTGGTGACAGAAAAGTATGGAGTCGCTGCTGCAAAGAAACCAATTATAGAATCTAATGTAGGCCTTGGAGGGGAACCTTGGATTAAGGAACTTCCTATTGAAGAGGGCAGATATTATAGACAAGTAGGGCCAGATGCTTTAGATTCTTATAAAGCTAATGGGGTTGTGTCTCAGTTTAATAAGTATGGTAATAATCCTACAAGGTATGAAGTTCCAATGTTTACTAAAGGAAAACCATCTTTATATCGAGAAGAAACTAAAAAATATGGAGATGTGTGGGTAGTATCTAAACCAAAATCTAATCTTGAGTGGGAATCTGTAAATGGAGCTGCGGTATCTCCAAAATATAATGGAGAATTTAACAGTGCTCCTATTTCAGAATTTGATTTTTATCAGTATGATCCTGCAAAAGGATATGTAAAACTTGATGAAGGATTAAATCTTCCAAATGGAATAAATTTCTCCAGGACTCCACATATAGATTATCTTAACGGGCTTTCAGAACAACAACAGATAGAGTATCTTACACAGAATGGACTTAATGATCAATGGCTGTGGACTTTAAAAAACAATCCAGACTATTTAGAAAATGCCCTGTCTAAAGCTCCTATTCCTAATATAAGTACCCCACAAATAACCACTAATCAAGAAGCATTAAGAGGGCCATTAGTAGAGCGTGCTAATTCTTTCCAAAGTGGAGGTATACTTGAGAATACAATGTCAGGAAGCTCAGGAGATAATACTACACCAGCAACATGGGAAGAATTAGTAGAATATGAACAACAGCTTGCTAATAAAAAAGAAGTTCCTTTATATGATTACAAAGCTAAGATTGTTTCAATTCCAGATACTTTCACAACTCTTCCTGAGTTCCTGAAACATGGAGAGGCAGGCTATAGAGATCCTATAGGAGTCTCTACGATGTCTGAAGCCAATGGTATCAACTATACAGACTATGAAGACTTTCTTAATAAATCTTACGGAGATTGGGAAGAATATGATCCTCAGTATCATGGAAAAGAGTTGGGACTAACTTTTGAGGAATATATAAATAATCAGTTATTAAAGCAAAAATACAATGGAATGAAAAATCCTATTTTTATAGGAGGTTCAACAAATGATGCCAGATATAAATATTTCCAGCAACATCCTGAACTTATTACTGATATAAAAGAGATAAGCAAAGAGCTGGGAGTTCCTGCACAAGCTATAGCAAGCAGACTTGCACATGAGGGATTTGTTGATGATCAAATAGCATATAATAATGCGTTCAATGATTCTCCTAGTAAGTTTGATCTTAATTCTGTAAGAGCTGCTAATGACTACAAAGAACTCTTAGGAAACTATTATCAGCATTTTGGCTTAGACTTAGTAGGTTCTCAGATATATAATGGAGAAGTGACAGTGCCTGAAAAATATAAAAATTTTTATAGTATAGAAGAAGGAGAAGGTCAAACTAATGAAAGAGGGGAAGAAGGTCGTTGGATAAATTTAAAAAATAATAAAGCTGGTATTGTCTTAATGGCTGCAAGGATGGCTGCAGATGCTGAAAGAATTAAGAAGGACTTTCCTAATGCTGATGAATCAACCATCGCCACATATCTTCCTATATACTATAACAGAGCCAATCCTAAACAATATATCTTGAACAGGTTAAAGAATGGAAAGTCTGTAGGGTATGCTACAGATACAAGAATTGCTGATTTATTTAAATAATAATGATACAGTCTAAAACAAAGAAAACTTATACTTGGAAAAGAAGTGGTTTCAAGAAGAAGAGTAAATCTGAAACTTGTGCCACTTCTTCCAGGAAGAAAGTAAGAGCAAGAATTAAAGGTACTGAAAAACCTGTAGGAAAGAATGTAGTAGTTGCTGCTCAAGAATATGCAAGAAAATTAGCAATGAATCCTACTAAAGCAGAGTAGAGATTATATGAACTTCTTTATAAGGAACATATAAACTTTATCTTCCAGTATCCTTTATATATAGTAGGAGAGGATAGAAAGGTTGAAAGATTCTATATAGTAGATTTCTTCCTTCCAACACTTAATCTTGTTATAGAAGTAGATGGTGAATATCATCAAACTCTTGACCAATAGTATCTTGATGAATGGAGAACTGAGGATATAATGAGATGTAATCCTAATATAAGAATAGAGAGAATCACTAATAAAGAGGTGTTAGACCCTGCAAAATTAAAGGATTTTATTAGAAAAATAAAAAATTTCGTTAAATAATGTTAATAAATTTGGTCATGTCAAATATTTTATTTATATTTGCACCATGAAATGAATGTTTTGTTTTCATAATGGAGATTCGAATTAAATGAATCCCGATGACTGTTAAGAGTCTCAAGAAATTTTGGGCGATGAGAGGCTCTTTCTTAATAGAGTGACGGTCATTGAGGATGAACCTTAAGGTTCTGAGCATCTCGGTAAGTGATTATAGAGATGCTATTTAGGGGATTGGTCTAATGGATAAGATTCTTGCTTTGGGAGCAAGTGAAGGGAGTTCGATTCTCCCATCCCCTACAAAAATTGCCTAGTAGCTCAGAGGAAGAGCAGCTGACTGTTAATCAGCAGGTCAAGATATCATAATTCTTCTAGGCAGCTATTGCTCCTTAGTATAGTGGCAATACATCAGATTTTGGTTCTGAATTGGGGAGTTCGAATCTCTCAGGAGCAACCAAAAAGTTCTTTGAAATACTGGGTATATAATCCCCTATGGTGTAATGGCTAGCACGGAAGATTCTAGGCCTTCTTGTCTGGGTTCGAATCCTAGTGGGGGTACATTTATTTTAACATAAAATAAAATATGAAGTTAGTAGAAAAATTAGAAAGTTTAGTTAATTCCACTGAAGTTGTTAATAAAGGAGTGGCAGTATTATTCATAGCAGGAGTAGTTTGTATACTACTTAAAATGGTAAGTTATAGCACATTACCTTGGATAATAGTTATTCTTCCAATTTTACTGGCAGTAATTTCTCTTATAATATTAATGTTAGTTCCTGTAGAACCAGAGGAAATAGTACAGGAAGTTAAGAAAGAGGAATTAGAAACAGAAAAACCTAAGAGGAAAACAACTAAAACAGTTAATAAGTCTAATGGAGAAGACAATGGAACAGAGACTAAAGGAAAGGATGAAGACTGTTCTAATGGAGTTAAAAAGCGTAGTAGAAGAACTGCAAGTAAAGCAACTTCAGAATGAGTAGGATTCATTAAATTTTATGGATGCTGTTAATAAAATATCTGTAACATTTTAATGAGAGACTTGATTGTTTTTATATATCTCCTAATAACATTTGTTATAGGATATATGATTGGTGTTTATAATAGTAATAATGATAACTACGATGGTGGTTATTAATGATGGGAGGGAGGATCTTTTTTTCTGAGAATAGTTTGTTTTTATCCTCCTTCTTTTGCCTCTTTAGTTCAATTGGTAGAACTACTGAATTGTAATCAGTGTGTTATGGGTTCAAGTCCTATAGGAGGCTCACAATAAAGAGTATAGTACTAGTGTAAAACTCAACGTAACTTACAGGCTGTTGTTTCTGATATTTTAAGTTTTGATAGTTTAGAAATACAACATAAGATTAGTCCTGTTGGATGTCGTACTATCCACATTAGCTGTAGGATGATGGATAAACTACAGCATATGCAGATGTAACTCAATTGACAGAGCGTCAGATTTCCATTCTGAAAGTTGTGGGTTTGAATCCCATCATCTGCTCATGGTCCTTTCGTCTATTGGTTAGGACAAGAGATTTTCAATCTCTAAAGAGCAGTTCAATTCTGCTAGGGACTACTTAAATTTAATGTATAAGTCACCTCCATATGGAGATGTAGATTAAAACAATACATATTTAATAGCACTATAATATTATGGCAATACATATTAAGAAAGAAAACAGAGGCAAATTTACTGCTACTAAGAAAAGAACAGGTAAGAGTACTGAAGAACTTACTCATAGTAAGAATCCTATAACAAGGAAAAGGGCTATATTTGCATAGAACGCAAAACACTTTAAGCACAAAAAGAAATAAACTTTTAAAATATGAAATTGCTATTAAAGCGAATTGCTAAGAAGGACACTTATACTATAGGTAAATTGTTTATAGATGATGCCTTCTTTTGTAATACTATAGAAGATAAAGATAGAGGATTAAAATAGACTATGCCTCTATCTGTAATAAAAAGTATGAAAGTTTAGAATGAAACTGCTATACCTACAGGTACTTACACAATAGTATTAAATACTATAAGTCCTAGATTTGGTACAAAAGACTTCTATATGAAGAATGCTAATGGAGGTAGACTTCCAAGGCTATTGAATGTACCTGGATTTGAAGGAGTATTAATACATGCAGGTAATACAGCTGAAGATAGTGCAGGTTGTATTATAGTAGGAGAAAACAAGGCAGTGGGTAAAGTTCTTAATTCTAAAGAGACTTTTATAAAGTTATACAAAATACTTCAAAGTAGTACTATTCCAATACAATTAACTATCAATTAATTAAAATGAAAGGATTACAAGATATGACTGCAAATGAAAAGAAATGGCAAGCTGAAAGTGATGCTGAAACATTGGCACGCTATTAGGAGATAATTTCAGATAAGAATAGAAAAGCAGCTGCTGTTAAAGTTGCTAAGACTAGAGCTGCTGAACTATCTAAGAGGGTTCAAGCAATGCAGCTTGCTGCTGGAGGTAAGATATCTGGAAAAAAGAAGTAATGGGTTAAAAAAGAGTAGAAGTTATATGTGGGTTGGTGTAAAGGTAACATATGAGGATCATAGCCTTAAGCTCTGGGTTCAAGTCCTAGGCCCGCAACTTAATTAACTTTATATGGAAAGACAAGTAAAAGAAACACTCTGTGCTATAAAAAGTTCTACAGTAAGAGACTTAGTAGAAGCTGCTAATAACATGGGGGTAATGAAAGATAATATTGTATCTATATTACAAGAAAATAGTGGTTCTTATGTTTTAATATATTATCAGTAATGGATACCAAAAATGAATATAATAAAGAACCTGTATTCTACTGTAAAAATTGCTTATCTTTAAAGATAAGAAATGTAGAACGGGTAGAAGATTCTGAATACTGTGATGATTGTGGTTCTACTGACATAGGAACTACCAGTATTGAAGAATGGGATACTATGTATGTATCAAGATATGGACATCATTTTATTAACAAATAAATTTATTTAAATATTATGGCAGAAGAGAAGAAGTTAGATGCTGCTGCTTCAGCAGAAAGTCAGAAACCTACTTATGAGGAATTAAAATATTACTGCAATCAGCTTTTAATGCAGAGAGATAAAGTTGCAGAAAGACTTAATCAAGTAACTGATGTATTAAATAAACTTCCTTGGTTATTTGAAGTACTGAAGGCTGAGAAGCATTTTGATTCAGATTTTGTAACCTATTGTGCTAAGGAGATTCAGTTTATATTAACTCCTCCTAATGAAGAAGTCGAGAAAGAGACTAAAAAAGAAGTTCCAGAAAAAAAGTAAATTTTATGGCAGGAGCATTAAAACCAAATAATGTAATAAGAATACCTTGTAATTTAAATACTATATTTCGTTATTGGTTAGAATTTTTAGTTCCTTTTCATAAACTTACAAGTAGAGAAACTGATGTTGCTACAGCTTTTTTAAAAGAAAGATACCGTTTAAGTAAAGTAATTCTAGATGCTGATTTAGTAGATAGAACTTTAATGGGAGAAGAATGTCAAAAAGATCTTAAAAAAGAATGTAAGCTATCTAATCAGCATTTTCAAGTAATCAAAAGTAAACTAAAAAATAAGAAATTTTTCATCAATGATAGGATTAATCCTCGACTAATTCCAAATTTAAAAGACTCAAGATTATTTCAATTACTTTTGGTTTTTGATATTGAAGATGATGACATACGAATAGATAATAAACAAGGTGTCGAATGATTTATAGTTGCCAGTAGACCTAGTAAGAAAAACCTACAAGGCTTACTGGCAATTTATAAGAGATACTATTTAGGAACTTCCTTTAAAGGAGGACCTTAATGAAGAGGACTTCAAAACTCTTAAAACAAATTTCAATATACCCAGTCTTGGTAAATTATATTGTACCAGAGAAAGATATCTGGGAGTAAAGAAAAGATTTGAATATATTAATAATTTAAGACATAAAGATGATAATTAAAGATATAAGACCTCTTTATACTAAACTGATTGTTACTGCAGAAAAATATAAGAAAGCTCAAAAGATAAAAGGAACTATCTTAGATGCCAGTAAACTTGAAGGTAAATATAAAGAATATCAGAGAGTAGTAAGAATAGGCAGTGCTGTTAGGGAAGTTAAAGAAGGAGACCTAATCCTGATGGATATTACTCGATATATGAAGAGAAAGTTCTCTGACAATTCATTAAGAGAAGATTTTATTGATAATCCTATAATCTCTATAGATGTTCCTACAGTAGAAATGAATGGTGTAGAATACTTTATGATAGAGGAAAGAGATATTGCCTATGTAATAACTGACAGTGAAGAGGAAGAAGATGATGAAGAGGATGAAAAAGTTATTAAAGATTCTTCTAATCCTCTATATATACCTCAAAAACCTTCAATCATAGTATAAATATTATAAACAATGGCCTGTCAGATTTCTGACAGGCTTTAATTATTTAAGAGTATGAAGTTAGTAAAAATAGATAATTATCAATTATAGATAGAAGATGAGTTGCTTTTATTGAAACCTTTCAAGAAGTTATATAAAAGTGACAGAAGTAAGGATAAGTCAGACTTTATGGATTTTTTAACTATAGTTTACTTTACTTATGATCCAAGAAGTGATTATTCTTACATAGTAGATGATAATGAAAGACTGCAAGAGGTGTGTATTACTAATGGGCTGGAAGTCCCTAAATTTACAGACCTTCAATTAGAATGTATAAATTTATATAAAAAGCTTACTACTACTATAAGTCAAGAGTTGCTGCAAAGTACTAAGATAGCTATAGTTAAAGTCAAGGAATTCTTAGAAACTGTAAATTTAAATACTACAGATGATAAAGGTAAGCCTATATATACTATTAATAGTATTACTACTGCTATCAGACAAATTCCTCAATTAGCTAAAGAAGTTATGGAAGCTGAAAAGACTATAGCTAAAGAAATTCAAGAACAGGGTAGAGCTAGAGGAGGTAATGGAAAAACATTAATGGATGATGGAATTTTAATATGAAAAGCTTAGATATTTTTTTAAGAGCATTTGAGAATGTATTAGGATTAAAACCTTCTTCCTTTGTACCTGTGACTTCTAATATAACTGATAAGAAGTTTCCAGCTATAAAACACTATACTATAGAAGTACATTGTCCTGAAGAGAATAAACTGATAAGTAAAGTAGAAGAGAATTTTAATAGTTCTGAAATGTCTGTAATAGATATAGAAGATAAAGTAATCCAAAAAACTATTGAAAATATGTTGAAATACTATGGAGTACACCTTTAATAAATATCAATCTTCTGTAGAAGAATTACAATTAGAAAATTATCCTCAAGAGGTACAGGAATAGTTTTGGGACATTATATGTAATGTACCTTTTGTATAGAGATTAATATCTCCTAATAGACCTTATTTTAAAGATTTGCCAAGAGATGAACAAGGTAAGGTTATTATAGATATTACTGACCCTCCTATACTTACAGATATGGATTATTTTAGACCTACTGCTTTGCATTATCAAAAGACAGGAGTATTTACTAAATTAAGACCTAATAGTAATCCTAATAGTGATTTTGGTAAATGGATTAGAGAAGAAGTAAGAAGATGCTATGAAGGATATGTAAGAAAATCTGATGGAGCTTGGATAACTGGGGATATGTATTTCTTTCTGAATTATTGGCCTATTATGCAAACTAGGTATAAAAAAGGTTCAAAAAAAGGAGAAAGAATTATTGATTTTCCAGAAGTTTGGGATGGTATATTCTATAGATATAATTATATAGATTAGGCTATTAATGGAGGAATATATGACCCTAAAGGAGGAAATAATGGCTGTGAAATAAGCAGTAGAGGCAAATCCAAGTCATACTGTATGTCTTCTATGATGGGTAAAAGGTTTGTGTTAGGAGAATCTAAAGATGTAAATAGAGCAGTTAAATGTATGGTAACTGCTTATTAGAAACAATATCTTACTTCAGATGGTATTCTAAATAAATTCCAAGCAGGTATAGATTTCTTAGCATAGACTACACAGTTTCCAAGTAAAAGGCTTAAAAGTTCTTTGCAGGATATGGCCTGGAAGATGGGCTATAGAGATTTAGATACTGGGACAGATAAAGGTACTTTAAATGAAGTATTAGGAGTATCTGCTAAAGATGACAGCTCCAAAGTCAGAGGTAAAAGACAGAATTTTATTGTAGTAGAAGAATTTGGTAGCTTCAAAAATGTATTGGAATTATATAATATTATGATTCCTTCAGTACAAGAAGGAGATATTTCTTTCGGGAGTATGTACTTGATAGGTACTGCCGGTGATGAAGAAAGTGATTTTTCAGGAGCTCAAGAAATAGTGTATAACCCTAAAGGTTATAGAATGTATGGTATTCCTAATGTTTATGATAAAGATGGCTAGGGAAGACAGACTATTACTTTCTTTTTTCCTGGATACTTAAATAGAAAAGGTTGTTATGATAAAGATGGTAATAGTAATGTAACTAAAGCTTTACTTGAAATACTAAGTGATAGATACAGAGTTAAATACAATAGTACTGATGTAAACTCTATAACGAAAACTATAGCAGAAATTCCTATTACTCCTCAAGAAGCAGTCCTTAGAACTAAAGGCAATGTATTTCCTATCACACAACTTAATGAAAGAATTACTTAGATAGATAATAATCCTAATGAGTATGATGATGTTTGGTGTGGAGATTTAGTACTTGATAAATCAGGAGAAGTTAAGTTTAAGCTTACTAATGATTTACCTATAAGAATATTCCCTCTTAAAGATAATACTGCAAAAGGATGTGTTGAGATATTTGAATAGCCTGAAAAAAATAAAGATGGAAAAGTATAGTCTGACAGATATATAATAGGATTTGACCCATATGATAATGATTAGGCTAATTCTATGTCTTTAGGATCAGCATTGGTATTGGATTTATTTACAGATAGATTAGTAGCAGAATATACAGGAAGAACCACTTATGCAGAAGAATTATATGAAAAAGTAAGATTATTGTGTTTATACTATAATGCTAAGTGTATGTATGAAGCTAATATTAAAGGAACTTATTCATATTTTAGTAAAATGAATTGTTCTCATTTATTAGCGGATACTCCTGAATATTTAAGAGATAAGCAGATATTAAAGTATACAAGCTTTGGTAATAATAGTAAAGGTGTTAGAGCTACTGCTGCAATAAATAATTATGCAGATGCTTTAATAAAAGAATGGCTAATTAAACCAGTACCTACTGTAGTACAAGAAGATGGAGAAGATAAAGAGACTACTATACCTAATCTATACTTAATAAGGAATAGAGCCCTGTTAAAAGAACTTGTAGCTTATAATCCTTTTATCAATGTGGATAGAGTAAGGGCTTTAGGGCAATTAATGTTATTTAGAGAAGAAAAAATAATTCTCTATCAAGGAGATGTAAAAGGCCATAGAATGAGTGAAGATGCTGATTATGCTGGAAATGATGAGTTTTTCTTAGAGAATTATGATAAAAGATTTACAGAAGAAGAGCAAAATAGTTTTATGTACTAAGTAAATTTAGTAAAAAAGATAATATAAATAAATAATTTATTTAAACTATTGTTTATATTATCTTTTATTTGTATCTTTGCACCACTAAAAAGATTAATTATGAATAATGTGCAGTTTCCTCCACAACAGTTATCTAATTCCAGAAAGAATGAAGCCTGGAGAAGATAGTGTGTGGACTTTGCGGATTCTAAATTGCATTTTAATTATTCCTTCATAAGATAGAGTATTCTTCATCAGAAGATTAACTATGATCTTATGGCAGGAAAAATTCATATGGATGACCTTGAGCTTATAAATAATCCTGAAGGAATAAAGGCTAACTTTATTCCTGATAAAATATAGCATTATGCTATCATGAACTCTAAAATGAATGTTCTTAAAGGAGAAGAACTTGGAAGAGTTTTTGATTATAGGGTTATGGTCACTAATCCTAATGCAATTTCAGAAATAGAAAACAATAAGAAGCAGGCTTTATTTCAAAGTCTGCAATAGATTATTTAGGATAATGCTCTCAGTGAGGAGTAGTTTAATCAGGAACTTGAAAAGCTAAATGATTATTATACTTTTGAATGGTAGGATTTTAAGGAGGTAATGGGTAATTGTGTCCTTAATCATTATACCAGATAGTATAATATGCCTTTAATATTCAATAGAGGATTTACTGATGCTATGGCTGTAGGGGAAGAAATCTATCAATGTGATATTGTTGGAGGAGAACCTATAGTAGAAAGGCTTAATCCTATGAAAGTCAGAATTTTCAAATCAGGATATAGTAATAGGATTGAAGATGCTGATATGATTATATTAGAAGATTATTGGAGTCCAGGCAAAGTCTATGATGTTTTTCAAGATGTATTAAAACCAAAAGATCTTAAATACCTTGAGTAGTTCCCTGACCATTTCAGTTAGGGAGCAGTAGATTCTATGGATAATATAGATGAAAGATATGGGTTTGTAAATTCCCATATGATATCTGATACTATAGCTGATAGTACTATGTTTTTTGATCCTTTTGGATAGTATGCTGATACTGTTAATAATGAACTTCTTCCTTTTGATATGAATGGTAATATCAGAGTAATAAGAGTATATTGGAAATCCAGGAGAAAGATTAAAAAGATTAAATTCTATGATCCCCAAACAGGAGAAGAGGATTTTACTTTTATGCCTGAATCTTATATACCTAATGAAATGAAAGGAGAAGAAGAAAAGGTTTTCTGGATTAATGAAGCCTGGGAGGGTACTAAGATAGGTTAGGATATTTATGTAAATATAAGACCCCGTATAATTCAATATAATAGATTAGATAATCCTTCTGAATGTCATTTTGGTATCATAGGTTCTATCTACAATATTAATGATGATAAGCCATTTTCTATGGTAGATATGATGAAGCCTCTTAATTATCTTTATGATATAATTCATGACAGGCTTAATAAAATGATGGCTAGGAACTGGGGCAAAATGACTAGATTAGACCTATCAAAGAAACCTAAAGCATGGAAGATGGAGAAATGGTTATATTATGCCAAAACTTTAGGACTATTTGTAGAAGATAGTTTTAATGAAGGGACTATAGGAGCTGCTACAGGCAAACTTGCAGGAGGCATGAATAGTAATACTCAAGGAGTTATTGACGCAGACTTTGGTAATAATATTCAATAGTATATCAATCTTCTTGAATTTATTAAGATGGAAATGTCTGATATTGCAGGTATTAGTAAACAAAGAGAAGGACAAATTTCCAATAGAGAAACTGTAGGAGGTGTAGAAAGAGCTACTCTTCAATCTTCCCATATTACAGAATGGTTATTTTCAATTCATGATGATGTAAAGAGAAGAGTTCTTGAATGTTTCCTTGAAACTGCTAAAATTGCTATGAAAGGAAGAACTAAAAAATTTAATTATATTCTTCCTGATAATTCAAAGCAAGTAATAGAAATAGAAGGAGATACTTTTGCTGAATGTGATTATGGTCTTGTAGTAGATAATAGTAGAGGTCTGCAAGAATTACAGCAAAAATTAGAGACTCTTGCTTAGGCTGCTCTATAGACACAAACTTTAAGTTTCTCTACTATAATGAAACTCTATATGAGTGCTTCAATAGCAGAAAAACAAAGATTTGTTGAAAGGGATGAAATGAATATCCAACAACAATAGCAGCAACAATAGCAGTTACAAATGCAACAACAACAATAGGCTTTGGAAGCTCAGATGCAAGATAAACAAGCAGAAAGAGACTTTAAAGATTCTATAAACCAAAGAGATAATGAAACTAAAGTAGTTGTTGCAGAAATTAATTCTCAAGCTGAAATGGCTATTCTTCAACTAAAGAATCGTATGACAGAGGCAGATGAAGAAAATGATGGTATAAAACCCGATGAATATAGTCAAGAAGCTAAGGATAAATTAATGCAGGATATGCTAAAATTTGATAAGCAATTAGCATTAGATAGGGAGAAATTGGACTTTGAGAAGTAGAAGCATAGAGAGACATTACAATTAAAAGAGAAAATCAGTAAAGACTAGTTAAGGGCTAGGGCAAAAACACAAAAATGAAATTTAAAATACTATTAATAAGTCTAATATTATCTATAACTTTATTTGCTGGATGTAAGACAACTGAATATGTTAAAGTACCTATAGAAACTGTAAGAACTGAATATGAAGTTTAGAAAGAGTATGTACATTTATAGGATTCTATAAATGTATTCATAGAAATGAAGGGAGATACAGTCTATGTAAATAAATTTAAATATAAAACAAGGGAAGTATTTGTTAAAGATACTGTACTTAAAACAGACAGTATTCCAGTAATAGTAGAGGTAGTGAAAACTGTTACAACAAATAAATTATATACTTGGTAGAAAGCTTTAATGTGGTTAGGAGGAGTAGGATTGTTATTACTTATAGGAACACTATTAAATAAATTTAAAATATGGAAATGACTACCGAAATTAATGTTCTAATCATAACTAATATTCTAGCTCCTGTTATTACAGGCTTTGCTTCTTGGTTAATGGCAAAAAAGAAATATTACAGTGAAGTAGATAGTACTGTGATAACCAATATGAAAGACTCACTAGAGTTTTATAAACAATTAAGTGATGATAATCGTGAGAGGCTTACAAGAGTTTTACAGAAAAATGATTAGCTTGAGAAAGAAGTATCAGATTTGAAATCACAAGTGCTTAATTTAGCAATGAATATTTGCATGGATTTAACTTGTAAAAAACGAATATTTAGTAATACATAGGACGACAGTAAATAAAGATTTTTATATAGTAGATATTAGTAATTTTATAAAAGGGGTTGCATAGTAATATTTTTTTATTTATCTTTGCACCAGTTAAACATTATTTAAACACTAAAAAGGGAGAATTTAAATATGGATATTTTAAGTATGGATAATATTTTTACAGGGGATGAAGCAGCTTCTTTGTTCGAAGATTTTCAAGAAGAGGCTACTCCTCCTGCTAAAGATAATGAAAGTAAAGGTTCTTCTGAAGAAACTCCTAATGAAGATCCTGAAGATAAAAATAAAGAAACAAATAAAACTACTGAGGTTGATCCTGAACATCTATTTGATGAGGAAGAACCAGAGAGCGTAGGTAGTGAAGAGAAAAAAGGTAAGGAGAAAAAAGACACCTCTTCTGAAGAAGAGACTGGTACTTCTCCCGAAACTAACTTCTACTCTTCCATTGCCAGTGCTTTGAAGGAAGAAGGTGTCTTTCCTGACCTTGATGATAAAGAAGTTGATGATATTAAGGGACCTGAAGACTTTAGGGAGATATTTGAGAGACAAATATAGGCAGGTCTTGATGAAGCTCAAAGAAGAATATATAATGCCCTTAATAATGGAGTAGAACCTAATGCTATAAAACAATATGAAAAAACATTAGGATTCCTAAACAGCATTAAAGAAGAACACCTTAATGATGAAAGTGATAAAGGTGTGCAGTTAAGAAGACAACTGCTAATGCAAGACTTCATGAACAGAAAGTATACTGAGGAAAGAGCTGCAAAAATGACTGAAAAGTTATTTGCTTCTGGAGAAGACATTGAAGAAGCAAAGCAAGCTTTACAAAGTAATAAGGATTTCTTTGGAGATAAATACAATGAACTCCTTGAAGATGCTAAAAGGAAGAGTGAAGAAGAAAGATTGGCTGTTAAGAGATAGGCAGAACAATTGAAAAAAGATATTATGTCTAGTGATACAGTATTTGGTGGAATGGAAATTGATAAGATTACTAGACAAAAGGCTTTTGAAAATGTATCCAAGCCTATTTATAAAGACCCTGAGACAGGAGAATATCTTACAGCTTTACAGAAATACAAACTTGAAAATGAAAGTGACTTTATTAAGAATGTAGGAATACTCTTTACACTTACTGATGGGTTCAAAAACTTAGATAAGTTGGTAGCACCTCCGGCTAAGAAACAAGTAAAAAGAAAGTTACAAGAGTTAGAACATGTCCTTAATAATAACAACAAAAGCACTGACGGAGGTTCTAGATATATAGGCTTTGGAAGTGACAATGGAGGAAAGTCAATTTTTGATCAAGGATTTTCAATAGATATAAATTAAATTCGTAATTAATAAATTGATTTATTATGGCAGGTAAGCTAGGTAGATTTCAAATGGTTCAGTTTACTGGTTGGAAAGGTCTGACTAAAGATAATCATTTAGCCTCTATTTATTAGAAGGCTCCTCAACCAGTATCTGATTTTATGGTTCAACTTCTTGCACTTTATAGAGGTAAGTCTCTTGAAAGTGAATTAGCCAAATATCCAACTAAAGAGTTTGATACAGATGATGAGTTCACATGGCAGGTAGTTGGTTCTTCTAGAAGAAATATTCCTCTTCTGGAAGCTAGAGATGAAAGTGGAAAAGTAGTTCAGGCAGGTGATCCTAATGTAGGTGTAGGTACTGCTCCTTTCTATCTTGTATTTGGTGAGGATTGGTTCGCTGATGGTGAGGTACTTTTTGGAAACCTCAATGAGGTTTACCCAATGAGAGTACTGGGTGATCCAAGAATGGAAGGCACAAATGCTGTGTATAAAGTGGAGCTTATGGGAGGTATTACAGATGGTATTCCTTCTGAAAGACTTCTGCAAGGTGAAAGATTCTCCCATGAGTTTGCTCCTGTAGAAAGAGAAAATTCAAGAAAAGTTGGTGATGTAAGATTCTCTGCTCCTGTTGCCATGAGAAATGAATGGACTACACTTAGAAAGCAGTTCAAGGTTCCTGGTTCAACTATGTTGAATAAGAAACTTGCTTGTGGTGTTCCATTAGTTGATAAGAAGGGCAATAAGAAAGTAGAAACCATGTGGATGCCTTGGGTAGAATGGCAGTTTGAACAGGAGTGGTCTGATGAAAAGAATTCTGCTCTTATGTTCGGTACTTCCAATAGAAACCCCAATGGTGAGTATGGTAACATTGGCAAATCTGGTGAAGTTATTAGAATGGGTGATGGTCTTCTTGCACAGATGAAGTATGGTAATACATATTACTATAATGACTTCTCTTTGAAGATGCTTGAAGATGCTCTCTATGAATTGAGTGCAGCTAAACTTGATTTTGGTCAAAGAACCTTTGTGGTTAGAACAGGTGAACAGGGTGCAATTCTCTTTCATAATGCAGTTAGAAATGCAATGAGTGGTTGGACTGAATTCCAAGTTAATGCAGACCAGCTTGGAGTTGTTAGAAAAACTAATTCTCCTCTCAATAGCAATGCATTGGCTGCAGGTTATCAGTTCACAGAGTGGAGTGCTCCTAATGGAGTTACAGTAAAACTTGAAGTAGATAACTTCTATGATGATCCAGTTAGGAATAAACTGACAGATGATAAAGGACATCCTCTTATGAGCTCCAGGTTTGATATTATGTACATTGGTACTATGGATCAGCCTAATATCTTCAAGTGTGCCCTTAAAGGTCATCCTGAATTTAGAGGCTTCCAATGGGGTCCTTTTGCTAATCCTTTCACTGGAGAGACTAATAATATGAGTGCTTCATTTGATGAAGATGCTGCTGTGATGCATAGAAAGACTACACTTGGTGTATGTATTCTTGATCCTACAAGAACAATGTCACTGATACCCGCAGCTTTAGAGGGATAATCTAAAGTAAAATAAAGATTGTGGGAGTTAAGTCTCCCACAATCATTTTATAATTTTAATTAAAAGGGAGATAAATAAATATGGCAAAAAAAGAAGAAGTAGAAGATGCTATGGATTTTACCTTAGACACAGAAGAGGTGCAAAATGTGCAGCAAATGCAATAGGAGACATAGCTTGTTAAACCACTAAAACATAGTAAAGTAACTGTTGCAGAAAGGCAAAGAAGTACTGATGGTTTAATTAACTGTTTATAGAATAAAACTGTGATAGTTAAATTTATTCCTCAGCCAGGAACTGTTAATAATCCAAAGCATGTGCTTTTTGGAGGTATGGCTGAGAGGTCAGTAGTTACAATTACTGTTCCTAAACTAAGATCAGGTACTTATAAAAACGTTCTTACTGATGATGAGAAAGACTTTCTTGAAGCAGCTATGGGTCTTGAAGCAGGAGCTTTAAATGTCTATAATAAAGAGAATAATTTTTGGAGTAATAATACTGAAGGAGGTATCTCAAGAGTACGTCTGACTAAGTATGATAATCCTTTAAATTTGGCAGATCCTATTGACTATATTAAGTATAAGATACTGCTTGCTAATAAGGACTTGATTGCTCCAAGTATTCATGAACTTCGTGATAAACCTAAAGCAACTTATAGATTTGTTATAGTAGCTGAGGATGAAGTTAATAGTTCTGTTAGAGACAAGATGACTACTAAGAGACGCTGCTACATTGAATATGGTAAGATTGAAAATAAGGCTGATGTTCTAAAACTTGTTATTGAGACTATTACAGGAAAACCTTTGGCAGCTAATTCTAAATTGGATTTCCTGCAGACCAAAGCAGGAGAATTACTTGAGGCAGACCCAAGACTTTTCTTGAATGTAGTTCAAGATAAGCTTCTGGAAACCAAAGTACTTATCAATAAGTGTATTGATGCAGGTATTATCTCTAAGAAAGCTAATTATCTATATTTAAGAAGTGATAATACTCCTCTATGTGAAGGAGGTGAAGAACCTGTATTATCAGTAGCTGCAAGATATCTTAATGATCCTAAGAGACAGGAATTAAAGTTAAGCCTTGAAGCAAAACTTAAACAATAAAAATATATAATATATGACGGGAAATGAGTTTTCTGCAGAATTTGATTTACTTTATAACAATGCATCCAGTAATCAAGCCCCTGGGCTCAATGAATTTGAAAAGTCTTAGTTATTAACTAAGGCTTAGAATGAGCTCAGTAAGAATTATTTTACTCCTGTTCAAGGAGGAAATAAATATCAGCAGGGTATTGAAGATTCTAATAAAAGGCTGTCTGATTTTTCATGCTTGATAAAAGTATTTACCAGTACTACTAACAGAAATGTTACTACTAGATAGGAAGATCTTTCTCAGCTATTATCATAGGCTTCATATTACTATGACATTCCTGAAACTCCTCATACTAGAATAAGGATATAGGGAAAAGCAGTTTTAAAAATTCCAAAGAATGCTGTTCCCTTCATGGATATATATCCTTTAACATTTACATTAGGGGATTCTTCTGGTACAAACACCTTAGTAGTAGAATCTTTAGGTGAGGAAGAAGGGGATTATACAGTATATACTTTTCTCATTCCAACAAACTCTTTCTTTATTACAGATAAAGGACATTTTTATATAAGCTGTGAATATAGAGAGGGAACAGAAAATCCTTTTTATCCCATTAGCTAGTATCTTGGAGATATTTAGGGAACTTCTTTTACTGCAGAGTTTACCTATACAGATTTAGAGGCTACAGGTCCTATGTGGATAAATACTTTAGACCCTAGAGGAGTCTTAATTACTTTTCCTAAAGATTTGTATATATAGCTCCATGAATCAGTTACTATAGCTTCTCAACTTTATCAAGTACTGCCTATTACCCATGAGGAATATCAAAGACTGATGTCTAAACCTTCTGGAGATCCTCTTAAAAGGCAGGTATGGAAACTTCTTGGTAGTAATGATAATGGTGATAATGGAGTAATGGAGATTATTCCTCATTGGAAAAATAAAGGAAAAGATGTTAAATACACTCTTCGTTATGTAAGAACTCCTTATCCAATTATTCTTGAAGACCTCAGTTCATAGGGATTAACTATTGAGGGTAAAGATAAACCTTGGGGATAGTATATAGGTTAGGATGCACAAACAGATGGTAGTTATAATGTTTGTGAATTACATCCTGAGATTCATTAGGAGATAGTACAAAGAGCTGTAGAGTTAGCTAAAGTAGCTTGGGCTAGTAGCCAAGAAGAAATAGCTGCAGTATAGACACATATAACTTCTGGATAGAGAAGTGAGTAATAAATAATACTTATGACTAATCAACAGTTTTCAGATGAATTTGATGTACTTTTAAATAGTTTTAGTACACAAGCTCTTTTTGGTAAGGAAGGTTCTTCTTTAAATATAGAAGTAGATGAATATGAAAAATCTCTATTTCTTACTTAGGCTCAAGAAGAAGTAGTAATAAACCTATATAATGGTAAAAATCCTTATGGAGATTCCTTTGAGAGTTCTGAAGAACTGAGAAGATATTTAGATGGTCTGGTAAAAACCAAATCTTATACTGCGGAAGACACTTTAGATTCTATTGAGGATAAGGTTTATATTAATTCAGTATTTTACAAGCTTGAAAAGGATGTAGCTTTTATTACTTTTGAATAGGTAACTTTTGGTGAAGATGCAGGATGTTATAAGGGAAAAACAGCTGATGTTTATCCTGTAACTCAAGATGAGTTTAATAGAATAATCAGAAACCCTTTTAGAGGCCCTACTAACCATAGAGTGCTTAGAATGGATACTGGAAATAATATTGTAGAATTAATATCTAAATATCCTATTGATAAGTATTTAATTAAATACTTGGCTAAACCTTCTCCAATAATATTAGAAAAGTTGCCTAATGGTCTTGAAATTGAAGGAACATCTGAAGAGACCTCTTGTAAACTTAATGGTATACTTCATAAAACTATACTAAAAAGAGCAGTACAATTAGCTCTTGCTAGTAAAACAATATTTAATAATAAAGGTAATAGTGGGGAATAAACTCACTGATGTTTAACTTAATACTTTACGAAAATGACTTTTTCGACTAATCAAAACAGACAACTGTATGTTGCAAAGGCAGTAGAGAATACCCTTGCAGGCATTCAGGGAGCAGCCAATCTTGGTAAAATTTATGTAGGTTCTGATAAAGAAGGCTGCAAGTTTATTAACCAAAATGGATATGGAGGCATTGTAAGAAGTGACCTTATCAATCCTAAGAGTATCATGTGGGCTAATGCATCAGGACCCAAGGATACTGAAATTAAACTGAAGGCTTATGCTTTAGAGCTAAAGAGCACAGTTAATAGTGGTAATCCTATTGTAGGACAGGATTATATTGTAAGAATTAATTTCCGTCAGTTGTATGGAGCGTCTGATGAAGATCTCTATCAGAAGTTTGGAGCTGTACATTGTACATCTTCTGATAAAGCTACTTTCCTAAAAGAAATGGCTTATTCTCTGGTAAAGAATTTCCATAGAACATATGCACCTCTGCTTTATGTAGGTCTTGCTGATGCTAATGGTTTTACCCTGATTAAGAGTGCTTCCAAAGATTCCACAGGTAATATTACATTTACCTATGTACCTACTTCTGAGGTTTCTACAGCTACAGGTACAGCTGTTGCTTCTCCTACTAAACTGATTATCGCAGAGATGAGTCAAGTAAATGAGTGGGCACTGAATAAACAGTATACTCCAGTATACTTCCAGGTTATTCCTACTACAGTAACTGATCCTCAGGCAGGTGAAGTAAATTGGGGAACTGTAACTGATTACACTGCTACTTATAATCAAGTTGTAGGTAATGGTTATAAAATGGCAAACCTTGAGTATTTCTGCATGGGTGAAAGAGGTGATCAGTACAGAAATATCATGTGGCCTAATAGTATTCCTACTAAGTATTTTGTAGATCCTACAAAGACTTACTACTGCTTGGATATTCAGTATGCTTATAAAGGCACATGTGAGGATATTCAGAACTCTGAAAAGACTATGACTATTCTTGCTGAAACAAAGGCTGTGCTGGATGCTGTAATCACTGGTTTAGGCTTGAGTTCTATTGTTCATAAAACTGACCTCTATGATGGTACAGCAAATAACAATGCAACTTATCCAAAGACTATTGAGGAAAGAGTAGCAGAGCTTGAAAATACTGCAGAAAACTAGAATCCTTAATTAAAGAAACCCTATAAGGGAAGGGAATAATCCCTTCCCTTTTTTAGTTTAATAATAAAAGAATAGATATATGATTTAGTACAATGACTTAAGAATTACACCAGATAAAAAGCATCTTATAATTGATGTTCAAGTATAGGATATGGAATACTATGAGAATGTTTATCTCGATAGTATAATTATAGATACATAGAAAACATTTTCAGCCGCAGGTCCTTCTTCTAAACCTTTAATGACTATAGATTGTGGTAATGTTAAGCATTTCAGATAGTTTATAGATATTGATAGTATTGCTGATAATCTATTCTTTGTATATACTATATCTACTGGTGAACCTTCTGAAGATACTCCATGCGGTATGGGAGAAGGTGTTATACTAGGGGTTACTTATGATAAATATCCTTGGTATATTTAGGGGATGAATCTTATAAATGAAATTGAAGGATGTAATCCTGCAAGTAATTTCATAGATTATATTCTTAGAGGTAAAGCTTTTGATTTAAGTCTTCTTACAGGAAATTATTTGAAAGCTATTGAGTACTGGAATGCATTCTTTGATGAGAAAGAAAAGACTATAACTTATAATTGTGGATGTCATGGAAGAATTGGATAAACTAACTTATGATTCTCTTGAAAGATATTTTACAGTTCTTGAAAAAGTTGGCTACACCTCAGAAACTAATGTAAATAAGTTAATTCTACTACAATTCCTTCAAGAATTTCTTCAAAATTATGAATATTATATAACTGAGGAGGATTATAATAAAATAGAGAGTATTATACAGTGCTTATCAGGAGCTTCTTGTCTTATTCCTTATAAACAATATAAATCGATGAGTCTTCCTGTAAATGGATATACTGTTTTGGAACCTGTCAGAATTACAGAAGATGAGATAATAAGACATACTGAAGCTGAGGAAGGTCTTAGATTAGTAGATTAGTAATTTAGTAATTTTAATACACAAACTTATAAAACTCCTTGCTGATTTAAGATATTATTAGTATCTTTGCAGCAAGGATTTTATCAATGTATAATATATGGCAACTTACAAAGATATTGTATACACTGTGCTAGATGAGATTAAAGCACATTCTGGAGACAGTGATATAACAGAAGAACATGTTATATTTTTAGCTAATCAATATAGATTATTTTTAATAGCCTAGAAAAAATTAAAGGAAGGGGAGAGTGCTTTATCCTCTTCAAATGAATAGACCCTCTGTATAGACCTTGAAAAAACAGATGCAATACCAGGATTGGAATATTGCAATGATATATATTTAAGGTCAGTATAGGAAATTCCTGATGTGGTAAATGAAGAATCTGTTAGGGTTAATTTAGTGGATTTATTTAGTATTATGACAGCCTTTGTATCAAAAGAAAGATTTAAATATGTTGGGCATAATCAATACCTTAGAAATATTATCTATTGTACCTTAGGTTCTGATAATCATATTTATTTTAACTCTGCTAATCCTCAATTCAAATATCTTAAGAAAGCAAAGGTTACAGGAGTATTTGAGGATTCTCAGAAGGCTGCAGAATTAGTCTGTGATGATACTGGGGCTAATTGTGATATATTGGAGTAGAATTTTCCTTTATAGGCTGATTTAATTCCCCAAATGATAGAACTTATTACAAAGGAACTTCTTGGAGTTAATTACAGGCCTAAAGACAAAGCAAACAATGATAATGATGATTTATCTGATATCATTGCTTATATAAGAAGAAATATGAAATCAGATTTAGCTAGACAAATAACTTCTTAATAAAAAGAAAGATATATGGAGGAGTATGAAGAATTTAAAAGAAAAGTATAGAAATTAAATTTACCAAGACATCATAAAGTTACTGGGTCTTTAGGTTCATATGATGCTTACAAATACATAAGAAAAAATAAATGGTTTGACATTCCAAGACCTTTAAAAGAAGGAGAATTTTATAGTATAATAAGAAGTATTAATGACCTTCTTGCTATAGAATTATCAAAAGGAAATGCTATTAATCTTCCTCATAGATTAGGTACTCTTGAAATAAGAAAAAGACCTACAAGAGTAGCTATAATTGATGGTAAACTTGTTACGAGTCTTCCTATAGATATAGATGCTACTTTAAAACTGTGGTATGAAGATAAAGAGGCTTTTGATAATAAGACTATTGTAAGAATAGAAACTGAGGAAGTATTTAAAGTATACTATAATAAGAAAGATGCTAACTATAAAAATAAAAGTTTTTATGCTTTTCAACCTAATAGAAGAATAAAAGAAGGTTTAACTAAGAGTGCCAGAGCAGGAACTCTTGATGCTTTTGTATTAAAAAGATATGAATAAGAATGTGAAATATATTAAATTGCAGGAAGTATTAAGTAGGATATTAAGACACCCTAAGCTTAAAAAAGTCAATATGGAACAAGCTGTCTAGTATACAATAGACTTTATTCATATATTTGGTCTTCCTGAAATGTTTGAGGATAAAGAAATAATAGTCCCAATAAAATGTCATAGAGGAGAATTACCTTGTGATCTTATCTCTATTAATTAGGTAATGGACATGTGCAGTCATACTTGTATGAGAAGTATGACAGACACCTTCTTTCCTGATAATTACTAGAGAGGAAAGAAGACTGCAGGTTATACAGGATATGCAGATGAACTTACTTTTAGAGTATAGAATCATATTATCTTTACTTCTTTTGAAGATGGAGAAGTTAAAGTAAGTTATAAAGCCATACCTGTAGATGAATATAACTTTCCTTTAATTCCAGATAATCCTACTTATTTGAAAACTCTAGAGTTGTATATAAAAGTAGAAGTATTCACTATATTATTTGATGAAGGTGCTATTAAAGGGGATGTATTAAGTCATACAGAATAGCAGTATGCTTGGAGAGCTGGGCAGCTTACTAGTGAATACAATATACCTTCAGAAAGTGAAATGGAAAGTATTTGTAGGAGTTGGACTACATTGATTCAAAGAACTACAGACTTTGACAATGGGTTTAGAAATTTAGGTGATAGAGAGTATATTAAACAGCATTAATTTATTATGGGCAAGAAAGCGATAAATTGGAAAACTAAAGGAATGAATCAGGATTAGAGTGTTTCAGCTTTCAATCCTGACTTCTCCTTTGAAAACATGAACCTAAGGTTAAGCACTAATGAAGGTAATACTTTAATGAGTTGGGTAAATGAAAAAGGTACTAAAGAAATTACTTTAGTTAGTGTAAATGATTCATAGACTCTTATAGAGGATACTATAAAAGGTACTGTAATAGGAACTGCTGTATTAAATCATATTTTAGTATTATTTACTGTTGATGAGAAAGATAAATATAATAAACCAAATTATATATATAAAGCAGCTGTAGTAAAAGAAGGTGTTTTTCTATTAGGAGAATTATATCATGGAAATTTAAATATGGATGTAGAACATCCTTTGGAGACCCATGTAAGTTATGAAGCAGAACATATATAGAAAGTATACTGGGTTGATGGAAAAAATCAATCTAGGATGATTAATATAGCTGCTACTCCTGAACAACAAGGAAAATGGGGAGACACTTCTTTTGATTTTATTCCTACATTTAAGCATCCTTCAAGTTTTACTGTTGTTAATACTCCAGATGCAGGAGGATTATTTGCTCCAGGAGTAATTCAATATTGCTTCAGTTATTCTAACACATATGGTCAATAGAGTAATATAGTAGACTTTTCTCCTTTATATTATCTTTCTTATCCTGAAAGAGGGGCTAGTCCTAAAGATAAAGTATCAAACTCTTTAAAAATAAGTATTACAGGTTTAGATGTATCCTTTGAAAGTATCCGTCTATATAGTGTTTAGAGAACTTCAATAGATGATGTTCCTTTAGTAAAGTTGCTTGATGTTATTCCTATACCTTATACATCTTCAAATGAAGATTCAGCAGATATTGTTTATGTAGATAATGGTACTACTGGAAGTACTATGGATCCTACAGAATTACTTTATATAGGAGGCATAGAGATTCATCCTTTAACAATGATTGACAAAGATCAAACTCTGTTTTTAGGAAATATATAGATGCCTGCTAATATAGTTTAGAATATTCAAAATGCTTTTAATTCAGATAGATTAAATAGAGAAAATAAAAACCTGAAGTCTTTAATAAGTTTTAATTATAAAGACCCTTTTCATACTTCTATTGTTTCTAGAGATATATATAATCATGTGAATCAAATAGCTACTAAGAATCAAGAAGAGATAACTACTTTTAAAGGAGGAGAAACTTATAGATTTGGTATCCAACTACAAACAGAAACAGGTGAGTGGTCAAATCCTATTTATATAGATGATATAAAAAATACTTTATATCCAAAAACTACAATACAAGGAGAAACATAGTTAGTAAAAGCAAGTGCAAAAATAAACTTCGAAACAATATTGTAGGGTATAGATATTTCAAAATATAAAAAAGTACGACCTTTAGTAGTATTTCCTAATATAGGAGAAAGAGAGGTATTATGTTAGGGAGTACTGAATCCTACTGTGTTTAATGTAGAAGGTAGAGTTAATAAAGCTCCATTTGCTTAGGCATCTTGGTTCTTCAGGCCTTATATGATTAATACTAAGGAAAGTCATATAACTGTAGAAGTACCAGAATCTAAAATTGAATCTGGAGAAGATTTAAAATTAGATGAGTTTTTTAGTAATAATCCTAACCTTACTTTTGAAGTATTTATATTAGTAGTTAATACTACGGAAACTGTAATTGATGATTTAAGGACAACTAAAAAACTAGGCTACAAATCCTCCTATATAAAATATATAAATGAGGATCGTTTTATTAAGTAGGATAATTATTCTACCTTTAATATAATAGGTATTATAGAATGTAATAATCGTAAAGTAATACCTATTGAAGAAGGTGACTATAAAAACCATAATGTACATCAATATATTCTTATTAGTGAATAGGAGTGGTCCTAGGAAAAAACAGAAGATTCTTAGCGTGGATAGTGGATAGGTCAATATACTCCCTAGATACAAGAAGAAGAAATTTTTGATGTAAAATATCCTCCTAAAATAGAGGAAGGTTCTTCTTATGTCCTACCTAGGACTCCTTTTGTCATGGGAGAAGGTATGAGATTTACAGACCGTCTTCAGCCATATTATCAAAAAATTACTTATGAAGGGGCTCCTTCTTAGTTTACCTTTAAATTTTCAGTTCTTAATGAGACAGAAACACACATTTTTAAGATACTATATAAAAGTGTAGAAGAAAATTCTGTAGCTCAAGATACTAATACAGAAGGATATCCTTTAGCATTTAATCATTATGAAACACTGGTTACTAAAAATTCAAAAGATGTTTATAAATCTGAAATTCAAGGAGCAGTAGCTACTTACACTGATGTTTTTGATTCTACTATTAATGACTAGTCTAATAAATCTAATACTTAGTTTTTTGTAGACCAAAGTATAGTAACTTTAAATTCTCCTGATATAGAATTCGATACAGATGTTCAAAATAATAGTCTAAATAATTATAAATTGAGAATTATAGGATTAATACCTATAACAGCAAACTCTTCTTACCATAAAATATTTACAAAATCTTCTATGTTAGAATCTTATCATAATAACAGTGGAGGTATCAGGTTATTTGGTATAGGAGACTTAGGAACCAATGTAACTCATTTTAATTTAGATATAAATGCAGGAAATCGTTTAGTTACAGAATATCTATGGTAGGATGCCTTAGTAAAAGCAGATGCTTCTTAGGAAGAAGATGATGATAAAATAAAAACTGAAAATCTTGTAAATTTTGCTGTATATCCCTGGCAAAGGAAAGGATCTTTAAATAATGATTTTAGAGGAGAAGATAAAGCTTCTTCTTTGTTAAGTACTAAAAAAATTTCCCATCTTTTATATTCTACTAATACTAAGTATTTAAGTAAAGGGAATAATATAGTTGAATATGCGGATATAAGTGCTGCATCAATTCTTACTGAAAATGCTGAGGTATTTAATTATAGATTAAATCCTCAAAAAGATACTGCTTCATATATAAATTATTATCCTAATATAGATACTATATTATATAATGAAAAAGGGTATCCTATATAGTATAATGTCTGGGAGTCTACAGGTACAATCAATACTCCTATAGAGATGAAGTATAAATCTACTTCTCATATAGTAATAGCTCTTAATGGGTTTGAGGTAGATGGTATTGCAGAAGAGCACATTCCTATTAGAATTCCAATCCTTCCTTATGGAATATATTATTCCTCAAACAAATCTCTTCCTAATAAAGAAACAGTGGATTCTTTTAAGGAAACAGAGGCTTTAGAAAAAGTAGGATACTATGGTAATGCTAATTATGATAAAACTTTTTGGGGAGATACAAAAATTATCTTTAATGATAGACTTTTTGTTCGATTAAATTATACAAAAAATTAGACAGAAAACAGTTTTGACTATTAGTCAGATACTTATTTTAGTCCTAATTTATATAATTATCTTTGGGTTGGAGAATTATATAAAGAAGTAGATAATAAATTTGGAGGAAAAACTGAGGTAGCTTTAAGAAATAACACTTGGATAGTTGCTGGGGAATCTGTAGATATTAAAGAGGGAGAAGACACTACAATAGTCTGGAATAAAGGAGATACTTATTATCAAAGATATGACTGTCTGAAAACATATCCTTATACTGCAGAAGATTCTAATCAGTTAGTAGAGATACTCAGCTTTATGTGTGAAACCCGTGTAAATATTGATGGTAGGTATGATAAAAATAGAGGGCAGGTAGATAATACTGTAATGGGTCCTCAAAATTTTAATCAAGTAAACCCAATATACTCATAGCAAGATAATTTTTTTAGTAATACTATAGTAAAAAATATATTAGATATTGCTAAATATCCTAACCAAATTACCTTTACTAAAACTAAAAACTCTGGAGCTGATGTAGATTTATGGACTAATATTACCCTTGCCAATGTATTGGAACTAGATGGAGATAAAGGAGAAATTAGAAGTCTATAGAGATTCAATGATTAGATAATATGTTTTCAAGATAGAGGTATCAGTTAGATTCTTTATAATGAAAATGTACAGATATCTAGTACTGAAGGGGTTCCTATTGAAATAGCTAACAGTGGTAAAGTATAGGGCAAAAGGTATTTAAGTAATACTATAGGATGTAGTAATAAATGGTCTATAGCTAATAGTCCTAAGGGTATATACTTTATTGATTCTATTGGGAAGAATATTTTCTTATTTAATGATGAATTAAATAATTTAAGTACTTCTCTAGGCTTTAATACTTGGGCTAAGAAAAATATTAACCTTACAGAGAATGGCTGGAATCCTTCAGATTTTGGAGATTTCAGAACTATTTATGATAATAAGAATCAAGAGGTAATGTTTATTAATTAGAATACTGCATTAGCTTATAATGAAAAATTAGGAACTTTTACCAGTTTCTATAACTATGAGGGTGCTCCTTGGTTCTGTAACTTTGAGGATATGGGTATATGGGTAAAACCAATTAGTTATATTGTTAAAGAAGGAGAGCCTCCTAAAGAAGTAGAACACCATATTACTTTATGGCAACATCAAAAAGGAGAGTATGGAGAGTTCTTTGGAAGTATTAAACCTTATTACACTATTCTTGTTGGTAATCAAGACCCTACCTTGGATAAGATTTTCACTAATTTGGAATTTAGAGCCAGTGTAGAAGGAGAAGGAGTATTTGATAGTACTACTAATAAATTTACCCCTAGTCTTCCTGTAGATTCTCTTGAGGTTTGGAATGAATATTAGCATGGTATAGCTTATCTGAAAAATCTTCCTGGATATAAATAGTATCAACATTTCTCAGATTCAAATGATGCTTCTCTTAAAAGAAAGTTCAGAATATGGAGATGTGATATTCCAAGAGATAATTATGAGGTAAATGCTCTTGAAGAAAATGAAAGAGGGATATTCAGATTTAAGAAACATGCTAATGATAGAATAAGGAATCCTTGGGTATACATTAAGTTATAGAAAAATGAAGAGGCTAATTTACCTAGAACTGAGATACATGATATAGCAATGACTTATTTTACTTAAAAGTATTTTTAGGAAAATTATCTTTAAAATTAGTAGGAGACTTTTAAAAGTTTCCTACTTTTTTGTTATTTTTTATACCTAGATTTGTTATATTAGATTACTAAATTACTTATAGTCTTGCATAAAAATAATTTTTTCCGTATCTTTGCAAACAAAAATATTTATTTATGTTTACAGAAACAGGAATATATTCAGGAAAAATACCAACACCTAGTAACTTATTAAGCAACATAAGACTTGATCCAGGACCAGGAGTTAATATAGCACAAGGCCTTAAGTTCCCATCTTTAATCTTCTCTGCTTCAAAACCCAAGACTTCTGCTTGGAGTGAAGCTTGGGGTAAAGGAGGTGCTGCTTGGGGAATATTAGGGGGACTATCCCAAACATTTGATAGTATAGGTAAGTCTAATGCTAATAAAAGAGGTTTATGGGATATAGCAGACCCTTTCCATTATCTTACAGGAGGAAGAGAATCTAATGTAGGAGGAGCTGTAGGTGATATAGGAGTAAGCTTAACTAAAACAGGTCTTTAGTAGGGCAATCCTTGGTTAGCTATGGCAGGAGGAATAACCAAAGGAGTAGGTAGTTTAATTGATGCTGGTTGGGGAGTTAAAGCTAATCAGGCAAATATAGATTATATTAAGAATAATACTACTACTGCAAGAAATGCAGGAAATGCTTTTGGAAGAGCTACAACTACAGGAGACTTCTTTAATGCTGCAGGTAAAATGACTGCAGGTTCAGGGCTTAGGGCTGGAGATTTATACAAGAATGGATGGTTTACTTCTTCAGGAACTAGAAAAGGAAATGCCCTTATTGCAAAAGAAAATGCTGCTTTAGCCTTTTAGAATCATAGTATGGCTACAGGAGCCACAAATGTAAACACAACAACAAATGATAATGTTATGAGTAATTTTTCAGCTTATGGAGGACCTATTGATACTATTGATCCTAGTACTCCTATAGGTTATGCTATATACACAGATAGAATGATAAATAAAAGAAATACTGGAGGTATTCCTAACTTGTTTGCAGGAATGCCTAATAATGCTTTTGCCTTTGGTGGAGATGTAGAAGCTGGTGGAGGAACTTTCTCAACAGGTTTAACCCATATAGATACAGGACTTTCTCATGAAAGGAATCCTAATGGAGGTGTACCAATGGGCACAGATTCTTAGGGAGTACCTAATTTATTAGAGGAAGGAGAGGTTGTTTATGATGACTATGTTTTCTCTAATAGATTAGTTGTACCTAGAGGTGAGAGAGGAAAAGGAAAATAGGAAATACCTTATGAAGATAAAGTACTTAAACCTTATGAAGGTATGACTTTTGCTAAAGCTGCTAAGAAAGCAGAGAAAGATTCTGGCGTAAATGAAAGACCTAATGACCCTATAGCAAAGAGGAGCTTTAAGGCTATTCTCAGTGTACTTGCAGTAGCATAGGAGAAAGAGAGGGAGAAAGAAAGACTGGAAGAAATGAAGAAAGCCATTGATAATATGACTCCTGAAGAATTTGCAGCTTTACAACAGCAGCAAGAAATGTAGGCTGCTTAGGAGCAATAGGCTCAAATGCAGCAATAGGCAGAAGCTTAGGCTGCAGCATCTCAACAATAGGAGATGTCTCCAGAAGAAGTTGCTATGATGCAACAGCAATAGGCAATGGCTCAAGCTCAATAGTAGGAAGTATCTCCTGAGGAAGCAGCTGCTGCTCAATAGATGGCAGCATATGGAGGACAACTCTATGCTCTTGGTGGTCCAATAGCTAAAGTAGCTAAGCACCATAATCTTACAGAAGAAGAATGGAATAAACTTGACGAAGCTGTCTAGAATAGATATATAAGACAATATCAACATTCATTAAAGAGGGCAGATAGAAAGGCTTTTGAAACTGAAATGGCTGCTTACAAAGACAATTTGTAGAAAGAAAAGGAACTTGCAGATTATAGAGAAGCACAAAAGAATTCTACTCTTACTAAGGATGACATTAAGAATCTCACATATGAGCAGAAGGTAAAACTTGGTAGAGCATTAGATCCAAATTTTAATGCTGATAACTATAAGACTATGAATCAAAGGGAAACCCTTGATGATGATTTGGTAAAACTTTCAGAAAAAAATAAAGTTACTCTTGGTCAGTTGAATGAAACTCTTGCCCCTTCATCAGCACATAAGGATTGGCAAATAGTAAATCCTGATGAAGCTTGGAGTAGAAGTATAGATTGGAATACTCCTTTGTATGGAGAGAAGACTCCTGTACCTGTAGAGGCAGGTACTAGAGGACATTATAAATCAAGAAATTGGGCTAATAATAAGGGAAAGATTGTTGTAGGTGATAATACCTATGATGATATGAAGTCCTATGAGCTGTCAGATGAATATCTGAGACCAAGATATGAGTTAGCAAAGAGTGCTGCTGCTCAAGATGAAGCTGGAAAGAAACTATGGTAGGACTATGTTGCAGGATTAAGTCCTGACTATGCAGCAAAATATGACCCAAATGTTATATTTGGTAAAGACTACGCAGGAAGTTTACAGGATTATGATACCTTTAAGAAGTACATCCAAGATAACTATGAGACTCTAAATAAGACCAATGCTGATGGTACTAGAAGTGGATTCTTTGACCAAATTGCTGGATAGATGCATGGCACTTATGGAACTAAGCAAGCTAGAGAGCTTTATTAGATGAAAGGTAATGAAGGTACTTACTTAAATCCTGAGGGTAACTGGAGAGACAATTATTCTATTGTCAATACAGAGAATAAAGATGATGGTACTACTATCTACACTCTAGATCCTAATGCAGGAATATACTTCAACAGAGTAGAGGGTACACCTGAGGGATTGGAAGTTTCTCCTGATGGTACAATAGTCAGAACAGGTAATCTAGGTACTGATAATAACCCATTCCCAGATTTAGATACATGGCCTTATTGGTTAGGAGCGGGTTTATAGGCAGCAGCTTTAGGATATAATATCTTTACAGACCCTGATTATAGTAATGTAGCAGATTTAGTAAATGCAGGTTTAGAAGCAGGTAGATATAAACCTGTGGAGTTTAAGCCTATTGGTAATTATTTAACTTATAGCCCATTTGATATATGGCAGGAACAAAATAGATTAAATGCTAATGCAAGAGCTACAGACAGGTCTATACTGAATAGTGGCGGTAATCAAGGAGCTCAAAATGCTGCATTATTGGCTAATGCTTATAATAACCAAATAGCAAGTGGTAATGTATATAGGCAAGGTCTTGAATATAATAATAATTTAGAAAAACAAGTTGCGGAGCACAATACAGATGTTGATAAATTTAATAGTACAGGATTCTTAGATGCAGATAAAGCAAATCAAGATGCTGCTTTAAAAGCCAGAGGCTATAAATTTGATGCTGAGAAAGAGGCTGCATTATTGGGGCAAAGGATAGATGATGCTAGAGGTGCTGGTATTAGTTCTGGAGTAACAGGATTAGGTAATATGTTTTTCAATTGGGCAGCTTAGAATGATAATAATAAACTATTTGGATGGTCAACTAAAGCAGGTGCTTATGCTCCTATATCAGGGTATGGAAAGGATTGGTTTGCTGCTCAAGAAGATACTGATGCAAAGAAGAGAAGAAGAGGTTATTTTGATACATAAATTAATGTCGTATGCCAAACTATAATATAATTGTAGACACCAGTAATTTTAAGCCCTTTGATATCACTCCTAGGTTACAAATACTTCGTGATTATAGGGATGCCTATTATAGACTTGAAGATTAGCTGGATAAGATAGCTTAGGAAAAAGGATAGTATACTCTTCCTGATGGAGATGAGTATAAACCTTATAAAGATGTTATAAATTAGTATAATCAAGATTATGCAGATGTTGTAGAGGATTTCAGTAGAGGTATGAATCTTAGAAACAGAGCTGCAGTAATGAACATAAGGAGAAGATATTAGGAAGAAGTAGCTCCCATAAACAGGGCTGCAGAGGCTTATAATAAATATTAGGATAAAGTTGCAACTTTAGGTCCTGATGCTATTATTGGTAATCCAGCCACCTTTAAAGATTTTGTTGGAGGTCTTAATCCTTCATTAGATCATGTAAGTGCTAAAGAAATACAGAATGCAGCTGCAGGAGTTACACAAGGTCTTGATAATGCTTTAATGAAAGCCCCTGAGGTGGCAGGAGATATTGCAAAACAATATTTTGTATTAAAGCAAAGTGGACTTGATGGAAACCAAGCATTATAGCAAATAATGCAGCACAATCCTACTGCAAGTACTCAATATTCAGGAGATATAGGCCAACTTGTTTCCGCCTTAGATAAGGTGTATAATACTTATGCTAAAGATACCTATTCAAGTGAAGCTAACAATAAGATATGGAATAATACAATAATAGGTGCTATAAGAGGAATATAGGCTCCTAAATATGAGCATCTTAGTAATTATAATGCTAAAAACTCTAGACCTTTAGGATATGGAAATTATTATGATGCTGATCAGTATGCAGATGTAGAAGATTATGAAGGACATACTTGGACATATAATCCAAAAACAAAGAGTTGGTCTTCCCCAACAGTACAAAGTCCTCCATTAACTGGTGCTTAGCTTAATACAAGACTACAACAACAGCAGGTTAACCGTGAAAAGGAAGATCTAAACCTTATTAATAAACAAGAAGAGTTCTGGAAAAGGACCAGGGAAAAACAAGAAAATGGATATAATGATGAATTATTAAGTAATGAATCTTATAGAATATTAGGTCATAGATTTGAACCTTTTGAGTTTAGAATGAAGGATTATACAGGATATAGCTATGAAAAAACTATAAGACCTAAAAATAAATTTAGAAGGCTGAGTGAAGGAGGAAATGGCTTTAATGGGCATTCAGATGGAGATGAGTTTAATGGTATAAGTTTGGGACGAGCTGATTTACCTGCGTCCACTAAGGAAGAAATATTAATGGAAGCACAAAAACAAATTCCTAGGTTAACTTATGATGATTTAGTATTATATGTAGATCAAGACAATTGGTCTGATGATCATATTAGGGTCTGCATAAGAAATACTGGAGAAGAGGGGACATATATACCTGCTAATGAAGAAGAATCTCCTTCAGAGTCTAATGAGAGTCCAAAGACTGATGAAGGCACCGTAGAAGGAAATTCTACTACCACAGAAACAAATGGACTACCAAACTTCGCTAAATAAATAATAAATTTAAAATTTAAAATGGTTAATATAAAAGGATTAAAAGGTTTATCAGCAGAAGATAGGGATGCTGTAGAAAAAGAATACCTTCAAAAAATTGCTGGATGGAATGATTTTTCTGAGGAAGATAAAGATTATGTATATAGAAACTATAATGCAGCTAATCTCTTATTAGATTAGGATCTTACTCCAGAATTAAGAATGGAAAATTTTATAAGGAGAAGAAATCTTTTTACTCCAGAATATTATAGGAAAACTCTTACTGATTATCTGATTGGAGAGAGGCCTGAACCTACAGCTGTAGATAGAAGGACTTGGAGAGAAAAGTTAAATCCCTTCAGTACAGATAGAAGTGAAGAAGATCCTGCTTATAGAGAAGGTATTGGAAGACAATAGGAATGGGATATACAATATAATAATCTAAGTAAACTATCTGCTGCAGAACTAACTCAGCAAGTATAGGATAAAGTAGCTAAAGAAAAAGAAGCTTATACGAAGGCTGATTTAGAGGAATATGAGAGATTATCAGAAGAAAGAGCTAGAAAAGTAGAGTTTTTTAATTCTTTGTCTCCAGAATAGTAGAATAGATGGTATGTTGATGAATTATTCAGAGGAAAGTTTGAGGGCACTAAAGATTGGGAAGATATAAAAAATTATCATCCTGATACTAAAGCTGAAATGTATGCTAATGGTAGAATTAGCCCAGAAGGTGAACTTTATACGGAAGATAAAAAGCCTGTAAAACTTGGAACCTTAAAGGATGAAGATGAAGACTATAGAACTTGGTATGAAAAAGTAATTGATAATGTATCTGAAGGCCTTTCAGATGCTGCCACTCTATTTACTCCTGCATATAGTGAAGATACAGGAGGAGGCTTCCTTGGAATAAAATCCCTAATGCGTGGAGGAGAAGAAGGTTCTGTAATAGGCAGTATATATGGAGCTGTCTTAACTAAGTCTGCTTGGGGAGCTTGGATAGGAGGTTTAATAGGAGGAGCAGGTGTAGGCAACCTTAGCAAATGGTCCTAGAATCTAATGCCTTTTGGAGATGATGATACTAAAGGAAAAGAAGTTCTTTTAGATAAGTATCATGCAGAGTCAAATAGAAAAATTAAAATAGATGCAGCAGATCTTCAGATGCAATTCGTATAGGAAGCTGAGAAAAAGCAAAATACAGACCCTGAATGGAGAGATAATCTTCAAATGGCTTGGAATAAAATAACAGAGAATAATCCTCTAGTATAGACTTTTAAAGACAGGATACAGCTTACTGATGGACAGAAACTAAGATTATTAGCACAAACAAATGCTATTGCATATCAATATGGTTTAGATGCAGCTTTATAGATACTTAATGATGATATAAATGATATAATATCTGATAAACAGATAGAAAATGGCTATGGAGATTAGGTATCAGAAGCTGTTTAGGATGCAGGTCTTAAATTCCTTGCAAGTGGAGCAGAGAAAACACTCTGGCTTATGGAAAAACTAGGTAAAGGTTTCTTAAGCAAAGAGTAGGAAGATAATTATTGGAAAGCTATGAGGTATTGGGATAGGGTTGATAAACTAGGAGTTCTTAATGTTAGAGATTAGGAAAGAATTGTTTATGGAACAGATTCTCAAGCTTATAAAGATTTTTTATCACAAGGAGGTACTAGAGAGGAATGGATAGAGGAATAGGATAAAACAGGGGAGTATAAAGGATCTGGAATATCCCCTGACTAGAGGATAAGAAAAATAGGTGAACAACATGATTTCTGGACTGCGGATAATGCTTTGGAAGCATTTAAAATGTCTGGTTATATTGCTGATTAGGCTGCTACCCAATGGCTTTTAGGCAGATTTGATAAAATGGCTTTTACCAACAAAGTAAGCAGATGGATAGGAGCTCAGAATTTTAAAATGTTAGGAAAAACAGGTTTATCAGATACCAATAAATTAGCAGTACAAGGAACTCTGACAGACCTTTTTAATAAACTGCATGGTTATTCAAAAGCTTATTTTGGATCAATACCTATTTCTGTAGGTTATGGAATGGCTGCTTATGATAAAGTAAGAGAGTAGGGATTACAACAGATTCTAGAACAAATAGACAGTGAATTGAAGAAAGATCCTAAATATGTAGCTTAGTATAATGCTATTCAAAATAAATATGCTAGTATAGATACTAGTAACTTATCCCCTGAACAGATAGCTGGATTAATATAGGAAAAGCAAAATGAATTAGATGCTTTAAGAACACCATGGGTAAATAAAAAGAAATAGGAAAAGAGTGAGGATTTTGAAGCTCTTAACAAAAGAGCAGCAGATGCTTATAACATGAATTTTACCATTGAATCTTTAAGAAATACAGGTATTAATCTTGCTTATAGAACATGGATTTATAGGGATGCAGCAAGAAGAGTAAATAAAGGAAGAATCCCTCTAGAAGTTCCTAATCCATTAAAGCCTTTAAGAACTGTACGTGATACTTATAATCAAGCTAAAAAATTTTTTAGTACAGAAAAGTTGCGTCCTGACTTTACTAAATCTTCTGAATTGTTAGGAATAGAAAAAAAGCTTCAAGGAAAATTTGGTAAATATAAAATTAATGAGGCAGGTCAATTAGAAAGAAATACTTCACGTTGGAGATAGAGTGCAGAAGCAGTTACCCAAGCAGGTAAAAATGTTTGGGGAGGTTTTTGGAGTAATTATATGGATGATGTTTCAGTAGGTTTTGCTACTGGATATCATTTGCATGACTTCAATGATTATATGCAGGTAAAGTACAATCCCGATGCTTATTAGCAATCTACTGCTGTTATGGGTAACTTTTTGGCTGGAGTTAATTCTGGAGGTGAAAGTTTATTTGACAAACAATCTTTCATGGATGGATTTGTAGGAGCTCTAGGTACAGTAACATCTCTGAATCCTTTAGGAACCTTAAAAATATTTACAAGTTTTTTTGATCAAGCTAAAGGAGGAGATACTCAAAATACAGGTACTTGGGCTAAATGGTGGAATAATTTTTCTACAGATGAAAATGGAAGAAAACTATCTAAATGGAGTATTGCAAATCAATTCTTGGGAAATTCTCTTGTAGGAAGTATAGCAATGACTAGAGAGGAACAAAAGAATACTGATGAGAGATTATAGTAGCTAAATAAAATAGTAGCAGATAATGGAGTTAAAGTTAATGATATTCACCAATTACTTTATTGGGCAGCCAGAAGAAAAGATAACCATGATTTTGGAAAATTTATTGATTTAAAGGACGCTAATGATGGTTTAGGTTTTGCCATACTGTATAACTTAGCTAAGCTTGAAGAAGAAGGAGGACGTTATGGAGAAATAGCTAAAAGCTATTTTGAAGATTTAAAGAGAATAGCAGAAGGTCAAATAACAGATGAAGATATTACTGCTTTTTTAGGTGCTCCTGAAAATGTGCATCTTTTAGATGAACATGTTAGTACTAATGAAAAGGGAGAAGTTGTTTAGATGGATGATGAAGGAAAAAAACTCTATGCTTAGCTGCAGCTTCAATCAAATGCTTAGAAACTTCTTAAACTGAACAGTACCTTACGTAAAAATCTTGGAAATATACGAAAAATTTTCTAGAATTATAATATAAACGATGATGCTGCAGTACAATTAGCATATTCCTATACTATATAGGATTAGTGGGAAGACAGATTAAAATCTATTACTTAGGCACTAACAGGGAATACTAGGTATAATACTGAAACAAATGATGCTGTAGAATATAATAGAACTAGTAATACTAATAAAGAATAGATAGATAATATACAAGAAGAGATTAATAAAACTAAAGCTACTATAGAACAAAAGCAAAAATAGATTGAATAGTTTAAGTCTTATGACGAGTTAACAGAACAATAGACACAAATGCTAGCAGTTGATAAATGGTAGTTACCACGTTTTAAAAAGAAGTTGGAAAATCTTTAGAAGCAATTAAAGAAAAAGCAAAGACTACAAAGAGAAATTCAAGAAGCAGAAGAGGGTATTGAAAAAACTCCAACCACTCTAAGTAAAGAACAAATAATGGAGCTTAATCCTGAGTAGAGAGCTGAAATGATTTTAAATCCAAGAGACTTTAGTTATGAACAGTAGGCTATTATAAAAGAATTAATTGAGTAGGAATAGAAAAAGAATTCTAATTTCAAAGTAGATATTGCTGATGCAGCCACATTATATAATAGGCTATAGGAAAATGAGAAAACAATTAATGAAATAATAGCTGATAAAGAAGCCTTTTATGCTTATGCCCGTACTACTTCTGCAATATTGTATAAAAATGAACTAAAAAGATGGGTCAACAGTGCTGAGTATAAAACTGCTGTAGCAAATGAGTAGGATAGAACTGAGTTTATTTCATAGGTAACAGAGGTAGATGATAACCAAAAGAATATTATTGATGCAGTAGTTGAATATTTACAAGAAAAAGCTTCTAAGGAAAATCCTTTAGATCTTTCAGATAGAGCAGCAATATTAGAACTTTTTGATAAAAATATAAAAGACATTCAAAAAGTTTTAGAGACAAATGATAATGTTGCTTTAGATACTCCTCTAGGTATTATAGATATGGTAACTTCTACTGATAAGAATATGTCAGTAAGAGACCTATTACAAAAAGCTATAGAAGATTATACCACCAATAAACGTATTATAGAGGAAAGACAGCGTGAAGTTAGTGTTCCTAAACCTGAAGTTGCTGAACAACCTGAATCTGTTGCTCCTAAAGCTTCTACTCCAACAGGCAGATATCAAGTTAATCCAAATTTATTTATGGATAGAGAAACTACTCTTAAGGAAGTTAATAACTATTATGAAAAATATATAGGAGATAAAGAAGTTAATGATATTGAACAAGGTCACCTTCAAGCTACTGCAGATTATTTAAATGGAAATATCACAGCTAGGGAATACTTGGACAAACTTAATGCATTAAATCCTGGAGGACCTGGAAGAGAAGAAGAAGAGTATGTTAATAGCGAAGAGCGTGTTAATAGAGTAGCACAATCTATGGTAGATAAATATAAGAAGCTCTTAATAGACACTGAGGAAGGAAGTAGTAAATCCACAGAATCTGCAACTCCTAAAACTATTGAACATGAGGGTAAAATAGCTCCTGAAGAAGAGGTTAAATAGAAAGAAGAAGTTAAATAGGAGCATCAAAAGGCAGAGGAGGAAACTAAAGAAGTAATGGATAATATATTCAAAAATGAAGAAGGTAGGCAGAGTAGTACAATAGAATTTAAGAATCCTTTACTATGGGAAAGTAGAGAAGACAGACCTGCCTATGGAAAAACAAAAGATGCCTTTGCTAAGTTATTTGGAGAAGAAGGAATTAGTGCTATGGATCGCATACTTAGGGAAGAGGCTGCTAAGAGAAATCCTAAAGACAGAAAAACAGTCTATTTTATAGTTCCTAAATCCATGTTAGATGAAGTCTCTGCATTACCTGATTATGAGCAATTAAGAGATTTACCTGTAGTAGCAGTTGTAGAAGATGAAAAAGGAGGTATAGTAATACAGTAGGATGATGGAAAAGGAAACCTCAGAGATGTACATTATACTCCTATTGGATTAGCTCCTGCAACTTCTGAAAGACAAGATTATTCTAAACCTTCTTTAGGTCAAAGTAGAACAGAACCTTTAAGAAAAGCCGCTATCAAAGAAGGAGTTGTATTAACAGATTAGCTTATTAGAGATGATAAAAATAATCCTGTTACTTCTACATTAATAAGAATAAGAAAAGTTACTCCTCCTTCAATGAAAAAAGGATCTTTTACATCAATTGCTGATATTGCTTTAGCTAAATTAGGATTTAATTCTACTTTAGGTAAAGTTGAAGAAGTATTTGAAGATATTTTTAAAGGTAAAAATACAGGTAAAGAAACCTCTCTCTATGCTAAATTTAGAGATTATGTTTTAAGCAATCTGTTTAAAACTAAGGGGAAACAAGGAGTATTTTACAAATATGATTATGAGAATGGAGAAGACCGAGAATTAAGAGTATTTACATAGCCTTTAAAAGATACTACTATAGAAATATAGGATGTAAGAGGTACTGAAACTCTAACTTTACTGGATGCTATAAAAAGGAATAATCAAAATTTAGATGATTTCTTATTATCTAATGGTATAGAAGGAAGTGCTATGCTTAAGCATTTAGTTACAAGATTAAATTGGGCTCTTAAGAAGGCTACAGAACTTCCCACTCCTGCATCTAGAGATATGCAGTTAAGTAAAGATTTTGAGAAAGAAATCTAGAATATATTCTATAGTAGTAATGGTAACAAAGAATATTCCATAGAAGTTAAAACTGTTTCAAAAGAAGTTAAAGGATAGAATATACCTCATTATCAAGTAGTATTAACCTATCAGAGAACTAAAACAGCAGAGTTACTAAGTATTCCAACAAATGTCACTTTTTTAGATAATGCTTCTGCTATGACTCTTATAAGAAATTTCCTATTTGATACTGTGGAAACTTCAGGAGGAGAGTCAGAATTTGTTTTTAGAGGAGATAACCAAATTGCAGGTTTAGGCTGGAATAGTCATGAAAAAGATTTAGCAGAGTACAGGTCAAACTTAAATACATAGGAAGATTCCTCTAGCAAAATGGGCATAGAGATTGCAAGGGCTTTGTTTGATGATGGTATCTTATCTTTTTCCTAGGAAGGTATTCCTGGGGTATATGCTTATATTGCAGCTCCTTATACTTTAGAAGGAAATCCTGTTGCAAATGCTCCTATAGCTCCTACAGTATTCAATGGAGACAATGCTGGCAATCTGGCAGGTAATGATGGTCATGCTGCAAATGCTACTATTGAAAAAGGCCCTTCTGTAGCAGAGAATCTTGCAAGTAATGTTAAACTTACTGTAGACAAAATTCTTAAGTATTCCAGGAAACGTGTAGCTGAAATAAAAAAGAAACGAGAGGGGGGAGGTTAGAAAGGAAAACTCTATGTTAAAGGACATTTGTCTGCAACTACAATAGCAGGTATATTGTATGATAGTAATTTCTCAGAAGATAACCCATATCATATACCTTCAACTATAATAGGTACAGCAGTAGATACTTTTATAAGAGATTTCTTTGAAACAGATGATGAAGGAAATTTCTTATTCAAAAAGGTAGATTATGCTAAGTATCCTGTATTAAGTAAAGAAGTACTTGATGAAATGGTAGAAGGATTAAATGTTCTTAAATAGCAGATGCTTGATAGAGGAGAGACTAGAATAATTTCAGAAGAAGTTGTAACAGATGGTACTATTAAAGTTACTCTTAAAAATGGTAAAACTATAGAAGTTCCTAATACAGGACATTTGGATATGTTAACTGTAGATAACTTTGGTAAGTATCATATATATGATATGAAAACCTTTAGATCTGATGATAATTTCTAGGATGTTTTATTTAATAAATATGGAATATAGTTAAATGTTTATAAAAATTTGTTAGAGAAACAATGGGGTATAAAAGTAGACTCTGTGCATATCATACCTATCCAAGTAGATTATGAGGCCCCTTCCGAGGATAATATTTATTCTAAAGAAGGAGAGCAACTTCTGCTAAATGGCAAGCCTGTTGTACTTACAAATCCTGAAAAGACTAGATTAGGAATGCCTATAGACATACAAATGCTAGTCACAAAAATACGTGCAAAAGAAAAAACAGCACTGTCTGAATCTGCAGAGAAAATGCTTAGGGCTGTAGGATTTACTCCTATAGAAATTGCAATATTAAAAGAAGGTAAGGAAGATGCTACTTTACGTGAAAAGATATTAAAATCTTCTTATGCTGTTTCTTTAAATATACCTATGACATCTGAAGTTTCTATAGATGTAAACAATTTGACTGAAGCATAGGAAGCTAAAATTGATTCTATTATAAAACAATTATAGATAGAAAATGGAGAATAGAATCCTTCAGGAGTTGCTGATATGAAAGTAGAGGCTCCACCTCCTTCTGGTATTGTAATTCATTCAGATTTACATTTATAGGAAAAAGAAACATTAACTTCAAATTTAGCAAATCCTGTTGTAGGTTCTGAAGTTAAAGTAGAAGGAATGAGTACTACAGAAGAAGCTAAAGAAATAGATGATACTAAAACTTGTCATACAGCAGGAGTACCTGCATCAAGTGTGCGAGTACAACGTAAAAGGATTATAAGAAATCTTTAATAGATGAAAAAAATAAGAGGAAGGGAGATTTTCCCTTCCTCTTTGTATTTAAATTCTGTTGTTTTATCTTCTACTAATTCCTCCTCTATTAACTTCAAAAGCTTCTGCAGATTTTCTAGGATCTTGATCTACAGTATACCACCAGCGAAATATAGGCATATACTTAAGAAATTTAATCTTAGCTTTACTTTGGCCTGCAAAAGGTCCTTGTTTATACTCATCTCCATTTATAGCAAGATTAAGTATAGTAAGAGCATTATCTAGCATTGCTACATTAGAACCTATTAAAGAGAAAACACTAGGACCTTCTACCTATGCAGCAGCTGTAAGTTCATTATATGCAGCCTGTTCCATATATAATCTAGATATAAAATAATAGGCCAAAGCTGCTGCATAATCATCCTTATTTTTAGGATAATAATCATCAGGATCACTATCTGAAGGCCTTCCTAATATGCCCTAATAATCAAATAGTCTAAACACTCCTCCAACTAATATACTAGTGCTTAATATAACAAGCCAGTCTATAAGATGTCTTCTCATGTTATAAAATTGATTATCACTGAAACCATAGTCTTTCATTAATTTTTTAGCATATTGAGGTCTAACTAAAGGGAGATATAACTACAGAGCAACCATGTGTTTAAAAGTCATATTGCCTCCCAAAAAAGCAAACCAAGTTTTCCAAAAAGTTCTTTCACTTCCTTCAACATCCTAACCTAAGGCTAAGCTATATTTACTACTGCCCCAACGTCTTTCTACCATTCCTAACATATAACCACGCATGGCTAATATAGAATTGCCTAGAATATTCTACTAAAATTCTACTTTATCCTATGTATTATAAATACCATGTAATCTGTTTCCTATTTCTCTGGCCTTAAGTTTAAAAGCATTTTCATCTTCAGACTGCCAAGTTAAATCATGCAACTACTGTCTTAACTTGGATTGTTCATTTTTAAGCTTCTATATACTTTCCTTATTTACAGGACTAGACTCATCATCATTGACTTCTATGTGATATTCATCAATTATACTTTGAAAAGGAGTAGTATCAAAAGATTTAAAACCAAACCTATTTAAACTTGAAATATGATTTTCTATAGCTGCAATGAGAGCATCCATATTAGATATTTTCTTATCTAAATCTTCTACAAGCTATACATTTGCCTTGTCTTTTACATAATTACGTTTAGGTAGTCCAAATCTACCTCTGGAACTTATATGCTCCTCTCTTAAGTCCCCTTCATGAAGAATCTAGTAACAATCATACATACTTTTAGTAACCACTTTTCCATCTTCAAGATAATGCAATTTGATACTTTTTGCTAATGCTATGAAAGGTATTAACTGCATAAAATGGTCTCCTATGCTATAAGGAGCAAAAGCATTATGATAAAATATATCAGCTATTTTAAGATTTTCTAAATCTACAGAATATTCTTTTCCTTTAAATTTAAAATACTTTTCCCCAAAATAGTTATTATATCGGAATTGTCTGTTATTATCTCCAAAGGCATCAAAATATTCTGAAAATTGATTTACTTTATTTCGTTTAATCTATCTGAAGCTATCTACAAACAAATTATCTGTAAGGAAATTATATTCGGGGTTATTATCTTTATCAGTTCCAAAATATTCTGCTATGGCACTTCCCCAATCTTTTAGATCAAAATATTCTCCAACAGCAGCTTCTTTTAGCACTTCAGTGAATCCCATTGTTGTATTGGCAACACCACCTGGAATATTACCTCCAAGAAACATCCTTGAAGCCAATGCTGTAGACAACTATACTAATTTTGCAAGAGCTGCTTGCATACCAGACATTTTATAACCAAACTACAAGCCATATAATTCTTTCTCCATAAAGGTAGTAACTCTCTTATATGCATTAGATTGCCCCTGATCAGGCCCTACCTTTCCTCTTACTTTAACAATCCTATCCTTCATCTAGTCATGACTAAGTTCCAAAGAATCTTTAATCTTTTGTAGATAATTATATTGGTTTGTCATAGCAGAATAGGCCATACTACTTCCTATAAGATCTGTAGATAGTCTTATTCTATGTTCTTCAGATAATCTATTAATATAAAACAAAGGAATCCTTTCGACTTTATCATCTTCATATGCCAATCTATCATTTAATACATCTGGTGCATTTACTGTAAGATCACTACCAAAATCTATATCATTTGCATTTTTTACAACAGTGTCACATATATTCTACATCAAAGTAGTAAGTATTGCCTTTGGAAGATTCTGTTTTGTAAGTCTTCTATTACGTATTTGATTTACAGTAGAACCTAAAATCTAAGGGACTCTAAAAGTTAAAGTAGATCCTTTAGGAAGCTTTTTATCCTATTTGATTTTCCATTTAAGATACTCATCTAATACATCTTTCTCATCTTTAGATAATTTATCATATTTATCAGAACCATATTTTTCCTTACTTGGATTAGGCATATTAACATATCTAATAACCTTTCCTTCCGTATTTCTTTCTACAATTGTTACAGAATTCTCTTTATGCCATTCTTTATACGCTTCCTTAAAAAAAGCATTCCATAGTACTGCTCTTTTAGCTTCTCTTGCTTTGGCTAATTCCTTTTGATATATTTTTTGAAATTCGTCCTTTTTCCTTTTAGTAAATTCATCAAAGTCTTCTTGCCATTTGGCCCAGTCTACACCTAAACGGTCTCCATTATAATCAATATATCCTATTAAATATCCTGTAGGAATATTCTTATCATCTCTATCAAAGAGTTTTTCAAACTTTACATGTTTATCCTAAGCATACTGCTCTATTAATATTAATTCATCACGGTCTTTTAAATACTATCTATTAGCATTAAGTTTGGCTATCTTAGTTATTTTATCAAAGGCCTATCCCCAAATATCAGGATTGTTAGACATAGAAGAAAAATATCTTTCCCACCAATTTAAATCATTGCCTAACTCATCCATAATCTGTTCTATGGTCAAAATATGTTCATCCTCTACAGCACCTTTAAATCCTATTACTCTACTAGCTACTTCTATTTGAGGACTGCCTATAGCTTCAGTAAGGAATCTCAAAACATAAGCTTTCTACTTTGCTTTTACAACTCGGAACATACCTCCTGCAGAGTTAACTAGAGTGTCTAATCTTTTATTAATTTCTGTTAGGTCTACATAAGTCATTCCTCCATATTTAGCTGGTACTTTGATTTGTGTAAAATCATTTAATACAACTTCAGAAGGAAGAGTTTTATCATTTACTGTATATTGCTTTATTAATTTAACAATATTCTCTGCAGTATAAGCATAGGCCAAAGCACTTCTTATATAGTTAGCATATTTACCCATATTCTTAGTAAAATCAGCTTCTGCAGTAAAATCAATTTTATTTAATCTTTCTACAATAGTATTATGGTTTGAGATTAGCATTTGTACAGCATTTACTAAAGCTACCATAGCTTCTTCATCCATAATAGTTTTATCTGCAGAGAGTACTTTAGTAAAATCAATAAATCCTTCTACTTTAGATAAGTCTTTTTGCAGGCCTTTATAAAAATTAGTATCATAAAGTTTCACTCTCTATACAAACCTGTTAATCTCATCTAAAGCTTTTTTAGTAACCCTAACATTAGTAGAAAGTTTTAAGGGATTAATAGTATCTTTGATAAAACTAGTATTAATATTTTCTATCTCTTCTTCAGATATTCCTTGAAAATTAGGGGAAGCAAATCCTTGAGCAATCTATAAGGCTATATCATTAACTTGTCTCAAAGATGCAGCATACTCTTTACTTGGAATCTTTTTTAAAATATATTTAACAAGATCTACCATTCTATTAATGAGGTTTCCTACTACTTTAAAAATTTTTCCTAAGAAACTATCAGCTTTCATAGCTCTGTCTGCTCCCATTTCTAGCTATTTGCCTATTAACCATCCTGCTAAAACCCTGGCATCTCCTTCATTGGAAAATCTATGCTGTAAAAAGTTAGGAACCTCATTTTCTATAATAGTTTGATAGAAGTCTTTATTCTATAAGGCAGTCATTAATCTTGAAACTAAAGGATGGTTTTTTCCTAATATGTCAATAATTAAATTTCCGCAATGTTCAGTTAAATCTTCACGAATACTTCTATTTGAGGTATTAGATAGCTAGATAAGTTCATAAAGCCCCTAAGCATTTTTTTCAGCATTTTCAGTACTATAAACAGACTATGTTCCATCTTCTAAGAATTTAACATCTACTCCTGCATTTCTAAGATAATACATCATTCTGTCTATTAAAGCCCTATCTTTAATTTTGCTTAATAATTTAGCTTTGTTTTTAGCAGTATTGTCTAGAGCTTTAATAGTAACAGTACCATCATTATTTTCTTCAAAAGAGGCTATAAATTTAGAATCAGGATATGTTTTATTGTATGCCTATATTTTGTATATAGCAGTACTATAATCCATAGGCTTACCTTCACCTAAACCTTTTTCAATAATGCCTCTTAAGTTTTCTTTATCTATGTTTTCCCCCAGTGCTTCCATCAATGATTCAAGGGTGGGGTCCCCTTGATCATTGAATGAAAGACGGTCTTTTGCTAAATTCAAAAATTCTTCATCTGTGGCAATCTTATAATAAGCTTTTGCCATGACATAATTATCTTTGAAGTGGGTTCTCAAACTCTACCAAAGTATACTTTGAGTTATTTCCCCAGTAAATTCATTTTTAGCATCAAAATTAAATACACATTTACTCATATTAGCATATTTTTTCTTTTGTTAATTTTGTATAAACTTCAATTCTTCCTGCTTTTACATCGGCTTTTAATCTGTTTGCTAATTGTTCAATTAGAAGTTGCTTTTTATAAGCTTCTGCTACCTTAGTATTTTGCATAGATGCAGGAAGACCTTCTTCTACTGCTTTATTTAATTTTTCTTTAATAGCAGGTACAGCTTTTTCTCTTACAACCTCTTGATCTTCAGGAGCTGTTTCATCATAAGTTTTTAAAACATATTCCAATAAGAAATCTTCATTTACTTGATTACATTCAGATATTCTCTCCATAAGAGCATCTACATCTTCTTCAGTATAAGAATCATCTTCTGCAAAGTTAGCCCCTATTGGATTTTCCTCAACAGTTTCCGAGGGTACCTCTTCACTTTGATGTAGAAGATCATCAACATCAACTTCTTCTCCTTTTTCTTCCAGTTGTCTTCTTATAATATCTTCTTTAATTGTATCACTTATAGATTGTTCAATTGCTGTAAGCACTTCTGCATCTCCCTTCTTTATTGCTAAAGCTTCATCTAAAGTAGAGGCATATGTAGTAGAAACATTTTTCTTTCCTAAGATAGGTACATTCATATAAGTAACTATGTGCCTGGAGGAATCAAATATATTACCAGTAAAATTATATTCTCCATCTATAGTGGCTACATAAATTTGTCCACCCCTTCTAATAACAGGATGTACCTTAAAATCTCCTGTTTCTTTATCTACAGCCATAACAAACTTCTTATCAGCCTCCTTAATATCTTTTTCAGCAGTGTGTATATCAATAGAAAACTTTGAAGTAGCATAGCCATAAGCATCTACAAAATAGGAGGCATATGTTTGATTACCTGTAGAAGGCATAGGTGTGACAAGTTTGTAATCATCTGTATGATTTAAAGCATACATATAAGCAAATTCAACAGCACTTCTAGGATACCTGCCTTTAATTGCTGCAGTAGCTAAGGTTTCCAAATTATCAGGCCTTATATAATCTAGATAAGGCATTCTGTCTGCCCCCTCTCCTATTTCAATAAGATTTTTCACTTCAATAGGAGTAAATTGTGTGAAGCTAAAAGGACCTGTACCAAAACCAGTTCTATAATAATTATGAAAATATAGTCCTAAAGCTACTTTATTACATATATTATCCATATTTATTTTCTTTTGGATTTCTTTATTTAATGCTTCTTGTTCCTCAGCAGGAAGATTAATTCTATCTACATTATAAACGTTTATAAAGGTTTCTGCATTAGCAAATGTAAGTGTTTCTTCTAACTGTTCTGAGGACAGTATATCTTTTAAGAAATCTTTCAATTTTTCTTCATAGTCTTCATATTTTTTATTTAAAGCTTCATAACGTTCTCCTTTAGCACGCTCTAAATTCTTCAATGTAATATCCATTGGAATAAGATAATGAAGTTTTATATACTTTTTTATAAAGTCTACTTTTATCTGGTTTATATGAAGAGGGTCTGAATGCTGAGAAGCTAACTGTGCCCAAAGATTAGTAAAAGTATTTTTATCTGTTTGTTCTACAGCTAAATCTACAGATATATTTAATTGTGCATTAACTTTTCCAGTAGTTGTGTCTGTATGTGTTGAATAGGTAAATTTGAGATATTTCTCTTTTAAAGCATCAATTCTGGGAACTCCCTCCATATTAAACAATTCAATAGGAAATTGATATAAATAATATTCTCTATTAGTTAAGGGACGCTTAATAGGATTACCATCAAGATCCTTTTTATCAGTATCTATCAATATTTCTTCACCTGCTTCATTGACATAAATAGCTGTAGGATTAAAGGCACTATCAGTGGAACTTAATATATGCTGCATAGTTTCTCTATGGGCATAATCTATAGTTTCTGCATCCAATACTCTAGTATAAGCTAAAAAATCTCTTAATACCTCTCTTCTATTTTTATAAATAGCTTTATCATAAGGATAGTACTTACTTAATATTTTAAGAAATTCCTTATTTAAATCATACATACACTGCTCAAAAGCAAAAGGATTTTCTATTTGAGATTTTATATAAGCTTCTCTATCATTAACCAGACTGCTTGGTATTTTAGTGTTAAGAGACTTATCTTGTACTTCTTTAGAACCCTCTTGTATTTCCTGAGCATTCTTAAGAGATTCATAAATAACCATCTTTAACATGTTGTCTGATTGATTAACATAATCTTCTACTTTATATTGCTGATTATAAAAGAAGCCTAAAGTACTGCCTACAGCATTTGCCGCAGTGAATTTAGTGGTATTTATAAAATTGTTTAATTCTCTGGAAGCTTTGAAGGCCTGATCAAATATTTTCAATGCAGCTAATTGTGTCTGCATATAATCTTTCTCTTGCTTTAGAGATTGAAAGGCCTCTTGAGCATTAGGAGCTTTTTCAGAAACATCTATATATCTGGTTATAGTGTCTTCTAATGTTTCAGATGTTACATCAGTTGCAATCTTTTTATATTCATCATAAGTACCATATTTTTTAATAATATCACTCTTTACACTATTAAAGGATAATGTATTACCACTATTTTGAATAATATCACATACCTCTTTAATTATAGGCTGATTAAATAAAAGTCCTATATCCTTGGTAGCATAGCCCATTCTAGCAAGTAAGGCTCCTACTGAGGCAGTAGTGGTATTAAAGTTAAGATAATTCAATACAGGATCCTTTACAGCATCTACAGAAGCAGCAAGGAATTCTGCAAGGTTTAAATCTATATCTACTATAGTACCATCCTTCAACTGTATAATTTTAGATAATAAACTACGCCCTATTTTTTCTTCTTTCTCAGTATCTTCTAGTCCTTCCAAGGCTTCTGTGCTTTTAATAAGTTTAGCATCAATCATACCATCGAAAAGAATAGGTTCTCTCAAATCTAAACTTCTTATTATAGATGATAATTGGTGATTAGTGCTTTGATTAGCAAATACACCAATTAATTTAGCAGCTACTTGATTAAGCTGATTATAGAATAATAGAGTACTTGGATCTGCAGCATCTTGTTCTTCATTAATATGTAGAAGCTTTTTCAAATATGCAGCAGCATTTCTAGAATTATCAAATCCACCCGGAGTTAACCTATCTCTAAGAGTCTCAGGGTCCATAAGTCTCTGTCTCATTAACTCAAAGATAAGATTATTTCTAGAGGACCTACTATTCTGTGTTACTCCTTTATCAAAATCATAATTTTCAAGTTCTTCCTTATATTCAATCTCTTTCCATAAGCCAAGTTCTTTTGCTGCTTGTTCAAAGAGTTTGCCTTTATCATAAGCATCTTCACCTTCCATATAAGGATTCTGCTCAATCATAGTATTCCAGTATTCAGCTAAAGCCTTATCATAAACCTTCTTTACTTTTCCTTTGGCAGTTTTTTCATAGTGATATTCTCCTGAAGCTTCTCTTATAGCTCTTAACTTAGATATTATAGCAGAAGAAGGAATATAGTCTTCATCTTCTCTTACTTGTTCCTCATCATAATATTCCTGAGAATAGTCTAATTTATTATAAATTTTCCAACCTTTTTTACTTATTTGACCATTATTCAGTTCATCAAATAACATATGAAAAACTTCAGATCCTTTGTAAATTTTATCATCGGAGATTTCTGAAACTTTACGTCTTTTCTCCTCATTAAAGAGATTGCTTAAGAAAATTACATTTTTTAATCTTTCTCCTGGTATTATGAGCTTATTCTCTAAATAATCTTTATCTTCATTACTTAGTTCTTCATATACTGTAGTATAAGGACTTTCTAGATTTATAAAAAGTTCTTCCCAAAGAGATTCTACTGAAGCATAATCATCAGGATCTTGATTCATTTCTCTTAAAGTCTTCTCTGCTTGAGCATTAATAATATTTGCTTTTTGAGACTTATCTTTAGCTTCAAGAACTCTTTGTCTTTCAGCATCCATAGCATATATTTTAGCAAAAATATCATACTTTTCGGCTCCTGAATATGCAGATTCTACAGCTACTCTTCGTTTAACAAAACTTCTTCTTAATAAGTATAACTTATCAATATCAAAGTCAAAACCTGCAATAGTAGTACCTTGGGCTGGAACTCTTATAGTACCTCCAGCTGTCATATTGGAACATCTGACTACTCTACAATTAAGCATTGAGTAACATCTTTCTGAAGGAATTCTATATGCAATTATGTCTAGTATGCCAGGAAAATCATGCTCTATTTTAGTTTCTGCTACTTTGACTCCTTTTATATCAATAGTATTACCTGTTAATTTAAAAGTTCCATCAGGGTTACAATAAGTATTAAAGTCCAAAGCCACTTCTATACCATCAGAATTGATATAAGTAAAGTTAAAAGGAATTTCAATTTCTGCATATAATACATTTTCATTATTTACATCCGTTACAAATTTAAGAGGTCTTTCAGTACCTGTAACTTCTTCTTTAGCAGTAATTCCCCAATCAGAAACTTGTACAGCACTACCTCCATTCATATCCTGCTTATTAACTTCTTTTCTGAAGATACTGGCTATCATACTTATAGTATCATGCTCTATAGAACCTTCATATAAAGGAGTAGCAAACTCGCCATCATTAACTGCTATGTCTAGCAATTGATGTAAAGAGTACCTATCATTATTAACAATAGCAGAAGTAAGAAGGGTACTTAATTTCTTTTCATTTTCAATATTTCTTTTAAACTTAGCAAAAGATTGCATCATATTAGCTACTATAAGAGAAGTATATAAAGAAACTAGATTTCTACCAGTAAGTTTCATTTTACTTCCTCCTTTAGTAAGTCTAAAAGATATATCTTCTCCATTTTTATCTTTTAAGTATCCATAAACATCCTTAGAAAACATATTAATATTACCCATAATAAGTTTCCTTATCTGAGTACCCAATGCCCTTTCTACATTTATATGTTCAGGAACATTAGATTGAATTCTATAATCTTCATAATTCAATTCATGTATAACAGCTTTTGATAGATTATCCTTAATATTTATAGTACTGTTAGTATTAGCTTTAATGGGATTATGACTACCTGCAGCATCAATAAATTCTGCAAGAGTGCTTCCTACTAAACTAGATACTTTATTGGGAGCTTCAGAAGATGTAAACCATATTTTAGAAAGATGTTGATCTCCATCTTGTTCATACCCAAGAATATGATATTGAGCATTTTTATCATCTAACTTGACATTATAGGTTTCTCCTACAGAAATATTAAAATCAAGACCCTTTTCAATACTCATTATTCTAAGAGGACTGCTATCAGTTTTAACTGATGAAGGCAGTTTACTAATATTCTTCTTTGCCTCATTAACAAAGCTAGAAATGTCAGTGGAACTCTTTTCCTCAATATCAGTTTGTCCCCACATACCTACCTTTACTACAGAATCAGAACATATCAAATCAATATTATTCTCTCCCATATACTCAGCTACTTCTCTAAGTTTACTTCCAACAGGAAGCAGGCAAGGAATTAATATAGCTTCTGCATATTTATGTTGTACAGGAACAAACAGATTATCATCAGTCTTTCCATCATTTATATGTACTTTTTCCATAGTAAATAGGTAAGGCTTTAAAGGCATTATTGTCACATGGAAGGCTTGAATTCTATCAAGTTCTTCAGGAGTAGGATTGCGATGATTCTTTATACAATCTTCATTAATAGTTGAGACCTCTTGATACAATACTTCCTTAAGAGGATTGCTACTCCAAGTACCTCTCATTATTTCTATCTTTCTATAAGAATCTATATGCCTAAAACCTTGACCATCTGTTTGAGAACTACCACTTGAACCACGTGTTACTTCAGATTTAGGAGTAGTAATGAACTTTAAATATACATTATAATTACTTCCTAAAAGTTCTTTAAGTCGCTTTTGTCTTTCATCCTCTTCTATTCCTTTCTTAGGCTCTAAAATACCCTCAGCGATGGCTTTTTCAGCTGCAGCTCTATCAGAGGAATGTAATTTAAGAAGTACTTCAGCAAGCTCCTTATTATTTTCTTCTACACTGACTCCAATATCTTCAAAATATATTGTCTTTTGAGTTTTAAGTCCTTGAGCATTTGCCTTAACTACTTCCTTACCTTTCCAAGTAGCATTTACATCCAATACTTCTCCTGGAGCATGAACTTCCTTATATCTCTTCTGAAACTCCTTTACACTTTCGTAATATCCTAAGTCTCCAGTAAAAATCTGATACTGTAAAAGATTGGAAAGATATACATTATAATAAAGCTCTTTAAGCCTTTCCCTAAGTGCAGGAGTTTTAGAATGGGCTTCTTTCCTAGGATCTGCTATCCTACATATATCTTGATACATAGGATTCTTTCCTAGTTTTCCAGAACTATCTACTTTGAGAGCTCCTGTATTTTCTCCTACTTTTAAAAATGCGGCAAATCCTTTTTCTAAGTACTTATTAATAGCCTGTTTTACTTCTTGTTTTCCAAGAGTTTTAAAGTCTCTGCCTTTAAATTCTTCATTTAAGAAAGTGAGCATTGTAAATTTCTTGGAAGTTTTGAGTATATTAGGATTATTTTTAATATGTTTTTTATTATTCTGTTCAATAAATTTTTGGAAAAGAGTCATTCTTCTAAGTTCTGACTCATAAAGGTTATATAGTTCTTCAACAACTGAATCTCCATTAAATTTATCATCTTGATAATCATCAAAAGTAGATTTTCTTTTTATTTTAAGAACTTTACATACTCCACTGTCTCCTAATACAAATACAGGAACATAAACAAATTCCTGCATTTGCTGATTCGATTGAGTGTCTAATGCAAAATAAGAACCTACTAATTGTTCAAAATGTTGCTTAGTAGTAAAGTTTTCAAAAGGAATGACTGTCTGTTGATACTTACCTGTTACAACTCTCATAAATCGAAACTGAGAGGTAAGGCTATTATCATCAAACATATCAGTAACATAAGGAAGAGGTGCCTCATTATCTAATTTTCTTTGCTTATTAGTTGCTTCTATTCTAGCATTGGTTACATCAGCATTAGCTTCTTCCCAAAGAGTTCTTAATAAAAAGTTTTTAACATTACTGGAAGATTTAGGATTACCCTCTGCATCAAAATCTGTGCAAAATTGAGAACTAGAAAAATATTTATTACGTAACCACTCTTTAAATTCTTTTCTACTTTCTTCCCTTTCTTCTGGAAATGCTTGAGCAAAAGATTGAATTTTGCCTAATAAGTCTCCCATAAAATTTGGCTGTACATCACCATAGTAAGTAACAGATTGTCCTTTACCATTTACAGTTCTACATTTATTTTCATAAACAATTCCATTACCACTCTCTTCAAGTTTAGTGATGATCTTTTCAATTTTAGCTTGAGTATCACCCTTTTCCTGTTCTTTAGTTTTATAAGTAAGCCAAGCATAAAAATTGTATCCTTCAGTGTCAGCTCTCTCACTTTTTAATCCTCCATGTTGGCTTAAACCTGCAAGCTGTTTAACAACCTCGGAAAGATTCTTTTTATTATCTAATAAAGTAGAAAGGGCCTTATCAGTATATGCTATACCTAAAGCATTAAAAACTTTACGTAGAAGGGTTGCCTGTTGAGTTGCCCTTTCTTTCCAGAAACTATAGGTTAACTTCCCATCAGAATCATATTTATCTTCAAACTGTTTTAAAAGGTTGCTTAAAGAATCAAGATCTGCTTGGCTCCAATGAGTTCTACTAGAAGCAGCTATACTACTTCCTGCAGGACGATATTTTATACTAAATAAATAATTTCCTACAGAATGCTCTCCTTTAGTTTTATTTAAAACATAAAACTTAATTTTATTCCATTCCCATTGTATCTGTACATAAAGTTGGGATGTTTTTCTAAAGTTATTATATAATTGGGACTGAAGAACCTCATTATTAACTAATTTATCATAAAGGCTTCTAAATCCTTGACTTCTCTCAATAAGTTTCATCATTTTGGATTTACTTCGACAATTCCTAAGTAAATCCATTAAATCATGATAAGCAGTTATAGAACTCATTCTTATATCGTAACCTAAGTCATCTTCTAAAGCTTGCCCTTTTTCATCTAATAAAGGTATATAACTCAAAGCCTTTCTAACTTCTTTGGAAAGATTTCCATAAGCAGATAAACAATCTGTAATTACTTGCCAACCTTCCCTGACAGATTCTTCTGCAATAAATAAGTCTGATAAATCATTATCATTAAGAGTACTTAAATCTACTTCAGAAGCACTATTATCAGTAAGACTAACCTTTAATCCCTCCATTTGTTTAAGCTGGGCTTTAGAGGCCATTAATAAAGCCGCCCATACTTTAGGATTAAATATCTTCTGATACTCATTATGATAATATTCTTTCTTTGCTGCTTCTTTAGTATTAGGATCATCCATTCTTTCAGAATAATCCTCCATAAACCTATTGAATACAGCACTAAATATTTTATCAGAATCTATTGCCATCATAGGCTTTCCATTAGACATAACATAATGACCATCTTCATCTTCCAAAGGAATGCCTTCAATAATCTGCTTTCTAGTGAATATTTTACCCTCCAACCTTTGTTGTTCTATATAATTATCTACAGCTTGAATAAAATAGAAGGAAAGTTGAGAAGCTCTCTGATAAAATGTATTTAAATCAGAATAATTATCTGAAATAGTTGTCCATATTTCAGTTCTATTTTCATTAAAATTATTTATAGCATTTGCTTGTTCCTTCTTTTTCTCAAATCTAAAGTCTGCTAAAGTTTGTGCTATATTATAAAGGTTATCCGCTTGTACACTGTCTCCATCATAATCTTCAGTATCTATATCTAAAGACCACATAGGATTAACCTTACCCTGTTCTTCAGAGAAACCATTGGCAAGATCATAAGCACCTCTTAGAGTAGCTATAAATCCAGGAGTCCATGCTATAGCATAAGGACGAGTACTCATATAATTTGCCAGTTTTTTATCAATAGCTTGAGGGCTATAACAATATGCTCTATTCATATTTCTTGTTTTTTTACTATTATTATTTTGATTGTGCAAAGGTAACTGTTTTATTTTATATTATCAAGAGTTTAACAATAAAAGTGTTACTTTGATAATAAATTGATTTAAATATTGAAGCATTAACAATATTTAACTTAAAATATTTGGTCATTTGAAAGTTATTATTTGCATATTAAATTTTGATTTTTATGACAAAAAGAGAAGAAGATTATATCTTTGATACAATTGAATACATCAAAGATAAAACACATTAGAACAATAAACTGCTTAAAGAAAATAATATACTTCTTAAACAGATTATTACAGTAATAAATCATTACATCTCCAGAGCTAATCAGGAAAATGAAGATGATTTTGGTAGAAATGTACTAGCAAATATGCTTAGTAATATGATGGAATTTAGAAACTTTAAGTAATCATAATTAAATTAGTTAAACTTTCAAAGATTATATTTAAAAAGGTGGTATTTCTACCACCTTTTTTATTTACCATTTACTATAATCAGTAATATTTTTAGTTTTCTCACATATACTGCAGCTCACAGAAACACATGTACCTATGGAAGTAAGGGTGAATCTATAACTTAAATGCCCTCCTATAGCTCCTTTGAAAACATCTTTATGTCTGTGTTTCTCCATAAATTTTTCAGCAGCCTCTTCTTCTTTTTCAGTTAAATTAAATATTTTCATATGATTATTTTTATCATTCCTGCAAAGATAAAGTAAATATTTTATACCTACAAATCAGTTACTAACTTTATATCATATAATTAATTTTTTCATTATTTTCTTGGGGATTTAAAATAATTGTTGTATCTTTGCATCGTTAAACTATAGTAAAATAATTAAAGATAACATATATGTTTTTCACACAAGAAGACTATAAGAAAATTGAGGAATATCTTAAACAACACTCTAAGAAAGATTCATAGTTTAAAGAAGTCTCAAATCTTTAGGAAGGAGATTTCTTTACTATAGTCAGAAATGGTGTAAACTATAGAGTGTATTTATCCACCCTCAATACTCTTATTACAGCCATAATTGACACTATGGATCTTCAAGGACCATAGGGAGATAAAGGAGATAAAGGAGATCCATTTACTTATTATGATTTTACTCCAGAGTAGTTAGAAGCTCTTAAAGGAAAAGATGGAAAAGATGGGGCTACTATAATTAGTACTGAAGGTAAGGAGATTACTATTAGTGATGATGGCTACTGGGTAATTGGTGGAGTAAAAACAGAATTTACTGCATCAGGTCCTAAAGGAGATAAAGGAGATAAAGGAGATAAGGGTGATAAAGGAGACCCTGGAAAAGATGGAAAAGACGGAAAAGATGGAGCCACTATCATATCTACAGGAAATACTGCTATAGCTATCAGTGATGATGGTTATTGGGTTATAAATGGAGTTAAAACTGAATTTAAAGTAAGTGGTAAAGATGGTAAAGATGGAACAGATGGTTCTTCTATAATAGTAGATGGAATACATCATGAATTTCTTACAGAATCTGAGTATGAAGCCCTTGAAGAAAAGGATGAGGATACTATTTATTTTACTTATGAAGATGAAGAGGAAAAACCAGAACCAGAACCTACACCTACACCTACACCTACTCCAGAGCCTGAACCTGAACCTGAGCCTTAGGATGAGGATTATATCCTTGATTTAATTGGTGTAGTAGATGATGATGGAATACTTAACATCGATGGTATTGTAGATGAAAATGATGTTCTTATTATAGAATTATCTTCAGGGGATTATACCTTTGAAACATCCATTAATTCTATAATTCTCAATGCAATGGGAAATGTTCAAACAATAAATATAAATACAGATAATGATGATGAAGTATCATGGTCTGCAGAAGAACTTGAATAAATATGAAGATTTTAACAGTTAATCCAGCCTCAGGAAGTGGGGCTGGGCAATTTATAGTAACAATTCCTACTAATGATGCTGCTGTCCAAAAGACACATAATATAAGGATTACTGCTTCAAAAACAGGATTTACAAGTGTTGTGCAGAATATAAGTATAATTCAGGCAGCTTCAGCTTATGTATTTCAAACAAGTGAAGGACTTACTTAGAAAGTAATTGAAGTACAAGATATTGGTTTAAATCAAGTAATTAATATTACTTCTACAAAGAATGGTAATATATAGGATTTTTCTATAAATTGTCAGGAATCCTGGATTACTTGTAGTGAAGTACTGGATACTAATAATAATATGGTAGGTATCAGTATTACAGTAGAAGCTAATTCTAACACTTCTACCAGAACAGGTACTATAACATTAACACAGCAAGATAGTAATAATACTATTCAAATTACTGTAACTCAAGCTGCTGTAGCAAGAACTTCAATTTTTACTTTAAGTGATAATAGTACTTCACAGACTATAGCTACATATAGTAATACTGCAGGAACTGATACTATTACAGGTATTATATCCAAATATACAGATGATAATTCTTCTATAGAATATACTTGTACAAGTAAACCTTCTTGGGTGAGTGTAAATATATCAAATAATACAGTTACTATTAATAGAGAAGCTAATACTACTACAACTACTGTAAGAAGTGGTACTATAGTACTTACTCAGACAGGCACTAATAAGACCATTACTATAAATGTAAGTCAAGCAGAAAAAGATATGACTGATACAGATCGTATTTAGAATATATCAGATAACTCTTCTATAACTGCTAATATAAGGACTTACATAAATGGTGTTCTGCAAGATGATATTAATGTAGATAATGGAAATACAGCAGTTACTTTAACTTCAGGTATAGATAGAATTGATTCAAAAATAACTGATGTTCAAGGTTATGGTGCACTACCTACTGGATATAGTTATGTTATATATAGAAATGAGCATGATGGAGAAACCCTTAATATTAGCCGTCCTACTATAATGTCTAATTATATTGAGCATTATATTGAAGGAGTTTCTGCACAAATGCCTGCTGAGTTATTCCATGAAATATATGCAGTGAAAGACAGTGAGGTAGATTATAACAATCTTACATTAATAGATGTATTAGATCATGGCATAAGGATGACTTCTATTTATGTAACAGTTAATACAGCACAATAAAGATAAGTAATATGAAATTTTTAAAATTGAATAACAATTCCATAGGTTCTCCAGTAAATGGTACAGGCGATGGTACTATAAAAGTAACTGCAGATGCTTGGGAAGGAAGAGAAGCAAGATCCAGTTCTATAAAAGTTACAGGAAGTAAAACTGGATATCAAGATAAAGAACATACTATAGCTGTCACTCAGCAAGGTTAGAATATTAATACAATTTATGGATATTTATTAGAATCCAATCCTAATCAATTGGTTAATAATCTGATAATTCCTATTGATGGAGGTAAGATAGGAATAGTATTTAGAAGTAATGCTGCTTCCCTTGCAGTAGATAACTTAAATAATTGTAGTCTCTCCACAGATACTACTACCTTTGCAGGCTATACAGTATAGGGACAAATTACTTCTGCATCTCCTTATACTACTTTAGGAGAGTTTGGTAAAACAGGTGCTTATAAAGTATTGGTAGTAATTGAAGTAACTGCTAATACAGATACTTCTGCAAAAACAATTTCCTTTACTATAGGAGGAGTGACAGTAAGTCTGACTCAAAGTGGTGCATCAGAAATATCTATGAATATAAGCACCAGTGCAAATACTATAGGATATGCAGGAGGTAATATAACTATTACTATTAATAATCTCAATCCTTCAGATGCAACATGGACAGCAGAAGAAATTGAATCTTAAAAATAATACAAATATATGAATACAATTAAACAAATAAGAGTAACTAATCCTAATACAGGAACATCTACTTTATATAACCTTACAATAGCAGATGAAAATGCTTCAGCTGCAGCTCTTCCTTCAGGTGTAAATTCTATTCTTGAAGTGAATACTAAACCTAATGTAACTCTCAGCTCTCCAGCTAAGAGTGCAAATGGTAAGGGAGGAAAAATTAACATTGAAGCTGAAGATGATATTCAATTAAAACCAGGAGATGATGTTTCTTTTATCTCTTCTCACAGAGGTGCTTCAGAAACTGACCCTGCTGCAAAACAAGCTGCTCAATAGGAATTAAAACTTAACTTTCATGATGGTAATGATGTACCTATTCATGCTAAACTTGAATTAAGGGAACTTACTATATAGAGTAATGATCCAGTAAATCTCTCTGATAATGAGTATATGGATGTAAACTTCCTTGCTAATGCAACTAAGAATAAAGCTGAAATTGCAGGACAGGAATATTGGTCCTATGTTACTATGAAAGCCAGAGCATGGGATATTAGATGTAATGCTCATGGTGGAATTGCTCTATAGCCATTTGGTTCAGATAAGAGTGGTAATATGAATAAAATCAAGTTTGAGCATGGTGGTGGAAATGGGTTAGAGTTTGGTACTTTTAATACAGATAAAGCTTCTCTTTATACAGGAGAATATAGATTTAATAAACATGGCCTTGTAAAGATGGCTACAAGAACTCCAGTAGCCTCAAATAAAATGGTATCTGGTAAAACTTATGATAATACTCAGAAACTGGCTTATGTAAAGGCTGCTGATGATTTCTATGATACTATAGAGGAAGCTTTCCACATTGAGAATCAAACTAAAATAGGAGATGAACAGGCTACTTGGCAGGATATTATTAAAACTGCTTATACTTTCAATGGAGACCTTGGTATTAAAACAGGTATTTCAAAGAAAGGTAATTTCCAAATAGAAACTCTGTTTACTAAATTTTATTGGAGACCTGCTACTGAAAAAGAGCTTGCTAAAATTGATACTAAGATATTTGAACTTTAGGAAAGTGATGTAACTCCTTACTTTACTTTAAATCAGTTGAGTTCCTCTGCAATAGGCAGTTTAAGCTTTGATAGCATTACTCTTAATTCTTCAGAGAGAGTACATTCTCCTGCAGCTAATGCCAATGGAGTTACAGTAACTGTACCTCTTACACCAGGAGAACTTGAATCTGCTCTTAATGAAAAGAAACATGATGCTGTAAAGCATCTTAATGACCTTATTGGCACAAGATACCTTCAAGTAGCTGAAGTTATTAATCCACAGGCTGCTTCTGTAATTGAACCTGCAGAATATAAGGATAAAAATAAAGCTGTTATTTCAAGAAATAATGTAGCTATTGCAGACAGAAAATACATCTATCTTGTATATGATGAAGAGACCCAGCTTTATACTTGGGAATGTAAAAAGAAATCCAAAGTACCTGCTGAAGTAGTAACATTTAATGATGCTTCAGATATAAGTATTTATACTCTGACTCTTACAATGCCTACAACAAAAGCAGAGATAGATGCAGCACTTACAGTTGCTTATGAATGTCCTGCTACTGACACTTCAGGAGGTACAGGAACTTCAGTGTCTGTTTAGAATATACAATACACTGCTGCTGGATATGTAGTACTTGAAGGTCTTGAAGATGGAGCTAGAAATATAAATATTGAAGGTGGTAATACTATTAAACTTGAGGCTCCTTATGTAGAATTAATAGGAACTAAAGAGAATGTAGTAGATACTCCTAAAGTAACCATCAAAAATCCTGCAACTATTATTACAGTAGGAACAGAATCTGTGAATGCTGCAGATATTGTAACATTTGTAAATTGGGCTAAAACTAATAATTTTGGTCCTTGGGCTAATACTTAAATATTATGATATATAAAGATGGAAAAGCAATAACCTCCATTCATAAGAAGGACAATTATATTACTGCTGTACATAAGGGTTCCCGTCTAGTATGGGAACTCTTAACAGAAACATAGTCCTGTTTTGCTAATGGTTATTGGATGGATGAATTTCCTTGGACCGATGATTAGGCTTGGGTTGATAATATAAATTAATATGGCAAAAAAGCAACAACAACTTTACACAGGTAGTGTCAATGAGTTTGTAAATTGGTTAACTGGTGTTAACTCTATTACTAAAGAGGAGGTAACATCAGGATTGCCTTTATCAGGAAGTAGCATAAGAGAACTTCTGATGAATAAACTTAAAACTCCTTTATATAGACACAAAGATGAAGCCAATAAATTATTTAGGTTCTTTAGTAGTGAAGATGCCTATAAATTATGGCTTATGCGTGAGGAAATTACAGATGAAGATCTGAAGAAGCAATATGAAAATCTTGAATTATTCAGCATTGATGTACCCTCTCCATATGAATTATCCTTAAAGGATGTAAATAATGATTTATTTCAAGGAGGAGTAACTAAATACTCAAGATATGGTGTAAATGATGATAATTCAAAAGTATATTATAAATGGGAATTATCAAGAGATGGGGCTCTATTTGCAGATAACCTGATTGTAACTTATACTATTGTAGATAGTGATGGTAAGCAAAGTTCTTTTGTAAGAAGTTATACTCAGAGTTAGAAAGAAGTAGAGGAAGATCTTTCAAGTTATCTTACTGTAGGTAATAACAAAGTAACTATGGACTTTTATGGTCAAGTATCATAGTTTACATATTCTGTAGCCTATTTTATAGAAATGATTGACCTTCAAATTACTAATAAAACTGCTTTCCAAAATGGTGCTTCTGATGATGATAATGGTAATGTATATAGTGATTATACTATCAGTATAGATTATACAGCTCCTGTAGGCATACAGAAGAATTGGGTTATTCGAGTATATGATACTAATACACAGAAGGAACTAACTATCACAGATACTAACAGTATCAGACCTTAGAATGATAGAGGTAATGCAAATTATAGTATAGACCCAAGTACATTCAATGATGGTTCTCCATTAAGCATAGGTAAGCATCTTATTGAAACTTATGTATATGTAGTTATTGATGGTAATATTTTCTATAGTAATGTTATTTATCAAAATGTATATGTACTTAATAACACAGGTAGTAAGGAGGTTTGTATAAGTACTTCTCAACCTAAAGAAGATAGTAGAAATGAAATTATTCTTTATGCTACTCAGTATGAGAAATTTAATCTTCCCTATTGCTATGCTTCAACAAGTGCCAGTGCTACTGTAGTCCAATGGAAATTATATGATGCCTTAGATGACACCTATACAATCATCAATGAACAGAATACTTCAAGGCATAATATATATACCCTTGAGTTTATTCCTGATGGATATTCTACCACTACTGGGCAATATCAGTTAAAGGCATATGTTAAAGATTCAGAGGTAGCTTCTTATAGTATAATTATAACCAAGTCTGCTTATAAAGTTGAAGAGGCTCCTAGTTATAGTCTGAAACTTAATACTATAGGTAAAGCCAATAATGATCATACTTGGGCATATGGAAGATATGAAACTACCTTTACAAATTTAACTTGGGACTCTTATTCTGGATGGAATGATGGAGCTTTAGTACTTCCTGCAAAAACTATTGCAAGTATTAATTATCCTTTGTTTAATACTAATATTCCTGCTAATGGTGCTGCTTTTGAAATAGACTTTAAAACTTCTCAAGTTGAAGATGCCTCATAGGAAATAGTAACTATTGGCAATCCTAATGGCAGTCATATTGGTATCACTCCTAATTCTGCATACTTTGCAGAAGGTAATAGTAAGATTGTAACTACTAATTTCAAGGAAAATGAAAGATTAAAAGTATGCTTTATTTTCAATAGAGCTAAAACTAGCCAATCTGATGATGACCCTGAACATGGATTAGTATTTATTGTAACAAATGGTATTCTTGAAAGAGCTGCCACTTATTCAATCTCTACTACTAATAATACAGGAATTACCATAGGTAAAGCTGATGCTAAATCTGCTATATCTATATACTCCATAAGAGCTTATCAGAGGTATATCACATATGAACAGGCTTATAATAACTTCATCTTTGATAGTGATAATAAAGCTGCATTGATACAAAAGAATGATATTCTTTCTTCAAGTACCAATACTATTGATATAGACTCTGTAGCAGACAGAATTGATGTAGTTATATTATCAGGTAATGTAAAAGCCCTAATAGGTTCAGGTATAGGAAAGGAAACCTAGATAGGAGTAACCTTATAGAGAATATGTAGAAGAGACCCCTCAAAGAATATGATAATTAAGAATTGTAGACTTAGAAAGCATGGACAATCTACATTGAATTATCCTGTACCTTCTTTTAAGATATGGTCTGATTCTGAATTTATTGATACTCTTACATAGGAGACTTTACAAGGAGAATTGTATCTTACAGATTCTGAAGATATGATGACTTCTGATAATAAAGCTTATAAAGGAAGATATGTTTTTAAAGATGGTGCTATTCCTGCTAAGAAATGGGTTCTTCAAGCTAACTATGCAGACTCTTCAGGAGTACATAATGGTGGTATTGAAAGACTTATTCAAGATACTTGGTATAATGCTAACTTTGGCACTGATGCTAAGCCTGAATATAAGTTAAGAACACCTCCTCAATTATTTACTTCAAATCAGAAATCCTTAATTAATGATACTACTAAAGAATGGAATGATGGTGATATGTGGTAGGATTATATTCAAACTGCCTTCCCTTATACTATTAGAATAGCTCCTGATTCCTTCCCTTGTGTAGTATTCTATAAAGATGATCTTGGAATGCATTTCTTAGGCCAATATGTATTTATGGATGATAAAAAATCTGATTATATATATGGTGAAAGAAGTATCTATAATATTCCTAAAGACCCTTTCAGATTTCTTGAATCCAGTAAGAAACAAGGTGAGAGAATATGGGATAATAAGGATGTAATTAGGCTTGAGGTAGTAACTGTTAATACTCCTTTTGCAGATTATAGAGCAGAAAGTGAGCCTATTACTATTAGCCAAACTGAAACAAGAAATGTAAAATATAATGAAACTTTCCAAAGAGATGGTGAGACTTTTAGAGGATGGGAGAATGATTTTGAATTAATCTATCCTGCTAAAGAAGACCTTAAAGATGGAGAGTTTGATGAAATAGCAACTAAATTTGAATCTTTTTATGCATGGTTACTTTCAACCAAAAAATACTTTGATGATCCAGCAAATATTGCAGACCCTTATAAAAAATTCAGAGATGAAGCTTCTAACCATCTTGACCTCTATAAATTAGCAGCATACTACATCGATGTGTTAAGATTAGGTTTAGCTGACTCCCTTGAAAGAAATGCTCAGTTAAAGACTTATGATGGTCAGCACTGGCATTATGAACCTTGGGATATAGATATTGCTTTAGGTAATAGAAATACTGGTGGTATAGCATTTAATCCTCCTATAGATAGAAATACCAGAGATGGTGTAGGAGGAGATTATGCATTATCAGGTAGAAGTTCTACTACTTCAAATTGGTTATTTGATGCTCTTGAAGCATGGACTTCCACAAAAGAAATTCAGGAAGTTACTAAGGAAATAACTGACCCTGATACAGGAGAAGTCACTACAATGACCTATGAACTTGAGGTAGTCACTCAAAAAGGTTGGATCGATTATATAGTACCTGCAGTAGCCACTGCTCTTTATAAAGCTGGATTTACTTATGCCAATGTATTAAAGTACCTTGATGAAGAATACCAAGATAAATGGTGTGAGAGACTATATAACTATAGTGGACACTATAAATATATAGAAGCTTCTGATGTATATGCATGGCTTTAGGGTGCTAGAACCACACATAGACATTGGTGGGCAAGTTTATCTATGGATTATTGGGATGCTAAATGGCAGATAGGCGACTTTATGGAAAGTTATATCTATATGGCTGCTAATTATCCTTCTGCAACAATTCCTAATAATCATACTATAAAGATTAAGACTGCTACAGATACTTACTCTGGATTATACCTTACAGACTTTGATGCAATGATTAAGTTTGGTGAGTTTAAGAGTGGTATAGAAGGAAGTTTTGATTTAGAGGGATTAAACCTTTCTCAAAAGTCTCCTGTACATATTAAAGGAGCTTCTGCTATTTCAGACCTTGATGTATCAGCTTTAGCTTATTCTCTATAGACTTTTAATTTAAGTGGATGCTATTCTGCTGCTACTGGAGCCAATTTAAAGACTCTTAATATGGGAGTTCCTGAGGAACTTATGGCTGCAGGTATAATGGCTTCAAATGTCAATGTAACCTTCAGTACTAATAATAAAGAATCTGTTCTTCAAAACCTTCAGACCCTTAATGTAAGAGGACACCTTGGAAATGATTTCAATGCTATGCTGGATAGTATGTTACAAGGAATGACTTCTTTAAATACTCTTTATGCTAAGGGATGTAATTTAACTGGATTTAATGGTATTCCTAATGGTTCTGCGTATAATATAATAGAACTTCCTGATACAGTAACAACTCTTAATCTTAAGTCTTCAAGTTGGACAGACTTACAATTCTGGCACACAAATACAGGAGTTAATACTTATACTTTTACCAGAGTAAATACTTTAACTCATTTAAATACAATAGTATTCTCAGGTTCTACAGCTTCTAATGATTGTGCTAAAAATCTGATTTTCCAATGGATTTCAGACATTGAGGCAGGAGATGGAAATTTTGCTGGCAGAACTTTAAAATGTTATGATATTAATTGGAGTGGAGTATCTTATAGTGATGTATTAAAACTTGCAGACTTTAACAATGGACAACCTTCAGAGAATCTTTCTGGATACATACTTCTCTCAGATGCAGAACTTACTGGTGACTAGATACAAGAATTACAAACTAAGTTTGGCAATGAAGTATTTCAGAAGAGTAGTACTGGATTAAAGATAGATTATAGAAGGAGTACTATTATTGTTACTATTGGTACTAATGAATATGTAACCAGAGTAAATAATTAGGTACATTTTGCAGAAGGTTATGTAAATACTCCTTCAGATGCAATAATCTTTGATGTAGGTACAGAAAATGATAGAATAAGAAAAGTACCTTTATTTGCCACACAGTTCATGCTTAGTGATACTAAACCTCATGTAATATGGCAAATTGTAGATACTTATGGTAGTGTTAGGGCTTCTTATGATACTCAGCCTTCAGAAGAGACAGCTCCTTATGACCCCAGTACAAGTAATGGTAATTATAATAATGCCTTCTTTACTGAAACTGATGAAATAGTGAGCCTTAATATTCCTTATATGAGATTAGATGGAGGATAGCCAATAGAATTCTTCTATGTTAAATGTCAGGTTATTAATCCTGATGGTACTTTAGGTCTTGAATCCAGAACTCCTGTATATATAGACCATGCAGCATATCCTACAGATTTAGATATTACTCCTGATTCTTCTTTACTTGTAGGTGTAGATGGAATTATATTTAGCAGGTCTGGAACTAATTACCAATTTAAGGTAAACTATGGAGATACTTATAATAATGCAGAAAGACAAGTTCCTGTAGTAAACTTTGAATGGTCATTAATACAAGACACACATAATGCCTTTGCTATTCTTAATACATCTACAGGAAAGAATGCTTCTAAGATTCAAATAACTAGAACTAGTAATGAACCAAATGAAGGAGAAGAATATACTGCACAATTACTACTTACAGTAACATTTAAGTCTGGGTAGATTCTTTCTACTAAAAAGAATTTAATCTCAGTGAAAGACCCTATAGTATTATTGCCTGTTGGAGTAACAAGTAACCCTGCTTTGGTAAATGCTATGACTAATTATATAAAATTAAATTATGATTAGAGAAATCATACTGTATATACTTTATCTAGTATATAGAATTTTACCATAAGCAATAATACTTCTATTTAGGATTTCACAACAGACTACTTAGCTGCAGATGGAGTAACTACTCATAAATTACCTTATTTCTTAACTAATGTAGAAGAGGTTAATCTTTTAGGACTTACTTCAAATGATGTATTAGACTTCTCTAACTCAGATAACCTTAAAAAAGTAATTTTCTCTAATTCTAATTTAGGAATAAAAGTTGAAGAGAATGATAGTATTTGGCAGGCAAATTTAGGCTCTCCAAGAGAAATACATTTCATAGATTGTTCTGCTCTACTTGCTTCTAATATTGTTATCAATCGTCTTAGTAATCTGAAATCTGTTGATATAGTGAGATTGAATGAAAATAGTACTGGAGCTTTTGCAATACTTGAACAAATAGTAACAACTCCTTCAATTATTAACTTCAACCTTAATACTAATATTCTTAAAGCCGGGGAAGATAATATTATAGGAATTACTTCAGATGGTTCAAATATTGTAGATTTTACCATAACAGGATTATAGGATAATTATAATGTTCCAAGCACAGATTCTATTACAATCAATAAAACTGCAGCAGACTTAGCTACTAATATTAATGGTGATAGAATCCATATAAAAGCAGCAGTTACAAATGATCCTACAGTATACTGTGAAAGAGATTTCTTTTTAATGGAGAATCAACAGGCGACTTTCTTAAAGAACTACAATCCTAATGGTACTTCTTTTGTTAATGAATATTATTTTGACAGTACAAAGAAAGGTACTCTTGAGGCTACTATAACTATAAGTAATAATACAACAGCATTATAGAATATACTTTCAATAGGATAGAATATAGATACTTTTACTGGTAAGAAATTACATTTAGTATATCCTTCAGAAGCAGGTGGTACAACTCTATTAGCTTACTTAGGAGGTAATGTTATGGGTAATACCAGTCCTACAATGATATCTAATATTCAAGTAGGAGATACTATTACTTTATCTTGGTATTAGAACATCATAACTATCAATGGTACAGAATATACTATGGCTACAGACAATACTATGTATGGACTTTCACCCATTCAAGTAGGTAGTATGCTTAATAATACTTATGGAGTACCAAGTGAGAATCAAATTACTTCTATTAAGTTAAAGGTTTAGTATTATACTTACATAAAAGAAAACTATTCTCCTAATAGTGCTAAGTGGACAGATACAATCTCTGAAAACTTATATACTGCAGAGAAATCTCTTGAAGCAAGTATAGATTTAACTAATTGTACAGAAGAAAAGGAGAATATATTCAGTTATGGTTAGGATATTTCAAGTGGATCAGCTCAAACTGTACATATTTATTATACATAGAGTACTAAGAAACTTAGATTCAGCAGTGCTGGTACTTATGGAATAAAAGAATTGGTCATAAGTGATTCAGATGTACCAAATCTGATTATAACTGCAAATAGCACTGGCCTGTATATTAATGGTTCTATAGTATCAGAGTTGACCACATATAATACTAATGCTTTGAACAGATCTACATTACAAGTAGGTTCTCAAGAAGGAAGCAATAGAAGTCATGCAACATATAATTATATAAGATATGAAAATTAATCATATAAACATAGAACAAACAGTAGAGGAGCAAATAAACTCCTCTACTATGGATGCCTTAGTTAGCCTTGCAGAGGATAAACTTAATGGTACAGATGCTGAATTAAAAGGGAGTATCTTTGTAACTCAGGCTAAAGATACTAAAGTAGATAAAATCAAAGAGGCTTTTCCTAATCTTAATGTCAGGTATGGTGATTTAATATTAGCTTAGGCAGGAGATAGCTAGAATGAGGATATCATTTTAAGTTGTGCAAAACAGGAAAATTGGGTAGAATCAGAAGCTGACATATTATTAGCTAGAGATGTTGCAAATGGACATCTTATAAGGGTTGGTGGTTTTAGAACTTCTGCTAATGGTGTAAATATTAAAGATGCTCGATTCTTAAGATATGTAGGGATCAATAATACTGATATATATATATTTGGACAACCTTATGATGCTACTCAAATAAAATATGGATTTTTTTCTGGGTGTCTTAATTTAGAATAGGTAGAAATTCCTGACCATATAACTACTTTAGTAGGACAGATTTTTAGAGAATGTAGGAGTTTAAAATCTTTTGATTTTAAAAATGTTGAGTATCTCTATAATTCGGGGAGTGTTTATTATAATTCAAATACTAATACTTTAACTACTAATAATTTAGGTATAAATGGTCAATACTATGGATACGATCTTCCTGGAATGTTTCTTAATAATACTTCTCTTACAGAGCTTAAAAATTTTGATAAACTTAAAATAATATCCAGTTATGCTTTCTATGGATGTTCAAAACTTAATTTAACTGAACTTCCTCCAAATCTTACAGCTATAGGGGCTGCTGCCTTTTAGGAAACTTTGTGTGATTTTATATCTTTACCTACAAGTGTTACAGATATAGGTACAGGAGGAAATTCTAAAGCCTTCTGGTCTTCCAATCAGACACATGCATTATATAATAGAAACTGGATTTCTTTTGCATAGCTTGTGACAGGTATAGGTAGAGAGGCTTATTAGGATGCTTATATAGAAGTTACTTCTGAAGGAAAAATCACCTTACAAAATCAAGGAGTGGGAGCCTCTGCTTTTTCAGATAATACTTATATCACAGAAATAGAAGGAATAAGTACTTATATAGGAGCTAATGCTTTTAAAGGATGCACTAATTTAACAAAAGTTACTTGTAGAAATGCTATCCTTTATGATCATGCTTTTTAGGGATGCACTTCTTTAACTACTATTACAGGAGCTATTTTGTCCACATCTGGAGACGGGGCTCAAGGTGCTTTCAATGGTTGTACCTCCTTAACTCAAATTCCTTGGGATGTGATTCCTACTGTGATCCTTAATGGTACATTTTAGGGATGTACTTCTTTAACAGGAGATTTAATAATTCCTGAAGGAGTAACAAAGATGTCATGGACGGCTTTTAAGAATACTAATCTATCAGGAACTCTTAGTATACCTTCTACTTTAACTTCATTCCAAGGTAACTCTAGGGAGAGTCCTATATTTTCTACTGTAACAGTAGCTTAGGATAATACTACTTACCATTCTTCTGGAAATTGTATTGTAAAAACCTCTGATAATACATTACAATATATAGGAAGTACTGCTACTATTCCTGAAGGAGTAACTACTCTTAATAATAATTATCTTAGAACAGATACTCCTTATTAGATAACTTTACCTTCTACATTGACTACTATAGATGATAATCAAAATGATTAGATTTTCATATAGAATACAACATTACCTTCGGGAGTGTAGTCTATAACAACTCACCAAACTTTTTAGGGATGGTCATTTCCTAATTTAATAGAAACAGGTTTTAGTAATATTACTTATATAAATGGTATAAGAATATTTGCAAAGACACATTTTCCTTAGAGACTTTCTTTAAAATTTACTGGACTTGTTTCTATGTCAGGAGACGGAATGTTTTCAGAATCTGATTTAAGTGGAACTTTGGATTTATCCAATGGGGCCCTTGAAGATATGTCAAGCACAAAAGGTCTATCTATGTTAGTATTTATGTGTCCTAATATTCAAAAAGTTATTATAGGTGATGGAGGAGGAAGTAATGCTAGATTGGGAGAAAGCTGCTTTAGAGGAACCCCAAAACTAAAAGTAATAGATTTACCTTCTAGTATAACTTATATGATGGGAACTGCTACTAATTCTTCTCCTCAGCCTGCAGGACCTTTCCAAACTAAATAGAATTATTTAGATGAAAATAGTATTCCTCAATCCTTTAGTATAATATTAAGAGCTTCCGCACCTCCAATTGGGAATGGGGCTATATATCATCAAGCAGATTCTACTAAAGCAAGACCTATAGTATATGTACCTGATGCTTCTATTAGTGCTTATGCTTCAAATTAGTATTGGAGCCAACTGTATGATAATGGTTAGATTAAACCTCTAAGTGAATATGTCGAATAAATAGTAATCTAATAAAAAAATAAGGAAGGCTGGGTAAGCCTTCCTTATTATTATATAGTTGTAGAACTCATAGGAACAATTAGTGAATCAATAAAATCCATTAAAAGGAATCCAGGCTTATCTGAGTATATATTATTATTATATATTTTCTGATTATACTTCTTAGCCCATCTCCAAGGCCATAAACCATTTATTTTAGAACCTTGCATTGAAGAATACATATCCATTAAAGGGGCATCAGGAGTTTTAAATTTATATAGAACTTCCCAACCTCCTTTTCTTCTACCTCCATTAAAGGTAATATTCCTAAAAGTATTCTCAACATCTTTACAATAATTTTTAAACATTTTCTCTTGAAATTCTATACTCTTCTTAGACATAAATTTCATTTCAAGAGTATCTAATTCCAATATAAGCCTTACAGTACATCTTCCTATAGAATCTAAATGCATTAACATAGAAGTAGGCAGCATAAAGGAGTGTTTAAATTTCATGAGTCCATGTTTAAATAGAACTGCTCCATCTTTGTCAAAGTATATTCTTAAATCGAAATACCTTGCACCATCCTTATACTGTTCAGCATAATTCTCTCTTTGGCATTGTGCCATAAATCTGAAAGGTATCATCCACCGGTGTTTAGGAGGAAGATAACTCATTGTATCATGTGAACCTAAAATCATAGTATTACTCTTTTTTGTTTGAATTTTTAGCCCTTTCTTTAATAACATCTGCACTTACTACAAACACTTTTGATAATAACTTTGCAAGGTTTTGTGTCTGCTTAAAATCAGGGAGTATCAAAGAAGTAGCCATAAGAGCCACTATTCTATTTTCATCACCTACGCGTATTAAAGAAGCTCTTTTATCATCAGCCATTAAAAACATAGCCCCAAAATTTTTAGTTTCTTTTGTTTTAAGCTCCATTAATTTGGAAATAGCACTAAGAGTCAATTTCTCTATAGAAACATCAGGGTCTGCTATAAAGGATAATACTTTAGTTCCTTCTTTAGTAGTGGAATAATGAACTTCGACATTTTCAAATGTTGGGAATTCATCATCCATATAATCAATCTTTGAAACATCTATCATATTAATATTCTTTAAATTTATTTATTTTAAATCAGATAAAGACTTCTTCAAGCCATTCTTTATTAACAAGATATGTACAACTCTCAATGCCCATAGAATGATTAATTTCTATTAAAGTAGCATTCTCATCAAAGCCTTCTTTATCCATTAATTCCTGAATTTCAGGCCAACTTATAACTTCATAATCTTTCATAATTACTTCTTAGGTTTAGGTAATTGTTTGTCAATATATAGTATAGCCTTTGCAAGAAGACTTTTTAAGTCTTCTCTTTCAGTTTCAGTCATTCTTGCTCCATCAATGGCAGCAGCACTGTCACATTCAATATAAAGATTGGCTAATTTATTCCTAACTCCTATAATCCATTTTTCTCTAACCATTTTATTTTTTTTAATTTTTTAGTAAGACATGTTCTTGTACTTTAATCTTCCTCTACTTCAAATTTATGAATATAAATGAAATTTTCATCACAGGCTCCAGAATCTTCATAATCAGCATTAAATTCCTCAACATCTTCCTCTGATTTTACCCTACCATGAGTCACCTTATCAAGCCACTTATACATTGCCTTCTCTGTTTTGAAATAATCTGATTGAAAAACATCATCCTGCGCCATATCTACCCAATACCTTGCAGGAAAATACTTTCCTTCCTTATCATTGGTACAAAATACATCAAAGCCTACTTCTTCTACTACCCAATAAACCTTGATGTCAGGAAACTTTTTCTTTAAGAGTTCATGAAAGTTTTGTAGACCCCATCTTTCCTCTGCAAAGAACTTAAGAACACCAGTTTTCTTATTAAAGGTAGGTTTTTCTTCTACAGCTCCACCCAAACTATATCCTGAAGTAAGGTCATTCAATTCCTCTTCAGTATATCCTAATAGTTCACAAGCCTTATATTCAGTCCAACAGTTTTTATAAGACATTGCCTTGAGAATAGCCTCATAGATTTTATTAAGACTTTCATCACTTCCTTCAATGGCATAAGCCACACTTGCCATATTTGCCATAATTACACCTTTGCTTTTAGTTCGATTTTACCCTTAATGACAGCTTTATCTAAAGAGTCTTTTACTATCTTATTATAGTCTACATTTGTTTTTTCCAATTTGTTTAAGAGAACTTCAAATTTAGTAATGAGAGGAGAATCAGAACCAATGAAACCTTTCATTATATCTAAGAAGTCTCTATACTCCTGAATACTTTTATATATGTACTCAGATTGTTTCATATTAGTTTCTGTCCATAATTCAGCTAGAGGTTTTAAATCTACTGACATTAATATCTCTCTTTCTTCTCTTCTCTTATCTTCTATAGTATATACAGGAGGCCTTTCCTCTTTCTTGTTACTAAACCAACTCATACTATCTTAATTTAACCTTTTTCAATGTGTACTCATAATACTCTGCCATAGTCTCACCAGAGTTCTCATGTTGCCATGTTACTCCAGTATAGTAACCACACCAGCTTCTTTCATCTCCTTTGTGGTAGTTTCTGAATACATTTTTCTTTCCTTGAAGTTGCCTTTCAATGAAATCTTTTGCAGCCTTTCTTGTATTATAGTATACTCTGTCTACAAGTTCAAGCTTGTCTTCCAAATCACCATTTCTCCAAGCTTTATAATGGTGGTGTACTGTTACTTGATACATAATCTTAATGTTTTAAAAGTCTAATAAAAATGTTGCATCATCTTCAAGTTTGTCTAACCCATACTCTCGGATGAACTCATTGTATTGAGAAACTGTAGATACTTGTTTAGCTGCTATCATAGGGTATCTACTTCCTCCTGAATTGTTCCATTCAAACAGGAATACCATATAAGCATGTTGTATAACACCATAGTCACAAGAAAATACTACAACAGCCGCTTCTTCCTCATAATCAAAATTAATGTATCTTACTTTTTCATATACAGGATGATGGTTTATTTTAGCCCTTTCACATCCATAATAGATAGGATTCTCTTTTATTATAAATCCTTGGTCTTCCCAAAAGTGAGGATTATTCTTAAGTATCCAGCCAAACCATTCATTCTTTTCCATACTACTGTTAATTTCTACAAATATACCAGTCTTACACTCAGGGATTTCCTTAGGGAAACAAGAGATATTGTTTCTCTCAAACCAACAACCATCACATCTGTCACTGTGTTTCTCCACATGACGGAACTTCAGGTCATTGTATTCAAAGTCTATCATATACTAAACACCTCCTCAAACAAACTATGAGTTTTCACATGGTCACTGATGTAGGACAAGGGATGACTGACTTTGAGACTTTCTGTAATATGATTGTATAAATCATATGCTGTAAAAGTAGGATCTCCAAGATGCTTAAAATGCCTACTACATTCAAATTCCTTTTTAATAATAGACATTTGAGTAATAGAGAGTACTTTCTTCTCAAAGAATAAGTTACCTAGAATATCATAAGATTCATTAGGACTTAATTCAAATTTCTTAAGTTCTCTTACTTGACCTGCTATTCTTTCAAAAGATACTTGTAGAGTTTTGAAGCCATCATTTATATTAGTAATAACATCCCTTTCTGTAGTACTTTGGTCTTCAATAATAACACCTCTATGAACTCTTTTATAGGTATAATCTCCTGATACACATCCATTCTCACAGATCCAAACTAAAGTGCCACAACAGAAAGCAAAACTCATAGATTTATCATATGAGTTTCTAAACATTATCCGTTGGCCAAACTCTCCATCATCTGTAGTAATATTATAGGCTCCTATAACACCTTTAATATCTCCTTCTTTTGAGGTTGCTACTTTATACTCCTGACTTTTAATAGTCAATCCTACATCATGAAGTTTAGTTTCTATTATATCCATGATATATTTATTTGTTACAGGAGTATAAGTTTCTGTATCATAGTGTATAATAGGAGCATTATACACCATATCTCTAGTTGTTTGTGTTAATCTTCTCATAATTCATCAATTATATTATTTAAAATATTTAATTTAGTTTCAGTACGATGTTCCAGAGCATCTAAATAATTATCAAATACTTTCATTCCCCATAATCTAACTGTATCACCTTGAATAGTAAGAGGTCCATACATTGCTTTTACATCTGATACTTCAGCTAAAGCATTATACCACTTTTGTACAGCTGCAGGGAAAGTCTCAGCTTCTACTCCTACAGCTAACTGTAGAGGAGTATTAGTATATTGTTTATTGCCAAACCCCTCTACAAAAATATCAAATTTAGTCATTAATCAAAATTTTCAAATAATAAAGTTAAATGATTCTTTTTAATATCAGGATTATCCTTACCTCTTCCTATCAATTCTATGACATAGTACTTGTCAAGAGTCCTCTTTTCATTAGTACCTGGAAGTCCACCACAGATGTTGATGAACTCCCTGTATCTCTTAAAGTTGTCTGCCATCTAAATCCTTTTTTGGTATTTCCAGATATTCAGCAGTAATCTTTAAACTACTCCAAAATAACTGCTCACAGTAGTCATCTCCTAGCTTTCTAGCCAAATGCTTCATAGTTTCATCAGACACTTCTGAAGTATCAAATCCTATTTCTTCAAGGTCTTCTCTTGAGACTTCTGATATTACAAATGATTCTTTCATAATATAATTTCCTCCAATCTTAGTTGCAATTTTTTTTTAAAATTGTGGCAGTTAATGGAATAGGGTGTATCTCAGATTCTCTAAGCCACTCATTTCCACATTTACAAGTTCTTACTCCAAGCTCATTCCATTGAGGAACATAGCCAATATCACAGATGTAATCTGTAATCAGATTACCTTCTTCATCTTCTACTTGAATATAATCTCCAAGCATTAAATCTGGTATATTCATACTGCTAAATTCTTTATAAATTGAAATAAGTTACAAGTTTCTGCTTTGAGTTCCTCAATTTCCTCTTCAGAGAGGCAGTCTCCTAGAAAAGCCTTATAGCTTGCATCCATATCACAATAGTGTGTTGGGGAATCAATGTCTTTAGTACTTCTCCAGAAACTTAACTGGTCAATAACAGCATTAATCACAACCTTTTGAGTATGTGTTGGTTTCATCTTATTAAATTTCTAACTAATTGATTTACTTTATGAACATAACCTTCAGTCATTTCAATGATATTTATATCCTTCTTCTTTGAGAGATTATATATGAGCAGAGGATTATGAATTACTGCAATAATCTGAGTCTGCTCTTTATGAAATGAAAGAATGCCTTTTATTTGATTAATATTCTCTATATCCAGATTTCTATCAGGCTCATCCATAAGGACAGTAATTTCTTTCTCTTCCTCAGTAGGTTTAATTCTATGTTTTTTTACATAGTCTATGTAAGTAGCATACTTTTCTTTGTACCAACCACTTAGTTTAGGAAATGATAAAGAGGCTTTTCCAGAGAACATCAGATTCCAAAGATTATTGATGGCAGTGGTAACACCTTCTCCTGTTGATGAATGATTCAATACACTAAGAGTACCAAAATTTTCAAAGCTTTGAAG
>Ga0326514_10000025_pt1 | contig 86395 bp, 68 predicted proteins | sample 3_2548_0518_D_FD_203653 | JGI IMG/M metagenome (GOLD analysis project Ga0326514, IMG submission 203653) | Bovine rumen microbial communities from UC Davis, California, United States - 3_2548_0518 | ecosystem: Host-associated > Mammals > Digestive system > Stomach > Rumen | place: USA... | reverse complement strand
TCTCCTCGTTTACAGAAATCATCACATTTTTCAAAAAATTTTGTATATATATTTTTAATGGTGCAAAATCCACTATGACTCCAATTCTCACAGAAAAAACAATTCTCACTCATCTTCTAACCTCTAATTTTTTTCTATATATTATTATTTTGTTATACAAACACTTAATCTTTTTCGTTTTTTTACACTTTCAAGAATTTTCGCATTCGCTGTATGCTTCTCGCTTCTTCTTCGAAATCTAATTTCCGATGACAAGTGCTACTAGTTCCCAAACTTCCAAGAGTAGTTAAATTTTTGACTCTTGTATTGTAGTGCTTCTCCTTTATGTTTCTTTTGTTTATATGTCTCCTTTTGCTTTCTAATTGTGGTTTGTTGCTCATTCAACAATCTTATTAAACCGAAAAACTTGTAAATATTATCATAACGATAAACATTACCAGTTTCAACATCAGTTACAATAATCTCCCCAATTTCATTAGAACCTACAACAAATCGTTGCTCACTCAATATCTCACCTCTTGTTTGAGTTTTGCAGTAAATGTAGTTCTTCCATTGCAATGCTTTTCATACTCTCTTCTTTGCAAATCAGAGTATAATCTTCTTATTTCATCATCAGAAAGCTTCTTCTTCAATAAATTGTAGTATTTATCTGCATAATCTTCTTTTTCGTGTTCTGTCCTTTGAGCAAAGTCTTGAAAGAAATCTAACCTTTCTTTCAATCGCTCATTCTCTTCTGTAAGGTTATTTAACAAATCTACAAGTAATTCTAAAGTATCTGTACAATTGTACCCTTTCTCTTCAACTGTATCCCAAATCGGAAAAGGGTCAATTATAGTAGTCATCATTTTATATCTTTTCTCACTCATCAACACTCAACCCCCACACTACATTAGATGCAAGAACCCCCAACATAAATATAGAGAATAAGAACAATTCATTTGATTGGAAATAATGATAACAGATGAAAGCAATCCAAAACACGGGTATACTTATTAACCTAAAATTTATTAATCGTTTCTCACTCACCAACCCTCACCTCCTTAATTTCATAATACACTCCAAGTGGGATAAACATCTGACAGAAACTTTTAACATTTTCCTTTTTGCCTTGCTTACAAGTCACAATCACTTTCGGCTCTGACTCGTAAGACATTTCTAACTTAATAATATCATCATATGCGGTTGCCTTGAACTCCAAATCTGCTAAACTACCTTCCCTATACTTTCCGAAAACATTTCCTTTTATCAATTCTTTTAACTTATCATTCTCCTCTTTCAGATTTTGAATAAGTTTATTTTGCTCACTAATCTTTCCAATATCCTTACTATGTTGCTCTATCCATTCAGATATTTGCTCATTTTTCTTTTTGAGTTCTTTTTCTTGACTCTCAATTAACCATTCATTCGCAGTCAATCCCTTATAATGTGTCAAATGCCCATAACCACCATTAATCTTTTCCAATCTTCTCTTTAACTGCTCATTCTCTTCATACAAGGAATTTATCAAGTCACAACTTTTATGAATATCATATTCAGTAGTGTTTTTGTTGACTGCATAAATATCAATTATTCTCTTTTCATCAAAACTAACTTCAAATCGTTTATCACTCATCATCATCACTCCAATATTCAATCAATTCTTTGAAAAAAACAATACAAAATATACAAAAAAGAACGAATAAAATAATAAAATAATAATCACTCATTTTTTCAACCTCTTATTAGCTTCCTTTTCCTTTGCATTAACACTATTATGATAAACCCTTAAATAAAAACTAAAACAATTATAATGCAAACAGTTCTGACAAACAAAAAAATAATCCGACTTAAACAAACTCAACAATTTCAACCACCATAAAGGAACAAACTTCTTTCCTCCACAGTAAGCACAACGAAGCCACATAAATCAATCCTCCCATTTATATAAAATCGGTTTGCTATCCCTATCAATAACAACTCCCTTGAAGTAATCAGTAGAAATATAACTCCTTGTTATTATGCTGCTTACTTGCAGACTTGTAACAGTAGTCTGCAATCCAAAGTAATCACTATTAATCCAGTTAGCTATTTCCTTTGCAGTAACCCATTTCTTAACAACATATTTCAAATAGATTTTAACTAACAATTTGACCCTTGATTTTTGAGTTTCTTTCAATTTGCTTCCTCCAATAAAACAAAATCAATCTGCAAGATAGTATCCTCTTCACTAATGCCCTTATCTTCATAAAATTTTAGGAAATGAGGTTTGTACAGAAACCCATTTTTAACAATATCAGTATTAGATAATTTGTTAATTCCAGTCCTCTTAACCTTTTCAATTTTCACCTTATAATTTTTAAAAAGTTCATCTTCAAAAGTAATAGGCAAAACATCACCTTTATGCAAATCTCTTGTACTGTCATCATACTTGACAATAGTTTGTGTAATTAGCTTATGTAATAATGGAGTAACTTGCAAGTCATAAAAATTAATACATTTCATTAAAAAAACTTCCTCTTAATTTTATTATAAAATAAATCCATATGGATATTTATATTTGCCTCCCCAAGTGTTAGAAAAGTAAGGAGGAGCAGCAGCTAAAACCAATCCACATTTGCAACAATAAACTTCAACTCTATGCCTATCCTCCTTGACATATTTCCCAGTTTTACAGTTCGGACAAATATACTTCATACTATCAATTATTCCCTTTTATTCTTAAAACTATTGCAGATAATTAACTTGGACTTATCGAATAATGGCAAATCCAAATCACAGCCACAATCAAGTATTGTTCCATCATCTGCTAACCAATAATAACTTTTATCACAATCTTTGCAAAATGTTTTCACTTGCATAATTCAACCTCACTCTCTTTTTCTACTTCATAAAGTATTCTATAAATTTCTGATTTATCCCAGTTACAATCTCTTAACTTTTCAACAATTTTTTTAGCCTTATTCTCATCATTAGTATGGCAGAAGTAAACATTTTTTCCATTAATACATTTTGTTATGCTATACCCACTTCCACCAGTCTTGCTGTAATTCTTGCAAGGTTTAGGAGGATTATTCTTATAAGGGATACATTGCCAATTTTCCCTTTTCAACTTATACTGTTTTTTTAACTCATTATACCTCCTATTACTCAACTTGTACTTGTACTTTAATGTTTTCGCACTTGCACCCTCTTTAAAATCATTAATAAAATCATTAACAAAATTATGCTCCATTACCCCTCACCCACTTTAATATCTTGCAATTCTTTCCTAAAAATTGTAAATCCTTTTGAAGCTGCACTAATATTAGGAAACTCCTTAATCACTTTCAAACCACCTTTCAAATAAACACTAACAATAGTACCAGTTCTCTCAATAAAAATTATGTCCTCTTTTTTAGGTTTTAAAAAATCCAACACTTCTTTCACATTAACTCCTCCTTACAAAAATCATAAATATTTTTATTGCTTTGCTCATAATCTTGCAGCACTTGTTCCAATGTTGGCAAAGGACAAGCTTCCAATAACTTGCCCAAGTCCTTATCAAAATTATAATTTAACTTGCATTGATGGACTCTCGGTTCAATATCAACTGCTGGTGCTTGATAATAAGGACAACCATCTGCACAAACACTATCACATAACCTAAACAATTGCATATTAATTAACCCTCCAAATAATAAACTCTTGCATTCTTACTATTTTTCTCATACCTCAAAGTACCCATATAGTTCTTATTTTTCCTATATGTTAAACTCATAAGAAATCTGCCCATTTCTGCACTTGTAATTCCAATATTCAAACCAATATCACATTCATTAACAGCAATGGTTAATTCCTTTGTTGTAGCCTTACCTTTCAAGTAAAGATAAGTTTTGACAAATACTTTTAACTTGCTTCTTTGGTCATTGCTTAACATTTACAATCTTTCTCCTATTTTTTTAAATTGCAAGTCGAAGTCATAAGGCAGCTGGTTACAAGCTTTTAGAATATCCCATAATTCCAGTTCTGCTTGTTCAATGTCATCTGCTGGAACACAATGCAAGTTAATTGTAATTTCATAATCATTGCACATAATGTTCACCCTCTGCTGTATATACAAATATTTCTTTTGCAGTAAGGTTTAGATTTCTCTTGTCTTATCCTCTCTTTATTTCTGCAAACTAACATTCCATTGTCTTTTTTATATAAATATTTACAATCCCTATAATAAACCATAATCAATTTCTCCTATTCAACAAAATATTATTCCTTGTTTAGTTTTGTATTGTTTTATGTATATTTTAATATAATTTCTTAATGTTTTCTAATAATCTATTAATTAAATTAAAAGTTTGCTTAAAAAATAATAAGATTGTCTTACTAACCTTTAATATAATTAAGCAAACATTAAAAATAAACTAACCATTAACTTCTTTCAAAAACAATATCTTCCAATTGACTAACCTCTAACCCACATAAATAAGCTTGACCCCTGACAAGCTCTTGATTTTGACTTAAAAACTCCACAATATTATAAACACTTTGATTATTGAACCTTTGCAAAATAGTTCCAACTGCTCTTTCAACATCAACACTATGCCCACTTGCAGCTAAACCCATTTCTTGATTAATATTCTCTATTTGAGTTTCCAGCTTTAACTTTTCAAATTCTAACTCCTCAATTTGTTTATCAATATTTTTAATTTGATTAATTTTTAAGATTTTTTCAATTTCCAACTTTTTATTTTCCTTTTCCAAATAATGCAAAAGAACAACAATTGCCTCATCACCAACTAAACCTAATGCTTTAAACCTTTCTTTCAAATTTGGAGTAGTAACAATCCCAATATGTTCACTTTTAGGATTTGCAGACTTTGGTCTACCCATCTCTCAACACCTCCCTAACTTGCAAAGCATAACTAATATGTTTGCAATGATTATCTCTATCGGTTAAATTAACTCCTCCAAATTTTAAAGCGGCTCTTGGAGCTTTCCTAAACTTGAAATCTGCACAAGTACAAAAGCAAGTTTTTTCTTTAACATCAATGGTTACCAGGTACCTATTTTCTCCATTGTCGCTTTCAACATAATAGTCCTCCCAGTAGTCATTTCGTATAACAGAGGTAATATTCATAATATTACCTCCTCTTTGCATTTGCCTCCTCTTGCAGTCCAAATCTTAAACATTTTAACAGCTCCACTTAACTGCATAAACTTTTGTAGCTCTTTCATTCTTAATTGTTCATCTTTTTCATCTAAAATAAAAACAGCTGTACTACTCCCATCTGCACAAACTCCTATATATTGTTCATAATTTGCATATCTTTTATGAGTGGTTTTAGCAATCAAGCTAAAACCTCCTCAATAATTTTTAAAATTTTAGGACATTCCTCATTACTAATAATTCCAGCTTTTAGCAATCTTGCCAATTCCATCTTGGAACTTAACAAATCACTATTTTCTGCAAGAATACTATTCGCAATATCTCTCAAATTATCTAACTTGTTTTGTTTAGGTTTAGCTTCTACTTTTGCTTCTGCCACCACTTGATTTAAACTTCTAAACTTCTTAACCTCTTGCAAATAATTTCCCTTACTGTCAATATAACAATAGTATTTTTCATTAACAATACTATTGACATTAACAACAGCAACACTAACTTCATCTTTGGCAGTATCTAAATCTATCTGACCAATCAAAATAAAATTAAGTTTGCTTCTTGCAAGTTCATTAATTATCTTGTTAAGTGCGACAGTTCGGTCGCCATACTTATTTAGTCCTTTCCCATTACTTACAAGGAGATTTAATAAGCTGGAAACTCCATCAATAATAACAGTATCAAAATCACTCTGTTTCACATCTGCAATAAAATCTAAAACTTGCTTCTGCACTTTTAGATTATTGCTTCTGTCAAACTCCACTAATGGAATATTGGTGAAGTTTGTGTCATCTACATCTAAACAAACAGCATTCAAATTATGTTCCTTGCAGTAAGTTTCTGCAAAGGTTGATTTTCCACTTCCATCTAAACCATAAATCAATATTTTTTTAGGAATTGTTTTCCTTTCTTTAATTTTTAACACCATAAAAAAATCCTCCATTATAAATATCCATATGTTTGGGGTTTAATCATAAAACAAAAGGCAATAAATAATGCCATTGCTATAATAAGCAAAGCATAAAACTTAATCTTCAAAACAATATCACTATCAAGCAATGCAATTAAATCTGATTGCTTTTTCTCTTGCTTTTTCTCTAATCTTACTGGCATAATATCTCTCCTATTCAACACATTTTAATTTCCAGTTAGTCTTACTTAACTGGAATTAAAATAATCTCATTTCCATCTTCATCAAATGCAGTATATTCTGCATAAAATAAAGACAATCCAAAATCAGTTAATTCACCATAAAGGCAAACTTCTCCTTGTTCGTAATCATCTATTGCTGACATTTTAACTCCTCCTTAATTTCCTCATATAAAGTTCCATTAAGGAGTTTTAAATAAAATGCAACAGCTTTTTCTAAAAATTCTTCGCTGTAATCTTCTACATTCATTTTTAATATTCTCCTATTCAAATTGCTTAAAATTGTAATTCCTTATTTTTAACTTAAAATTGTTTATAGTGTCTTACTCCTAAAAACTTTTTAAATTAAAAATTCTGTATTACAATATTTAATATATTTTTTAAACTATATATATTTTTTTATTTTTTTATTGCTATTAAAAAGTTATTAAAAAGTTATTAAAAAATAATTATAAATAATCATTATTAAGATAACTAAATAATAACACCACAAAAAATCTGCACCACAAAAGGAGGAATAAATAATGCAAATCAACAAACAATTTAACAACATCAAAACCACTACAAAAATCAGAACAACTGGAACTGGACTTGTAACAACAATACCCAAGACAGTAGTCCAATTATTAGGAATAAAGGGAAATGATATTATCTGTTGGGATATTGATATACAAACAAACACTATCAATATAAAATTAATCCAAAAGGAATAATATTATATACTATACTCACTAAAAATATTAATTGCCTTTAAATTTTTTTTAATCATAAAAAAAATCTCTAATTATAAAATTTTTGTATTCTCCTATTCAACAAAAATAAATAATTAACTCTTTTTTTTAAAACAAAAAAAATAAAAGCAAAAAGTGAGCATTTTTCCTTGTCTTACCATTTGTGGAAAAATGCTTACAATACTCCTTTTATCTTATTTTCTGATTTAACACATTCAATTCATAAATCCTCCTAACATAATCCATCTTGACTTTTGCCTCATTTACAGCTGCTTTCTTAATTGCAGTTTCCTTTTCAATATAACTGTCTTTTTCCTTTTGTGTAGGTTTCTTTTTACCTAACACTTTTTCCCAATCATTCAACAATATATAATCAGCTTTCAACAAATCATATTCCATTTTAGCAGCATAATATTTTTCCTCATATCTTGCCACTTTCTCTGCACATTTAATCAAATGTTCAACAACTTCTTGCTCCATAATATATCTCCTTTTTTAAAATTCTCCTATTAAAATTATATTTTTATGTATATAAAATAATTAAAAAACTATAAAAAAACAATATGCTTTAAATTAAATTAAACAATGCTTAAAATAAAACAATACTTCTAACAAGCATTAATTTTAATTAAGCAAACTTTTAAAATAATTAAACCTAAACTCTTTGCTAAAATATTACTCTTTATTAAAACATCACCTCCCTCAAAAATATTATAATGCTGCCCACTATGGCAGCAGTAATATTGATTATTTTCTACATTTTAAAATTATTTGATATTCATTTGGCATAAACTCAATCTCAAAGCTTCTGCCATTCTCAAAAGTACATTTCAAAATACTGCTATCCCCTAATCCTCGCATATCAGGGACAGTTTCCATTTTGATTACCTTACCATTTGCCATAACAATATCTTTTATGTTAATTTTCTTATTATCAATCCACATTTAAAAATCCTCCTTTAATTTTCTGTAATGCAATAATCACCATAGTCTAAATCTGCATTTTCAATAATGCTATCAATTTCATCATAAATCTCTTCATTGCAGCTGCTCCAAACAGCTTGTTCCTCATTAACATATAATACAAATGTACTACCATCATTAATATTCTTAATCTCAAAATCAAATAAAACCATACTAAAAATCCTCCTAAAAATAAAAAAATAATAAAAGTAATTAGCAAGTTAAAGCACTTACCAATTGTTTATTCCAAATAATGTAATCTCCATCTAATAAGTAATGTTCTTTTAAAAATCCTCTCATTGCCTTCATTGTAGTTATTGCTTCAATTTCTGCAATTTCCTCATTGTCTTCTGCCCATTCTTCTATAAATAACTCTTTAACTGCTTCTAAATTTGCTTTGTTAAAAGCAGTTAAACTAAATACATCTTGCATTTCTCTGCCTTGTTTTTTGTAAGCAGCTTTTAACTCTCTTAAATCATTGTAACTTACAATTCCTTTGTATAAAGGTTTTTCTTGTAAGTAATCAATTTCATCTTCTAAAACTTTAATGTCTTTTTTATCTTCCACAATTTCTAATGCTTCTACAAGCTCGTTAATTTCCTCTTCAATTTTTAATTCAAATTCCTCAATGTTTGCACTTGAAAACATATCAATGTACATTTCTAAAACTTTTGCTGCTATTTGTTCTGCTTCTTGTTTGCTGTTGTTGTTTGTAATTTTTGCTGCCATAATAAAAATCTCCTTTGTAACTTTGTACTTTTGTACTTAATTAGTAATTTCTAACTAATAGTATATAAATGTTTTGTTTTTAATTTCAAAAGAAGCCCATAGCAAAGAGATAGCAAATTTGAACCTAAAAAATTAGGCAAAAATTAACAAATTTTCATAAGAAAAAATTCAAAAACGAAGCAAAACTGTTTAAATCCAAAAATAAGCAATATAAACTGTTTCTCGTTCAGAGATTAAATGAAAATAATATAAAAATATAACTTTATAATACTAAACTAAACTAAAAAAATAAAAAAAATAGAATGCTTTAAATTAAAACAACAAACCATTAAAATAAAGCATACTCTAAACAAACTATCAATTTAAAATAAGCAAACAATTAATTAAATTAAAGCCATTCACTTCTTGCTAAAATAATAATAAAATATTTGCAAGAACTTCTTTGTAGTATCCTTATGAGGCACTTTCATTAATAATTGATTTTCACTAACTCCAATATAAGCAGTAGTGATATTTCCAGCAGTCCCTCTATCTGCTGGAATAAAATTCTCTTGCAAATCATAATCATAATTAACTAATAATTCCCTTACTGCAAACCTATAAGACCTGCAGCCCAAACTTTTCAACAAGGACAATTCCTTATCAGTCAAATTCATATTCAGTTGAAAATTACCTCTTTCAAAATTCCAAGACTCCACACTCTTATAGAAATTCAAAAGATAATCCCTAAACTTAATCCAAAACTCCTCACTCTCTACTTTGTACATTTGCAGCAGCTGTTCATAAATTAACTGGCAATGAGTATCCACCTTATACTCCAAATAGATAAACTCTGTACCAGCAGGAACAAGCTCACCAGTCAAAAATAAAGTCATCTCACTTGCAAAGCTTCTTGCTTGATATTCAGACAAACCATTTTTCAATCCTAAATAGAAAAAGTTTAGGACATAATTATTCTCTGTTCTAAAATTATATTTTTTAGCTGTTTGCACCAATTTTTCCAAAGGAACAAACTCTCCCATTAACTTATTGAAATCCATTTTTGATCAACTCCTATATTTTTTAATAATTTTAACTATATATTATACCAATTATGAAATAAAAAAACTCCTCCTATTAATTAAATAATAGGAAGAGTCATTTAAATTACAAGGACAAACATAAACCATTAATTAAATTAATGACATTTTTAATTATTCAAATATTAATCCCACTTGTTCTGCACCAGTATTAATAGCTTTTTCATTAAGATTTATTTGCATTTGATTTTTGAAATGCAAAGTCCAGTCTGCATTATCCATACAATCAAACTGCAAATCCTCAAACTCATCAAAATACTTATAATCAGTTACCCATAAATGACAAGGAGGCAAATAACTATCATCTTGATTATGACAATTAGTACAAATGCTGCTATAATCAGCATTATTATCTCCACTTACCCAACCAATGCAAATATTCTCACCAGTAGGATTATGCTCTGTACTTTTAGTTTCACAAGTGGCAAAAAATTCTTTACTTTTCGGATTGTACCAGTAACCTCTATCATAACCATCTGATTGTCTTTGCCAACTAATTTTTAACCATTCCAAATATTCCTTATCATTAATTCTAATCTCCATTTTTATCTCCTCCAAAAAAAATAATAAAAAATAAAATTTTTATAAAAACACTTCAAAAGTGTTAATGTCTTTTAACTTCATACTAAAAATAGTATTCCCTTTAACTCCTAATCCTAAAAAGCTGTTAGTGATAACCAACTGACTGTTAGGAATTAAGTACAAGTCAATAACTCCATTAATTGTAAAGGAATTGTTATTTTTAGCAGCATCAACTCCAATGCTGCTGTTCATAACAGTATCCACATCTACCAAATTTGCTTTTAAAATATTTTTAATTTCATTTAATTGCATAACTAAACACCTCACTATAAAAAAATAAAAAATAATAAAGGTTTAGTAAAATTTACCAAACCAAATCTTATTAAATTCATCTTTGTCAAACTTACCATTTCTTTTAAGGTAATTCCTAATGCAGCCATATAAGTAAGCTCTTGGATTGTCTTTCTCTCTGCATTTGCTCCAACCCCAAGCAATCCTATTAGCTGGTTTCTCACCAGTTATATCCCAGTAAGCATTAACCATATTAACCAAGTCTTTAAACTTGAAATATAACTCATCGCTGTTTGCATTTGTCCAAATTGTTAATTCACTAATTAAATCCCAAATGTCTGTATCTTGTAAACTTTTATATTGACTTAAGTTTCCTGCTAATGGTAATAATTCATTTTCTGCAAAACTTAAAGCAGCTTCAAACTCTGCTACATCTCCACCATTTCTTTTTAAAAACTTAATTTCCTTTGGTGCTTTTTCAATAGCTTCAATCATTGCATTTAATTCCATTTTAACTGCTGGTTCTAAAATGCCTCTTTCACCAAATTTTTCAAATTCAACTTCTAACCATTGTTTTTTGTCTTGCATTTCAATTAATTTTTCTAATGTTGTCATTTTAATTTCTCCTTGCAATTTTGTTTTTGTACTTTTGTACTTAATTATTATTATCTAACTAATAGTATATAAACTTTACTATAAAATTTTAAAAATAAGCATTTTAAACAGAGATACAGATTTTAAACATAAAAAATTAGCAAACTTTCATCAAATTTTAACAATGAAAAATTAAAAAACAATGCAAAATGCTTATTTTCCAATTTAAAGCATTTTAAACAATTTCTCGTTCAACAATTTTATAAAAAAAGTAAGTTTCTATTTTATTAAAACTATTTTATTAAAATAAAAAAAATAATAAGATAATAAGTATTTTATTATTTTATTAAAACTATAAAATAAAAACCATTTATTATTATTTAATTATTTTATTAAAATAATAAAATAAAAACCCATCAATCAATTTTTTAATAAAATTAAAACTATTTTATTAAAATAAAAAAAAATAATAATTTAAAAAAAAAATAAGGAAAAAATGGCAAAAAATATTAAAAAATAACCAATTAACTAACAATACTCATCATTCAAAACCTCTTCCTCAATACTCACTTCATCAACTTTCTTCTCATTATCATTACCTAACCATTTAAAACTATTAGGATTGCAGCTGCTCCAAACAGCAATAACAATCCCAACAATTGCAACTCCCAAAGTAACAAAACTTTCTTGAGTAAAATAATCTGCCAAATAAGGTGCAACAATAACCCAAATCCAAGTCAAAATGGTACTAACATTTCCTTTCCAATTATCACTATCATTCATTGTACAAACTCCCTAAAACTCTTATTATCAGTATAAACAACTTCCTCTTCATCTACAATATCATATTCTGCTCTAACTTTATTGATTTCAACTTGCTTTTCCAAATTAGCATCAGTCAATCCATTTTCTTCAAAATCTACATCATTTTTTGTTTGTTCCACAAGAACTCTCAAATGTTCAATATACAAAGTGTCATCTTCTACCAATATCCTCAACCCCTTAATTTTTGGTTAAGACAATTAAACTTTTCTGACTAATTCCATTAATGTACTGCTTTTGCAAATTATAACTTCTATGTTCAATATAACCACAATAACAGCCATAATCACATTTATTTCCAAGACTATTAACAACCTCAAAAGACTTATCATTCAAGTTAATGCTTTTAACTTTTTCATAATGCCCATATTTTCCTTTATATAACAAATGCCAAATAATATCTTTGTTTTTATTGCAAATAATGTTCCTAATTTGTTTAAGAGTCAAATCACTAAAATTATACTCCTTAACAGTAATATTAACTTTAAACTCCTTATTGACTTTGCCTATTGCAGTTCTTAAACCATTATGACTTGTTCCAGCAGTAGTGGTTCCAGCCCAACTTGCCAACTTCTTCTGACTAACATTTATTCCAAATTTGTATAAACATTTTTGCAAAGCAGAAACTCCACAATAATAGGAATTGTTTTGACCCATTGCTTCACAGCCTTTTTTCGAATTAATCTTATTACTACAACCATTATTAGTATTACTTCCACTATTGCTCTTATTAGTAACAAAAACAGATTTATCCATAATGCAATAATTAGGCAAAATCTTATTTTCATTAAGAAAAATTACAATCTTGCAAATACAATAATAATACAATTCAAAGCTAACTTTAACTTTTGAACTTGGAATAGTGATATAAGCTGGAACTCTACCATTAGCCTTGCAATAATAAACAAAGTTCTTTATCATTTTCAAATAATCTTCTTTAACAACTTTTGCATTAATTGTATCCATTAACTCTTTTGTATTATATCTAACAACAGCTATCAACCCATATTCTCCTTTACCATTATTCAATATCAAATCTGATAACAAATAACTCATACTGTAAGGAGATAATGTTTTCCCATTATCCAAGCTGCTGGACTTTGGAATTTTCTTATTTTCTTCAATAAATTTCTTGATTTGTTTTGCTTCTGTTATTAATGTACTTTTTTTGTAAGTCAATTTTAACCTCCTTTTTATCTTGCTTAACCTCTTTAATTTTCTTGGAACAAATGATATACCTTGTTCCATATTTGCAATCCTCTTCAAAATAAGGACAATCACAACAATTCATCAAACAACCTCTGCAATATTTAAAAATTCCTATCTTTTCCATATAAACTCAACACGAATTCCCTCACTTGAAGAGAAAGTTTGAGGACTGATATATTGTAATGCTCCATCTTCAGTCACTTTCACTCTGATAAAAACAGTCCCATCATTAACTTCAGTTTTTACAACAGAAGGGCGAAATCCAGAAGGGATTGTTCCACTCACAAGTGCCTTATAAGCATTTTTTGTGTTTATTGTGTAACTTCCATTAACTTGTAATACACAAAATAAATCATTATAATATAATGTGCAACCTGTCATATTTGTAAGGGCTTGTGTTTTCCACACCAAACTATCCTTAAGCACTTTTCCTTGATTTGCAGACAAAGGTGCTGTTGTGCTTGTACTTGTGAGATTATTCACTACATCAGATGTTATTATTATTTCTTTCCATTCTCTCCAACCTGCCGTCGAGTGGAATATTCTATAATAGATTTTTGGGTCTTCCATATAATATTGTGTCAATGTTTGCTTTACACCATTTGGTATTATTTCGACTTCCAATAATCCACCTTGAGTATCAGGAGCATTAGTGTTTCCTGTTTGCTTTGCATTCCATATGAGATATTTTCCTTCCTTCTTATAATCATTATAATCCATAGTAGAGGCTACATCTGTCAATGGCAAGTGCAAGTGAGGTCTGATAGTCAAATTCTGAACACTTATATTACTGGTTGACCATTTACGAAGATGAGGTCTGACATATTCTAAACCGTTGAAATATGTTGGCAAGAACTCATGATGTTTGGTATTGTTGAAGTTTACAGTGACTGTGTTGCCTCTTTTAAGTATACTGAAATCATACCATACATCATTGTTGAATGTGACATTAGCATCAACATGGCTTTGTTCTGCACTGCTACTGGTACTCCACCATATTGCAAAGTTCCCATTAGTGTTTTTCCCTACACTCAAATGATTGTTTGCATCAGTATTGCCAGGGAATTGCAGTTCGAAACGACAGGCTTCTCCACTGACCTTGATTTGTCCAGTGATTACCCAATCAGTATTTTTATTTTGGAAGAAGTAACCGTCGCTTAACTCTAATGTTTCAGCACCTTTTTTTGTACTGGTTAATGTTTGTGTTGATGTTAAGTATTTCGGTTCATCGTATGTGTGTATTTGCCTCCAAGTGCTCCATACATTGTCACCATTTTTTGTACGGACATATATGAATGGTGATGGTGCATCTTGATGGTAACTGCTTATGGTTTGCTTAACATTATTATTACTGCCCCAATTTTCCACTTGCAAGTAGAATGCTTTCACCTTTGATGGTCTGTTCAATATTGACTCTGCTTGTGTATTAAAATTGCAGTAATAGAACCCTGCATTTGTGTAATTGTTTAAGTCGCCACTGGTTATTTTTGTCATTTTCGGATTACGGGTATCACTTAACCGACTATCATTATCCTTTACAAACACATTAGACCCATCACCATCATTAGTCAAATCAGAAGTTTTAGATGGTATAGTATCCTCCAACTCACCAATCTTAATATCAATCGCATTATTAATGGTAGTTTGAGTCGCTTGAGCAGAAGTACCAATGTTCTGTCTTGCATAATTATCCCACACAAAACCAGTATAAATCTGCCCTCTTTTGAGTTTTTTGTTGTCGCTATTGTCTGCTACGATTGGGAAGTCATTAGTATCCTTTTCAACAAAAGTTGTGGTTATTTTCCCATCATTAGTCAAATCACCATGGGTATGGTTTGTTGGAGTCCTTGCATCACTCAACCGACTATCATTATCCTTTACAAACACATTAGACCCATCACCATCATTAGTTAGGTCTGAAGTCTTACTTGGGATAGTTGGGAAATCAGTAATCTGACTCTTCGTATGAGTATGCCCAGTATCAGACTTCCCATCAAGAGAACTTTGCAAACTACTAACATCACCAATACTATGACTATGACTGCTATTTGCCTTACCATTCAAAGCACCAGTAATGACTTTGTTCTGTACTGGATTTGTTGAAGTAACAGACAATTCACTATCCACTTCAACATTCTCATTCCCTCTTGTCAAATTCCCTAAAACTATTGGATTATACAAACTATTATCAACAAAACCAAGCACAACCTTATCACCAACTTTTGCAGTAACCTTATTCAAAATTGGCACATTTTGATGAATAATATCTTGTTCCTCCTCTTTCACAGTACAGAAATCATTATCAATACTCGTAATTGTTCCAAATCTGCTAAAAGTAATATCAACAAGATTATCAGTAGCTTTTAACAATTCATCGTATAAGTCAGCCATGACTATCCCTCATCAAAATCTCCATATCCCATAAGCATTTACTGTCTTGTTCCCAGTTTCAGTAGTGGCAACATTAAAATTGCCAGAAACACTGTCTATATTCCCTCCTAATTTAGGATTAAAGATAACAACTGGAACACCAGTTCCCACTGGTCTGTATTCTGTTGGGATTATGTTGGCTGCTACTGTCTTGTCTGCTGTTGATGTGAAACTCACATTTGTCTGATAATATTTCAATTCTGCCAACCTTAAATCCATATTGACATATAATGAAGCATACTGATTTGAAAGTGTTACTTCTTGCCAACTATTGTGAGTATGCCCAGTATCAGACTTCCCATCAAGAGAACTTTGCAAGTTTGTAACATTTGCTATTGTATGAGTATGACTGCTATTTGCCTTTCCACTTAAAGCAGTATTAATCACCTTGTTTTGCACTGCATTTGTGGAAGTGGAAGATAAGCTTGTATCGATAGTATTCTTTGTAGCACCAGTAGCCACTCCATCAAGTTTAGTTTTATCTGTACTGCTCATTAGTCCAGCAGCTGTTGTTGTTGCATTTGAATAAGTGGTATTTGTACTTGGTATTCCTAATCCAGTAATATTTGCTTTTGTAATATTCAAATTAGCAAAAGGCACTTTTTGAATAGTTTTTAAATTATTGCTTGTATCAGTTACTGCAACTTTATTAACACTTGTAATATCACTATTCAAAGTTCCAGTATTACTTAATGCTCCATGAGTATGACTTGTTGGAGCCATACTTGTAGGAAAATCTGTAATTTGACTTTTAGTATGAGTATGACTGCTTGGAGGCATTGTGCTTGGAAAATCACTAATCTTTGATTTTGTAATAGTATCAACAGCTTGTAACACTCCACCAGTACCAGTAGTGATAAGTTTACCACTTGCAGAACCTATTTTCCCATCATTAGTAATATTGTTATGACTATGACTTAAAGGAGTTCTTGCATTACTCAATCTGCTATCATTATTGCTTACAAATACATTAGTTCCATCTGCACCATCATTAGTTAAATCGCTTGTCTTTGTTGGAATTGCTGGTTTATTTGTTAAATCATTATAGTTTCCACTTGTAGCAACACTTTTCAAATTATCTACTTTGTTTTTATCTGCATTTGCATAATCATTAGTGGATAATCCTTTGCCAGTAACCTTATCAACTTTATCCTCAATCAAAAGACTATTGTTATTAATTGCAGTATCCATCTGATTTAACTGCTCTTCTAAACCATCAACAGCATTAATCTTAACATTTGCACCATACCTATTTTCACTATTTTTATTTTCAAAATCAACACTCAAAATAGTTAAAGAAGCATCATTAAAATCCAAGACAATAACATACTCTTGCAAAATTTTTAAATTTACATTGTTTAAGATTTCTCCATTAGTAACATTGGAGGTAATTGTTGTTCCACTCACATTTTGAATTGAACATCTAATATCACCATCACCACTCCAACTAATCTTTTTCAAATTGCCAAAACTATTAAAGTTAGGATAAATCTTAAAAACTAATTTTCCAGTTCCAGTTATGCTGTTATCATTAATGGTTAAACCATCATTTGATAGTAAAGTTACAATTGAAACACCACATTTTCTTGAAGTGTAATTCTCTAAAAATTGTCCATTACTAAACATTGTAGGCATTTCAATATTAACACTATAATCAAACACATTGCTTAATAATAAAGCATCATTAATGTTTTCTGCAAATGGTTTGTCATTATTGGTAAAATATTCATCAAATTGGCTCATATTCTTTTTTTCTCCTATATATTAATTAAAAGTTTTTTATTATCTTTTATTATTCCTATAATTTAATTAAGTAACTGATTAATATAATTAAATTTATAAAATTCTTTTTAATTTAATTAATCAGATATTTAATAATTTTAAGCATCATACCCACTATAATCCATCACTTCATAACTAATAGCATCAACAACAATCTTAAAATCTGTAGCTTTTACTTCAATCGCTGTATTGTCCCAACAAGGAACAGCATTCCTCACAATAGTATCCAAATCATAACCATCAATAATCCTATCATCAAGACAACTGCAAACACTATTATACAAAGCCTCAAAATCAATATCAATCATAACTGGTACTCCCTAATCTGCAAATTACCCCTAACAGATATAAACTGTTCCAAGAATGTTAAAAAGTCCTCACTCCAATTTTGACTTGGAATATTAATAACAATAATTTTCTCCTCATCTTCACTTAACAAAGACTCCAAACCCATAACATCTGCACCACTATTAGCTTGATTAATAATATACTCATTACTCACATCAAGATTATTTTTTGCAAGATTGCTCTCATCAGTAACCAAGCTTTCATAATGGTTGTGGTCTACAACATTCAAATAATTAGTTTCTTCGCTAAAATAGACAGTATAATCTCCAACAGCAAAGCAGTTATTAAAGCAAATTTCCAAATCCTCTCTTGTTAATAATCTGCAATTTCTTAAATACAGATAAACCTTATACTCCTCATCAGAAATAGGTTCACCATTAATTATTGGTCTTGGCAAATTATAACTAATCCCCCAAAAATTATCCAATCCTTTAACATTAGCAGATAATACACTTATATCATTCAAAAAATTAGTACAGTATTCGCTCATTAAGTCGAAACCATCACCTAATATATGGTAAACATAAAAACCCATAGGACTAACTGGGTTCATAAAATTATTTTGCTCATCATAATCATTAACAATCATATCTCCATAGAAACTTGTATCATCATAAGCCATAACTCTTTAATCTCCTATATTTACATTGAAATTGATTAACTGAATTTTATCATTAATATTATCCATATCAATATGAAAAACTTCTGTATCATTAACAGTAATAGGTTCAACTAACTCCTTATAATCTGTACCATCAAAACTAATTATTTTGCAAAGGTTAATCCCCTCAATCTCATTTTCAATAATTGCAGCTAAAACATTAGAATAAAAATCCAAACCAATACTTGCCTCATCATTAAAATTTTCAACTTGCTGCACTACATTAGATTTAACCATATCCAAACTATAACCAGCATCTAAAACCAAACCAATAATATATTGAATGTTATTAGTATTTTTTAAAACTATTTTCTGATTTGCCAAATGATAACTTCTTGTAATACCAACAATATCATATTCTTTCATATTAAACAATTCAATAAGGTCTGCTCTTGCTTTTGTCATAACACCAGTAACAGCACTTTCCACATCATTAGTTTCATTATAATTATTCAAATCCATTCTCTCAACAACATCACTCCTATTTACTGGATTGAAATTAATTATAATATCTGCCTCTGCACCAGTAGTTCCTTTCAAAATCAAAGTATCGTGAACAGTACCCAATTCATTAGATAAATCCTCATACCATTGCAAACTGCCAGTAGGAACACTATAAGGACTTAAAAGTATTCTGCTCCTATAATCCTCATCACTTTCTATATCCTCTCCCTCTGTAAATGTTTCCAAATTATCAACACTTACCAAGCTACCAGCTGCACCCATAACTAAAACAATACTATGAGGCAAAACATTAGTATAAGCTCCATCTTGCTCACAAATAACATTAGCTGTAATACTTGCAACTCCACTTTCCATTACTAAATCTTCCCCGTCGTTATCAACAAGAAAACTTATTGCATCAGTAGTGGCAACTTGTGTTCCATCTGCAATAATAATAGGATTGGAAGTGTCATCAGATAATCTTGCGAATGTTACTTCTCCAATGCTCGGACTTGCACCTATTCTATGAACTCCTACCATATCTCCAAAGTTATCAAGGAATTCTCCCTCTGCATAATGTATCATACTCATTCTATAATTAAGGTCTATAAGTTCCCTATGTTCAAGGATATAACTTGCCATTACATCTGCTAAATGATATGCCTCCGAACCTATACTAAAATCAGTTATCTTTGTTAATCCATCAAAACTCGCACTAATGTATTTGTTAATTATTTCATCTCTAATGTCGGACTTTGTTATTGTATCTCCATCAAAAGTAATATATTCAACATCTTCTTCTACCATTATTGCACCTCCTCTTCAACTGTAATGTTTAAACTATCACTTGTTCCATTTACTAACAGCACTTCAATTAATAACTTAATTTTCTTATCAATAGTAATATAAGGAGTAATATTTTGAATAGTTTGTACTCGTGGATTATCCAACAAGGCATTAGTAACATAAATCTTCAAAGCACTAATACTTTCTTCTTCGTAATCCTCACCTAAAACTTCCCTAATTTCACTACCATATTCATCATCAATATTTGGGTAAAACCCTTTATCAGTTAATAACCAATTTCTAATATTTTGCTTCGCATTATCCAAACCAGTAACAAGTTCAATATCTCCACTTGAAGTTACTCCACCTTTACTGCTATAATCAGTTCCAAATATACTGTCATCTCTTTCCATAACACTATACCTTATCCTTATTTGACACTTTCAACTTTCTTAAATTCAATGGTCTTATTCGTTGCACTACTGCAATCATAAGATTTACTACCATAATAATTCCACATATGACCAGTGGTAATCCCTTTTTGAGTGTAAGTTCCATGTCTTATGCCTATTTTCTTTCCAGCACCTTCACCCATCTTTGCCATAATCCAAGCAAAATCACAGCAATTGGCAGTACGATTTTTCCAACAATAAGTGGCACTTTTGCTTCCAAACTTCTTTCTGTCCTCTGATTTATAATAATGATTTCCCCATTTCTTATACTTCCAACCACCAGTTCCACCAGCAGTTTTTACTCTTAACCATTTATAAATCTTATTGACTGTGCCTAACTCTTGTCCTTTAAGTTTAATCTTTTTACTGATTGCAGAATTGTCTTTTAAACCTATATTCACATTTACATTCTCACATTTTGCATTTAAAGGATTTCCACTCCCTCCGAGAATATATCCATTTTTATTTTTAAAAACATATGCACCATTGTATTTCTCCCCTAAATGATTTTTACCAGCTATTAACTCCAAAGAGTATGTCTGATTATCTATATCCTCTTTGATGGCATCTATATAAACTGTTTTTGATTTTGTAAACATTCCTTTAAATTCTACTTTACATAAATCCCCAAGATGAATATTTGGCAGTATCGGTATATCCAAACTTGCTTTAAATGATGAAGTAGTGTTTAATTCACTTTTTGCTTTTGTTAATGCTTGTGCTTTAGTTAAACTACACTTCTGTGATTGTGTCTGACTACTCGCAACTTTTGTAGCACTATTCGCAGTAACAGTCGCTGGTGTCAAGGTTTTCCTTACTCTTACTGCTTTGTCTTTGCCACTAACACAGCAAAAATCGGCATCACATTTTTTACAAGTTAATTCGCCCTCCGGCACTTTTTTAGGATTAAAACTCAACTTACCCCCACAAAAGGGACATCGGTTCTTCCAAGTCTTTTTAGTTAATTTGTAAGTGTACCCAGCTTTTGAAGGGTATGCCCAAGTGGTAACAGTACCCCCACTAAAAGTGGCTTTTACTCCTTTTAAAACTATGTTATCATCTCCTAAAATGTTAATACATCATATCTTCTGTCTGTATCTCCGAAACCATTCCAATGACTGCCCCAATACTTATTTCCTCTTTTAGAAGCAGTAGTTCCAGTATCTACAACAAGCCACTTACCATTTACATAATATTCTCCATAAACATGACCTTGTACACCTTGTTTCGCTTGACAGTACCTACATTTAATTCCTATACTACGAGCCATCGCAATTAGAAGGTTCGCATTGTCGCAACAATTCCCCCCTCTTTTATTTAAGCACCCTAATGCTCCTCTTTTACTATTTGAGTATCCTACATAGGCGATGTTCTTATTGCACCAGTTAAACAGTAGTTTGAGGTTATCGTAATTGCTATTTCCTTTTTTTGCTATGCTTAATGCTTGATTAACGATTTTGCTAGGGATATTATACTTATTAATTTGAGAGGTATCTTTTAAACTGGTATCTTTACTATTAGCACTATTTGAGCTTGTTGTCTTTGTGCTACCACACTCATCATACTCTAAAATATAACCCCATTTCGCAATCATATCTTTACTTGCAGTAGCACTGGCAATCCAATCGTTCGGATTGCCACTTTGAGTAACTGCTACCATTGTAATAACATCAGTAGTGTCATATTCCTCACTATACTCATAAGCATTAGTAAAAGTATACCCCTCTTGCTGTTCATCAATATACTTAAAGATAAGTGTTCCATTAGCATCTACAGCACATCTCGCTTCAAAACCAGCTTTATGTTCAAGCCAACAAAGCTGTAGAGCAATATCCCAAATGGTAGTCTTTTCCCATTTCAAACTTTGATGAACAACAATTGTAGATTTAATACCACTTGTAACGAAATTATTAGCACTAAAACTTAATACTTTTTTTAATATCTGACTACTAGTCATATTTTTACAAGAGAAATTTACCTTATCGTGATATAATCGAAGGTAGCTAATTACCTCATATTCATAATCCCCACTCAAAGTTTTCTTCTTTTTATAAATTTGCCCTCCGAAATCAGTAGTCTTTGATTTGTATCTTATCCTATCTGCTTCTTCAAGTTTGACTGGTGATTTGAAGCTCATTGTACTTGCTTCTTCTCTTTTCCATTCTATTGAAGCATTGCTAAAAGGAATGCTCTTAAAATTTGCCTTTTCTCTTGTTGTTGAATGGGAGTAATACAATGTTCCGATACTCATATTTTAATCCTCTTGTTACTTGAATATACAGCATTCTTATTTCCAATAGTTCCTTTATTGATTACAATTGTTTTAGGATATTTGTATTTCTTTTGGAAATAAGCTCTTGTAGTTTTATCCCATTTTCCAGTAACTTTTAACTTATACTTCTTTTGCAAATTCTTAACTGCTTGGGTTGTATATTTTTGGTATAATCCATCAAGTTTGTATCCTTTATAGTATCCCTGACTTTGTAGGAATTTCTGCAAACTTGTAACACATTTTTTCTTTGTATTACTTGCAGACATTGTACCACAAGTTTTCAATAAATATTTAAGATTTGAATTAAGATTGCTTGTTGCTGTCTTTTTAGTGGTTTTCTTATTTGTTGATTTTTTAGTTACTGCTTTCCCCCATACTCTGAAAGTGGTGTTTGTAACATTGAATTTTAAGACTTCTGTAAACTCCCAGCTTATCTCATAATCTCCCATAGTGTTCTCTGTATAATCAAATCCAGTCATCATATAATTTCCATCAATATTACTAATGCTTGGACTTGTTAATACTTTAACCATTCCTTTATAATTCTCTGCTAATGTTATATAATCATTAATTCGATGGGGTCTATTATGTCTGCTTGGTTCATCGTGTAAACAAAGACTCTTAAAACTTATTACTCTGCCACTTGATGAAATATGGTTTGTTGTTGAACCAAACCCTCCAACATAAGAACTTGTATTATAATCCTCATCTCTGCTTACTTGTATATTATCTAAAATATACATTATGTTCATACCATGCCATTGGATATGTGCCTTATTGCTAACCATTAGTTACCGACCTCTGATTAAGTTTTGCTTTCTTGTGTAACTTGTAATGCTATCCACAATATATTGACTAGCTGCTTCTTCAATAATGCCATTGAAAGTATTATTATTGTTTATAGTAGTATTACCTAATCCTCCATTATTACTTGCAGAGGAAATAGTGTTATTTAAAGTACCATCAAACCCAAAATCTTCAAAACCAAAATCTGCACTTCCATCAAATCCCATAAAAGGAATAACACTTCTAATTGTGTTTACACCATTCTCTACTTGACTTAATATAGGGCTTATGATATTCCAAGCTTGTCTAAATGGTCTTGTGAAAGCATTAACCACTCCACTTATTGCACTACTAATTTTGCTAGGCAGACTGCTAATTGTACTAACTACACTACTGACAAGAGATTTAGCTTTTCCAACAGTACCACTAATCCAACTTGATGCTCTGCTTAAAAAAACTGGCAATACTCTTGCTAAAACACCACTAATCAAATTAGCAAATGGATTTAAAGTATTGATAACACCAATAATCAATAATAACACTTGTTGAGGACTCATAGTCTGCAACATATTAAACCAATTAAGAACAGCAAGCCAAATACCATTAAGTATCCCTACAATTGAGTCAATAATCCCAGTAAGCACTCCGATAACTCCATTAACTGCTCCATTGACTTGTGTTCCTAATTGAGAAAGCCAACTGTATAAATTACCTAACCAGCTAATAAAACCACTTATTGCAGTTTGAATACCCCCAACAATCAGACCCAAGAATGATTGCAATGATGCAAACACTCCATCTACTGCACTCCTGACTTGTTCATTATTAAAATAAAGATAACCTAATACTGCAATAAGAGCAGTAATCGCTACAATAATTATACCAATTGGATTAGCACTCATCGCAAGATTTAAAGCCCATTGTGCTGCTTCGGCAGCATAAGTCGCTATCGTACTTGCAATAAGCCTTGCCTTCTCGATTAACCACATCGCACCAGCTTTAAGAGCATTATACCCAGCAATCAAAGCACTCTTACCTAACTCCAACATACGAAGAGCAGTAGCTTTTGCAGTATTCCCAACACTAATAAGACTTGTTTTCAAAGCACTTAACTTACTAGGAATACCAGTAAACACATTCTTTGCAGTAGTTCCAATATTTAATAAGCGATTTTTAAAACCATCTAATTTACCACCAAGTTTACTAAAAATATCCATTTCACTTAAAGTCTTAAAACCAGTTCCAATTTGACCTAATCCCATCATAATGTCTGTAAAAGGACCAAGCACCATTTGAGAAGCAACAATTCCCATACCAACTATTCCATTAGTAGCATCATTTAATTTGAGGATATAATCCATTGCACCTTTTTGAGCTCCTAACCACATACTGCTTAAAGCATCTTGAGAATTGTAAATCATACCCTCCCATTCTGCTTGTTTGTTAAGCATAGTGTCTTGTTGTGAAATACCTCCATAACCCAATTCATTTAAGACTTCTTGCATTGCTTTCTGTCTTTCCATAAAGGTGTTGGCTTCTTTCAGTTTGTCTACTCTTGATGAAACAATTGAACCTCTTTCCAGTTCGGCAGTATTACCATCAAGTAAATATTTCATAATATCTTGTTGGGACTCAACAGCTTGTTTCCCCATTGTAGCAGAAGCACTCATATAATCTGCCATAGTTCCAGTAGCTGCTTTCATCTCTTGTGGTTTAAGATTATTGCCTAATGCTTGTGCTGTGGAGAGAACAGACCTCATAGTGTTGTCATCACCCGGCATAGAAGCCACAATATTAGATATGTCTTGCATTGTGGATTTAGCTTTCTCTGCACCTAAATTCATTTTAAGAAAAGCCATATTCTGCTCGGTCTGCATTCCAGCTTGGGCAACTTCATTCATATGAGAAGCTAAATCAGAAATACCTTGTTTTGCAGTTGCTAAACCTTGACTAAAACTTTCCATTGCCAAATTCAACTTAATATCTTTACCATCAAGGTCATCAACCTCTTTTTTCTTCTTTTGAAAGTCAGAGTCATCTACTTTCATTTCCGGTTCAACAGACTCATTATCTATCTCATCTACTTCATTTTGAACTTTTTTAACTTCGGAGTCATCAGAGGTTACATCTACATCGGCACTACTATTATCTAATTCTCTAATCTCTGCTTGGGCTTTCCTTATTCCCTCATCATTAACTTTAAGATTTATATCTACTTCAAATTTCCTACTACCACTCATTTTCTTATCCTTTAATAAATAACTAATGGTTTTTGTCTACTTCTCCATCGCCTAATCTCCATTTCAATGACTTTAAATGCCAGTATCTGAAAAGAAGTAAATTTTTTATAATCATCAAGAGTAATAGTCAAAAAACCCATATCTACCCAGCGAGTGATATACCCTAAATCACCCTTTTCAAAGTTGAGCAGATTTTCTAAAGTTTTTTTGTTTTTTCAATTTCAAGATTATCCATTGTTAAACCACTTACCTCTAAACATTTTAGGGATAGTACATTCGCTAACCCTCCACTAAACAATTCATTGATTTGCTGTTTTGTAAACTGCTTGTTATCATACTTATTTATGATACATTCGTGCAATACATTGGTATTGAAATCAAGGCTTTCTAATGACTGTTTATTTCGTGTAAGTTGAATGAACTTTGCTTGACTTAATGGTCTAATCCTTACTTTAATAATTCCATCTTTGTAAGGAACTGTCACATCTTCATAATATTCATTGTTTAATATTTTCTCTTCTGTTTCTTTTATCAAGTCTTCTAAATCAATTTCTTTATTTGCCATAATTGTTCCTCCTACTTTTACAATTAAGATAATTAAAAAAACAGTTGATTAAATTAAATCAAGTATCATTCCTATTAAAAATTATGAAACATTTCTTTAATATTTTTAATCTAACTAATTAATTAGGAGTAAAATGATTAATTTATATACATAAAATAGTTAAAAAATAATAAAAAAAATAAAAAGTTAATCATAAAATGATTAACTACTTACAATAATTCAGATTTCTTTTGCAACTTATTAACAGCAAATTCTAAACTATTTGTAATCCCATCACTAGGACTCCAATCCTCATCATCAGTATTAACTGTCACCCCAGTACCAATAATCTGTCTTGTATAAGGGTCGCCACCAGCAGTGTAACTTGTTCCACTACAAGTTATAGTTTCAATTGTTTGAGGGTTACCATCACTATCAATTCCATTTAACTTATTCTCTAATGCAATAGCTTTCTCTATATCAGTTGGCCAGTATAACCCCTCTACACTAATTGTACCACCAGTATTAGCAGAACTAGTATTCACATCACCATTAAAAGTCAAAGTAGTGTTGGTGTCCTTATTCTTGGAACTGGAAACACTGGTAGCATAAAGAATAGCCACTCCATCAATATTTATCTCAACATCAAAAATTTCTGCACCCATAGATTATGCCTCCTCATAAGCACTAATTTCCAAAGTAACATCTAACTCAATAACACGAATAATATCTGCAATATATAATTTTAAATTAGCTTGTACTTTGTCAGTAGCTAAATTAACAAGATTATATTCCATATCCACAAGATAATTATTCTGTATTGCTAACTGCTTTTCATATTCAAATTTACCTTTGATACTGTTACGAGTAACACTATTATTATCTTCTCCAAGAAAATCAGCAAGAGTTAATCTTTTAATCATAAAGTTTTTAGTTCGCTCAATCTTCATATCATAATCTGCTGGAGTGATATTGGATAAACATTGAATTGTGCCTAATCTCCTATTCCTATATTTTGTAGTATGGAAACCACAATCCAATAATTTTTTCCAAGTAACATTAGCAGTCATTGGATAAACATCTTTACTATTTTCACCAATTAGTCCTTCATAGATTTTTGCAGTTTCGCTTCTATTAACTGCTCTACCAGCAGTATAAGCACTATGCCAACAACCACTCTCTGCAATGTTACAACTATCTTCATTACCATTTAATCTTATAGGAGTAGTAACAGCTTTGTAAATACCTCTATTCGCCCATAAGGTTTTAAATGCTTCTACTAATTGAGGAGTCGCATTTGTTAAGTCAATTCCAGTTATAACACCAAATGGTTTTTGGTCTTTAAATTGTTTGTTTTCAAAAGTCTTAATTGTTTGCCAAACTGGGTTAAGAATAATATTCTCATCATCAACAGCAGTTAATGTTGTATTTTCTGCAATGGTTAAAATATCAAACTCTTCCTCTCCTAATTTTGTTAAAGCATCTGCAATATCAGAATTGCTACTAGTTGGGGATAGAGAAGATTTGCCATAATTAGTATTGACCACTAATATGCTTTCTGCTCCTTGGCTATTGTTAAAACTTTCAAATAAGTAATCCAAACAGTAGAAACTTACATAAGTTGTAGGGACTACTGTTTTATCAATATTCTCTAAACTGTTATCATCAACAGTCTTATATTCTCCTTTTAAACTATTTCTTGCTTCTTCATAATCTGTAAATACATCAAGATTAAAACTACTTGTAGGAAATGCACCAATTACAGCAATTTTACCAGCATTCCCATAACCAGTCTGTCTAATCCTTGCAACATCATATACTTCAATGTGAGGTTCAATATTCAATTAAAACCCTCCATATCTTTCTAATAATTCATTAAACCTTTTTTGACTTGTAACATTAATATTATTAGTAATAATATACTTATGTAATCCCTCACGAAGTAAAGGATTAACACTATCCAATGCTCTAATTAAGTCAAATGGTTCACTCTTTTCTTTTTTTTCTTTCTTTTCTTTTTTAGGCAAAAAGCATCACCTAAACCTTTTTATTTATTCCTTTCTTATGCAAATCATCTGTGGTAACATATACATCAAGTTCTCCTAATTCCACTTCGGAAATATAAGTTGGTTCTTGACTAATATTGTTCCTTTCCACTTCATTAAGCTGTATAATCATATGCAACCCTTTTAGAGTATAAACACTCCCATATTCATAAGTGATATTACGAAATTGAATGTGCCTCCTTCTGCAGGTTACATCACTTTTTAAAACATTCTTAATGTGTTTAACAACTGTACGAAGATATTGACTTGCCTCTATATAATTAGTGTTTTTAGTCTTAATAAACAAATTTACTAATGCTCTATACTCTGTACTGTGAAAAGTTTCATTGTTAGTTTCTAAATCTATATTAGCAATATAAATGGTATTGCTTTCCTCTGCTGGAACACTTTTATCAATGAACTTAATATTAAACTCTCTAATAAATTCATCATCACTTTTCATAAGCAGATTATAAATTAAGAAATCACTAGTTAAATCAGTATCAATCATAGTATTCTCCTCATACTCATTTTCCATTTAAAGATTTATCTAAAAAGTTATCTACAAGAGCTTCAAGGTCATTAGCGGTTCTATCAATACTCTTTTCAACAAAAGGGTCTGCTGCAACTGCTTTACTCTTTTTAGCAAATACCACATCACCACTAAACCAAGGTCCAGTCCACCATCGCAACATTTTTGCTTCGATTGGATAAACTGTTTTACGACCAGTTTCAATTGCTAATGGATAAGGAAAACCATCTACACTAGTGGCAGTATTCCCTACAAGATATTGTGCAGTACCATCTTTGGTAATGTCTACACTATTGTACATCATTCCACTAAATATATGCTTCCTTTCCTTAATTATATCTCTTTGATGGTCTTTTAGCTTTTCACTAACATTCTTTGCTAAAACATCAGATAATTCTTCAAGCTCTTGCTTATCTCTTTCTAACCACTCAATTATATCAGTGAAAGCATAAGCACTCGCCTTATCTGATTGAAGCAATTGTAAACTCTTATCAATCCTATTTGTTTTTGTGTTTACTTTTACAACAGTAGTAATTTCAGGTATAAATCCGCTCATAATATCCAATTATTGTTTAAATTAGTTTCAGTCTTTGTTCTGAAGTTATGTAAACCAGTAATCCTTTGATTAACAAAATTTTTCAAAATAGTCATTGATTGTTTGTATAACAAACCCCCATATGATTGTATATAAGTATCTTCCATATCCTCATTGTTTACACGAATATTATACTTATTCCAAATATCAGAAGCTGTTAAAATACAAACTCCTTGCAAGTAGAATTTTGCTTCGTTTTCCAGTAAGTCATCAATATTAAAACGATTACAAATCATCAAGGACTTATTATAACTACTAATAAAAAATGTTTCTAATTCTTCATCAGTAATCCTTTTGTTAGGATTGTTTTTATACTGATTAATATCTTCGATAAAAGGTTCTACATTTGCATTATCTTGATTATTAGTGGTTGGGTTTTGTGAATATACTACCCAACCATCAAGATAACTTAAAATCTGTTCTCTTATTTCTTCTGTATATTCAACAATCATACCATCATTCCTCTTGTGTTAAGGTGATAGTGAAATTCTTATGATTAGACCTAAAACTTAAAGACTCGGTAACAGTATCATAACCAGTCTTGCTTACAGTACAAGTATAATCACCATACTCCAAGTCAAAACTTGCAGCACCATTCTCATCAGTAACAACAACACTATCATTAATAGTTACACTTGCACCAGTTATGGTATCAGTACCATCACTAACAACAATATTCAAAGTATCTAATGATGGTTTAGGAACTGGGGGTGTAATCAACACCAGCATATAATACATCTTCTGCAAATATAATACCAACATCAAACATTACATCAACAGAAGTTAAATAAGCCTTTCTTTCAATAACATAAGCAGACTCGGACTCCATATCCATAACTGGACCATAACCGACACTATCAGGATTCATAATGATAATAACATCGGAATAATCATTTACTGGGTTATCAAGTGCATCTAATTGAATAACTTCTCTGCCTCTTAATACAAGGTTACCAACATCATTAAAGAATAATCTATCTCCACCATCAGTTTCTCTCTTACTTGCTTCTGCAATAAGTTTAGCCTCTAACTTGGAACTTACATAAATGTTAGCCTCTTTCCTCTTACCTCTTTGGAAAGTAAATTGTTCAAGCATTGCATCAATTTGAGGAATAATATCCTTTACACCATCAACTTCAATGTCAGAGTATTTACCCATAGGCAATTTTGGATTAGCTGCTTTTCCAGTATTATATGCAGTATTAACATCATCTAACTGTTTAAGAATACCATCTAAACCATGAATACCTAAACTGTCTGCTTGGGTATTTTTTCCAAAGATTGCAATTTGCTCTGCACTAAAACTAACACTTGGAATAAGTAAACTTTCATATTTGCTAATGAAACCTTCTTTTTCAATGTTGGTTTTCAAAAAGGTTTTTGGAATGTAAGTGTAAGCAGTAAATGGTTGAGCAACTAATGTATCTTTTAAGATTGTTGGTTGGGTTTCGGTTACTTCTGTTAGGCTGTTAATTTGAGCTCCAGCATCTGCACCACTTAATTTGTTCATATTTTGCAAGTCTGCTCTTACTCTTAAATATTGAATGTCTTGGGTTTCACCCTCCATTTCAATAAATCTTAATTCTCTTAATAATTCAGATTGCTCTTCAAGTCTTGTTAAAAATTCGGTTGCTTGTCCAGCCATTACTCCCTCTGTTGCAACTCCATTGTTGGTTAATGGTTTTGCCCATTTCACAATAACTGGTTTATTTGCATCTATATCTTTTGCAGTTATAGTCATAATATCTGTTTCTCCTATTCAACTTTATATTAAATTATTAAATTTTTTTTAAAAATGCTATGTTCAATTTTTAACCATAATTGTTAAACAAATCTTATCTTAAAATTTGGATTTGCATAGTATTTTATTTTTTAATGTTCAACAATGTAAGGCAAATAACTAAACACTTGTTCATTTTTTAATTAATAAAATTATTCTATTTTTTTAGTTTAGTATTTTGGTTTTGCTCCTAATCCTTTTGCCAGTAATGGCATCTCTACCAGTCATCTCATAGAAATTCTTGGTAGCATTAGCAGCTGGTTCATTTATCATTTCAATCTTTGAGCTTTTTGTGATTAAAGGTTCATCTGCACTATTAGGAACTGCTTCCTCATCAATAACACCAGTTTCCTCTTCATCACCTATTAACTCATTAACTTTTTCTTCCAATAATTGTATCCTATTTTCCAATGCAGTTATCTTATCTTCATCAGTAGTAGGTTCAACTATTTCATCTTCTGCTTTTTCAACTGCTGCTTCCTCTTCCTCTTCATCTTTTTTTTCATCTTCGGATTTGGTAGCTTCTGCCTTTTCCTCCTCCTCATCATCAGGAGCAGCAGTTTCTGTTTCTTCCTCATCATTTTCTTGTTTGTTGTCATCTGCTTTTTCTATTTCTGTCTTGTCCTCTTCATCTTCGGACTCATTAACAGAATTGGTATTGCTAACATCAGCAGCTGGTTCTTCAACATTATTTTCTGCTTCAATTTCAGCTTCTGCAACAAACTCTTTCAATTTATCCAGTAAACTCATTTTATCACTTTTATTAAAGTTTTCAATTTTCTTATTTTTCTTAATATATGTATCATAATCCATAATATGCAAACCAACCTTGTTAGCTGGTTCATCAACAAAGCTAATCAATAAAGGAATAACACATTCCATATCCTTAATTTCACTATAAGTAACTTCACCAACTAATCCTTGTCTTAATGCACATTCATCTTTAACTCTATTGTTAAGACTGACTCCTCCAAATTCACCACTTAACAATTTATCTTTAATAGTGGGATTATCAACTCGTATAATAGCATTCCAGCTTCCACTTGGCACATTAGTTCCAGCAATAATTTCATCACTTTTGCTAATGTAGTTTTCCAATAAGGAAACTTCACTTATGGGCAAATCATTATGGTTTATTTCAAAATTGTTCTGATTATTAAAAGTGGTAAATATTTTTTTAATATCTTCACCATTTAAAATATCTCCATCTGTATCTGCCACTCCATTTTGTATTATACAAGCTTTTACATATAAGGCCTTATTTTTGCATAGTAATGTCATATTATCATTTCCGACCTCCTCCACCAATAATTTAAACTCTAATGGTTTTTTTCTTGATTAAATTGGAGGAATATAATAAATTATATTTTTGGTTTTATTTCATAAGAACAACCACAATTGCAAATATTACTGCAATTATGCCTATCGTTCTCTACATCGTGGGGGAACCTCAAATAATCAATATCCCCATTCTGTTCATTTATAACCTCAAAGGTTTCATATAAACCAACTTCTTCATCACCCATTAATTCGTGTCTAGTATTTTCAAGTCTTGACCAAATCCATACTTTTTTGAACCCTACATTTCCAGTTCCATCTCTTTGGGATTGTTCATCGGTTAAACGAGCATTAGCATAACGAGTATGGTTATCTCTGTACCTTTCTAATTCTCTGCTTAACTTGTTTAAATCTTTATAAGTATATTTTCTACCTTTTGGACTTTCTCCACTACTAATAGAAGACTCAATAATGTTCTTTCTACTTGTAGTATTTGGTAACTTTTCTACAAGTTCTCTATATAATTTAATATCTAATTCTGCTTGTTTAAGAGTTTCTTCAACATATTTTATATTTTTATTAATCCTTTCCACTTCTATATTAGTAATTGCATCTCCTATGCTCTTACTAGCATTATACTGTTCTAATCTTGCGATATGGGTTTTTGTGATAAGGTTATTTTTTTCTAACAATCTATCTAAATCTTGATATGTTGCTAAAAGATTGGCTTGACCTATATCTGCCCTATATCTTTCTTCATTAGTATAATAAGGACTTGAAGGATTATTAGTATCAGTTTCATCATAGAAAGTAAATATTTGCTCATCTATCAATTCATTGTTAATCATTTGAATTTGCACTTGCAAAGGAGTACGAGCTTTTTGTATAATATGAATTCTTTTAGTGTAAAGAATATCTTTCATTTGTGAGTTATCTAATTTTATCAATGTCATTTTCTACACTTTCCAATGATAACTTATCCACTTCATTTAAAAGGTCATAGTACCCATCTATTTGTCTAAATTCCCATAAGTTAGTATTTACACTAAAATCATAATCTTTCAAATCAATTACATTAGTATATTCAGATAAAGCAGTAATAGTTTGCTTTAAATTCAAAACTCCCTTATCCCATTGGTTAAGAATATTATTAATCTCTATTTCTCTCCTATCACTAAAAATAGGCACTCCAAGCTCAACACTAACATCAATGCTATATAAATCCTTAATTAACTGTTGAATGAATAATTTGATTGGTCTTTGCTGGGTTCTTAAATCCAAAGTATAAATCTCCCAAATTGACTGGGTCTTATTGCTGTTCATACTTTCTTTTTCAGTATTAATCATTAATCTTGCAAGTGGTATATTATAACAGTTTAGTACAGCTTGTTCGCATTTTTCCTCTTGACTTTCCAAATAGCTATAATTATCATTTTCAATCCTTGTAAAGTCAAAAGCAATAGGTCTATTACTTTCTGTAAATACAACAGCAATTCCACTATCATTATCAACTAATTCATTTGCAATAACCTCTTCCCTTGTAGGTTCAACAATAGGATTATTATTCTCATCATACCTTACTGGTTTCAAAGGTTGAGGTTCAAGGTTAATGTTCAATATTCCAGTCGCAATATTACCATTCTCAATAGTATTGTAATTCTTGTTAGATATTGCAATCTCTGTAAATATCTTTTCCTTTTCTTGCACCCAAAGTGGAGTGCTAAAGAATTGGTAAAAGTTATCTCCTCCAAGTAGACTGCAATATCCAAGAAGCCGATTATCATAATGGGAGAAGTTAGGAGGATATACTTCTCCCATTATTTTGAAATAATTAGTAACATTCTGTATTTTCTGCTGCAATAAATAATAGTCCTCATTATTAATTTTGACTCTTATTATTTTGCAAGTATTAACTGGTATCTGTTTCAAGCTAAACCTATGTTTTCCAAACACATATTCAATAACACCTAATCCAGCATAATAGTAATCAACAAGGAAATTATACAACTCATCAATATTTTCCAATAAGTTATCTTCAATGGTTTGCACTTTACCATCAAATTTTATGTCATCTTCATTAACTAATGTTAAGTCATTATAGATAATGTCTTGTGCTTTTATTCTACAACACTTGGCAACATAGCTGCTATTGTCAAATACATATTTGCAATCCTCAAAGCTAACTGGTGGTTTGAGTTCTAATGTACTTGTAGCAGTATCATTTTCTGTACCTAAAAAATATTTGTCTTTTTTAAGATTGTCTGCTACTGACTTATAGCTTGTTACTATCTCCTTATTGATTGGTGATTTAAATTGTAAATTCATAAAAATTAATTCTCCTAATGTTTTTTAGTATTATTATGTATATGTAATTAATAATAAATTGGAAAACATATTAGTCTATTAAAATTATTAAACATATGCCTAATTAAACACAACCTTTAACTTTTTCCACTTAATTTAAACAAAGCACTATTAAATAAATTCAATTAACCAATATGCCCTCCAAAATGAATATTACTTCCTTTGCCTAAAACTTCCTCGTGCAAATAATTATGAGCCAAACTAACACTATCCACCAAGTTAGGACTAACTTTAATTATAGGTTCAAGACCAATACTCTCTTCAATAAAATGTTCCAAATAATTGCAATCCTTATCAATCTTAACTTGCCCATTCTTTATCATTCTCATTAAAGGCCTTGCCCTTTGGTACTTATTGCCCTTTGGAGTTTTCAATAAAACTGGAATGTTAAAATCAATTAACAAATCTTGGAAGTATCTTTGAGCATATAATGGACTTCCTCCTCCCTCTTGCTCAATAACAATCAAACTGGTTAAAGGAGCAAAACTATTAGGATTATGTTTTGCAACAAAATTAAATAACATATCCTCTGGCATACTACTCTCGGTTTGTGCAAAATCATTAATGACTTCCAAACCATTATTCAAGTAATCATATCTTACAACAGCAAACTTGTCTTTACCTTTTCCAGCAAGGTCAATTCCAATCAAGCTAAACCTAACATCAGCTGGATTAATATTGAAGCCTAAAACTTGCCTCATTATTTCATCTCTGCTAATTAAATCTCCCTTGATTGGTTTGTAATGCCAGTTCCCATATTTTTGGTATTGCTGGTCTATATAATCCAACTCATTAAGAGTATTTTCATAAGCTATTTTGTCAATGAATGGGTTATCCCTCCAATCCATTGCAATATAAGGTTCTTTGCCATCAACAAATTTATCAATTAAGTATTGTGTACTTTCACCGCTTGGGTTTGATAAGTTAATTAAGCTTAATGGAATATTTGTTGTGTTCCTTAAACTCCTATATTGAAATTTTAATACTGCTGGTGGCAACTCACTTGCTTCATCATTTATTATCCTATCATAACTTGCACTTTTGAATTTCTGCTTTTTCTTATCTTGGTCGAAAGCCTTGAAATAAATCTTATTGCCAACTGGACTAATGATAACTGGTGATGGACTTCTTTTATAATCGCAAACATATTCCTTATCCAAGTTAGGATTTTCACAACACCAATCAATCAAGTTATCCCAAACACTATTAGTATCTAACAATTCTGCATAATTTCTTCTTGTAACCAAACAAGTATAATCATCTTGACTTAACAAATATTGAGCTGCTAACATACTGCCTAAATATGTTTTGCCTCCAAAACCACCAGCACCGACTAATAATTGATTTAAGCTAAAATCTGTAACATAATTTGAATACATTAAAGCTAACTTTTGCTTATTGTAAGGCACTATTGGAATATAAGGATTATCAGTAATGGTTTCATTTAACAATTGTTCCAAGTTAGGAGTAACTTTGCTTTTAGGAAAACCATTAACTAACATTAAAATCTTAAACTCCAATACATTTTTTATAATACTGTTCAACATTATTAATAAAATGTTAAACAATTAACATTAATAAAATTGAAAACCCATAGGATTTAATTTTTACTGTTCAACACTACATTTAAAATATTGAACAAAAAATTTAATCCTCACTTAATAAATCATCACTAACAAAAGTCTTCTTATACTCCTCTTTATCCTTGAAATAATCCAAGCCATTAGCAGCATTAACATTCAAATCAGTATTATTCTTATTCTCTGTCTTAACCTTGCCACCATTAACTAACAAGTACAAACTTTCAATATCAGTTTTCAAAGCATTAGCATTATTCAACTTCGCATTAGTCTTATCAATAGGCCTAACTGGTCTTTCAACTAACTGCTTATCCACTACAACCTTTTCAGTCTTATTTTGCATTAGCTCTTGATAATCAATGTTATGCCCATCAATTCTTTGTGCGATTAATGGAATGTTTTTTAGTTCAATTTCCATTATTGCATCTTGTTTTGCTTGTTCTCTTTTATTATTCCAGTAATTATCATAGGCATTGCTTCTTTCTTCCCATCTGTAATTATTATATAATTTATTTAAAGAGTAATATTGTCTTTGTATTTGTGGTGTTCTTTGGAATTTTTTAGAATTTTTTTCATTATATAATAAGAATGTTGATAAGTCATATAAGCTTCTTGGTTTTGGCATTTCTGTTAAGTATATTTGGAATTTATCATAGCTTCTTTTGGTTTCTTTTTTCCCATCTTTGCCTATGGTTCTTTCCTCCCAAATTTGCATAAATTTTTACCTCATAATTTTAGTTAATGTTTGTTGTTTTTCTGTGCTTATGCTATAAGGAATTTTGAGGAAGTCAAATACTTTTCCATATCCTAATACTTTGACTGCATATTCCCAGTCATTAGGATAATATTTTTCCAATAATTGGAATTGATTAGGATTTTTAAGATGGCAGCCAACTGGACAGCAAAAGCACCCATTTCTGTTAAATTTTGAAGTGTATAATTTTCCATCTTGTTCTTTGATTTCTCCATAACAATCTGCTAATTCAAGAGAGTGAGTTTTAATATATTTTAATATATCTTGTTCAGTCCAATGCCCTAATGGTCTGCTTTGAAATTCTTTGTTAAATCCAAATCTTTGAATGCTATCTGTTCTTAATCTGCTTTCCTCTGCTGTTGTGCCTACATAACTATATTTAAAATTATGTTCTTTACAAAATTTTTTCAATGGTTTTATTTTTAAGAATTTGCAACATTCCTCACTAATTTTAAAGGGAGCTGCTAAACAGTAAGCATATTTGCTATAATTCCATAAACTTTTTTTATCAAATGGAGGAGTGCCACTTATCTTTTTAACAGCATAAGTATCAAATTTTGAATTAGCTAAATTATTTCTTGCTAATCGGAGAATATTTGTTTTTGCTTTTCCTAATGGCAACATATATCCATTTTCTTCAATAACTTTCTCCATAGGTTTTATAGGTTTTAAAGTTATTACATTATCATATTTCTTGCTTAACTCCTCTGACCCTTTGAGTTCAACACCAGTATTGCAATAAATTATAGGGAGATTAGGATATTCTTTTCTAACCAAGTCTATAAGAACTATGCTGTCTTTTCCAAAGCTGCTGCTAATATATACATTTTCATTATTTGGAATATTATGGTAGAAGTCTTTAATAATTTCCTCACTTAATCTTATTTTTTTCGATAAAGACATTGATTGGTAACCTTTCAATTTATTTTTAGAAATACATTTATCCTCCAATACACTCTCCCTCCAATATAATCATAAGAGTTTCCCATTTCCTTAAATTCATTTCTTTTTTCCCATCTTTGCCTATGGTTCTTTCTTCCCAAATTTGCATAATAATTAGTTTCCTCCTAACTTTTTATTTTTCTCATTGAATAACTTAATCAGTATTTCATTCCTCCTTTTTTGAATTTTACTTTTTTCTTCGGTTTATGGGAATAATTTTCTTTTGGGATTGTTATATGTTTGATTTGAAGATAATCTGCAATTGATTTCATCTTTGAGTCAAAGTTAGGAGAGTATATTATATCTCCTACATTTTCAGTTATAATCCAACTGTATTCTCCAAGTAATTTTATTATATGCTCAACTAATTTAAAAAAATTAGGAGGTAATTCCCTATAAATATTATGGTATTGCCCCCACTTATGGAAATTATATTGTCGAAGGATTATAACATACAAATTCCAATAAGGATTTTTGTATTCTTCTCTGTCATCTTCATATAATTGATTAATGGTTTTAATCCCTATTTTCATCAATTGGAAATACCTATAAAAGAAAGAAAGAATATCCCTTTTAAAATCCTCATCAGTATAAACATTTTCCCCAAGAAGACAGTAACAGTAATATGTCCCACCAGTAGATTTTAACTGAATAATATTTTTGAATATGTAAGTATTCTGAACATTATCCCAAGCAATATGCAACACCCCCAAATATTTACTTGCTTTTTTCAATGCTTGGAGTTTGTCCTCACTTATAACTCTGCAATCAATACCATTCTGCAAACTTATCTTTATATTAGGATTTTTCTTTCCAAATAAAGCAATTTGGTTAAAGAGTTCAACAGCATCATCACTTGCAAATAAGTTATCATCTAACAAGTAAATGGGTTTTCCTTTATTAACATAAATATCCTCCATATTAGAAACTCTTGTAATCTCTGACTTATTTCTATTTACACAAAAACTGCAATGTCTTTTGCACCCTCTTGTTAGGAAACCAACATTGGAAGGATACCAAGCTAACTTAATGTTATCTCGCTCAATCATTTTGTCATATTCAGTATAATCACATTTTAACCCTTCCAAATCAGTTATGGGACAACTATCTAATGGAGTTCCAATATGTATCTTATTTAATGGCAAATTTATAATATTCTTCTTATTATAATGAACAATCCTTTTTTTAAATCTTTCAAGATTTCCACTATATAATGCAGAACCAATATATTTATTAGTTTTAGTAAACTTTTTTGGGATATATTTTGGGAGGTACACTAATTTTACTTTATACCCCCTTTGTTTAAAATAGGAGGACATTTTCATTAGGCAATGATTAGGTAATTTTGGGAATTGAGGATATTTTTTTCTTTCAATCAAATCAATATCAAATAAATACACTTCTCTCATTGGACTTATGCTCCTCTTTGAATTGTTTGAATGTTAATTTTTTCCACATCAACATTATCTAAAAAGTGGTTAAGAGTTTTTTTTGGAGATTTCCCTCCACAAGTGTATAAATCAATACTCAAATAATTATATTCTTCCCAAGTATGAATGCTTATATGACTTTCAGATAGGATATAAATTAAGCTTAATCCTATTGGGTTGAAATTATGTTTGAATTTATCAACTACTGTTAATTCTTTTGCCGAAGTTATAGCAGTATCCATTAAACTCTCAATAGGCAAGTCCTTATCTTTATAATACAAATCCACTATAATGTGGCAAGATTTAACTGGTATTGACATAACTTTCCTCTTTTGAGTGCAATCCTTGATTATTAGAATTGGTCTTTATGACTTCTTCCAATTTTGCATTATACTCACTTGGAATATTAATGCTCATATCATCACCCATAATAATTAATTTAATATAATCTGTGGAATCGGTTTCTTTAATCTTTATTTCAAAACTCCCAAAGTCCCAAGTTTCGCCCTCAATTAAATAAACAGTTTTTTCTTTCCAAGAAAGTGGAGGAATTTCAAAAGGAGTTTCTTCCTCCTCAAAATTATGTGGAGGATTGTCAATTATATCCAAATCATATTCTCCACCAAAATCATCATCTTCATTAAGAGAAACAAACTCCAAGTCATCAAATCCAGTAAATTCAAGGTTGAAACCATTGAACTCCAACTCATTCAACAAATCTCCTAATTTCTGATAATCATAATCTCCCATTAGGTTTGTATTGTTGAGTACGATGTTGAGTGCTTTCTCATAATCCTCATTCTTTATTTGTAATTGGTTGAAGTCAAAAATATAACCATAATCATCTTTCACTAAATAATCAAATTCTCTTTCTGCAAGATTATCCTCTTCCATTAGCATATCGATTAGTATTTGGTATCTTTGGTGTCCACTTACTATCCGATTGTTTTTTGTGTTGATTATGATTGGTTCTACTAATCCAAAGGTTTCAATGCTGTTACGAAGTTTCTTTTTTGCTTCTTCTGTTATTGTTCTTGGATTGTAGTCTGCTGGTTCTATATCGATTAGTTTTATTTTGCTTATTTCCATTATATCATTTCTCCTCCTAAAAAATAATATTTTAAATTATAAATTTAAATTGCAGCAATCATTAGGGTTATGATTATATTGTTTTTTGAAATAATCGTAATGACTTTTCACATCTTCACAAACACTCATTTCATTAAAGTGTAATTTGTTTAATATTTTTAATTTAATTTTTAATGGGAGATGGTAATACCCTCCCTCTCTGTAAGTATAATTATTAAGGTTCATAACTTTATTTAAAGGATTTTTAATGCTTACAGTTTTTAATCTTAAAAACTCAACTAAACATTTATTGACTTGAATATTATTAATCTCATCATAATTTATTGTATTATACAATATTGGAGCTAATCTTAAACTAACATCAAACCCTTGTTCGTATAAAGTTTCCACAACATTCTTTCTAACTTCAAAAGGTTTAGCATTATCAGTAGCAGCTAAAACTTCATTATTATTTGTTGGAATGCTTATTTGAATATGGGCAAGTTTCTTATCAAATAATTGCAAATACTCTTCATCAATAAGCAAATCAGATTTTGACACAATAAGATAATGCACTCTCTTCTTATTTAACAAGTTAATTGTCTTATAAGTGGTTCTTTTAAACTTCTCAATCGGTTGAAAGCAATCTGTCATTCCACCTAACCTAACAACACTCCCACAAGGTATCTTCTTAATTGATTTAATAATTTCTTTCATTGTTGGAGTAGCTGGACTATTTGGTTTCCATAACCCTCTAAAATTTAATAAGTTTTTTGCATAACAATATTGACAATTGAAATAACAGCCTTTTCCATAAGTGTCAGGTCTTGTAGGATAAAAACATCTTTCACCCTCTGCACCCCCAACAGTCTTATATGGACTTCCAAGAACATTTTTATTCAATTCTTTTTTTAGTTTGCTTTTGTCAATTGGCAATATAATAATCCTCCAATTTTGCCTATATTAAATAATTGACTATAAAAGTTAAGATTGAACAAGCAATAGGTATAATATATTTCAAAGTGCTTATGCTTGATTGTAGTTTGCTTATTTCCAAATTTGCTTTACTTATTTCTATTTGCAACTCTTCAACTTTCTTATTATTTGCCTTATGGCTTTCTTGGTTTTCCTTGATTATTGCAGTTAGCTCTGCAACATTAATATTCAATAAGTCTAACTTATCTCTTAAATGGTAATAGTCTTCGTGTATTTCGTGAATATTTTCTTTTTTATCTTGTAATCGTGTTTCTATTGCTGTTATTCTTGCCTCTTGTATACAGTAGTGTTCTGTATTTGTTTGTGGTGGTTTGTAGTCATAGGTTGGCATAATCTATCAGCAATTAAAAGTTTATATTAAAATTAGTTTTTGAAAAAAATTTGTATTTTTTATTATTATTAGTTTTAGAAAGCAGCTGCAATATTTTGAGATGGAAAAAATTTTTTTTTAAACAATTTAAAGGAAATTGTAGTGTTAATTTATATGATTGCAAAGAGTATAACCCGATTTTTATAGATTAAGAGAAATTAAAATGTTTTAATACTTAAAAGAACTATATGTCTAATATTTTTATGTATTATATTTGAAAAAAACAAATAAGAGGATTTTTTTTATTAATTTTGTATTCTCCTATTTTTCGAACAAAACTTTTATTGATTTAATTAATTAGTTTTTTTTCCAAATTATGATTTTGCAGCTGCTTTCTAAAAGCAACAATTAATGAAAATTAAAGGAAGTGAGGGGAATGCTGTTAGTTAAAAACTTGCATTCCCATTATATTTTATTTATTTATTTTTCTTTTTTTATGGTGAAAAAACATATGAATAAAAAAATTGATTAAAATATGGTTAATTTTTTAAAATTGCAGTTTTTTCTATACTTTGTGTTAGATAAAATAAGAATATTTGTTCGCAAGATATTAAAATATTAATTAAATGCTAAAAAAATAGTAACTTAATATATAATTAAATGTTAAAAAAATATTAAAAAAATAGTATAATTAAAATAATAATAAGACTGCTTAAAATAAAACAATAGTATCCAATAATCATTAATTATAATAAAGCAACCTTTTAATTTAAACCTAACCTTTTCAGTTCTTTCCTAATGCTAATATGCTCCTCACTAAAAGAAGATTTACATTTACAGCTGCTGCTTGTACCAAGACTTCCCAAAGTAGTTAAGTTCTTAATCCTTGTATTATAGGAATAACTGGACTTATTCCTTTTGTTAATATAATTTCTTTTGCTTTCCAGCTTTGCTTGACTTTTGCAATAATTGGAGCAGTATTGTTCTGCATTAGTTTTTTTCAAGTATAATTTGCCACACCATCTGCACTTGCTAATCATTCATATTCTCCATTATGACCTAATAACCAATCATTATAATCAGATATGACTCTTTTTAATGCTTTTTGTTCTAATTCTGTTTTTTGGTGTTTTATTGCATTACTTATAGTGTTTTGGATAAAATCTAATTGCTTCTGTAATTGTTTAATCTGTTTATCTTTTTCAATTATATCTGAGTCATATAATTTAATAGTAATAATTAACTCTTCAATCATTGATTGTTGCTCATTCAACAAATCAACAATATTCAGAATATGTCCTTTCCACTCTTTGTTCTCATTATCTACAACTATCAATACCTCATCATCTAAATGTTGTAGTTTTTCAGTTTTCCACATAAATCGTTTTTCACTCATATTTCATCTCCTCGTTTACAGAAATCATCACATTTTTCAAAAAATTTTGTATATATATTTTTAATGGTGCAAAATCCACTATGACTCCAATTCTCACAGAAAAAACAATTCTCACTCATCTTCTAACCTCTAAGTTTTTTTCTATATATTATTATTTTGTTATACAAACACTTAATCTTTTTCGTTTTTTACACTTTCAAGAATTTTCGCATTCGCTGTATGCTTCTCGCTTCTTCTTCGAAATCTAATTTCCGATGACAAGTGCTACTAGTTCCCAAACTTCCAAGAGTAGTTAAATTTTTGACTCTTGTATTGTAGTGCTTCTCCTTTATGTTTCTTTTGTTTATATGTCTCCTTTTGCTTTCTAATTGTGGTTTGTTGCTCATTCAACAATCTTATTAAACCGAAAAACTTGTAAATATTATCATAACGATAAACATTACCAGTTTCAACATCAGTTACAATAATCTCCCCAATTTCATTAGAACCTACAACAAATCGTTGCTCACTCAATATCTCACCTCTTGTTTGAGTTTTGCAGTAAATGTAGTTCTTCCATTGCAATGCTTTTCATACTCTCTTCTTTGCAAATCAGAGTATAATCTTCTTATTTCATCATCAGAAAGCTTCTTCTTCAATAAATTGTAGTATTTATCTGCATAATCTTCTTTTTCGTGTTCTGTCCTTTGAGCAAAGTCTTGAAAGAAATCTAACCTTTCTTTCAATCGCTCATTCTCTTCTGTAAGGTTATTTAACAAATCTACAAGTAATTCTAAAGTATCTGTACAATTGTACCCTTTCTCTTCAACTGTATCCCAAATCGGAAAAGGGTCAATTATAGTAGTCATCATTTTATATCTTTTCTCACTCATCAACACTCAACCCCCACACTACATTAGATGCAAGAACCCCCAACATAAATATAGAGAATAAGAACAATTCATTTGATTGGAAATAATGATAACAGATGAAAGCAATCCAAAACACGGGTATACTTATTAACCTAAAATTTATTAATCGTTTCTCACTCACCAACCCTCACCTCCTTAATTTCATAATACACTCCAAGTGGGATAAACATCTGACAGAAACTTTTAACATTTTCCTTTTTGCCTTGCTTACAAGTCACAATCACTTTCGGCTCTGACTCGTAAGACATTTCTAACTTAATAATATCATCATATGCGGTTGCCTTGAACTCCAAATCTGCTAAACTACCTTCCCTATACTTTCCGAAAACATTTCCTTTTATCAATTCTTTTAACTTATCATTCTCCTCTTTCAGATTTTGAATAAGTTTATTTTGCTCACTAATCTTTCCAATATCCTTACTATGTTGCTCTATCCATTCAGATATTTGCTCATTTTTCTTTTTGAGTTCTTTTTCTTGACTCTCAATTAACCATTCATTCGCAGTCAATCCCTTATAATGTGTCAAATGCCCATAACCACCATTAATCTTTTCCAATCTTCTCTTTAACTGCTCATTCTCTTCATACAAGGAATTTATCAAGTCACAACTTTTATGAATATCATATTCAGTAGTGTTTTTGTTGACTGCATAAATATCAATTATTCTCTTTTCATCAAAACTAACTTCAAATCGTTTATCACTCATCATCATCACTCCAATATTCAATCAATTCTTTGAAAAAAACAATACAAAATATACAAAAAAGAACGAATAAAATAATAAAATAATAATCACTCATTTTTTCAACCTCTTATTAGCTTCCTTTTCCTTTGCATTAACACTATTATGATAAACCCTTAAATAAAAACTAAAACAATTATAATGCAAACAGTTCTGACAAACAAAAAAATAATCCGACTTAAACAAACTCAACAATTTCAACCACCATAAAGGAACAAACTTCTTTCCTCCACAGTAAGCACAACGAAGCCACATAAATCAATCCTCCCATTTATATAAAATCGGTTTGCTATCCCTATCAATAACAACTCCCTTGAAGTAATCAGTAGAAATATAACTCCTTGTTATTATGCTGCTTACTTGCAGACTTGTAACAGTAGTCTGCAATCCAAAGTAATCACTATTAATCCAGTTAGCTATTTCCTTTGCAGTAACCCATTTCTTAACAACATATTTCAAATAGATTTTAACTAACAATTTGACCCTTGATTTTTGAGTTTCTTTCAATTTGCTTCCTCCAATAAAACAAAATCAATCTGCAAGATAGTATCCTCTTCACTAATGCCCTTATCTTCATAAAATTTTAGGAAATGAGGTTTGTACAGAAACCCATTTTTAACAATATCAGTATTAGATAATTTGTTAATTCCAGTCCTCTTAACCTTTTCAATTTTCACCTTATAATTTTTAAAAAGTTCATCTTCAAAAGTAATAGGCAAAACATCACCTTTATGCAAATCTCTTGTACTGTCATCATACTTGACAATAGTTTGTGTAATTAGCTTATGTAATAATGGAGTAACTTGCAAGTCATAAAAATTAATACATTTCATTAAAAAAACTTCCTCTTAATTTTATTATAAAATAAATCCATATGGATATTTATATTTGCCTCCCCAAGTGTTAGAAAAGTAAGGAGGAGCAGCAGCTAAAACCAATCCACATTTGCAACAATAAACTTCAACTCTATGCCTATCCTCCTTGACATATTTCCCAGTTTTACAGTTCGGACAAATATACTTCATACTATCAATTATTCCCTTTTATTCTTAAAACTATTGCAGATAATTAACTTGGACTTATCGAATAATGGCAAATCCAAATCACAGCCACAATCAAGTATTGTTCCATCATCTGCTAACCAATAATAACTTTTATCACAATCTTTGCAAAATGTTTTCACTTGCATAATTCAACCTCACTCTCTTTTTCTACTTCATAAAGTATTCTATAAATTTCTGATTTATCCCAGTTACAATCTCTTAACTTTTCAACAATTTTTTTAGCCTTATTCTCATCATTAGTATGGCAGAAGTAAACATTTTTTCCATTAATACATTTTGTTATGCTATACCCACTTCCACCAGTCTTGCTGTAATTCTTGCAAGGTTTAGGAGGATTATTCTTATAAGGGATACATTGCCAATTTTCCCTTTTCAACTTATACTGTTTTTTTAACTCATTATACCTCCTATTACTCAACTTGTACTTGTACTTTAATGTTTTCGCACTTGCACCCTCTTTAAAATCATTAATAAAATCATTAACAAAATTATGCTCCATTACCCCTCACCCACTTTAATATCTTGCAATTCTTTCCTAAAAATTGTAAATCCTTTTGAAGCTGCACTAATATTAGGAAACTCCTTAATCACTTTCAAACCACCTTTCAAATAAACACTAACAATAGTACCAGTTCTCTCAATAAAAATTATGTCCTCTTTTTTAGGTTTTAAAAAATCCAACACTTCTTTCACATTAACTCCTCCTTACAAAAATCATAAATATTTTTATTGCTTTGCTCATAATCTTGCAGCACTTGTTCCAATGTTGGCAAAGGACAAGCTTCCAATAACTTGCCCAAGTCCTTATCAAAATTATAATTTAACTTGCATTGATGGACTCTCGGTTCAATATCAACTGCTGGTGCTTGATAATAAGGACAACCATCTGCACAAACACTATCACATAACCTAAACAATTGCATATTAATTAACCCTCCAAATAATAAACTCTTGCATTCTTACTATTTTTCTCATACCTCAAAGTACCCATATAGTTCTTATTTTTCCTATATGTTAAACTCATAAGAAATCTGCCCATTTCTGCACTTGTAATTCCAATATTCAAACCAATATCACATTCATTAACAGCAATGGTTAATTCCTTTGTTGTAGCCTTACCTTTCAAGTAAAGATAAGTTTTGACAAATACTTTTAACTTGCTTCTTTGGTCATTGCTTAACATTTACAATCTTTCTCCTATTTTTTTAAATTGCAAGTCGAAGTCATAAGGCAGCTGGTTACAAGCTTTTAGAATATCCCATAATTCCAGTTCTGCTTGTTCAATGTCATCTGCTGGAACACAATGCAAGTTAATTGTAATTTCATAATCATTGCACATAATGTTCACCCTCTGCTGTATATACAAATATTTCTTTTGCAGTAAGGTTTAGATTTCTCTTGTCTTATCCTCTCTTTATTTCTGCAAACTAACATTCCATTGTCTTTTTTATATAAATATTTACAATCCCTATAATAAACCATAATCAATTTCTCCTATTCAACAAAATATTATTCCTTGTTTAGTTTTGTATTGTTTTATGTATATTTTAATATAATTTCTTAATGTTTTCTAATAATCTATTAATTAAATTAAAAGTTTGCTTAAAAAATAATAAGATTGTCTTACTAACCTTTAATATAATTAAGCAAACATTAAAAATAAACTAACCATTAACTTCTTTCAAAAACAATATCTTCCAATTGACTAACCTCTAACCCACATAAATAAGCTTGACCCCTGACAAGCTCTTGATTTTGACTTAAAAACTCCACAATATTATAAACACTTTGATTATTGAACCTTTGCAAAATAGTTCCAACTGCTCTTTCAACATCAACACTATGCCCACTTGCAGCTAAACCCATTTCTTGATTAATATTCTCTATTTGAGTTTCCAGCTTTAACTTTTCAAATTCTAACTCCTCAATTTGTTTATCAATATTTTTAATTTGATTAATTTTTAAGATTTTTTCAATTTCCAACTTTTTATTTTCCTTTTCCAAATAATGCAAAAGAACAACAATTGCCTCATCACCAACTAAACCTAATGCTTTAAACCTTTCTTTCAAATTTGGAGTAGTAACAATCCCAATATGTTCACTTTTAGGATTTGCAGACTTTGGTCTACCCATCTCTCAACACCTCCCTAACTTGCAAAGCATAACTAATATGTTTGCAATGATTATCTCTATCGGTTAAATTAACTCCTCCAAATTTTAAAGCGGCTCTTGGAGCTTTCCTAAACTTGAAATCTGCACAAGTACAAAAGCAAGTTTTTTCTTTAACATCAATGGTTACCAGGTACCTATTTTCTCCATTGTCGCTTTCAACATAATAGTCCTCCCAGTAGTCATTTCGTATAACAGAGGTAATATTCATAATATTACCTCCTCTTTGCATTTGCCTCCTCTTGCAGTCCAAATCTTAAACATTTTAACAGCTCCACTTAACTGCATAAACTTTTGTAGCTCTTTCATTCTTAATTGTTCATCTTTTTCATCTAAAATAAAAACAGCTGTACTACTCCCATCTGCACAAACTCCTATATATTGTTCATAATTTGCATATCTTTTATGAGTGGTTTTAGCAATCAAGCTAAAACCTCCTCAATAATTTTTAAAATTTTAGGACATTCCTCATTACTAATAATTCCAGCTTTTAGCAATCTTGCCAATTCCATCTTGGAACTTAACAAATCACTATTTTCTGCAAGAATACTATTCGCAATATCTCTCAAATTATCTAACTTGTTTTGTTTAGGTTTAGCTTCTACTTTTGCTTCTGCCACCACTTGATTTAAACTTCTAAACTTCTTAACCTCTTGCAAATAATTTCCCTTACTGTCAATATAACAATAGTATTTTTCATTAACAATACTATTGACATTAACAACAGCAACACTAACTTCATCTTTGGCAGTATCTAAATCTATCTGACCAATCAAAATAAAATTAAGTTTGCTTCTTGCAAGTTCATTAATTATCTTGTTAAGTGCGACAGTTCGGTCGCCATACTTATTTAGTCCTTTCCCATTACTTACAAGGAGATTTAATAAGCTGGAAACTCCATCAATAATAACAGTATCAAAATCACTCTGTTTCACATCTGCAATAAAATCTAAAACTTGCTTCTGCACTTTTAGATTATTGCTTCTGTCAAACTCCACTAATGGAATATTGGTGAAGTTTGTGTCATCTACATCTAAACAAACAGCATTCAAATTATGTTCCTTGCAGTAAGTTTCTGCAAAGGTTGATTTTCCACTTCCATCTAAACCATAAATCAATATTTTTTTAGGAATTGTTTTCCTTTCTTTAATTTTTAACACCATAAAAAAATCCTCCATTATAAATATCCATATGTTTGGGGTTTAATCATAAAACAAAAGGCAATAAATAATGCCATTGCTATAATAAGCAAAGCATAAAACTTAATCTTCAAAACAATATCACTATCAAGCAATGCAATTAAATCTGATTGCTTTTTCTCTTGCTTTTTCTCTAATCTTACTGGCATAATATCTCTCCTATTCAACACATTTTAATTTCCAGTTAGTCTTACTTAACTGGAATTAAAATAATCTCATTTCCATCTTCATCAAATGCAGTATATTCTGCATAAAATAAAGACAATCCAAAATCAGTTAATTCACCATAAAGGCAAACTTCTCCTTGTTCGTAATCATCTATTGCTGACATTTTAACTCCTCCTTAATTTCCTCATATAAAGTTCCATTAAGGAGTTTTAAATAAAATGCAACAGCTTTTTCTAAAAATTCTTCGCTGTAATCTTCTACATTCATTTTTAATATTCTCCTATTCAAATTGCTTAAAATTGTAATTCCTTATTTTTAACTTAAAATTGTTTATAGTGTCTTACTCCTAAAAACTTTTTAAATTAAAAATTCTGTATTACAATATTTAATATATTTTTTAAACTATATATATTTTTTTATTTTTTTATTGCTATTAAAAAGTTATTAAAAAGTTATTAAAAAATAATTATAAATAATCATTATTAAGATAACTAAATAATAACACCACAAAAAATCTGCACCACAAAAGGAGGAATAAATAATGCAAATCAACAAACAATTTAACAACATCAAAACCACTACAAAAATCAGAACAACTGGAACTGGACTTGTAACAACAATACCCAAGACAGTAGTCCAATTATTAGGAATAAAGGGAAATGATATTATCTGTTGGGATATTGATATACAAACAAACACTATCAATATAAAATTAATCCAAAAGGAATAATATTATATACTATACTCACTAAAAATATTAATTGCCTTTAAATTTTTTTTAATCATAAAAAAAATCTCTAATTATAAAATTTTTGTATTCTCCTATTCAACAAAAATAAATAATTAACTCTTTTTTTTAAAACAAAAAAAATAAAAGCAAAAAGTGAGCATTTTTCCTTGTCTTACCATTTGTGGAAAAATGCTTACAATACTCCTTTTATCTTATTTTCTGATTTAACACATTCAATTCATAAATCCTCCTAACATAATCCATCTTGACTTTTGCCTCATTTACAGCTGCTTTCTTAATTGCAGTTTCCTTTTCAATATAACTGTCTTTTTCCTTTTGTGTAGGTTTCTTTTTACCTAACACTTTTTCCCAATCATTCAACAATATATAATCAGCTTTCAACAAATCATATTCCATTTTAGCAGCATAATATTTTTCCTCATATCTTGCCACTTTCTCTGCACATTTAATCAAATGTTCAACAACTTCTTGCTCCATAATATATCTCCTTTTTTAAAATTCTCCTATTAAAATTATATTTTTATGTATATAAAATAATTAAAAAACTATAAAAAAACAATATGCTTTAAATTAAATTAAACAATGCTTAAAATAAAACAATACTTCTAACAAGCATTAATTTTAATTAAGCAAACTTTTAAAATAATTAAACCTAAACTCTTTGCTAAAATATTACTCTTTATTAAAACATCACCTCCCTCAAAAATATTATAATGCTGCCCACTATGGCAGCAGTAATATTGATTATTTTCTACATTTTAAAATTATTTGATATTCATTTGGCATAAACTCAATCTCAAAGCTTCTGCCATTCTCAAAAGTACATTTCAAAATACTGCTATCCCCTAATCCTCGCATATCAGGGACAGTTTCCATTTTGATTACCTTACCATTTGCCATAACAATATCTTTTATGTTAATTTTCTTATTATCAATCCACATTTAAAAATCCTCCTTTAATTTTCTGTAATGCAATAATCACCATAGTCTAAATCTGCATTTTCAATAATGCTATCAATTTCATCATAAATCTCTTCATTGCAGCTGCTCCAAACAGCTTGTTCCTCATTAACATATAATACAAATGTACTACCATCATTAATATTCTTAATCTCAAAATCAAATAAAACCATACTAAAAATCCTCCTAAAAATAAAAAAATAATAAAAGTAATTAGCAAGTTAAAGCACTTACCAATTGTTTATTCCAAATAATGTAATCTCCATCTAATAAGTAATGTTCTTTTAAAAATCCTCTCATTGCCTTCATTGTAGTTATTGCTTCAATTTCTGCAATTTCCTCATTGTCTTCTGCCCATTCTTCTATAAATAACTCTTTAACTGCTTCTAAATTTGCTTTGTTAAAAGCAGTTAAACTAAATACATCTTGCATTTCTCTGCCTTGTTTTTTGTAAGCAGCTTTTAACTCTCTTAAATCATTGTAACTTACAATTCCTTTGTATAAAGGTTTTTCTTGTAAGTAATCAATTTCATCTTCTAAAACTTTAATGTCTTTTTTATCTTCCACAATTTCTAATGCTTCTACAAGCTCGTTAATTTCCTCTTCAATTTTTAATTCAAATTCCTCAATGTTTGCACTTGAAAACATATCAATGTACATTTCTAAAACTTTTGCTGCTATTTGTTCTGCTTCTTGTTTGCTGTTGTTGTTTGTAATTTTTGCTGCCATAATAAAAATCTCCTTTGTAACTTTGTACTTTTGTACTTAATTAGTAATTTCTAACTAATAGTATATAAATGTTTTGTTTTTAATTTCAAAAGAAGCCCATAGCAAAGAGATAGCAAATTTGAACCTAAAAAATTAGGCAAAAATTAACAAATTTTCATAAGAAAAAATTCAAAAACGAAGCAAAACTGTTTAAATCCAAAAATAAGCAATATAAACTGTTTCTCGTTCAGAGATTAAATGAAAATAATATAAAAATATAACTTTATAATACTAAACTAAACTAAAAAAATAAAAAAAATAGAATGCTTTAAATTAAAACAACAAACCATTAAAATAAAGCATACTCTAAACAAACTATCAATTTAAAATAAGCAAACAATTAATTAAATTAAAGCCATTCACTTCTTGCTAAAATAATAATAAAATATTTGCAAGAACTTCTTTGTAGTATCCTTATGAGGCACTTTCATTAATAATTGATTTTCACTAACTCCAATATAAGCAGTAGTGATATTTCCAGCAGTCCCTCTATCTGCTGGAATAAAATTCTCTTGCAAATCATAATCATAATTAACTAATAATTCCCTTACTGCAAACCTATAAGACCTGCAGCCCAAACTTTTCAACAAGGACAATTCCTTATCAGTCAAATTCATATTCAGTTGAAAATTACCTCTTTCAAAATTCCAAGACTCCACACTCTTATAGAAATTCAAAAGATAATCCCTAAACTTAATCCAAAACTCCTCACTCTCTACTTTGTACATTTGCAGCAGCTGTTCATAAATTAACTGGCAATGAGTATCCACCTTATACTCCAAATAGATAAACTCTGTACCAGCAGGAACAAGCTCACCAGTCAAAAATAAAGTCATCTCACTTGCAAAGCTTCTTGCTTGATATTCAGACAAACCATTTTTCAATCCTAAATAGAAAAAGTTTAGGACATAATTATTCTCTGTTCTAAAATTATATTTTTTAGCTGTTTGCACCAATTTTTCCAAAGGAACAAACTCTCCCATTAACTTATTGAAATCCATTTTTGATCAACTCCTATATTTTTTAATAATTTTAACTATATATTATACCAATTATGAAATAAAAAAACTCCTCCTATTAATTAAATAATAGGAAGAGTCATTTAAATTACAAGGACAAACATAAACCATTAATTAAATTAATGACATTTTTAATTATTCAAATATTAATCCCACTTGTTCTGCACCAGTATTAATAGCTTTTTCATTAAGATTTATTTGCATTTGATTTTTGAAATGCAAAGTCCAGTCTGCATTATCCATACAATCAAACTGCAAATCCTCAAACTCATCAAAATACTTATAATCAGTTACCCATAAATGACAAGGAGGCAAATAACTATCATCTTGATTATGACAATTAGTACAAATGCTGCTATAATCAGCATTATTATCTCCACTTACCCAACCAATGCAAATATTCTCACCAGTAGGATTATGCTCTGTACTTTTAGTTTCACAAGTGGCAAAAAATTCTTTACTTTTCGGATTGTACCAGTAACCTCTATCATAACCATCTGATTGTCTTTGCCAACTAATTTTTAACCATTCCAAATATTCCTTATCATTAATTCTAATCTCCATTTTTATCTCCTCCAAAAAAAATAATAAAAAATAAAATTTTTATAAAAACACTTCAAAAGTGTTAATGTCTTTTAACTTCATACTAAAAATAGTATTCCCTTTAACTCCTAATCCTAAAAAGCTGTTAGTGATAACCAACTGACTGTTAGGAATTAAGTACAAGTCAATAACTCCATTAATTGTAAAGGAATTGTTATTTTTAGCAGCATCAACTCCAATGCTGCTGTTCATAACAGTATCCACATCTACCAAATTTGCTTTTAAAATATTTTTAATTTCATTTAATTGCATAACTAAACACCTCACTATAAAAAAATAAAAAATAATAAAGGTTTAGTAAAATTTACCAAACCAAATCTTATTAAATTCATCTTTGTCAAACTTACCATTTCTTTTAAGGTAATTCCTAATGCAGCCATATAAGTAAGCTCTTGGATTGTCTTTCTCTCTGCATTTGCTCCAACCCCAAGCAATCCTATTAGCTGGTTTCTCACCAGTTATATCCCAGTAAGCATTAACCATATTAACCAAGTCTTTAAACTTGAAATATAACTCATCGCTGTTTGCATTTGTCCAAATTGTTAATTCACTAATTAAATCCCAAATGTCTGTATCTTGTAAACTTTTATATTGACTTAAGTTTCCTGCTAATGGTAATAATTCATTTTCTGCAAAACTTAAAGCAGCTTCAAACTCTGCTACATCTCCACCATTTCTTTTTAAAAACTTAATTTCCTTTGGTGCTTTTTCAATAGCTTCAATCATTGCATTTAATTCCATTTTAACTGCTGGTTCTAAAATGCCTCTTTCACCAAATTTTTCAAATTCAACTTCTAACCATTGTTTTTTGTCTTGCATTTCAATTAATTTTTCTAATGTTGTCATTTTAATTTCTCCTTGCAATTTTGTTTTTGTACTTTTGTACTTAATTATTATTATCTAACTAATAGTATATAAACTTTACTATAAAATTTTAAAAATAAGCATTTTAAACAGAGATACAGATTTTAAACATAAAAAATTAGCAAACTTTCATCAAATTTTAACAATGAAAAATTAAAAAACAATGCAAAATGCTTATTTTCCAATTTAAAGCATTTTAAACAATTTCTCGTTCAACAATTTTATAAAAAAAGTAAGTTTCTATTTTATTAAAACTATTTTATTAAAATAAAAAAAATAATAAGATAATAAGTATTTTATTATTTTATTAAAACTATAAAATAAAAACCATTTATTATTATTTAATTATTTTATTAAAATAATAAAATAAAAACCCATCAATCAATTTTTTAATAAAATTAAAACTATTTTATTAAAATAAAAAAAAATAATAATTTAAAAAAAAAATAAGGAAAAAATGGCAAAAAATATTAAAAAATAACCAATTAACTAACAATACTCATCATTCAAAACCTCTTCCTCAATACTCACTTCATCAACTTTCTTCTCATTATCATTACCTAACCATTTAAAACTATTAGGATTGCAGCTGCTCCAAACAGCAATAACAATCCCAACAATTGCAACTCCCAAAGTAACAAAACTTTCTTGAGTAAAATAATCTGCCAAATAAGGTGCAACAATAACCCAAATCCAAGTCAAAATGGTACTAACATTTCCTTTCCAATTATCACTATCATTCATTGTACAAACTCCCTAAAACTCTTATTATCAGTATAAACAACTTCCTCTTCATCTACAATATCATATTCTGCTCTAACTTTATTGATTTCAACTTGCTTTTCCAAATTAGCATCAGTCAATCCATTTTCTTCAAAATCTACATCATTTTTTGTTTGTTCCACAAGAACTCTCAAATGTTCAATATACAAAGTGTCATCTTCTACCAATATCCTCAACCCCTTAATTTTTGGTTAAGACAATTAAACTTTTCTGACTAATTCCATTAATGTACTGCTTTTGCAAATTATAACTTCTATGTTCAATATAACCACAATAACAGCCATAATCACATTTATTTCCAAGACTATTAACAACCTCAAAAGACTTATCATTCAAGTTAATGCTTTTAACTTTTTCATAATGCCCATATTTTCCTTTATATAACAAATGCCAAATAATATCTTTGTTTTTATTGCAAATAATGTTCCTAATTTGTTTAAGAGTCAAATCACTAAAATTATACTCCTTAACAGTAATATTAACTTTAAACTCCTTATTGACTTTGCCTATTGCAGTTCTTAAACCATTATGACTTGTTCCAGCAGTAGTGGTTCCAGCCCAACTTGCCAACTTCTTCTGACTAACATTTATTCCAAATTTGTATAAACATTTTTGCAAAGCAGAAACTCCACAATAATAGGAATTGTTTTGACCCATTGCTTCACAGCCTTTTTTCGAATTAATCTTATTACTACAACCATTATTAGTATTACTTCCACTATTGCTCTTATTAGTAACAAAAACAGATTTATCCATAATGCAATAATTAGGCAAAATCTTATTTTCATTAAGAAAAATTACAATCTTGCAAATACAATAATAATACAATTCAAAGCTAACTTTAACTTTTGAACTTGGAATAGTGATATAAGCTGGAACTCTACCATTAGCCTTGCAATAATAAACAAAGTTCTTTATCATTTTCAAATAATCTTCTTTAACAACTTTTGCATTAATTGTATCCATTAACTCTTTTGTATTATATCTAACAACAGCTATCAACCCATATTCTCCTTTACCATTATTCAATATCAAATCTGATAACAAATAACTCATACTGTAAGGAGATAATGTTTTCCCATTATCCAAGCTGCTGGACTTTGGAATTTTCTTATTTTCTTCAATAAATTTCTTGATTTGTTTTGCTTCTGTTATTAATGTACTTTTTTTGTAAGTCAATTTTAACCTCCTTTTTATCTTGCTTAACCTCTTTAATTTTCTTGGAACAAATGATATACCTTGTTCCATATTTGCAATCCTCTTCAAAATAAGGACAATCACAACAATTCATCAAACAACCTCTGCAATATTTAAAAATTCCTATCTTTTCCATATAAACTCAACACGAATTCCCTCACTTGAAGAGAAAGTTTGAGGACTGATATATTGTAATGCTCCATCTTCAGTCACTTTCACTCTGATAAAAACAGTCCCATCATTAACTTCAGTTTTTACAACAGAAGGGCGAAATCCAGAAGGGATTGTTCCACTCACAAGTGCCTTATAAGCATTTTTTGTGTTTATTGTGTAACTTCCATTAACTTGTAATACACAAAATAAATCATTATAATATAATGTGCAACCTGTCATATTTGTAAGGGCTTGTGTTTTCCACACCAAACTATCCTTAAGCACTTTTCCTTGATTTGCAGACAAAGGTGCTGTTGTGCTTGTACTTGTGAGATTATTCACTACATCAGATGTTATTATTATTTCTTTCCATTCTCTCCAACCTGCCGTCGAGTGGAATATTCTATAATAGATTTTTGGGTCTTCCATATAATATTGTGTCAATGTTTGCTTTACACCATTTGGTATTATTTCGACTTCCAATAATCCACCTTGAGTATCAGGAGCATTAGTGTTTCCTGTTTGCTTTGCATTCCATATGAGATATTTTCCTTCCTTCTTATAATCATTATAATCCATAGTAGAGGCTACATCTGTCAATGGCAAGTGCAAGTGAGGTCTGATAGTCAAATTCTGAACACTTATATTACTGGTTGACCATTTACGAAGATGAGGTCTGACATATTCTAAACCGTTGAAATATGTTGGCAAGAACTCATGATGTTTGGTATTGTTGAAGTTTACAGTGACTGTGTTGCCTCTTTTAAGTATACTGAAATCATACCATACATCATTGTTGAATGTGACATTAGCATCAACATGGCTTTGTTCTGCACTGCTACTGGTACTCCACCATATTGCAAAGTTCCCATTAGTGTTTTTCCCTACACTCAAATGATTGTTTGCATCAGTATTGCCAGGGAATTGCAGTTCGAAACGACAGGCTTCTCCACTGACCTTGATTTGTCCAGTGATTACCCAATCAGTATTTTTATTTTGGAAGAAGTAACCGTCGCTTAACTCTAATGTTTCAGCACCTTTTTTTGTACTGGTTAATGTTTGTGTTGATGTTAAGTATTTCGGTTCATCGTATGTGTGTATTTGCCTCCAAGTGCTCCATACATTGTCACCATTTTTTGTACGGACATATATGAATGGTGATGGTGCATCTTGATGGTAACTGCTTATGGTTTGCTTAACATTATTATTACTGCCCCAATTTTCCACTTGCAAGTAGAATGCTTTCACCTTTGATGGTCTGTTCAATATTGACTCTGCTTGTGTATTAAAATTGCAGTAATAGAACCCTGCATTTGTGTAATTGTTTAAGTCGCCACTGGTTATTTTTGTCATTTTCGGATTACGGGTATCACTTAACCGACTATCATTATCCTTTACAAACACATTAGACCCATCACCATCATTAGTCAAATCAGAAGTTTTAGATGGTATAGTATCCTCCAACTCACCAATCTTAATATCAATCGCATTATTAATGGTAGTTTGAGTCGCTTGAGCAGAAGTACCAATGTTCTGTCTTGCATAATTATCCCACACAAAACCAGTATAAATCTGCCCTCTTTTGAGTTTTTTGTTGTCGCTATTGTCTGCTACGATTGGGAAGTCATTAGTATCCTTTTCAACAAAAGTTGTGGTTATTTTCCCATCATTAGTCAAATCACCATGGGTATGGTTTGTTGGAGTCCTTGCATCACTCAACCGACTATCATTATCCTTTACAAACACATTAGACCCATCACCATCATTAGTTAGGTCTGAAGTCTTACTTGGGATAGTTGGGAAATCAGTAATCTGACTCTTCGTATGAGTATGCCCAGTATCAGACTTCCCATCAAGAGAACTTTGCAAACTACTAACATCACCAATACTATGACTATGACTGCTATTTGCCTTACCATTCAAAGCACCAGTAATGACTTTGTTCTGTACTGGATTTGTTGAAGTAACAGACAATTCACTATCCACTTCAACATTCTCATTCCCTCTTGTCAAATTCCCTAAAACTATTGGATTATACAAACTATTATCAACAAAACCAAGCACAACCTTATCACCAACTTTTGCAGTAACCTTATTCAAAATTGGCACATTTTGATGAATAATATCTTGTTCCTCCTCTTTCACAGTACAGAAATCATTATCAATACTCGTAATTGTTCCAAATCTGCTAAAAGTAATATCAACAAGATTATCAGTAGCTTTTAACAATTCATCGTATAAGTCAGCCATGACTATCCCTCATCAAAATCTCCATATCCCATAAGCATTTACTGTCTTGTTCCCAGTTTCAGTAGTGGCAACATTAAAATTGCCAGAAACACTGTCTATATTCCCTCCTAATTTAGGATTAAAGATAACAACTGGAACACCAGTTCCCACTGGTCTGTATTCTGTTGGGATTATGTTGGCTGCTACTGTCTTGTCTGCTGTTGATGTGAAACTCACATTTGTCTGATAATATTTCAATTCTGCCAACCTTAAATCCATATTGACATATAATGAAGCATACTGATTTGAAAGTGTTACTTCTTGCCAACTATTGTGAGTATGCCCAGTATCAGACTTCCCATCAAGAGAACTTTGCAAGTTTGTAACATTTGCTATTGTATGAGTATGACTGCTATTTGCCTTTCCACTTAAAGCAGTATTAATCACCTTGTTTTGCACTGCATTTGTGGAAGTGGAAGATAAGCTTGTATCGATAGTATTCTTTGTAGCACCAGTAGCCACTCCATCAAGTTTAGTTTTATCTGTACTGCTCATTAGTCCAGCAGCTGTTGTTGTTGCATTTGAATAAGTGGTATTTGTACTTGGTATTCCTAATCCAGTAATATTTGCTTTTGTAATATTCAAATTAGCAAAAGGCACTTTTTGAATAGTTTTTAAATTATTGCTTGTATCAGTTACTGCAACTTTATTAACACTTGTAATATCACTATTCAAAGTTCCAGTATTACTTAATGCTCCATGAGTATGACTTGTTGGAGCCATACTTGTAGGAAAATCTGTAATTTGACTTTTAGTATGAGTATGACTGCTTGGAGGCATTGTGCTTGGAAAATCACTAATCTTTGATTTTGTAATAGTATCAACAGCTTGTAACACTCCACCAGTACCAGTAGTGATAAGTTTACCACTTGCAGAACCTATTTTCCCATCATTAGTAATATTGTTATGACTATGACTTAAAGGAGTTCTTGCATTACTCAATCTGCTATCATTATTGCTTACAAATACATTAGTTCCATCTGCACCATCATTAGTTAAATCGCTTGTCTTTGTTGGAATTGCTGGTTTATTTGTTAAATCATTATAGTTTCCACTTGTAGCAACACTTTTCAAATTATCTACTTTGTTTTTATCTGCATTTGCATAATCATTAGTGGATAATCCTTTGCCAGTAACCTTATCAACTTTATCCTCAATCAAAAGACTATTGTTATTAATTGCAGTATCCATCTGATTTAACTGCTCTTCTAAACCATCAACAGCATTAATCTTAACATTTGCACCATACCTATTTTCACTATTTTTATTTTCAAAATCAACACTCAAAATAGTTAAAGAAGCATCATTAAAATCCAAGACAATAACATACTCTTGCAAAATTTTTAAATTTACATTGTTTAAGATTTCTCCATTAGTAACATTGGAGGTAATTGTTGTTCCACTCACATTTTGAATTGAACATCTAATATCACCATCACCACTCCAACTAATCTTTTTCAAATTGCCAAAACTATTAAAGTTAGGATAAATCTTAAAAACTAATTTTCCAGTTCCAGTTATGCTGTTATCATTAATGGTTAAACCATCATTTGATAGTAAAGTTACAATTGAAACACCACATTTTCTTGAAGTGTAATTCTCTAAAAATTGTCCATTACTAAACATTGTAGGCATTTCAATATTAACACTATAATCAAACACATTGCTTAATAATAAAGCATCATTAATGTTTTCTGCAAATGGTTTGTCATTATTGGTAAAATATTCATCAAATTGGCTCATATTCTTTTTTTCTCCTATATATTAATTAAAAGTTTTTTATTATCTTTTATTATTCCTATAATTTAATTAAGTAACTGATTAATATAATTAAATTTATAAAATTCTTTTTAATTTAATTAATCAGATATTTAATAATTTTAAGCATCATACCCACTATAATCCATCACTTCATAACTAATAGCATCAACAACAATCTTAAAATCTGTAGCTTTTACTTCAATCGCTGTATTGTCCCAACAAGGAACAGCATTCCTCACAATAGTATCCAAATCATAACCATCAATAATCCTATCATCAAGACAACTGCAAACACTATTATACAAAGCCTCAAAATCAATATCAATCATAACTGGTACTCCCTAATCTGCAAATTACCCCTAACAGATATAAACTGTTCCAAGAATGTTAAAAAGTCCTCACTCCAATTTTGACTTGGAATATTAATAACAATAATTTTCTCCTCATCTTCACTTAACAAAGACTCCAAACCCATAACATCTGCACCACTATTAGCTTGATTAATAATATACTCATTACTCACATCAAGATTATTTTTTGCAAGATTGCTCTCATCAGTAACCAAGCTTTCATAATGGTTGTGGTCTACAACATTCAAATAATTAGTTTCTTCGCTAAAATAGACAGTATAATCTCCAACAGCAAAGCAGTTATTAAAGCAAATTTCCAAATCCTCTCTTGTTAATAATCTGCAATTTCTTAAATACAGATAAACCTTATACTCCTCATCAGAAATAGGTTCACCATTAATTATTGGTCTTGGCAAATTATAACTAATCCCCCAAAAATTATCCAATCCTTTAACATTAGCAGATAATACACTTATATCATTCAAAAAATTAGTACAGTATTCGCTCATTAAGTCGAAACCATCACCTAATATATGGTAAACATAAAAACCCATAGGACTAACTGGGTTCATAAAATTATTTTGCTCATCATAATCATTAACAATCATATCTCCATAGAAACTTGTATCATCATAAGCCATAACTCTTTAATCTCCTATATTTACATTGAAATTGATTAACTGAATTTTATCATTAATATTATCCATATCAATATGAAAAACTTCTGTATCATTAACAGTAATAGGTTCAACTAACTCCTTATAATCTGTACCATCAAAACTAATTATTTTGCAAAGGTTAATCCCCTCAATCTCATTTTCAATAATTGCAGCTAAAACATTAGAATAAAAATCCAAACCAATACTTGCCTCATCATTAAAATTTTCAACTTGCTGCACTACATTAGATTTAACCATATCCAAACTATAACCAGCATCTAAAACCAAACCAATAATATATTGAATGTTATTAGTATTTTTTAAAACTATTTTCTGATTTGCCAAATGATAACTTCTTGTAATACCAACAATATCATATTCTTTCATATTAAACAATTCAATAAGGTCTGCTCTTGCTTTTGTCATAACACCAGTAACAGCACTTTCCACATCATTAGTTTCATTATAATTATTCAAATCCATTCTCTCAACAACATCACTCCTATTTACTGGATTGAAATTAATTATAATATCTGCCTCTGCACCAGTAGTTCCTTTCAAAATCAAAGTATCGTGAACAGTACCCAATTCATTAGATAAATCCTCATACCATTGCAAACTGCCAGTAGGAACACTATAAGGACTTAAAAGTATTCTGCTCCTATAATCCTCATCACTTTCTATATCCTCTCCCTCTGTAAATGTTTCCAAATTATCAACACTTACCAAGCTACCAGCTGCACCCATAACTAAAACAATACTATGAGGCAAAACATTAGTATAAGCTCCATCTTGCTCACAAATAACATTAGCTGTAATACTTGCAACTCCACTTTCCATTACTAAATCTTCCCCGTCGTTATCAACAAGAAAACTTATTGCATCAGTAGTGGCAACTTGTGTTCCATCTGCAATAATAATAGGATTGGAAGTGTCATCAGATAATCTTGCGAATGTTACTTCTCCAATGCTCGGACTTGCACCTATTCTATGAACTCCTACCATATCTCCAAAGTTATCAAGGAATTCTCCCTCTGCATAATGTATCATACTCATTCTATAATTAAGGTCTATAAGTTCCCTATGTTCAAGGATATAACTTGCCATTACATCTGCTAAATGATATGCCTCCGAACCTATACTAAAATCAGTTATCTTTGTTAATCCATCAAAACTCGCACTAATGTATTTGTTAATTATTTCATCTCTAATGTCGGACTTTGTTATTGTATCTCCATCAAAAGTAATATATTCAACATCTTCTTCTACCATTATTGCACCTCCTCTTCAACTGTAATGTTTAAACTATCACTTGTTCCATTTACTAACAGCACTTCAATTAATAACTTAATTTTCTTATCAATAGTAATATAAGGAGTAATATTTTGAATAGTTTGTACTCGTGGATTATCCAACAAGGCATTAGTAACATAAATCTTCAAAGCACTAATACTTTCTTCTTCGTAATCCTCACCTAAAACTTCCCTAATTTCACTACCATATTCATCATCAATATTTGGGTAAAACCCTTTATCAGTTAATAACCAATTTCTAATATTTTGCTTCGCATTATCCAAACCAGTAACAAGTTCAATATCTCCACTTGAAGTTACTCCACCTTTACTGCTATAATCAGTTCCAAATATACTGTCATCTCTTTCCATAACACTATACCTTATCCTTATTTGACACTTTCAACTTTCTTAAATTCAATGGTCTTATTCGTTGCACTACTGCAATCATAAGATTTACTACCATAATAATTCCACATATGACCAGTGGTAATCCCTTTTTGAGTGTAAGTTCCATGTCTTATGCCTATTTTCTTTCCAGCACCTTCACCCATCTTTGCCATAATCCAAGCAAAATCACAGCAATTGGCAGTACGATTTTTCCAACAATAAGTGGCACTTTTGCTTCCAAACTTCTTTCTGTCCTCTGATTTATAATAATGATTTCCCCATTTCTTATACTTCCAACCACCAGTTCCACCAGCAGTTTTTACTCTTAACCATTTATAAATCTTATTGACTGTGCCTAACTCTTGTCCTTTAAGTTTAATCTTTTTACTGATTGCAGAATTGTCTTTTAAACCTATATTCACATTTACATTCTCACATTTTGCATTTAAAGGATTTCCACTCCCTCCGAGAATATATCCATTTTTATTTTTAAAAACATATGCACCATTGTATTTCTCCCCTAAATGATTTTTACCAGCTATTAACTCCAAAGAGTATGTCTGATTATCTATATCCTCTTTGATGGCATCTATATAAACTGTTTTTGATTTTGTAAACATTCCTTTAAATTCTACTTTACATAAATCCCCAAGATGAATATTTGGCAGTATCGGTATATCCAAACTTGCTTTAAATGATGAAGTAGTGTTTAATTCACTTTTTGCTTTTGTTAATGCTTGTGCTTTAGTTAAACTACACTTCTGTGATTGTGTCTGACTACTCGCAACTTTTGTAGCACTATTCGCAGTAACAGTCGCTGGTGTCAAGGTTTTCCTTACTCTTACTGCTTTGTCTTTGCCACTAACACAGCAAAAATCGGCATCACATTTTTTACAAGTTAATTCGCCCTCCGGCACTTTTTTAGGATTAAAACTCAACTTACCCCCACAAAAGGGACATCGGTTCTTCCAAGTCTTTTTAGTTAATTTGTAAGTGTACCCAGCTTTTGAAGGGTATGCCCAAGTGGTAACAGTACCCCCACTAAAAGTGGCTTTTACTCCTTTTAAAACTATGTTATCATCTCCTAAAATGTTAATACATCATATCTTCTGTCTGTATCTCCGAAACCATTCCAATGACTGCCCCAATACTTATTTCCTCTTTTAGAAGCAGTAGTTCCAGTATCTACAACAAGCCACTTACCATTTACATAATATTCTCCATAAACATGACCTTGTACACCTTGTTTCGCTTGACAGTACCTACATTTAATTCCTATACTACGAGCCATCGCAATTAGAAGGTTCGCATTGTCGCAACAATTCCCCCCTCTTTTATTTAAGCACCCTAATGCTCCTCTTTTACTATTTGAGTATCCTACATAGGCGATGTTCTTATTGCACCAGTTAAACAGTAGTTTGAGGTTATCGTAATTGCTATTTCCTTTTTTTGCTATGCTTAATGCTTGATTAACGATTTTGCTAGGGATATTATACTTATTAATTTGAGAGGTATCTTTTAAACTGGTATCTTTACTATTAGCACTATTTGAGCTTGTTGTCTTTGTGCTACCACACTCATCATACTCTAAAATATAACCCCATTTCGCAATCATATCTTTACTTGCAGTAGCACTGGCAATCCAATCGTTCGGATTGCCACTTTGAGTAACTGCTACCATTGTAATAACATCAGTAGTGTCATATTCCTCACTATACTCATAAGCATTAGTAAAAGTATACCCCTCTTGCTGTTCATCAATATACTTAAAGATAAGTGTTCCATTAGCATCTACAGCACATCTCGCTTCAAAACCAGCTTTATGTTCAAGCCAACAAAGCTGTAGAGCAATATCCCAAATGGTAGTCTTTTCCCATTTCAAACTTTGATGAACAACAATTGTAGATTTAATACCACTTGTAACGAAATTATTAGCACTAAAACTTAATACTTTTTTTAATATCTGACTACTAGTCATATTTTTACAAGAGAAATTTACCTTATCGTGATATAATCGAAGGTAGCTAATTACCTCATATTCATAATCCCCACTCAAAGTTTTCTTCTTTTTATAAATTTGCCCTCCGAAATCAGTAGTCTTTGATTTGTATCTTATCCTATCTGCTTCTTCAAGTTTGACTGGTGATTTGAAGCTCATTGTACTTGCTTCTTCTCTTTTCCATTCTATTGAAGCATTGCTAAAAGGAATGCTCTTAAAATTTGCCTTTTCTCTTGTTGTTGAATGGGAGTAATACAATGTTCCGATACTCATATTTTAATCCTCTTGTTACTTGAATATACAGCATTCTTATTTCCAATAGTTCCTTTATTGATTACAATTGTTTTAGGATATTTGTATTTCTTTTGGAAATAAGCTCTTGTAGTTTTATCCCATTTTCCAGTAACTTTTAACTTATACTTCTTTTGCAAATTCTTAACTGCTTGGGTTGTATATTTTTGGTATAATCCATCAAGTTTGTATCCTTTATAGTATCCCTGACTTTGTAGGAATTTCTGCAAACTTGTAACACATTTTTTCTTTGTATTACTTGCAGACATTGTACCACAAGTTTTCAATAAATATTTAAGATTTGAATTAAGATTGCTTGTTGCTGTCTTTTTAGTGGTTTTCTTATTTGTTGATTTTTTAGTTACTGCTTTCCCCCATACTCTGAAAGTGGTGTTTGTAACATTGAATTTTAAGACTTCTGTAAACTCCCAGCTTATCTCATAATCTCCCATAGTGTTCTCTGTATAATCAAATCCAGTCATCATATAATTTCCATCAATATTACTAATGCTTGGACTTGTTAATACTTTAACCATTCCTTTATAATTCTCTGCTAATGTTATATAATCATTAATTCGATGGGGTCTATTATGTCTGCTTGGTTCATCGTGTAAACAAAGACTCTTAAAACTTATTACTCTGCCACTTGATGAAATATGGTTTGTTGTTGAACCAAACCCTCCAACATAAGAACTTGTATTATAATCCTCATCTCTGCTTACTTGTATATTATCTAAAATATACATTATGTTCATACCATGCCATTGGATATGTGCCTTATTGCTAACCATTAGTTACCGACCTCTGATTAAGTTTTGCTTTCTTGTGTAACTTGTAATGCTATCCACAATATATTGACTAGCTGCTTCTTCAATAATGCCATTGAAAGTATTATTATTGTTTATAGTAGTATTACCTAATCCTCCATTATTACTTGCAGAGGAAATAGTGTTATTTAAAGTACCATCAAACCCAAAATCTTCAAAACCAAAATCTGCACTTCCATCAAATCCCATAAAAGGAATAACACTTCTAATTGTGTTTACACCATTCTCTACTTGACTTAATATAGGGCTTATGATATTCCAAGCTTGTCTAAATGGTCTTGTGAAAGCATTAACCACTCCACTTATTGCACTACTAATTTTGCTAGGCAGACTGCTAATTGTACTAACTACACTACTGACAAGAGATTTAGCTTTTCCAACAGTACCACTAATCCAACTTGATGCTCTGCTTAAAAAAACTGGCAATACTCTTGCTAAAACACCACTAATCAAATTAGCAAATGGATTTAAAGTATTGATAACACCAATAATCAATAATAACACTTGTTGAGGACTCATAGTCTGCAACATATTAAACCAATTAAGAACAGCAAGCCAAATACCATTAAGTATCCCTACAATTGAGTCAATAATCCCAGTAAGCACTCCGATAACTCCATTAACTGCTCCATTGACTTGTGTTCCTAATTGAGAAAGCCAACTGTATAAATTACCTAACCAGCTAATAAAACCACTTATTGCAGTTTGAATACCCCCAACAATCAGACCCAAGAATGATTGCAATGATGCAAACACTCCATCTACTGCACTCCTGACTTGTTCATTATTAAAATAAAGATAACCTAATACTGCAATAAGAGCAGTAATCGCTACAATAATTATACCAATTGGATTAGCACTCATCGCAAGATTTAAAGCCCATTGTGCTGCTTCGGCAGCATAAGTCGCTATCGTACTTGCAATAAGCCTTGCCTTCTCGATTAACCACATCGCACCAGCTTTAAGAGCATTATACCCAGCAATCAAAGCACTCTTACCTAACTCCAACATACGAAGAGCAGTAGCTTTTGCAGTATTCCCAACACTAATAAGACTTGTTTTCAAAGCACTTAACTTACTAGGAATACCAGTAAACACATTCTTTGCAGTAGTTCCAATATTTAATAAGCGATTTTTAAAACCATCTAATTTACCACCAAGTTTACTAAAAATATCCATTTCACTTAAAGTCTTAAAACCAGTTCCAATTTGACCTAATCCCATCATAATGTCTGTAAAAGGACCAAGCACCATTTGAGAAGCAACAATTCCCATACCAACTATTCCATTAGTAGCATCATTTAATTTGAGGATATAATCCATTGCACCTTTTTGAGCTCCTAACCACATACTGCTTAAAGCATCTTGAGAATTGTAAATCATACCCTCCCATTCTGCTTGTTTGTTAAGCATAGTGTCTTGTTGTGAAATACCTCCATAACCCAATTCATTTAAGACTTCTTGCATTGCTTTCTGTCTTTCCATAAAGGTGTTGGCTTCTTTCAGTTTGTCTACTCTTGATGAAACAATTGAACCTCTTTCCAGTTCGGCAGTATTACCATCAAGTAAATATTTCATAATATCTTGTTGGGACTCAACAGCTTGTTTCCCCATTGTAGCAGAAGCACTCATATAATCTGCCATAGTTCCAGTAGCTGCTTTCATCTCTTGTGGTTTAAGATTATTGCCTAATGCTTGTGCTGTGGAGAGAACAGACCTCATAGTGTTGTCATCACCCGGCATAGAAGCCACAATATTAGATATGTCTTGCATTGTGGATTTAGCTTTCTCTGCACCTAAATTCATTTTAAGAAAAGCCATATTCTGCTCGGTCTGCATTCCAGCTTGGGCAACTTCATTCATATGAGAAGCTAAATCAGAAATACCTTGTTTTGCAGTTGCTAAACCTTGACTAAAACTTTCCATTGCCAAATTCAACTTAATATCTTTACCATCAAGGTCATCAACCTCTTTTTTCTTCTTTTGAAAGTCAGAGTCATCTACTTTCATTTCCGGTTCAACAGACTCATTATCTATCTCATCTACTTCATTTTGAACTTTTTTAACTTCGGAGTCATCAGAGGTTACATCTACATCGGCACTACTATTATCTAATTCTCTAATCTCTGCTTGGGCTTTCCTTATTCCCTCATCATTAACTTTAAGATTTATATCTACTTCAAATTTCCTACTACCACTCATTTTCTTATCCTTTAATAAATAACTAATGGTTTTTGTCTACTTCTCCATCGCCTAATCTCCATTTCAATGACTTTAAATGCCAGTATCTGAAAAGAAGTAAATTTTTTATAATCATCAAGAGTAATAGTCAAAAAACCCATATCTACCCAGCGAGTGATATACCCTAAATCACCCTTTTCAAAGTTGAGCAGATTTTCTAAAGTTTTTTTGTTTTTTCAATTTCAAGATTATCCATTGTTAAACCACTTACCTCTAAACATTTTAGGGATAGTACATTCGCTAACCCTCCACTAAACAATTCATTGATTTGCTGTTTTGTAAACTGCTTGTTATCATACTTATTTATGATACATTCGTGCAATACATTGGTATTGAAATCAAGGCTTTCTAATGACTGTTTATTTCGTGTAAGTTGAATGAACTTTGCTTGACTTAATGGTCTAATCCTTACTTTAATAATTCCATCTTTGTAAGGAACTGTCACATCTTCATAATATTCATTGTTTAATATTTTCTCTTCTGTTTCTTTTATCAAGTCTTCTAAATCAATTTCTTTATTTGCCATAATTGTTCCTCCTACTTTTACAATTAAGATAATTAAAAAAACAGTTGATTAAATTAAATCAAGTATCATTCCTATTAAAAATTATGAAACATTTCTTTAATATTTTTAATCTAACTAATTAATTAGGAGTAAAATGATTAATTTATATACATAAAATAGTTAAAAAATAATAAAAAAAATAAAAAGTTAATCATAAAATGATTAACTACTTACAATAATTCAGATTTCTTTTGCAACTTATTAACAGCAAATTCTAAACTATTTGTAATCCCATCACTAGGACTCCAATCCTCATCATCAGTATTAACTGTCACCCCAGTACCAATAATCTGTCTTGTATAAGGGTCGCCACCAGCAGTGTAACTTGTTCCACTACAAGTTATAGTTTCAATTGTTTGAGGGTTACCATCACTATCAATTCCATTTAACTTATTCTCTAATGCAATAGCTTTCTCTATATCAGTTGGCCAGTATAACCCCTCTACACTAATTGTACCACCAGTATTAGCAGAACTAGTATTCACATCACCATTAAAAGTCAAAGTAGTGTTGGTGTCCTTATTCTTGGAACTGGAAACACTGGTAGCATAAAGAATAGCCACTCCATCAATATTTATCTCAACATCAAAAATTTCTGCACCCATAGATTATGCCTCCTCATAAGCACTAATTTCCAAAGTAACATCTAACTCAATAACACGAATAATATCTGCAATATATAATTTTAAATTAGCTTGTACTTTGTCAGTAGCTAAATTAACAAGATTATATTCCATATCCACAAGATAATTATTCTGTATTGCTAACTGCTTTTCATATTCAAATTTACCTTTGATACTGTTACGAGTAACACTATTATTATCTTCTCCAAGAAAATCAGCAAGAGTTAATCTTTTAATCATAAAGTTTTTAGTTCGCTCAATCTTCATATCATAATCTGCTGGAGTGATATTGGATAAACATTGAATTGTGCCTAATCTCCTATTCCTATATTTTGTAGTATGGAAACCACAATCCAATAATTTTTTCCAAGTAACATTAGCAGTCATTGGATAAACATCTTTACTATTTTCACCAATTAGTCCTTCATAGATTTTTGCAGTTTCGCTTCTATTAACTGCTCTACCAGCAGTATAAGCACTATGCCAACAACCACTCTCTGCAATGTTACAACTATCTTCATTACCATTTAATCTTATAGGAGTAGTAACAGCTTTGTAAATACCTCTATTCGCCCATAAGGTTTTAAATGCTTCTACTAATTGAGGAGTCGCATTTGTTAAGTCAATTCCAGTTATAACACCAAATGGTTTTTGGTCTTTAAATTGTTTGTTTTCAAAAGTCTTAATTGTTTGCCAAACTGGGTTAAGAATAATATTCTCATCATCAACAGCAGTTAATGTTGTATTTTCTGCAATGGTTAAAATATCAAACTCTTCCTCTCCTAATTTTGTTAAAGCATCTGCAATATCAGAATTGCTACTAGTTGGGGATAGAGAAGATTTGCCATAATTAGTATTGACCACTAATATGCTTTCTGCTCCTTGGCTATTGTTAAAACTTTCAAATAAGTAATCCAAACAGTAGAAACTTACATAAGTTGTAGGGACTACTGTTTTATCAATATTCTCTAAACTGTTATCATCAACAGTCTTATATTCTCCTTTTAAACTATTTCTTGCTTCTTCATAATCTGTAAATACATCAAGATTAAAACTACTTGTAGGAAATGCACCAATTACAGCAATTTTACCAGCATTCCCATAACCAGTCTGTCTAATCCTTGCAACATCATATACTTCAATGTGAGGTTCAATATTCAATTAAAACCCTCCATATCTTTCTAATAATTCATTAAACCTTTTTTGACTTGTAACATTAATATTATTAGTAATAATATACTTATGTAATCCCTCACGAAGTAAAGGATTAACACTATCCAATGCTCTAATTAAGTCAAATGGTTCACTCTTTTCTTTTTTTTCTTTCTTTTCTTTTTTAGGCAAAAAGCATCACCTAAACCTTTTTATTTATTCCTTTCTTATGCAAATCATCTGTGGTAACATATACATCAAGTTCTCCTAATTCCACTTCGGAAATATAAGTTGGTTCTTGACTAATATTGTTCCTTTCCACTTCATTAAGCTGTATAATCATATGCAACCCTTTTAGAGTATAAACACTCCCATATTCATAAGTGATATTACGAAATTGAATGTGCCTCCTTCTGCAGGTTACATCACTTTTTAAAACATTCTTAATGTGTTTAACAACTGTACGAAGATATTGACTTGCCTCTATATAATTAGTGTTTTTAGTCTTAATAAACAAATTTACTAATGCTCTATACTCTGTACTGTGAAAAGTTTCATTGTTAGTTTCTAAATCTATATTAGCAATATAAATGGTATTGCTTTCCTCTGCTGGAACACTTTTATCAATGAACTTAATATTAAACTCTCTAATAAATTCATCATCACTTTTCATAAGCAGATTATAAATTAAGAAATCACTAGTTAAATCAGTATCAATCATAGTATTCTCCTCATACTCATTTTCCATTTAAAGATTTATCTAAAAAGTTATCTACAAGAGCTTCAAGGTCATTAGCGGTTCTATCAATACTCTTTTCAACAAAAGGGTCTGCTGCAACTGCTTTACTCTTTTTAGCAAATACCACATCACCACTAAACCAAGGTCCAGTCCACCATCGCAACATTTTTGCTTCGATTGGATAAACTGTTTTACGACCAGTTTCAATTGCTAATGGATAAGGAAAACCATCTACACTAGTGGCAGTATTCCCTACAAGATATTGTGCAGTACCATCTTTGGTAATGTCTACACTATTGTACATCATTCCACTAAATATATGCTTCCTTTCCTTAATTATATCTCTTTGATGGTCTTTTAGCTTTTCACTAACATTCTTTGCTAAAACATCAGATAATTCTTCAAGCTCTTGCTTATCTCTTTCTAACCACTCAATTATATCAGTGAAAGCATAAGCACTCGCCTTATCTGATTGAAGCAATTGTAAACTCTTATCAATCCTATTTGTTTTTGTGTTTACTTTTACAACAGTAGTAATTTCAGGTATAAATCCGCTCATAATATCCAATTATTGTTTAAATTAGTTTCAGTCTTTGTTCTGAAGTTATGTAAACCAGTAATCCTTTGATTAACAAAATTTTTCAAAATAGTCATTGATTGTTTGTATAACAAACCCCCATATGATTGTATATAAGTATCTTCCATATCCTCATTGTTTACACGAATATTATACTTATTCCAAATATCAGAAGCTGTTAAAATACAAACTCCTTGCAAGTAGAATTTTGCTTCGTTTTCCAGTAAGTCATCAATATTAAAACGATTACAAATCATCAAGGACTTATTATAACTACTAATAAAAAATGTTTCTAATTCTTCATCAGTAATCCTTTTGTTAGGATTGTTTTTATACTGATTAATATCTTCGATAAAAGGTTCTACATTTGCATTATCTTGATTATTAGTGGTTGGGTTTTGTGAATATACTACCCAACCATCAAGATAACTTAAAATCTGTTCTCTTATTTCTTCTGTATATTCAACAATCATACCATCATTCCTCTTGTGTTAAGGTGATAGTGAAATTCTTATGATTAGACCTAAAACTTAAAGACTCGGTAACAGTATCATAACCAGTCTTGCTTACAGTACAAGTATAATCACCATACTCCAAGTCAAAACTTGCAGCACCATTCTCATCAGTAACAACAACACTATCATTAATAGTTACACTTGCACCAGTTATGGTATCAGTACCATCACTAACAACAATATTCAAAGTATCTAATGATGGTTTAGGAACTGGGGGTGTAATCAACACCAGCATATAATACATCTTCTGCAAATATAATACCAACATCAAACATTACATCAACAGAAGTTAAATAAGCCTTTCTTTCAATAACATAAGCAGACTCGGACTCCATATCCATAACTGGACCATAACCGACACTATCAGGATTCATAATGATAATAACATCGGAATAATCATTTACTGGGTTATCAAGTGCATCTAATTGAATAACTTCTCTGCCTCTTAATACAAGGTTACCAACATCATTAAAGAATAATCTATCTCCACCATCAGTTTCTCTCTTACTTGCTTCTGCAATAAGTTTAGCCTCTAACTTGGAACTTACATAAATGTTAGCCTCTTTCCTCTTACCTCTTTGGAAAGTAAATTGTTCAAGCATTGCATCAATTTGAGGAATAATATCCTTTACACCATCAACTTCAATGTCAGAGTATTTACCCATAGGCAATTTTGGATTAGCTGCTTTTCCAGTATTATATGCAGTATTAACATCATCTAACTGTTTAAGAATACCATCTAAACCATGAATACCTAAACTGTCTGCTTGGGTATTTTTTCCAAAGATTGCAATTTGCTCTGCACTAAAACTAACACTTGGAATAAGTAAACTTTCATATTTGCTAATGAAACCTTCTTTTTCAATGTTGGTTTTCAAAAAGGTTTTTGGAATGTAAGTGTAAGCAGTAAATGGTTGAGCAACTAATGTATCTTTTAAGATTGTTGGTTGGGTTTCGGTTACTTCTGTTAGGCTGTTAATTTGAGCTCCAGCATCTGCACCACTTAATTTGTTCATATTTTGCAAGTCTGCTCTTACTCTTAAATATTGAATGTCTTGGGTTTCACCCTCCATTTCAATAAATCTTAATTCTCTTAATAATTCAGATTGCTCTTCAAGTCTTGTTAAAAATTCGGTTGCTTGTCCAGCCATTACTCCCTCTGTTGCAACTCCATTGTTGGTTAATGGTTTTGCCCATTTCACAATAACTGGTTTATTTGCATCTATATCTTTTGCAGTTATAGTCATAATATCTGTTTCTCCTATTCAACTTTATATTAAATTATTAAATTTTTTTTAAAAATGCTATGTTCAATTTTTAACCATAATTGTTAAACAAATCTTATCTTAAAATTTGGATTTGCATAGTATTTTATTTTTTAATGTTCAACAATGTAAGGCAAATAACTAAACACTTGTTCATTTTTTAATTAATAAAATTATTCTATTTTTTTAGTTTAGTATTTTGGTTTTGCTCCTAATCCTTTTGCCAGTAATGGCATCTCTACCAGTCATCTCATAGAAATTCTTGGTAGCATTAGCAGCTGGTTCATTTATCATTTCAATCTTTGAGCTTTTTGTGATTAAAGGTTCATCTGCACTATTAGGAACTGCTTCCTCATCAATAACACCAGTTTCCTCTTCATCACCTATTAACTCATTAACTTTTTCTTCCAATAATTGTATCCTATTTTCCAATGCAGTTATCTTATCTTCATCAGTAGTAGGTTCAACTATTTCATCTTCTGCTTTTTCAACTGCTGCTTCCTCTTCCTCTTCATCTTTTTTTTCATCTTCGGATTTGGTAGCTTCTGCCTTTTCCTCCTCCTCATCATCAGGAGCAGCAGTTTCTGTTTCTTCCTCATCATTTTCTTGTTTGTTGTCATCTGCTTTTTCTATTTCTGTCTTGTCCTCTTCATCTTCGGACTCATTAACAGAATTGGTATTGCTAACATCAGCAGCTGGTTCTTCAACATTATTTTCTGCTTCAATTTCAGCTTCTGCAACAAACTCTTTCAATTTATCCAGTAAACTCATTTTATCACTTTTATTAAAGTTTTCAATTTTCTTATTTTTCTTAATATATGTATCATAATCCATAATATGCAAACCAACCTTGTTAGCTGGTTCATCAACAAAGCTAATCAATAAAGGAATAACACATTCCATATCCTTAATTTCACTATAAGTAACTTCACCAACTAATCCTTGTCTTAATGCACATTCATCTTTAACTCTATTGTTAAGACTGACTCCTCCAAATTCACCACTTAACAATTTATCTTTAATAGTGGGATTATCAACTCGTATAATAGCATTCCAGCTTCCACTTGGCACATTAGTTCCAGCAATAATTTCATCACTTTTGCTAATGTAGTTTTCCAATAAGGAAACTTCACTTATGGGCAAATCATTATGGTTTATTTCAAAATTGTTCTGATTATTAAAAGTGGTAAATATTTTTTTAATATCTTCACCATTTAAAATATCTCCATCTGTATCTGCCACTCCATTTTGTATTATACAAGCTTTTACATATAAGGCCTTATTTTTGCATAGTAATGTCATATTATCATTTCCGACCTCCTCCACCAATAATTTAAACTCTAATGGTTTTTTTCTTGATTAAATTGGAGGAATATAATAAATTATATTTTTGGTTTTATTTCATAAGAACAACCACAATTGCAAATATTACTGCAATTATGCCTATCGTTCTCTACATCGTGGGGGAACCTCAAATAATCAATATCCCCATTCTGTTCATTTATAACCTCAAAGGTTTCATATAAACCAACTTCTTCATCACCCATTAATTCGTGTCTAGTATTTTCAAGTCTTGACCAAATCCATACTTTTTTGAACCCTACATTTCCAGTTCCATCTCTTTGGGATTGTTCATCGGTTAAACGAGCATTAGCATAACGAGTATGGTTATCTCTGTACCTTTCTAATTCTCTGCTTAACTTGTTTAAATCTTTATAAGTATATTTTCTACCTTTTGGACTTTCTCCACTACTAATAGAAGACTCAATAATGTTCTTTCTACTTGTAGTATTTGGTAACTTTTCTACAAGTTCTCTATATAATTTAATATCTAATTCTGCTTGTTTAAGAGTTTCTTCAACATATTTTATATTTTTATTAATCCTTTCCACTTCTATATTAGTAATTGCATCTCCTATGCTCTTACTAGCATTATACTGTTCTAATCTTGCGATATGGGTTTTTGTGATAAGGTTATTTTTTTCTAACAATCTATCTAAATCTTGATATGTTGCTAAAAGATTGGCTTGACCTATATCTGCCCTATATCTTTCTTCATTAGTATAATAAGGACTTGAAGGATTATTAGTATCAGTTTCATCATAGAAAGTAAATATTTGCTCATCTATCAATTCATTGTTAATCATTTGAATTTGCACTTGCAAAGGAGTACGAGCTTTTTGTATAATATGAATTCTTTTAGTGTAAAGAATATCTTTCATTTGTGAGTTATCTAATTTTATCAATGTCATTTTCTACACTTTCCAATGATAACTTATCCACTTCATTTAAAAGGTCATAGTACCCATCTATTTGTCTAAATTCCCATAAGTTAGTATTTACACTAAAATCATAATCTTTCAAATCAATTACATTAGTATATTCAGATAAAGCAGTAATAGTTTGCTTTAAATTCAAAACTCCCTTATCCCATTGGTTAAGAATATTATTAATCTCTATTTCTCTCCTATCACTAAAAATAGGCACTCCAAGCTCAACACTAACATCAATGCTATATAAATCCTTAATTAACTGTTGAATGAATAATTTGATTGGTCTTTGCTGGGTTCTTAAATCCAAAGTATAAATCTCCCAAATTGACTGGGTCTTATTGCTGTTCATACTTTCTTTTTCAGTATTAATCATTAATCTTGCAAGTGGTATATTATAACAGTTTAGTACAGCTTGTTCGCATTTTTCCTCTTGACTTTCCAAATAGCTATAATTATCATTTTCAATCCTTGTAAAGTCAAAAGCAATAGGTCTATTACTTTCTGTAAATACAACAGCAATTCCACTATCATTATCAACTAATTCATTTGCAATAACCTCTTCCCTTGTAGGTTCAACAATAGGATTATTATTCTCATCATACCTTACTGGTTTCAAAGGTTGAGGTTCAAGGTTAATGTTCAATATTCCAGTCGCAATATTACCATTCTCAATAGTATTGTAATTCTTGTTAGATATTGCAATCTCTGTAAATATCTTTTCCTTTTCTTGCACCCAAAGTGGAGTGCTAAAGAATTGGTAAAAGTTATCTCCTCCAAGTAGACTGCAATATCCAAGAAGCCGATTATCATAATGGGAGAAGTTAGGAGGATATACTTCTCCCATTATTTTGAAATAATTAGTAACATTCTGTATTTTCTGCTGCAATAAATAATAGTCCTCATTATTAATTTTGACTCTTATTATTTTGCAAGTATTAACTGGTATCTGTTTCAAGCTAAACCTATGTTTTCCAAACACATATTCAATAACACCTAATCCAGCATAATAGTAATCAACAAGGAAATTATACAACTCATCAATATTTTCCAATAAGTTATCTTCAATGGTTTGCACTTTACCATCAAATTTTATGTCATCTTCATTAACTAATGTTAAGTCATTATAGATAATGTCTTGTGCTTTTATTCTACAACACTTGGCAACATAGCTGCTATTGTCAAATACATATTTGCAATCCTCAAAGCTAACTGGTGGTTTGAGTTCTAATGTACTTGTAGCAGTATCATTTTCTGTACCTAAAAAATATTTGTCTTTTTTAAGATTGTCTGCTACTGACTTATAGCTTGTTACTATCTCCTTATTGATTGGTGATTTAAATTGTAAATTCATAAAAATTAATTCTCCTAATGTTTTTTAGTATTATTATGTATATGTAATTAATAATAAATTGGAAAACATATTAGTCTATTAAAATTATTAAACATATGCCTAATTAAACACAACCTTTAACTTTTTCCACTTAATTTAAACAAAGCACTATTAAATAAATTCAATTAACCAATATGCCCTCCAAAATGAATATTACTTCCTTTGCCTAAAACTTCCTCGTGCAAATAATTATGAGCCAAACTAACACTATCCACCAAGTTAGGACTAACTTTAATTATAGGTTCAAGACCAATACTCTCTTCAATAAAATGTTCCAAATAATTGCAATCCTTATCAATCTTAACTTGCCCATTCTTTATCATTCTCATTAAAGGCCTTGCCCTTTGGTACTTATTGCCCTTTGGAGTTTTCAATAAAACTGGAATGTTAAAATCAATTAACAAATCTTGGAAGTATCTTTGAGCATATAATGGACTTCCTCCTCCCTCTTGCTCAATAACAATCAAACTGGTTAAAGGAGCAAAACTATTAGGATTATGTTTTGCAACAAAATTAAATAACATATCCTCTGGCATACTACTCTCGGTTTGTGCAAAATCATTAATGACTTCCAAACCATTATTCAAGTAATCATATCTTACAACAGCAAACTTGTCTTTACCTTTTCCAGCAAGGTCAATTCCAATCAAGCTAAACCTAACATCAGCTGGATTAATATTGAAGCCTAAAACTTGCCTCATTATTTCATCTCTGCTAATTAAATCTCCCTTGATTGGTTTGTAATGCCAGTTCCCATATTTTTGGTATTGCTGGTCTATATAATCCAACTCATTAAGAGTATTTTCATAAGCTATTTTGTCAATGAATGGGTTATCCCTCCAATCCATTGCAATATAAGGTTCTTTGCCATCAACAAATTTATCAATTAAGTATTGTGTACTTTCACCGCTTGGGTTTGATAAGTTAATTAAGCTTAATGGAATATTTGTTGTGTTCCTTAAACTCCTATATTGAAATTTTAATACTGCTGGTGGCAACTCACTTGCTTCATCATTTATTATCCTATCATAACTTGCACTTTTGAATTTCTGCTTTTTCTTATCTTGGTCGAAAGCCTTGAAATAAATCTTATTGCCAACTGGACTAATGATAACTGGTGATGGACTTCTTTTATAATCGCAAACATATTCCTTATCCAAGTTAGGATTTTCACAACACCAATCAATCAAGTTATCCCAAACACTATTAGTATCTAACAATTCTGCATAATTTCTTCTTGTAACCAAACAAGTATAATCATCTTGACTTAACAAATATTGAGCTGCTAACATACTGCCTAAATATGTTTTGCCTCCAAAACCACCAGCACCGACTAATAATTGATTTAAGCTAAAATCTGTAACATAATTTGAATACATTAAAGCTAACTTTTGCTTATTGTAAGGCACTATTGGAATATAAGGATTATCAGTAATGGTTTCATTTAACAATTGTTCCAAGTTAGGAGTAACTTTGCTTTTAGGAAAACCATTAACTAACATTAAAATCTTAAACTCCAATACATTTTTTATAATACTGTTCAACATTATTAATAAAATGTTAAACAATTAACATTAATAAAATTGAAAACCCATAGGATTTAATTTTTACTGTTCAACACTACATTTAAAATATTGAACAAAAAATTTAATCCTCACTTAATAAATCATCACTAACAAAAGTCTTCTTATACTCCTCTTTATCCTTGAAATAATCCAAGCCATTAGCAGCATTAACATTCAAATCAGTATTATTCTTATTCTCTGTCTTAACCTTGCCACCATTAACTAACAAGTACAAACTTTCAATATCAGTTTTCAAAGCATTAGCATTATTCAACTTCGCATTAGTCTTATCAATAGGCCTAACTGGTCTTTCAACTAACTGCTTATCCACTACAACCTTTTCAGTCTTATTTTGCATTAGCTCTTGATAATCAATGTTATGCCCATCAATTCTTTGTGCGATTAATGGAATGTTTTTTAGTTCAATTTCCATTATTGCATCTTGTTTTGCTTGTTCTCTTTTATTATTCCAGTAATTATCATAGGCATTGCTTCTTTCTTCCCATCTGTAATTATTATATAATTTATTTAAAGAGTAATATTGTCTTTGTATTTGTGGTGTTCTTTGGAATTTTTTAGAATTTTTTTCATTATATAATAAGAATGTTGATAAGTCATATAAGCTTCTTGGTTTTGGCATTTCTGTTAAGTATATTTGGAATTTATCATAGCTTCTTTTGGTTTCTTTTTTCCCATCTTTGCCTATGGTTCTTTCCTCCCAAATTTGCATAAATTTTTACCTCATAATTTTAGTTAATGTTTGTTGTTTTTCTGTGCTTATGCTATAAGGAATTTTGAGGAAGTCAAATACTTTTCCATATCCTAATACTTTGACTGCATATTCCCAGTCATTAGGATAATATTTTTCCAATAATTGGAATTGATTAGGATTTTTAAGATGGCAGCCAACTGGACAGCAAAAGCACCCATTTCTGTTAAATTTTGAAGTGTATAATTTTCCATCTTGTTCTTTGATTTCTCCATAACAATCTGCTAATTCAAGAGAGTGAGTTTTAATATATTTTAATATATCTTGTTCAGTCCAATGCCCTAATGGTCTGCTTTGAAATTCTTTGTTAAATCCAAATCTTTGAATGCTATCTGTTCTTAATCTGCTTTCCTCTGCTGTTGTGCCTACATAACTATATTTAAAATTATGTTCTTTACAAAATTTTTTCAATGGTTTTATTTTTAAGAATTTGCAACATTCCTCACTAATTTTAAAGGGAGCTGCTAAACAGTAAGCATATTTGCTATAATTCCATAAACTTTTTTTATCAAATGGAGGAGTGCCACTTATCTTTTTAACAGCATAAGTATCAAATTTTGAATTAGCTAAATTATTTCTTGCTAATCGGAGAATATTTGTTTTTGCTTTTCCTAATGGCAACATATATCCATTTTCTTCAATAACTTTCTCCATAGGTTTTATAGGTTTTAAAGTTATTACATTATCATATTTCTTGCTTAACTCCTCTGACCCTTTGAGTTCAACACCAGTATTGCAATAAATTATAGGGAGATTAGGATATTCTTTTCTAACCAAGTCTATAAGAACTATGCTGTCTTTTCCAAAGCTGCTGCTAATATATACATTTTCATTATTTGGAATATTATGGTAGAAGTCTTTAATAATTTCCTCACTTAATCTTATTTTTTTCGATAAAGACATTGATTGGTAACCTTTCAATTTATTTTTAGAAATACATTTATCCTCCAATACACTCTCCCTCCAATATAATCATAAGAGTTTCCCATTTCCTTAAATTCATTTCTTTTTTCCCATCTTTGCCTATGGTTCTTTCTTCCCAAATTTGCATAATAATTAGTTTCCTCCTAACTTTTTATTTTTCTCATTGAATAACTTAATCAGTATTTCATTCCTCCTTTTTTGAATTTTACTTTTTTCTTCGGTTTATGGGAATAATTTTCTTTTGGGATTGTTATATGTTTGATTTGAAGATAATCTGCAATTGATTTCATCTTTGAGTCAAAGTTAGGAGAGTATATTATATCTCCTACATTTTCAGTTATAATCCAACTGTATTCTCCAAGTAATTTTATTATATGCTCAACTAATTTAAAAAAATTAGGAGGTAATTCCCTATAAATATTATGGTATTGCCCCCACTTATGGAAATTATATTGTCGAAGGATTATAACATACAAATTCCAATAAGGATTTTTGTATTCTTCTCTGTCATCTTCATATAATTGATTAATGGTTTTAATCCCTATTTTCATCAATTGGAAATACCTATAAAAGAAAGAAAGAATATCCCTTTTAAAATCCTCATCAGTATAAACATTTTCCCCAAGAAGACAGTAACAGTAATATGTCCCACCAGTAGATTTTAACTGAATAATATTTTTGAATATGTAAGTATTCTGAACATTATCCCAAGCAATATGCAACACCCCCAAATATTTACTTGCTTTTTTCAATGCTTGGAGTTTGTCCTCACTTATAACTCTGCAATCAATACCATTCTGCAAACTTATCTTTATATTAGGATTTTTCTTTCCAAATAAAGCAATTTGGTTAAAGAGTTCAACAGCATCATCACTTGCAAATAAGTTATCATCTAACAAGTAAATGGGTTTTCCTTTATTAACATAAATATCCTCCATATTAGAAACTCTTGTAATCTCTGACTTATTTCTATTTACACAAAAACTGCAATGTCTTTTGCACCCTCTTGTTAGGAAACCAACATTGGAAGGATACCAAGCTAACTTAATGTTATCTCGCTCAATCATTTTGTCATATTCAGTATAATCACATTTTAACCCTTCCAAATCAGTTATGGGACAACTATCTAATGGAGTTCCAATATGTATCTTATTTAATGGCAAATTTATAATATTCTTCTTATTATAATGAACAATCCTTTTTTTAAATCTTTCAAGATTTCCACTATATAATGCAGAACCAATATATTTATTAGTTTTAGTAAACTTTTTTGGGATATATTTTGGGAGGTACACTAATTTTACTTTATACCCCCTTTGTTTAAAATAGGAGGACATTTTCATTAGGCAATGATTAGGTAATTTTGGGAATTGAGGATATTTTTTTCTTTCAATCAAATCAATATCAAATAAATACACTTCTCTCATTGGACTTATGCTCCTCTTTGAATTGTTTGAATGTTAATTTTTTCCACATCAACATTATCTAAAAAGTGGTTAAGAGTTTTTTTTGGAGATTTCCCTCCACAAGTGTATAAATCAATACTCAAATAATTATATTCTTCCCAAGTATGAATGCTTATATGACTTTCAGATAGGATATAAATTAAGCTTAATCCTATTGGGTTGAAATTATGTTTGAATTTATCAACTACTGTTAATTCTTTTGCCGAAGTTATAGCAGTATCCATTAAACTCTCAATAGGCAAGTCCTTATCTTTATAATACAAATCCACTATAATGTGGCAAGATTTAACTGGTATTGACATAACTTTCCTCTTTTGAGTGCAATCCTTGATTATTAGAATTGGTCTTTATGACTTCTTCCAATTTTGCATTATACTCACTTGGAATATTAATGCTCATATCATCACCCATAATAATTAATTTAATATAATCTGTGGAATCGGTTTCTTTAATCTTTATTTCAAAACTCCCAAAGTCCCAAGTTTCGCCCTCAATTAAATAAACAGTTTTTTCTTTCCAAGAAAGTGGAGGAATTTCAAAAGGAGTTTCTTCCTCCTCAAAATTATGTGGAGGATTGTCAATTATATCCAAATCATATTCTCCACCAAAATCATCATCTTCATTAAGAGAAACAAACTCCAAGTCATCAAATCCAGTAAATTCAAGGTTGAAACCATTGAACTCCAACTCATTCAACAAATCTCCTAATTTCTGATAATCATAATCTCCCATTAGGTTTGTATTGTTGAGTACGATGTTGAGTGCTTTCTCATAATCCTCATTCTTTATTTGTAATTGGTTGAAGTCAAAAATATAACCATAATCATCTTTCACTAAATAATCAAATTCTCTTTCTGCAAGATTATCCTCTTCCATTAGCATATCGATTAGTATTTGGTATCTTTGGTGTCCACTTACTATCCGATTGTTTTTTGTGTTGATTATGATTGGTTCTACTAATCCAAAGGTTTCAATGCTGTTACGAAGTTTCTTTTTTGCTTCTTCTGTTATTGTTCTTGGATTGTAGTCTGCTGGTTCTATATCGATTAGTTTTATTTTGCTTATTTCCATTATATCATTTCTCCTCCTAAAAAATAATATTTTAAATTATAAATTTAAATTGCAGCAATCATTAGGGTTATGATTATATTGTTTTTTGAAATAATCGTAATGACTTTTCACATCTTCACAAACACTCATTTCATTAAAGTGTAATTTGTTTAATATTTTTAATTTAATTTTTAATGGGAGATGGTAATACCCTCCCTCTCTGTAAGTATAATTATTAAGGTTCATAACTTTATTTAAAGGATTTTTAATGCTTACAGTTTTTAATCTTAAAAACTCAACTAAACATTTATTGACTTGAATATTATTAATCTCATCATAATTTATTGTATTATACAATATTGGAGCTAATCTTAAACTAACATCAAACCCTTGTTCGTATAAAGTTTCCACAACATTCTTTCTAACTTCAAAAGGTTTAGCATTATCAGTAGCAGCTAAAACTTCATTATTATTTGTTGGAATGCTTATTTGAATATGGGCAAGTTTCTTATCAAATAATTGCAAATACTCTTCATCAATAAGCAAATCAGATTTTGACACAATAAGATAATGCACTCTCTTCTTATTTAACAAGTTAATTGTCTTATAAGTGGTTCTTTTAAACTTCTCAATCGGTTGAAAGCAATCTGTCATTCCACCTAACCTAACAACACTCCCACAAGGTATCTTCTTAATTGATTTAATAATTTCTTTCATTGTTGGAGTAGCTGGACTATTTGGTTTCCATAACCCTCTAAAATTTAATAAGTTTTTTGCATAACAATATTGACAATTGAAATAACAGCCTTTTCCATAAGTGTCAGGTCTTGTAGGATAAAAACATCTTTCACCCTCTGCACCCCCAACAGTCTTATATGGACTTCCAAGAACATTTTTATTCAATTCTTTTTTTAGTTTGCTTTTGTCAATTGGCAATATAATAATCCTCCAATTTTGCCTATATTAAATAATTGACTATAAAAGTTAAGATTGAACAAGCAATAGGTATAATATATTTCAAAGTGCTTATGCTTGATTGTAGTTTGCTTATTTCCAAATTTGCTTTACTTATTTCTATTTGCAACTCTTCAACTTTCTTATTATTTGCCTTATGGCTTTCTTGGTTTTCCTTGATTATTGCAGTTAGCTCTGCAACATTAATATTCAATAAGTCTAACTTATCTCTTAAATGGTAATAGTCTTCGTGTATTTCGTGAATATTTTCTTTTTTATCTTGTAATCGTGTTTCTATTGCTGTTATTCTTGCCTCTTGTATACAGTAGTGTTCTGTATTTGTTTGTGGTGGTTTGTAGTCATAGGTTGGCATAATCTATCAGCAATTAAAAGTTTATATTAAAATTAGTTTTTGAAAAAAATTTGTATTTTTTATTATTATTAGTTTTAGAAAGCAGCTGCAATATTTTGAGATGGAAAAAATTTTTTTTTAAACAATTTAAAGGAAATTGTAGTGTTAATTTATATGATTGCAAAGAGTATAACCCGATTTTTATAGATTAAGAGAAATTAAAATGTTTTAATACTTAAAAGAACTATATGTCTAATATTTTTATGTATTATATTTGAAAAAAACAAATAAGAGGATTTTTTTTATTAATTTTGTATTCTCCTATTTTTCGAACAAAACTTTTATTGATTTAATTAATTAGTTTTTTTTCCAAATTATGATTTTGCAGCTGCTTTCTAAAAGCAACAATTAATGAAAATTAAAGGAAGTGAGGGGAATGCTGTTAGTTAAAAACTTGCATTCCCATTATATTTTATTTATTTATTTTTCTTTTTTTATGGTGAAAAAACATATGAATAAAAAAATTGATTAAAATATGGTTAATTTTTTAAAATTGCAGTTTTTTCTATACTTTGTGTTAGATAAAATAAGAATATTTGTTCGCAAGATATTAAAATATTAATTAAATGCTAAAAAAATAGTAACTTAATATATAATTAAATGTTAAAAAAATATTAAAAAAATAGTATAATTAAAATAATAATAAGACTGCTTAAAATAAAACAATAGTATCCAATAATCATTAATTATAATAAAGCAACCTTTTAATTTAAACCTAACCTTTTCAGTTCTTTCCTAATGCTAATATGCTCCTCACTAAAAGAAGATTTACATTTACAGCTGCTGCTTGTACCAAGACTTCCCAAAGTAGTTAAGTTCTTAATCCTTGTATTATAGGAATAACTGGACTTATTCCTTTTGTTAATATAATTTCTTTTGCTTTCCAGCTTTGCTTGACTTTTGCAATAATTGGAGCAGTATTGTTCTGCATTAGTTTTTTTCAAGTATAATTTGCCACACCATCTGCACTTGCTAATCATTCATATTCTCCATTATGACCTAATAACCAATCATTATAATCAGATATGACTCTTTTTAATGCTTTTTGTTCTAATTCTGTTTTTTGGTGTTTTATTGCATTACTTATAGTGTTTTGGATAAAATCTAATTGCTTCTGTAATTGTTTAATCTGTTTATCTTTTTCAATTATATCTGAGTCATATAATTTAATAGTAATAATTAACTCTTCAATCATTGATTGTTGCTCATTCAACAAATCAACAATATTCAGAATATGTCCTTTCCACTCTTTGTTCTCATTATCTACAACTATCAATACCTCATCATCTAAATGTTGTAGTTTTTCAGTTTTCCACATAAATCGTTTTTCACTCATATTTCATCTCCTCGTTTACAGAAATCATCACATTTTTCAAAAAATTTTGTATATATATTTTTAATGGTGCAAAATCCACTATGACTCCAATTCTCACAGAAAAAACAATTCTCACTCATCTTCTAACCTCTAATTTTTTTCTATATATTATTATTTTGTTATACAAACACTTAATCTTTTTCGTTTTTTACACTTTCAAGAATTTTCGCATTCGCTGTATGCTTCTCGCTTCTTCTTCGAAATCTAATTTCCGATGCCAAGTGCTACTAGTTCCCAAACTTCCAAGAGTAGTTAAATTTTTGACTCTTGTATTGTAGTGCTTCTCCTTTATGTTTCTTTTGTTTATATG
>Ga0326514_10000024_pt1 | contig 91112 bp, 140 predicted proteins | sample 3_2548_0518_D_FD_203653 | JGI IMG/M metagenome (GOLD analysis project Ga0326514, IMG submission 203653) | Bovine rumen microbial communities from UC Davis, California, United States - 3_2548_0518 | ecosystem: Host-associated > Mammals > Digestive system > Stomach > Rumen | place: USA... | reverse complement strand
TGAACACGTCCGCTTACCCGCGGAAGATTGGCGGTTCAATTCCGTCTATACTATTCTTTCTTTTTTTTTCTATCAATAACTGTTCTAATTGAGCAGTTATAAATAAATTTTTATATTTTAAGGAGGGCCTATATTATGGCTAAGGTAAACAATATTCAGATCGAGAACGCAGTAATCAAGTTCAGAAACTTCAGAGGTGAGTGCGACCGGTATAATACTACTGGTAAGAGAACCTTCGCGGTACTTCTGTCTCATGAGCAGGCAGTTAGTCTGGAGGAAGAGGGCTGGAACGTTAAGTATCTCAAGCCGCTTGAAGAAGGTGACGATCCGCAGCCGTATCTCAATGTTGAGGTTAAGTTTGATCATGTTCCGCCGACGGTCCGCATGATTAGCGGTAAGAAGAGCACAAAGCTTGATGAGGACTCTATAGGTCTTCTTGACTATGCTGAAATCGAGTGTGCTGATATTATCATTTCTCCGTATCAGTGGGAGATGAATGGCCGCAGCGGCATCAAGGCATATCTGAAGAAGGCGTGGTTTACTATCGTTCAGGACCGATTCGAAGAGAAGTATGCTGACATGGATCTGGTCGATGAAACTGAGCCGTTCTAATCCTTTTATATTCTGTTAAAGGGGTTCGCAAACTGGTCATCTCCCTTTATGAGAGGAGGTGATAGGCTCATGAACGAAAGAGAATACAAGATAAAGGCACTAAAGATAGTAGAAGAAATAATTGAAACATTAGTGCCTATAGTCTTGATCATAATGCTTATGAAAGATTGAGCATTATGCCGAATCAAAAAGAAACAGGGCTGACATAATAACTGGTCAGCTCTCTTTCTTTTTTGCTTTGATAGGAGGTGAAATAGTATGGAAGTGGGAGAATTCAAAGTACCGTTGTATCGACATCAGTATTTGGCTGTTGATAAAATGCATAATGGCTGTATCTTAGTTGGCGGTGTTGGCTCTGGTAAGTCACGTACAGCGCTTTTATATTTCACTAAGAATGTGGTTGGACTAGGGCGTATAGATGTTAACGTTAAAAATGGTCAATACGTATACGAGTACAATGTTGACATGCGAGAATTAAAGGAGCCTGTTAAACTGTACATTATCACCACTGCTCGAAAACGGGATACGTGTGACTGGGAGCAAGAAGCTATACCTTTTGGTTTGTTTGGGTATAAGTTTGACAATGTCGAGATTCATGTGGACTCTTGGAATAACATCAAGAAGTATGTGAATGTCGATAACGCGTTTTTTATATTTGATGAACAGCGCGTGGTAGGCTATGGTATGTGGACCAAGTCGTTCATAAAAATCACAAAGAATAATAAATGGATTTTGTTATCTGCTACACCTGGCGACAACTGGTCTGATTACATACCAGTGTTCATAGCTAACGGCTTCTATAAAAACAAAACCGAGTTTGTTAGTCGACACGCCGTGTATTCAAGGTTTTCTAAATACCCCAAGATCGAACGGTATGTAGAAGAGCAACGGCTAGAACGACTGAGACGACAGATCCTGGTTGAGATGGACTTTAAACGCGATACGGTATGTTTAAAGGAAACCGTTGTTAGTTTGTATGATAAAGACAAATACAAGATCATCATGAAAGACCGATGGAATCCCGATACCAACGAACCGTTCAAGGATGCTAATGAGGTGTGCATAGCACTACGTAAATTAGTCAATACAGATCCTGACAAGATCATGAAGTTTAAAAGTCTTATGCGAGAACACGCTAAGGCCGTAGTATTCTACAATTTTAACGTTGAGCTGGAGTTGCTTAGAAAAGCGTGCGACGATATAGGACTTTTATATGCTGAATGGAACGGTCACAAGCATGAGCCAGTACCAAATGAAGATCACTGGGCGTACTTAGTACAATACAATGCTGGTGCTGAAGGCTGGAATTGTATCACAACAGACACTATGATCTTCTATTCTCAAACTTATTCCTACAAGACCATGGAACAAGCTAGAGGACGGATTGATCGTGCGAACACACCATTCAAGGTTTTGCATTATTATCATATGCGGACCAACTCGTCAATAGACCGAGCCATCGAAATGGCAATACATCGTAAGAAGACTTTTAATGAGAAAGCTTTTCTCAAATGGTAATAGGAGGTTTTATATTTATGCATACAGGAAAAATGTATATGGCTGGTAGAGCCGACGCATTCAAGGAATGCCATGATCTTATCACTAAGCTTATGGATAGCAAGGAGGATTGTATCACCAGACAGGAAACTGACGGTACTGTTAGAGCATATTACTCAACTGATATGCTCGAGACATACCGAATGAGCTTAGAGCTTTTGATAGGAGCCTGCTCTGAGGAGACCAACTAATGCCGCGAAAAAAGAAATATGATCGAGTTGGGAGACCGCCGAATCATCCTATGGTTAGGATAATCGAACTAGACGAAGTCTATCCAACATTTGAGGCTGTTGCTAACCGAATAAATGGCGATCGCAGTGCTATATTTAAATGCATGTGTGGAGAACGGCATTCACATAAAGGCTATACGTTTGAATGGGTAGATGGTACCCCAGTGCCTAAGAACCCTCTACACTGTCGCCAAAGGAAAGGTCGCGGATATAGATAAGTGCAATATGTTGACGTCTAGTTTACAGCTCCCTTAATGATAGAAATAGACAACTTACGCCACGGCTTTGCGTTTTTAGAAGAACAAGAACCATGGCGTATGCCTTTTATATTTTGCAAGGTCTAACATTACAGGGGCAATATGTTGACGTCTAGTTTACAGCTCCCTTAATGATAGGAAAATAAACAAGGCCCTCCACGGCTTTGCAAAATTCAGACGACACAAGGAGCTGAGCCAAATGGCTAAAGAATCTGATTTCCAAAAGAAATTAAAGGACACTCTTTCAAATCGCTTTCCTGGTTGTATTGTGATTAAGAACGATCCTACATGCATTCAAGGTATTCCCGATCTAACAATATTTTACAAAGACAGATGGGCTACACTCGAATGCAAGCGTTCTGCTAAAGAATCACATCGGCCGAATCAGGACTACTATGTAGATGCGATGAATAAGATGTCCTTTTCTTCTTTTGTCTATCCAGAGAACATGGAGGAAGTATTAGATGAAATGGAACAATCATTCAAGGCTAGTCGGGATGCACGCCTTCCTGAGTGCGAGTAAATATTCCTGGCTAAACTATGATGACGAACGACTGCTCGAGATTTATGAAAACGCACAAGCGGCTGCTATGGGTACTCGACTCCATGCATTTGCTGCAGAAGCTATCACACTCGGACGAAAGCAGCCCAGAACAAAAGACACGCTGAACATGTATATCAACGACGCTATTGGATTTAAGATGAGTCCTGAAGTCGTTTTATATTTCAGCGATTTTTGCTATGGCACTGCTGATGCTATCTGCTTCCGTGATGACATGCTTAGAATACACGATCTTAAGACAGGGACTCACGAAGCAAAATTCGATCAGCTTTATATTTATGCAGCCATCTTTTGTAGCGAGTATGACGTACGACCAAAAGACATAAACATGGAATTGCGCATCTATCAGAACAAAGACGTCCGGATTGAAATACCAGATCCAGAAGATGTTAAAGGAATTATGAATAAGATGCGACACTTTAACGAATTACTGCAAATGAGGAAAGAAGAGGAGTGATACCGATGTCTGACGAATTCAAGGAAGACTTTTTAATGCATTATGGCACACCCAGACATTCAGGCCGCTATCCGTGGGGATCTGGTAAGAAGCCTCAGAGAAGTAAGAACTTCGTTTCAAGGGTCGACTACTGGCGTGCCCAGGGCAAAGGTGATACCGAAATCGCTCGTATGGAAGGTATTAGCACCACAGAGTTTCGTAAGAGACTTAGCATCGCCGCTAATGAATCCAAGCGTGCCGATATTGCAATGGCCCAGAAATTAAAGGAAAAGGGTATGTCCAATGTCGCTATCGGTAAGCGCATGAATCGTAATGAATCTTATGTTCGTACTCTTCTTAAGGATGGCGCTGAAGTCAAGGCTAACCGTATTAATGCCACCGCCGATATTTTAAAGGACTCCGTTGACAAGAAGGACTATGTCGATGTCGGTGCTGAGGTTAATCGCTTTATGGGTATTAGTGAGAATACCATGAAGAGTGCCGTTAAGATGCTTGTTGATAGCGGAGACTATGACAAAGTCCAGCTTCACATTCCTCAGATTTCGAATCCTCTCCAGAAGACTAATATGGATGTATTAGTAAAGGCCGGCGTCACTCAAAAGGAAGTATATGACAATATGGACAAGATTGCGCTTCCTGTTGAGTATATGGTTGATGGAGATCCTAAGGAACGGCGTACTATCAAGCCTCCTGTTCAGGTAGATCCTAAACGAGTCAGTGTAGTTTACGCTGAAGACGGCGGACTTGCTAAAGATGGCGTTATGGAGCTTAGACGTGGTGTTGCTGATCTTGATATGGGTAATTCAAGGTACGCACAGGTTCGTATCGCTGTTGGTGGAACTCACTATATTAAAGGCATGGCTGTGTATGCTGACGATCTGCCTGACGGCGTGGACATCCGATTCAACACAAATAAGCATCGCGGCACTCCCATGATGGGCGAAAAAGATAATACTGTACTAAAACTTCAGTCCGGCGACAAGGACAACCCGTTTGGTGCATATTTGGAACGCCAGAATTCTTACAAGAATGAAAAAGGCGAAAAAGTTCAAGGTGCTCTTAACATCGTTCGTGAAGAAGGTAAATGGGGCGAATGGGCTAAGACGCTTGCGTCACAGGTTCTGTCTAAGCAGCCTATCGAGCTTGCTAAAAAACAGCTCAATCTGGCAAAGGCCGAGTCTGATGAAGAGTTCGAGACAATCATGAATCTCACTAATCCCGTTCTTAAGAAGAAGATGCTTCTTGAGTTCGCTGATGGATGTGATGCTGATGCAGTCGATCTTAAGGCCGCCGCTTTGCCTAGACAGGCTTCACATGTGTTACTGCCTCTTACTACGCTCAAAGACAATGAGATTTATGCACCCAATTACAAAGACGGCGAAGAAGTTGTACTTGTTAGATTCCCTCATGGCGGACGGTTTGAGATGCCCAGACTGAGGGTTAATAACAAGAACAAAGAGGGCGCTAATGTTATGGGCGCTAATGCTATTGACGCAGTCGGTATCAACAGCAAGACTGCTGAACAGTTGTCTGGTGCGGACTTTGACGGTGATACAGCTCTCGTTATTCCCACTAAGAACGTTAAGATAAAGACCTCTGCCCCGCTCGAAGGACTGAAGAACTTTGATCCTAAGGCCACATATGGATACCATGAAGGCATGAGAGTCATGACAAAGGCTGATACTGGTAAACAGATGGGTATGATCACAAACCTGATTACCGATATGACGCTTCAGGGAGCCGATGATAACGAGTTGGCTCGAGCTACAAGACATTCGATGGTCGTAATTGATGCTAACAAACACCGGTTAGACTACGAACAGTCGTATATCGATAACGGTATTGCTGAACTTAAGACTAAATACCAGGGATCTGCTCGTGGTGGCGCTGCTACACTTCTGTCAAAAGCCAAGTCTCCTGAGTATGTCTATCGTCGGGAAAGAAAAGGACAATGGATTGACGAGGAAACTGGCGAAATCAAATGGACTGAGCATCCTGAGACTGTCACCAAGACTAAGGTACTTAAGAACGGTGAAGTCAGAACTAGCACCAAACCCTATAAGCCAGTTGAGAGTACTAAAATGTACGAGACCAAGGATGCCTATAGTCTGTCCTCTGGACACGAGATGGAAGAGGTATATGCCGACTATGCCAACTATATGAAGGCCCTTGGTAATCGTGCACGTAAGGCATCACTTAGCGTGGAACCCGCCCAGTGGAACAGAGGGGCTACCACCCTGGCATATAAGGACGAGATAGCATCCCTCGATAAGAAGCTTGACGATGCTAGACGTAATGCCCCCCTCGAACGTAAGGCCCAGCTTATTGCCAATCAGACGGTTCGTACTAAGAAGCAGGATAACCCTGAGCTGAAAGACGATAAGGAGGCCCTGAAGAAGGTAAAAAACAATGCTCTCCGAGACGCTAGAGAGGTCGTAGGTGCTAAGAGACAGGCTATTGTACTGTCAGACCGTGAATGGGAAGCAATCCAAGCTGGAGCTATATCCGCTACCAAGCAGGAAGCTATATTCAAAAACTGTGACGACGACGCCCTTAAAGAACGGGCTATGCCTAGAACGTCAAATGGATTAACAACTGCTAACAAAGCACGAATTATGGCAATGCTTGACGCTGGATGGACAACTAGCGACATTGCCGAGAAGTTCGATGTTTCTACATCAACTATTAGTGCTGTTAAGAAAGAAGGTGCTTAATCATGGAAGTCACCGAAACATGGCTGACAACCATTGACAACCCTTACGATTTCTTTGATGACTTTGATAGGTGGTACTCCTACGATACCTCTATGGGTTACAACACTTGTGGTTTGATTGATCGAGTTGCGAACACTTCGAATGAAGAAAGCAGTTACAATTACAACAAAGAAATCGAAAGAGTTTGTGACAAACTTGCTAAATGGAATTTAAATGGTTTGTACAAAAAGATTACAAAAACTTACAAACTTGAACAATAATTTTCTGAAAAATTATTTGTTTTGGTTTTGAGATTTCGATTCAAAAAATTTTTGAGTGCCGGGACCACGTGCCAAAATATAAAAGGCACCCGGGAGGGGGTATATAAAACAACCCACCCCCTCTGCATCGGCGCTCTCCCCTAAAATTCTCCGGAGGGATATTTTTTATATTTTCCTCCGGTAGTTTTGCGGGTATTCTTTCTAAAGTGTTTGGGGGCACCTCCATCAGTCCCAGCATGTCTTCGTCCCTCCAGATGTAGCTCCTTTCGTCTCGAGAAAAAGACTCCCAAACACTTTAGAAAGAATACCTAAACAAAGAAAAAGAAATTAGAAAGATTAGAAAAGGAGGAAGTAATCGTGGCAAAGCCCAACGAAACAAACAGAAAGAAACGACCTCCAGCAAGAACTCCGGAAGCAAGAGAAAACCAGTTAATCGCATTAGCAATGGATCTAGCCGAGGAGAAATTGATGGATGGGTCTGCTAGTAATTCGCTAATCGTGCATTATCTGAAACTTGGCACTACAAAAGAACGACTCGAAAAAGAGCTCATGGAGAAGCAAATGAAAAAGCTGGATGCCCAAACGGAGTCTATCGAGTCATCTAAGCGTGTCGAGGAAATGTATGCAAAAGCTCTCGACGCTATGCGATTATATTCTGGACAGAATCCGTATAATGATGAAGACGAATACGAGGAGTAACTTATGACCCTCACATATCTCGAGATGATCAATCTCCCGACATTCGATGAGCGTCTCGAATACCTACTGCTAAAGTCTCGAGTTGGTGATCCTACATTTGGATCTCGCCGATATGTCAATCAACAATTCTACCAATCATATGAGTGGAGACAATTCCGTAGACGTATCATACTTCGTGATGAAGGTTGCGACTTGGCTCATCCCGACTTTCCAATTCCTGACGGCACCAAGTATCTCATTCATCACATAAACCCTATTACTATCGACGACATCATCGAGCATCGGCCGTGTGTTCTTGATCCGAATAATGTTGTCCTCGTATCATTCCTAACACACGAGGCGATACACTTTGGCGACATGGATCTGATTAAGACCTCGCGCCCAGCCGAACGTACACCAAACGATACTATTCCATGGAGGTGAATCTATATAATGACCACTATAACAATTCCTCTGAAAACTGTCGGCATCAGACGATCGCCGTCTATCACCCCTGTTTACGAGGAGCTGATCGGAGAGCTCCATAAGGGCGATTCCATCGATGTATCTACTAAACGAAAATATTACGATTGGACGGGCAAGTCGTTCTATAGATGCACGTCTGCTATTGGTACTGGATACATCAGGACCGATCTTGTTGATCCACTAATTTCGCAAGGAGGCTAATTCAAAATGGATTCGTCTATTCTTAATGAACTTCGAAAAGTAGTTGGCGGGTCCACGTCTCCTGGTGAGATAACTCACTTCGATATGGATCTCATGATGCACGCCAATACATATTTTGCTAATCTCACGCAGCTCGGTGTCGGCACTCCGGGCTTCATGCTGCAAGACGATACACAAACCTGGCGTGATTTTCTCGGCGATAACTATCCACCAGAGAGACTTTCGCAAGTTAAGACCTACATTTACATCAAAGTCCGATTGGTATTCGATCCGCCTCAGAGTTCTGCACATATGTCAACATTGAAAGAAGAGGCTAAGGAAATAGAATGGCGTCTCAATGTCGAGGTCGACCCTGGAATGAACAAACTGGAGGTGGAAGATTAATGCAAGATTTTTTGTATGAAGCGCTTATCGAACAGGACACTCTTTGTCATCATGGCATTCTTGGTCAGAAATGGGGCGTAAGGCGGTATCAGAATAAAGATGGATCTCTTACAGAGGCCGGTAAAAAGAGGTATCTTAATTCTGACGGAACTCTGAATAAATCTGGTGCCAAGCGTTTAAGGGAACGCGGAGATGGCACCTATTACGACGTTACTAAATACTCCAGAAAGTTGGGATTAGTCGGAGCGGCTATTGACCTCGGTAGACTTGCTAAGGAGAATAAGACACATAATTCTAGCGTGTCAACAAAAACTAAAACTATCAAACGCCCAGAGTCAGCCACTGACGAATACAATACGGTATCAGATGCGTTTAAGAAGTCTGGTTGGAAAGTCGATGACTCCGGCGATTTCGGCGGCGATATTTATGCTGAAAAGTCATCTAAACTCGGGCCGGATAACATAAAAGTATACACCGTTGTTGATCCCGGTGATAAGTCTGGATATATAAATGAGCACATTAAAACGTTGGATTCGAAGATTAAGAAATTGGAATCTAACAGTGACACTATATATAAACAGACTTCTAAGTTCATAGCCGATGACTTATATAATGATAACGTAGACGATGTCAAAGACAAGATGACCCTCCAAGAATATAGAAAGGCGTTGAAAGCCACCGGCGCATATATTACTGATTGGGATACATTGGATATCGATTTTAGCCATCCTGAACACGGATCGCACATTCTTAGTGTTGAGTATGATTTAAATAATCTTAAACCTATTATTGAACGTGGCGTAAGAATGGACGGTTAATCTCGAAATGTCCTACATCTACTACAACCCCAATCCAAAAGGTAAGCATGTTACTGATTGCGTGATTCGGATGCTATGCCGCTTAGAGAATCTAACATGGCTCGAGGCATTTGATGAACTAACGGATATTTGTCGGCGAGAATTTAGCATGCCCTCCAACGATAAGATGTGGAGTCTTATGTTAAAACGTAGAGGGTATACTAAATACTTGCTTCCGGACGATCTATACGACATCTACACAGTGCGTGACTTTTGTAGAGATCATCCTATTGGCAAACATTGTCTTAAGACCTCAGGGCATGTTGTAGCGGTCGTTAATGGGGACTATTACGACTCTTTTGATAGCGGGGACAAAGAACCTATATACTATTGGCGAAAGGAGTACTAACAATGGTAAACTATGGAGGGGTACCTGGTGTGGTCAACCAAGCAAATACTGCGAGACCTACACCACAACCAACTGCAACACCCAATCAATCTACACAGACTCAACCGAATTACTCTCAGTGGATTAATCCTACACCATCGGCTACTCAGATGGCTACCGAACAGCGCGGTATTACCTCAGTTTTCATGGTTAACTCCAGAGCTGAATATGGATACTACTCGGCACCGTCGGGACAGTCAATCGCTCTTTTCAACTTTCCAGAGGGAGAACTTTGTCTGAAGGCCCGCGATATGTGGGGAGTAGATTTGCCGATTCGTACATGGTCGCTCACTGAAACGACCACTACACTTACTCAGCCTATTCCTGTTCCGCAACCTGCTCAATCTCAGCAAGTATCGACACTGAGCAGTTCTGAGCCACTGGTTAGTAAAGAGGAGTTCGACAAACTGAGCGAAAAGATTAACGCGCTATACAACGAATTGAAAGGAGAACAGTAATGGGTGGTCCGTTTAATTTCAATCCAAACAATCCGATCTTTGGTCAGCAGTTTGGTGGCTTCAACAATTTCATGAATCAGTTCAACACGTTCCAGCAACAGTTTTTGCAGCAAGCTCAGATGTCTCCTCAGCAGATTATTCAGCAGAAAATTCAAAATGGGGAAATCTCACAGGAACAGTTCAACGCTGTTGCTCAGATGGCAAACCAACTTATGGGGAAAGGATAAGGTATGGCGGATTTTTTAGAATCTCTCCAGCACTCTTGGGGTAAGAGCCCTAAGCAGAAAGCTAGAGAAAAAGAGTATAATGCTGAGTATTATCGGAAGCATAAGGACTGGTGGTCTACCAAGTACGGACCCAAGCCTATTAATGGCGTTTCTCAATCCCAGTACGAAAACGAGGACACATATAATAAGCGATATTACAACTCTAAAGATTCACAGGGAAAATGGGCGATTGCGCCAAAGAAAACTAAAAAGACGCCGGGCTATCAGGATGTTGGTAAATATGTTGATGACAATATTCGTTATCAGCGTGAGATTGGCGAAGATAATCGCCGACTAAAGATCAAAGAATCTGGCATGAGCTGGGATGACGAAAAGAAGTACATGAAGCGATATACCAGTGCTAGACAAATGGCAGATAACGAACGCGATAAGCTCATTAAACAGTACGAGGCTAATGAGCGGACATACACTAGAGCTAATGATGTTAAATTAGCGAAAGCCAAAGCGAAAAAAGCTGCCAAGGAATTCAAATCCAACTGGAAGATGGGCGCTGCTATGATCTCTGATTCAGCTAAGAAAGGCACCGATTTCGTTAAGAACCTATTCAAATAAAGGAGGACAACACAATGACAGATTTTCTCGAAGATGCTCTCATGCATTCCTGGGGTAAGAGTCCTAAGCAGAAAGCTGCTGAGAAGCGCTACAATGCTGAGTATTACAGACGCAACAAAGACAAGTGGAAGAAGTATCGTGAGAACGCCAAGGACAACATGAGCCAGCTCGATAAGAATATTGAGGGTGCTCAGACCCGTCATGATAGCGCCGTTCGTGATTATGGTGCCGCTAAGCATAAGCTGAATACTCTCCGCAATCAGTATCAGAAATTCCTCGAAGGCGCCGGTAATGTAGGCGCTAACGATAAGGAAATTGCAAAACAGCGTACTGCTTATCAGAAGGATATTGAAAAGGCTGCTAAAGAACTCGAGGTCGCTGAATCCAACTATAATAAGACTAAAGCAAATCTCGATACCCAGAAGGCTAGTCGAACAAAGGCACAGAGCAACTATGATAAGACCGTGAAAAACGACCCGTTTGCTAAGAGAGCTGCTAAGCGTGCTAACGCTGCCGCTGCTAATGAAGCTGCAAAGGCCGCACGACAGGAAGTACGCGGTACAAAGGCAAGACGCGAAAAGACACGAGCTAACGCAAATGCTGATAATATGGCCGCACAACAGCAGGCAGCTAAGAACAAGAACGCTGCGTTTAAGGAGAAGCAGAAGCAGGAATTCCAGAAGATCAGTGGCGAGATCATGAATGCTACTAACAAGCGGGCCGTGATCAAGAAGGAAATGGATGAGGACACCAAGAGACTTAAGGAACTGAATGAGAAAGGCGTTAATAAGTCCGGTGCTGCTCTGCTGGCTAAGAACATTCAGAATAATGCTGAAAAGGTTCGCGCACTGAACGACAAGATCAAAGAGCTCAACGAAAAGAAGAGCAAGCTGGTGTAACCGTCCCAGAGAGGTAAATTCAAAATGGATTTTCTCGAGCACGCATTCAAAGGGTCTGCTAAGAAAGAATACAACATTGAGTATTATAAGACTCATAAAGACAAATGGAAAAAGACACTAAAAGAACAGCAATCTAGTTCTAAGAAGCTTCGACGTAACATTAAGACCTCCAAAAAAGAAGGAGACATTAAGACCCGACGTGCTCAGCAGATGGCACATAATGAAATGGCTAAGTCCATCGCACAATCTAGAAAAGTATATAAGAAATATGCTCGTAAGTTTAATATTGCTAACGCGGCTAATCTTATAGAATCGGGTCTTAATTTCCTCGACCGTTGGCTACAATCGGGACATAAGTATTGATCCGATAAGCAATATTCTCACTATTCATTTCACTCTTACATCTCACTAATTTAAGGAGGAATCACTATGGCACTCACAGAAAACGGTACAAACACAACGATGCTCGTAACACCTACCGGTTACAATGGTAACGGCAACGGCGGATTCGGAAACTTCGGAGGCGATGGCGCTTGGTGGCTGTTGGTTCTGTTCCTGTTCGCTTTCAACGGCAATGGCTGGGGCGGCGGTTATGGTAACGGTGCTATGCCGTACATCATGAACAACTCCACCAACAACGATGTACAGAGAGGCTTTGATCAGCAGGCAGTAATGTCTGGTATCAATGGTCTGACCAGTGCTGTTACTAATGGTTTCTCTGGCGTTAATCAGGGCATGTGCTCTGGCTTCGCTGGCGTTAACCAGGCTCTGTGCAACGGCTTTAACGGCGTTACTGCTGCTGTAAATTCTGGTTTCTCTGCTGCAGAGGCATCCGATAACGCCCGCCAGATGGCTAACATGAACCAGATGTTCAATCTTCAGACTGGCCTGTCTAACCAGCTCAATACCATTTCTATGGCTCAGCAGAATTGTTGCTGTGAGAATCGTGCTGCTGTTCTGGATTCTAAGTACGCTAATGCTCAGGAGCATTGTCAGGATCGTTACGAGGCAGCTAACAACACTCGTGACATCATCACGAACAATACTGCAAACACTCAGATGCTGCTTAATACCATTAACAGCGGTATTCAGAGTATTCAGGACAAGCTGTGTCAGCAGGAAATCGATGCTCTCAAGGCTCAGAACGCATCCCTGCAGAATCAGATTACTGCACAGAATATTCGCGCTGAGGGCCTGGCTAACCGTGCTGCTATCCTGGCTGACAATCAGGCTCAGACCCAGGCACTTGAGCAGTATCTGAATCCGGCTCCCATTCCGGCATATGTTGTCCAGAATCCTAACTGCTGCGCTAATCAGAATTTCTACACCGGCTGTGGCTGCAATGCGTGATTGGAGGTGACAGCAAATGGCTGAATACACCAATAACACTCAACAGACGGTTAATCCTGGCGAGGCAGTTGTGTTTACACTTGCACCGGTTCCTTGCACAAGAGGTCTTGTACGTTGGCGTAGTGGTACCGGTAACTTCCTGCTGTCCGGATGGGTTCCGAGGAGAAATAACAGATGCTGTTGTCAGGGGCCTTCTAGTGCTCTTTATCTTGCTACATTCGGTGCCAACATCGCAGTGCCCGAAGGCGAGACTGTCGGCGAGATTTCTCTGGCATTTACTCTCGATGGTGCCACTGTACCGTTCAGCATCATGCGAGCTACTCCAGCCGCTGTTGAGCAGTTTTTCAATGTTGGTCGTTCTCGTAACATCGACATTTGGAACGGCTGCTGTGAATCCCTCTCTATTCGTAATACTAGCGACATTCCGGTTCTTGTTGACAGTCCTACATTGCTGTTCTCTAGACCGGATCTCGCTGTAACGTATTAAATTTAGAAGGAGGGAATCAAAATGAAAACACTTATGAAGCTCAGAGATAACGTCGAGTCTAATCTCGAGGACCTCGCTAAGAAGACCGATCTTACGCCCAACGAGGTTAAGACCGCTACAGAAGCTGTGTGCCTTATCGAAAAGATCGATAAGCTTATGCGCGGCGACAAGTATGATGAAGATACTTCAGAGGGTCACCGCATGATGCCCTATTATCCGGAAACTACCTATTCTTATGGTTGGGATATGGGACCTGGTAGAGTGTATTCTCACGGAAATGATCGCTACATGGATACTTCTGAGGCTCGCGGTAGAGATGCCATGACTGGGAGCTATGTTAGCCGAGAAATGAGACCTATGTCTTATGATGGACGTGACATGGATACTTCTGGACGTCGTATGAGATCAAGGATGTCTTATGACGGCGGGTATAGCGGTCACAGTATCGATGACCGTATTATCGACAAACTCGAGCAGATGATGGATTCTGCTCAGAGTGAGTACGAGATCCGCAAGATCAATCAGATCATCAGAGTCGTAGAGTCCATGAAGGGCGAGTAAGCATTACAAGTTGTCGGCGGAGATTGGTTTATGACTGGTCTCCGCTAGCAATTAGAAATTAGAAAGGATTTGACCAATGAACGAGATTGAAACGTTACTTACTAATGTTGACTTTCGGAATCCTAGTTGGATAATGCTTATTCCTGCGGCTTTAATGGCTATCGATGTGCTTACTGGAGTTGTGCATGCCTGGGTTACGGGTCATCTTAAATCATACAGAATGCGAGAAGGCCTAGGAAGAAAGTTTGGGGAAATAATGATCTTATTTATTGGTGAGATTTTTACTGCCGGCCTAAACTTTCCGTCTTACATTCTTAAAGCGTTTTCCATATACATAATGTTTATGGAAGTCGTGAGTATTTGCGAGAATCTGAAAAAGCTCGGAGTTCCGATACCGAAGTTTATTGATAAGGCTCTCGAAAGTATGAATGAAATAATTCAAAATGGCAGAGATGATATGACGGAGGTGAAGAATGATGGAGATGGAAAACCAGAAAATTGAAGTTAACTTTCTGGCCCATTACGGAGTTACTGGACAAAAGTGGGGCGAGAGACGGTATCAGAATAAGGATGGTTCTCTAACTCCGCTCGGACGAATTCACTGGGGCATTGGACAGGCTAGAAATGCAGTGTCCAATAAGCTTAAGACCCGTAAATCTTTTAGATTGGAAACAGATTCTGAAAAACGTAAGCGTCTTAAGCTCAAGGCTGAAAAGAAGGAAGAGAATAAGAAACTTAAACTTCAAAAGGCTGAGGAAGTTAGACAAAAGCGCGAAAAGGCTATCGAAGATAAGAAGGCTAAGCTTATTGCTAAAGGCGATAAGGATGCTATCTATAAGAATCGAGAACTCTTTAGCGATGAAGAGCTCGATAAGGCTATGGCTCGCATTAATAAGGTGAACCAGTTTAAGACCGAAAAGTCTTCTAAGCAGGTTGAACATCTTATTAATCGCGCTACTCCAAAAGAGGTCTATAAGAATCGTGCCATGCTCAATGACGATGAGCTCGATCGGGCACTTAATCGGATTAGCAAACTCGAAAAGATCAAGCCAGAAGATAAGAAGGCTCTCGAGAGTCTCAAGCAGACGAAAGAAAATCGCCAGACTGCTAAGGATGGTAAGATCACTCTTGACAAGATTGCTTCTACTGGCAAAACTCTTGTCGGCATTGCCGGTACTGCCGTAGGGGCATATGAAGCCTATAATAAGATCGCTGCCAATGTAAACGAGATCGCCGGCTATGAGAAACTTCCCGTATTTAAGATTCAGCCTTGGGAATCGCTTATGCCTAAGAAGGGTAAGTCTGACTCGGACAAGATTGTTGATGCTATTAATGCACAAAATAAAAACAATAATGATAATAGCAGTGACGGCAAAAACAAGAAAAATAAAGGCAACGATTCCGATAATACCGGTGGCAATAATAACAATCCTAACGGTCCTAAATCTGGGCCTGGCGGTAAATCAGATACGATAACTTCTGATGATTGGGCGTCTAATGCTACAACTACTACGGGAAAACAGGGTATATTTAATAAGACTAAAGCTCCTGACGTTTTTGATGTTAACACTGGATTACAATCGGCTAAAGAATTAAAACAAATCGCTAAGGGTAAAGGAGAGGCTGCACAATCTGCTGCCACATATTTAAGTTATTATTCAGGAATGGAAAAAGCTGCTAAAACCTCCTTTGCTGATTTGGCTATGCCTACCGAGTGGCATACACCTAATGTGTCTACTAACTCATCAGGAGATCTTATCTTGAATACTACTAAATTATCATCGTCACCATATACCCTTGGTATAGCATCATTTGATGGCAGTATAGGACGCACCGATTCTGATAAAGGAACGTTTAGATACACCAAACGTCCTGGCGGAGGTTGGCGTGAAGACGTATGAAATGAAAGAAGCAATTAGTGTATGAGTTTAAGTAACACGGCGGTCCCGATCTATTATGGAAAGTTTCGTGATGCGGTACTTCGACGAGAAATACCAGTTAATCAGGAAATTTCCATGGAGATGAACCGCATAGACGACCTAATTGATAATCCTTCGATCTACTACGATGACGAGGCGGTTGAAGGCTTTATCAAATATTGTGAATCAGAGCTAACCCTAACTGATGGCTCAGATTTACATCTTTTGGATAGCTTTAAATTATGGGCTGAGCAAATCTATGGCTGGTATTACTTCATTGAGCGTAGTGTCTTTGTACCTCCACAGGATGGTGTTGAAGGACATTACGAAAAGAAGCGTATAAAGAAACGACTAATCAATAAGCAATACCTGATTGTGGCCAGAGGTGCTGCGAAATCCATGTATGCTTCCTGTATACAAAGCTATCATTTGAACATAGACCCTTTCACAACACAACAGATAACTACCGCTCCTACCATGCACCAAGCGGAAGAGGTTTTGTCACCTATTCGAACGTCCATTACTCGCGCACGAGGTCCGCTATTCCAATTCTTAACCGAAGGTAGTTTGCAGAATACTACAGGCGCCAAAGCCAATCGATGTAAACTAGCATCCACCAAGAAAGGAATTGAGAATTTCTTAACCGGCTCCATTATCGAGATCCGTCCGATGAGTATCGATAAGCTTCAGGGTATGCGTTGTAAGATTGCCACCATTGATGAGTGGCTTTCTGGCGATGTACGTGAAGATGTTATCGGTGCTATTGAGCAGGGAGCTTCTAAGCTTGATGACTATTTGATTGTTGCTATTTCTTCTGAGGGTACTGTCCGTAATGGAAGTGGTGATACAATCAAAATGGAACTTATGGACATACTGAAGGGCGAGTACATCAATCCTCACGTATCCATATGGTGGTATCGACTTGATGACATCAAAGAAGTTGCTGATCCTAACATGTGGCTTAAGGCTAATCCTAATCTGGGTAAGACTGTCACATATGAAACATATCAGCTAGATGTTGACAGAGCCGAGAAAGCACCCGCTGCTAGAAATGATATTCTGGCTAAACGTTTCGGAATACCGATGGAGGGTTACACATACTTCTTCACGTATGGTGAGACTCTCTGTCATCCAAGACGTGATTACTGGGGTCTTCCTTGTAGTATGGGTGCTGACCTGTCTCAAGGCGACGACTTCTGTGCATTTACATTCATGTTCCCACTTAGAGATGGTTCTTTTGGTATCAAGGTTCGATCCTATATAACCGCCAGAACTCTCGCCAAACTTCCTCTTGCTATGAGAGCCACCTATGACATCTTTATGCAAGAGGGTAGTTTGATTGTCATGGATGGTTCTGTTCTAGACATCAACGAAGTCTACGATGACGTTGATAAGTATATCGCAGACTGCGGTTACGAAATAGTGTCTTTCGGATTTGACCCATACAATGCAAAGGAATTTGTTACACGGTGGGAAACTGAGAATGGAGCCTATGGTATCGAAAAAGTAATACAGGGTGCACGTACAGAGTCGGTACCTCTTGGCGAACTCAAGATTCTGTCTGAAGATAGGATGCTTAGGTTCGATCAGGAGCTTATGAAGTTCTGCATGGGTAACTGCATTACTTTGGAGGACACCAATGGTAACCGAAAGCTTCTTAAGAAACGCAATGACCAGAAGATCGATAACGTCTCAGCAATGATGGACGCATATGTAGCGTGGAAGGCTAATAAGGATTTGTTCTATTAAAGGTGGTGAATAAATGTCCAAATATTTATACCATTCCTGGGGCAAAAACCCTGAACAAAAGGCCGCTGAAAAGGAGTACAATAAACAGTACTACCAGGAGCATAAGGTCGAGATACGCGAGAAGCGCATGGATAAACTTAGAAAAGCTAGCCAAGACGCGAGCGATTATAAGTTATTTAAAACCAACCTCATGAAAAATAAAGGCGCCTCCGGAACTGCTAGAAACGAAGCCGCCAAAGCCGAAAAAGCATATAATGACAACTGGTGGAAATTACATGATGAACGAATGGGAGATATCACAGGTAAAGTGACAGTCGATTTAGGTTCTGCTTTCGTTGATCAACTTTTAAAGGGAGAATAATACACACAATGTCTATTCTAACTAGATTACAACATGGGTGGAATGCGTTTATAGGACGTGACCCTACGAAGGAACGAAACAATTATGACTACAGCTGGTATGGCGGGCATAGCGTAAGACCTGACAGAACGGTTTTATCATTAGGTAATGACCGATCGGTTGTGAACGCTGTATATAACCGTATCGCTAACGATGTAGCACAGATTAATCTCTTACATGCTAAACTTGACGAAAACGGCAAGTATGTGGAAACCATTGACGACGAACTCAATAAAAGGATGACTCTCGAAGCCAACATCGATCAAACTGGACGTGCTTTTATATTGGACATAGTACTTTCAATGTTTGACGAAGGGGTAGTAGCAGTTGTTCCGGTTTCTACAGACAATAATCCGGATTTTACTGACACGTACGATATTCTCTCTATGCGCACCGGTAAAATTGTCGAGTGGTTTCCTGATCGGGTTCGGGTGCGTCTATACGATGAACGCGACGGGCAGTATAAGGAAATCACATGTCCCAAGACGTCCATAGCTATTATTGAGAATCCGTTCTATTCAGTAATGAATGAGCCTAACTCTACTGCTAAGCGGTTAGTTCGTAAGCTCAATCTTATTGATATTATGGATGAACAGAATAGTAGTAACAAACTTGATCTTATCGTTCAGCTTCCGTATGTAATTAAGACCGACGCTAGACGTCAGCAAGCGGAACATCGACGAAAAGATATAGAGCAGCAACTTACCGGCTCAAAGTATGGCATTGCATACACAGACGGTACGGAGAAGATCATTCAGTTGAACCGACCTGTTGAAAACACATTGGCATCGCAAGTTAAAGACCTAAGAGCAGACTTGTATAGCCAACTCGGTATCACGCAGGCGATATTAGACGGAAGTGCTTCCGAACAAGAGTTGCTGAACTATTATACCAGAACCGTAGAGCCAGTCCTTGCAGCTATCGCTGATGAGTTTAAGAGAAAATTCTTATCACAAAATCAGCGAACTCGAAGACATAGCATATGGTTCTTCCGGGATCCGTTTAAGCTCGTTCCGGTAGACAAGGTAGCGGATATCGCTGATAAATTCACTAGAAATGAGATTCTCTCGTCTAATGAAGTTAGAGCGATCGTCGGTTACAAGCCGGTTAATGATCCCGCAGCAAACGAGCTTAGAAATAAGAATCTTAATCAATCTGCCGACGAAGCACAACCTGCACCAGTCGTTACAGAAGATGATTCTGAACAATATACAGAGGAGGAATAAATCAAAATGGCACATCAGTTTGACTTTAGTGGTTGGGCCACTAGAAACAACATCAAATGCTCTGACGGCCGTGTCATCAAGCGTGACGCATTCAAGGACAATGACTGTGACGTAGTTCCGCTTATGTGGAATCACGATCATAGTTCTCCGGCAAGCGTTGTAGGCCATGCACTGCTTGAGAACAGAGCAGAGGGTGTGTATGCTTATTGCGCTCTCAATAGCTCTGAGAATGGTCTTGCCGCAAAGGAAGCCGTAAAGCACGGTGATATCGAGGCGCTTTCTATTTACGCTAACGGCCTTACTCAGAATGGTTCTGACGTTATCCATGGCAACATCCGTGAGGTAAGCCTCGTAATGCACGGTGCTAACCCTGGCGCATACATTGACAACATCATCGCTCATTCTGACGGTTCGGAAGCATACGGCGAGCAGGGTTTCGTTTACAATGACGAAATCATCGATACCGAGACTCAGCTGTTCCTCTGCCATGATGAGGAGGGTAATCTCTTCCTGTCTGATAAGGACGAGGACTTCGAGCCTGAGGAAGACGATGAAGACGAGTATCTGGACAGCGATGCTGATCTGGATGAAGATGATAACGATGATGACGAAGACGATGAGTTTGAGCATGCTGACAAGGATGACTCCAATAAGACCGTCGCTGACGTAATCAATTCTATGACCGAAGAGCAGAAGCAGGCTATGTATTTCCTGATTGGTGAAGCTCTGAAGAACAACAAGTCTACTGCTAAACATTCCGATGATAACTATGAGGAGGATGAAAACACTATGAAGCACAACGTATTCGATCAGGACACCGCTACTTACAACACCATCAACTCCACTGATGCAAATGCACTGATGCATGGAGAGGAGCTGAGAGGTGAGACCGCCGCTATCTTCGCAGAAGCTCCTAAGAAGGGCTCCCTTCGTGAGACTATCCTGGCACACGCTGATACTTATGGTATCAAGGATATCGACTGGCTGTTCCCGGATGCTAGAACCATGACCGCTGAGCCGGAGTTCGTCTCCCGTGACATGGCTTGGGTTACCTCTTTCCTGAACGGCGTAAAGAAGTCCCCGTTCACCAGAATCAAGATGCTCTTTGCTGATATCACTGCTGAGGAGGCTCGCGCTAGAGGTTACATCACTGGCAATCTGAAGGTTGAGGAAGTATTCAAGCTCCTGCGTAGAGTTATCACTCCTACTACTGTATACAAGAAGCAGAAGCTCGATCGCGACGATGTTCTGGATATCACCAGCTTCGACGTTGTTGCATACATCCGTCGTGAGATGCGTGTAATGCTGAATGAGGAGATCGCTGTTGCAGCTCTTATCGGTGATGGTCGTGACCCGGTAACTCAGGCTAACGACAAGATCAACGAGGACTGCATCGTTCCGATCTACACCGATAGAGATCTGTTCTCTATCAAGGTAGCTGTACCGGTTGCAGCATCTGATACATCTGAGGCCAAGGCTAAGAACCTCATCGAGGCCGTTATCCGTGCTCGTAAGGACTACAAGGGCTCCGGTAACCCGGTATTCTACACCACTGCTGAGACTCTGGCAGACCTGCTGCTGGTTGAGGACGGTATCGGCCGTCGTCTCTACAGAACCAAGGAAGAGCTGGCTACCGCAATGCTCGTTCGCGATGTTGTAACTGTAGAGCCTATGATCGGCAGAACTCGTACCGTTGGTGAGGGCGCTTCGGCTGTTGTTCACACTCTGGCAGGTATCATCGTTAACCCGGTAGACTATGTAATTGGTACTGACCGTGGCGGTGAGATCAACACCTTCGATGATTTCGACATCGACTACAACCAGATGAAGTACCTGATGGAGACCAGATGCTCTGGTGCTCTGACTAAGCCGTACTCTGCAATGGTTATCGAGTACGTTCCAGCACAGGGCTAATTAACGCTCCCTAATTTCACAAGAATCGGGGAGAACTAATTGCTTCCTCTCTTGTTTTGGTGCTTGAGGCCGGTCCAGTCCATAAGACCGGCTTTGAGCATTCTTTTTTAATCAAAATGGAAGGATGTGCGACTATGGCTAAGTTCTATGGCAAGGTTGGGTTTCTCGACACCGTAGAGACTGATCCCGTAAATCACCCAAGTGTCTTTGAGGAAACTTGGGTTGAGAAAGAGTATTATGGAGAACACCTCAATACTTTTACAAGTCGATGGAAACAGGCTAATAAGCTTAACGACGATGTAAATATTACTACTCGGATCAGTATATTAGCCGATCCATATGCTTCTAATAATTTCCATAAGATCAGATATGTTGAATGGTTAGGAACTTTGTGGGAAGTAAGTTCCGTTGAAGTCCAGTACCCTCGACTTATTTTGTCTATTGGAGACGTGTATAATAAATAATGTCGGATCATCGTAATCTGTAATACTAAAGGTACAAAACACTCACTCTCGACTGCCTTACAGTGTTACGGTTGCGTTCTCTTTTCATGTCAAGAATGGAGGATGAAGTAGAATGGGCACCAGACCGAATCTGGATCGAGAGCTTAGAACTCTCTTGGGAAGCACGAATTGCTATTTTCAGCCCCCTGAGACTATGAAAATTAAGTTTCCGTGCTTTATTTACAAGTTATCTAATGCACAAAATCTTCGAGCTGATGACGAGAGTTATCTCTATACCAGACGATATCAGCTAACTTATGTAACTAAAGATCCTGACGATTCACTAGTCGATCTTATACCTAAACATTTTAAGTATTGTTCGCTCAGTACGTTTTTCACTAGTGACAATCTTAATCACTATAACTACGATTTATACTATTAAGGAGGAATACATTATGCCTACTCCTACTACTGGTAGACTTATATGGGATAAGACCGGTGAACACTTCTATGAAACCGGTATTTCCAAGGGTGTACTTTACACCGGTACAGTAAATCCTAGCTCCGGCATCATCGTATGGAACAATGGTGTCGCTTGGAATGGCCTTATTTCGGTCTCCGAGTCTCCTGAAGGTGCTGACGAAGAGGCTTTCTATGCTGATAACATTAAGTATCTGTCTCTGAGAGGTGTGGAGGACTTCGGTGGTTCGATCACTTGCTATCAGACTCCTAAGGAGTTCGACGAGTGTGATGGTACTGCTTCGCTGGCTGAAGGCGGTCTGCTTCGTATCGGTCAGCAGTCCAGAAAGCCGTTCTGCCTGTGCTACACTACTCAGATCGGTAACGATGTAGCTGGTTCTGATCTTGGCTACGAAATTCACATCATTTACAACGCTACTGCTTCGCCGTCTGAGCGCGAGTATCAGACTATTAACGATAGTCCGGAGCCTAACGAGCTTAGCTTCGACTTTACCACTACTCCGATTCCCGTTACAGGATATAAGAACACCTCTATTGCTAAGATCAGATCTACTGATTTTAACACTGATCAACTTAGGGCCAAGCTTACTCTTATCGAGAATAAGCTGTGGGGCGAATCTCAGGTTCAGCCGCAGGGCGGTACTCAGTTTATCTCGGATCCGACACTTCTGACGCCGGACGAGATTCTGGCTATCATTAACGCCCAGTAAACAAATCAAAATGGCATAAACAAAGGAGAGATTACTAATGGATATGAGCAGAGTTGAAGACATTCTTAAATATTTTTTAGGTGAGGCGGATACTCTGCCTCATCCACTCTCTCGTGTTGAAGAGTTACTCATTGCACTTGGGGAGCTCATTTCTAGTGGTGCAGTGTCCAGTCCTATTAAAATTAAAGGTCGTGTTGACACCGTAGCAGATCTTCCGTCTAATGCAGAGCCCGGATGGATGTATTATGTAGGCCTGCCTAACGCAAGCGAGTTTGCAGAGTATGTTTATCTGGATAGTGGTGAATGGCAGTATACAGGTACCTCGAATTACGCAATTGATACAGCCCTTAGTACTACATCCACCAATCCCGTAGAGAACCGAGTAATTACCGAAGCTATTAATCTTATCAACCAGACGCTTAGCAATAAGGTGGATAAGGTAGCCGGTAAAGGACTTTCTACTGAGGATTTTACTACCGAAGAAAAGGCTAAGCTTTCCTCGATTGAGACGGGGGCCAATGCCAATGTACAAGTTGATTGGAATCAGACTGACAACAGCGCAGACGATTTCATTAAGAACAAGCCTACAATTCCTGATCCGGTTATTGTAGATCAGACTTACAATGCGTTCTCGGCTAACGCGCAGTCTGGTACCGCCGTTGCTGGAGCGCTTGATGATAAAGTCGACAAAGTCGCGGGCAAGGGATTGTCGACCGAGGACTTTACAACCGCTGAAAAGGCAAAACTCTATAACATCGAGTCTGGTGCACAGACCAATGTTCAGGCAGATTGGAATCAGACCGATACTTCCGCTGATGATTTCATTAAGAATAAGCCGGACATTACTTTCGTTCAGGTCAATGCTGACTGGAATGCTACAAGCGGTGTTGCTCAGATTCTTAATAAGCCCAACATTCCCGAGGGTGTAATTGTCGATCTGGTTTATGATCCAACTTCCGAGCATGCCCAGGCTGGCGTAGCAGTTGCTGAGGCGATCACAAATAAGGTCGATAAGGTTAACGGTAAGGGACTGTCTACTAATGACTTTACCGATAACGACAAGACCAAACTCGACAATATTGAGACTGGCGCTGAGGCTAACGTACAGTCTGACTGGAATCAAAATGACAGTACAGCTGATGATTTCATTAAGAACAAACCCACGATCACTACTGCGAACGACGCAGTTCTTGAGATCCAGAAGAACGGCGCTAAGATTGGCGAGTTTACAGCTAATGCATCTACCGATGCTGTAGTAAATATTACCGTGCCGGTGAACGCAGTTGACGTTAATGCTCTGCCTGCTTCTACAAAGTATGGCGCTTCGCTGTCTCTGAGCATTGACAATACCACTTATGTCATCACAGCAGCACTTAACGACCAAGATGGTAACACTCTTGGGATGGCTCAGACTATCGATCTGCCTCTCGAGTCAGTAGTTGTTAATGGTTCTTACGACGACACTACTCATAAGATTATCCTGACACTGAACAACGGAAATACTGTTGAGTTCTCTGTGGCTGATCTTGTGTCTGGACTTCAGACTGAAATCACAACTACTAATAAACTTGACGCGGATCTGGTAGATGATTCTACATCTACTAATAAGTTTGTAACCGCTGCTGATAAAACCGCTTGGAACGCTAAGTCTGACTTTAGTGGATCTTACAACGATCTAACAGACAAACCTACCATTCCGGCAGCAGTAACCGTTGATCAGACTTATGATTCTACGTCTACGAATCCTCAGTCTGGTACTGCGGTGGCTCAGGCAATCGCCAAAAAACCAGGTGAAATCACAACTGGAAAGCAGTATACCATTGACGGACAGACCGTGACTGCTGGTACTGGCGCAGAGGCGTTTAATAACTTGACATATAATAAAGCTTCTGGACAGTATAGTCATGCTGAAAACACCCGTACAACTGCTTCTGGTTACGGTAGCCACGCAGAAGGTGGTGGCACAACAGCATCAGGCGATAATAGCCATGCAGAAGGTGGTGGCACAACTGCTTCTGGTTACGGTAGCCACGCAGAAGGTGGTGGCACAACAGCATCAGGCGTTGCTAGCCATGCAGAAGGTCTCGGAACAAAAGCCTCCTCAGAAGGTCAGCACGTTCAAGGCAAATACAATTTTGAAGACACTAATGATACTTATGCTTTTATCATTGGCAACGGAATGTCCGATATCGCCCGTCATAATGCCTTCGCCATTGACTGGAATGGTTTGATTTACGTAAATGGTGCGGCTACTGGCGTAGATGTGTCACAGCTCACTCCGGCAACGGTAGACCAGACTTATGATGCGACGTCTACCAATGCACAGGCGGGTGTAGCGGTCGCTGAGGCTATTGCCGATAAAGTTGATAAGGTTACTGGTAAGGGTCTTTCTACTGAAGACTTTACGACTGCAGAAAAAACGAAGCTCTCGGCCATTGAGTCTGGGGCACAGGCTAATGTTCAGTCTGATTGGAATCAAAATGACAGCACAGCAGACGATTTCATTAAGAATAAGCCTACTATTCCGTCGGCTCAGGTCAATTCTGACTGGGAAGCAGCTTCCGGTGTTGCTCAAATTCTCAATAAGCCGACTCTTGCTACTGTCGCAACTTCTGGCTCATATGACGACCTTAGCGATAAGCCTACCATTCCCGCAGCTCAGGTTAATTCTGATTGGGATGCAGTTTCCGGCGTAGCTCAGATTCTCAATAAGCCGACTCTTGCTACTGTTGCAACTTCCGGTTCTTACAATGACCTTAGTAATAAGCCTACTATTCCTACGGTTAACGATGCTACACTGGAGATTCAGAAGAACGGCACAAAGGTCGGCGAGTTCTCTTCAGATGCATCAAGTGACGTTACTGTGAATATTACAGTGCCCGTTAATGCAAGCGACGTAAATGCTCTTCCTGATACAACGAAATACGCTTCCTCGATCGATGTAAGTATTAATAATACAACTTACGTCATGACGACCACTCTCAAGGATCAGGACGGTAACACTCTTGGTACCGCTCAGGTGGTAGACCTTCCGCTTGAGACTATGGTTGTCGGTGGTTCTTATGATGACACTACTCATAAGATTATCCTGACGCTGAATAACGGTACGACGGTAGACTTCTCCGTAGCCGATCTTGTATCTGGATTGCAGACGGAAATCACGTCCACAAACAAGCTCGATGCCGACCTCGTGGATGATACCACATCGGCGCATAAGTTTGTCACGGCGGCGGATAAGGCGGCGTGGAATGCAAAGTCTGATTTCAGCGGTTCGTATAATGACCTGACTGATAAGCCGACTATCCCGGCGGCTCAGGTAAATGCCGATTGGAACGCTGTATCCGGTGTGGCGCAGATTCTCAACAAACCTATAATCCCCGCTCCTGTGACGGTGGACCAAACCTATGACGGGACATCTGCGAATCCGCAGAGTGGTGTTGCGATCAACAGCGTCATCTCAAACATTCTGACACAGCCGAATTTATACGTTGATGATAGTGGATATATTGCCGTTGATTACGGTAACGAAAATTAAGGAGGTTAATTATTATGGCTAATGATAGACTTATTAACAGCACTCAGGGCGAAAGTATTATAACTGGGCTGAATATCATCGCAACTAAGCTTGATTCTCTAAAGCCAGTATCTGCGGCAGATAATGGCAAGGTAGTTGTAAACGGAGAACTTACAGCACAGACATCTACTACTAAGACGGCAAACGGCACATATAATACAACAACAAACAACGAAGTCATTGTCGATGTTGCTAACTCATATTCCCAGTCTGATAATGGCAAGGTAGTTAGCAACCAGCAGCTTGTATCTCAGACTGCATATCCTACTACTATTACTGAGAATGATACTTATGATACTACCAACTATAATAGCATCACTGTCAATGTATCAGGTGGCGGCGGGTCAGGCGGTTCTGATGTAATCTTTTATGATTATGATGGAACTGTTGTGGCTTCGTATTCAGCTGCTGATTTTGCAAATCTTTCAGCCATGCCCGCAAATCCAACTCATACGGGGCTTACAGCACAAGGCTGGAACTGGTCTTTGAGTGATGCTAAGGCTTATGTTGCAAGCTACGGTAAGCTCAATATCGGTCAGATGTATATTACTTCTGACGGTAAGACACGAATCTATTGCGTAATTACAGAGGATGACCTTTCCCCTATCTTATATCTTAATCTTAATGATGATACAGAATTAGATATTGATTGGGGAGATAATTCAGACCATACTACATGGACAAGTGGAGACGGTGCTGATAGTGAATCACATGATTATTCTGACGCTGGTAGTTATACTATTTCTATTACTGTTGTTAGTGGTAGTTTTGAATTTTCACCTGGTCATGACAGTGAAACATACTTTCCTCGAAAAATTGAACTGGGTACGGGTATTACAAACATAGGTTCTATGTATTACTTTGTCGAACTGACGTCAATAACAATTCCTAATGGTGTTACTGAAATGGGAACGAATGCTTTATCCTATTGCAATGCATTATCTTCAGTAACGCTTCCTAATGGTGTTACTACAATTGAAGATGATGCTTTCTCGTGGAGTTCTGCATTATCATCAATAAGTATTCCAAGTAGTGTTACTTCAATTGAAAGTAATGCTTTCTGTAGCTGTTCTGCATTATCTTCAATAACAATTCCAAGTAGTGTAACAAGCATTGGATCTGCAGCTTTCTACGATTGTTCTGCGTTACCATCAATAACAATACCTACCATATGCTTCCCTTAAGTGGTGAATTAGGAATAGAAACATCTTGTATAATCAAAGTGCCACAAGGAAGATTATCAGCATCAAACTACCCCGACCCATCAGAATATATTTATGAAGAATATTAAAGGCGTCCGACGTGGAGTTTGATGTCATCTGTGCATGGTATGGCTAGACAATCAGCCAGAAGGACACACCGTTGCTCTCGTAATTAGAAATAAATATTATGAGAGCAACTGGAACGCGAAATCGTAAACAAAATTCTAAGGAGGTAAATAAAAATGAAGACTTTAAGGGACACCATTGACGGAATGATGTCAGACGACTGGAAGGAGCGGCTCGTCGCAGAGATCGAACAGTGCGACCTGCGTATGTATGGTCTCGAGAAGCATCTGAAGAAGATCGGCGAGGATTCTCCCGAGTATTCTTTGCTTCAGGAACAATACGATGCCATGGGTAAGTACCTGTCCGTCCTTATCGCACGAGCAACAACGTTCGACATCAAGTACAATCTCCCCAGCTTCGAGAACCGAATCGAGGAGACTCGTATCCCGGACGCTTTTAAGTCTGATTCGCGGGACATGCTTTTACTTTTTATTCTTCTGTATCTCATGGGAGGAGGTAACGACTAATGGCTACTGTTTATGGCATTGACATTTCAAAATGGCAGGGCGAACCGGATTTCAGCAAGGTAAAGACTGATCCCAAGGCACAGTTTATTATCATGCGAGCTGGTATCGGTACTGCGACAGATGTCAAGTATGAGAGAAACTACCGAGAGTGTAAGGCACACGACATCCCCTGTGGTGCTTACTGGTATTCCAAAGCTCTCACTCCTGCTGCGGCACGGTCTGAGGCAAAGGCTTGCATCAAGGCCCTCTCCGGTAAACAGTTTGAGTATCCGATCTATATGGATGTCGAGGATAATAAGCAGCTTGCTCTCAGTAAGACTGCCGTTACCGAGATTGTTGAGGTGTTCTGCTCGGAACTCGAGGCCGCTGGATATTTTGTGGGTATCTACGGTTCTCGTTATCCGCTGGTAGATAACATTTCTACTGTTACGAGACAGAAATACACCATGTGGATTGCCCATTATGGTGTCAACAAGACCAATTATCCCGATCCATATGCTATCTGGCAGAAGTCCGATAAAGGTTCCATCAGTGGCATTAACGGTCATGTAGACCTCGATGAGTGTTATCAGGACTTCCCGACGATCATCAAGGCGTCTGGTAAGAATGGCTTTGCGAAGACCAACGCTCCTACAACACAGCCGACTCCTACTCCCACCCCGGCACCCGCTGCAAAATCCACAACTCCGACTAATACAAAGCTGTATAACGTAAAGGTTATTTGTCATGCATTGAATGTTCGTTCGGGACCTGGTGTTAAGTATAAGGCTACGACGGTTGTATATAAGAACCAGATCTATTCGATCGTTGAGGAGAAAAACGGCTGGGGAAGACTTATCTCTGGCGCCGGATGGATTTCTCTTAGCTCTGCATACGTTAAGCGTATCTAATTTAATTATAAGGAGGGACTAATAATGGCATTGATCATTGATGATCTTTCTAACAAACCAGATGCAGACCTGGTTAATGAAAGTACCGACGTTGAAGAGGCGGCTGAATCTATCGAGGAGATCATTGATACTCCGGTAGAGAAACCGTTTTCTGATTTTCACGTAGTTATCAACGAAGGGGTAGTTCTTTGTATCTACACTGAGCCGAGACCCGATTCTAAGATAGTTAACTCTACTTTCGGGTGGCCGAAAGATCCGCCGCTCACTATCATCGCAGAAGAGAATGGTTTCGGATGCATTGGACCTAATCAGTGGATCAAGATCTCTGATAAACACGTTACCAGAGTCTGATAAATCTTAAAACAAATCAAAATGGAGGTAATTAGTTATGCTTAAGAAGACAATCACTTACGATGATTTCAATGGAGTGTCCTGTACGGAGGACTTTTTCTTCAATCTTACAGAGGCTGAAATCACTCAGCTCCAGCTGTCCGAGAACGGCGGCTATACCGAGTGGGTAAAGTCCATCGCTAATGCTCGTGATAACAAGACACTGGCAAAAATCTTCAAGGATATCATCACGCTCAGCTACGGCGAGAAGTCTACCGACGGCAAGTTCTTCAGAAAGACTGATAAGGACGGCTATAATTTGGTTAATGACTTTATACAGACTGAGGCGTTCTCCAAGCTTTATATGGAGCTTATCACTGACCCCGATAAGGCCGCGGAGTTCATGAACGGTATTATGCCGGAGAGTCTCAAGGCTGCTATGGCTGAGCAGAAGGCTATCGAAGACAAGCAGAACCATCCCGCTATCACTCAGAATCACTAATGCGAGACGGGTATGCTTAAGATATATGTACCAGCGATGGAGTTATACATTTCGAAGACGAACGAGTTTGTCTATACGAAACCTGTATCTCTGTCGCTGGAGCATAGTCTGCTATCTGTGTCTAAATGGGAAGCTAAATGGAAGAAACCATTTATAGCAAAGTCTCATACGAAGGCCGAGATGGCAGACTATATACGCTGTATGACATTAGGACAAGAAGCTGATAAAATCATATACGATAATATGCCGCCAGCGTTATTAAAATCGATCAATGATTACATTAACGACGAAATGACGGCTACGTGGTTCAGCAAACGTCCTAATGGTGTTAATGTTCACGCTACCGGTCGATCTTCGGCTATAACCTCAGAGCTGATATACTACTGGATGGTAGAGCATGGAATACCATTTGAATGTCAGAAATGGCATTTGAATCGGCTACTTACTCTTATACGTATATGCAATATTAAGAGTCAGGGCAGTAAGAAGATGTCCAAGAGTGATATTCTAAAACAAAACGCTGCGGCTAATGCTGCACGACGTAAACATTAAAATTTACAAGTCTTATTTTTTTAGCTCTTTAGGGCGGAGGTGCAAATAATTCAAAATGGGAGTAAGTTTTATGCATAAAGGCGACTTCCAGAAAACTACGTCTTATCTTACAAATATGAGACAAGGCAAATTTTTGAAGAAGCTTGCTAAATATGGCGAAATGGGTGTAAAAGCACTAGAAGAAGCCACCCCAAAACGAACTGGTAAAACCGCCGCCTCGTGGAGCTATGAGATTGAGAAATCTGGCGGTAAGTATAACATTTACTGGAAAAACTCAAATATGGCTCGCGAACGCATATCGATAGCCTTACTTATTCAGTACGGTCATGCTACTGGTAATGGATATTACATTCAAGGCATCGATTACATTAATCCGGCGCTTAAACCGGTGTTCGATAAAATTGCCAAAGACGCTTGGAAGGAGGTAACGTCGTAACATGTCAAACAACGTTGATGAAAGAATTGTTCGAATGCAATTCGACAACTCAAGGTTTGAGAAAAACGTTAAAGAGTCACTCTCTACTATCGACAAACTTAAGAAGGCTCTAAAACTTGAAAAGGCTGCAGAGGGTTTCGATTCTATTGAAAAAGCGGCTAATCATATAAGTTTCAAGGGACTTAACGACGGCATCTCTCAAGTTCATGCTAATTTCTCGTTACTCGATGTGACCGTTCTGAAAATCTTTGACCGAATCGCCGATAGTGCTATCAATCTCGGCAAAAATATTGTAAAGGCTCTCGCTGTAGATCCGATTACAACCGGCTTCCAAGAGTATGAGACCAAGATGAACTCGATCCAGGTTATTGCAGCTAATACAGGTGCCTTAAACCAGGACGCTGCTGACTCTGCTAAGTCCATGGCCGAGTCGCTTGAGGCTGTTAACAAGATTTGGTTCGGTCCGAACATTTACGGTAATGGTAAGGCTCGAGTGGATGCTCTTGCTGCCGCAGGACTTGATTATGGCACCGTTCAGTCCATGGTTAATAAACTTGCTAATGGCACTGCGAAATCCATGGACGATTTTAACGATGAGATAGCTAAATCCAGTGGTACAACCGTTGAACATATCGAGGAAGTTCTTGATAATTTGAATCTGTACGCAGATAAGACTATCTACAACTTTACTCAGATGACTCAGGCTATTGGTCAGTTTACCACGGCCGGTATTGATGTTGATACTTCTGCTCGTTCTGTAAAGGGTATCGCTAACCTTGCCGCATACGTAGGCGCTCCGGCTTCGGATGCTTCTCGATCGATGTTCCAGTTGTCTCAGGCTCTTGCTACTGGACGTGTTAGACTTCAGGACTGGATGAGCTTAGAGCATACTGCTGGTATGGGTGGTAAGACATTCCAGGATGCGTTAAAGGCTACTGCTGAACACCTCATGGAAGTCGATGATAGTTATCGAGCAGTGATTGAAGATACTGGATACGGAAGTATCGATGAACTTATAACGGGTGAAGGAAGCTTCCGTGAATCTCTCGCACAAAACTGGTTAACAACCGATGTACTTAGCGAAACCTTGGCTAAGTTTGCCGGTGACTTCGATGAGGCTTACTGGAAAGATCTTGGATATTCTGACGAAGCGGTTAAAGAGATTATGGATCTCGGTACGGTAGCTACTGATGCTGCTACGAAGGTTCGTACGTTCACACAGATGTGGGATGCTCTCAAGGAAGCCGCACAGTCTGGATGGACTGAAACATGGCAGTATATTGTAGGCGGTTTTACTGATGCTCCCAAACTCTGGACGGCGGTCAATAATGCGATTACTGGTATCATCGAGCCGTTCAATAATGCAAGAAACGAGGCTTTGAAGTTCTGGTATAGCTATAGCGCGAAGATCGGTGGTAGAAGTACCTGGTTTGATGCTATCGAGAAAACTAACTTCGTTCTTGATGAGAACGGCGAAAAGATTGCTAAGGTTAACGAAGACGGTGAGGTATTAAAGGATACCTATGGTAACATCGTGTATGAAACCGAGAAGGTTACCGAGTATTCTGGTATACTTGTAGATATATGGGATAGTCTGGCTGAAATCGTGGAACCTATCAAGGAGGCTTTCAACGAGGTATTTCCTATGAATCTCCGTAAGTCGCTTTTAGACTTTACGTTGAAAGTCAAAGACATGACGACTCAGCTTTATATTTCCGACAAACATCTCCCCACCATTAAAGCCGCGTTCACTGCTATATTTAAGGTAGTAAAAATCGGTCTTACCGTGTTTAAAGGCTTTGCTAAAGTGGCTGGATCGGTTATTAAAGCTGTTATCACAATCGCCGACAAATTATTCACCGTGACTGACGCTATGGTCGGCACAGAAGATGAGACCGATCAGCTCAGTGTGGTTATGGATACCATTGGAGGTATATTTGATAAGGTAGCCGGGTTTGTTGAGAATCTTGCTGATAAATTTGAAGCATCTGAAACCGTAATCAATATTGTTAAAGGTTTGTGGGATGGCCTCGTCGGTGGTTTCAGAATAGGTCTCGCCATTTTTGAGGCTGTAGGTAAAGTCTTCGGTCATCTTATTGAGAAGATCCTTCCTGCCGGCAGTGCGTTTGGCGATGCTGCTGAAGGTGCTATGGACTTCGTCAAGAATACCATGGACGTCGAGACTATTATCGGCTGGATCGATGGCGCCGCAGATTCGATCAATAACTTCATTGATAATTTCGGTGAGAATTTTAGAAAAGCGATGAATACGTTTGCGGATTGGCTAAAGGATACCACCGGCATTGATCTGTATACGATGTGGGATCAATTAGTTAACACCATAAATACCGTCAAAACAGCGATTACCGATCTTAGTAATACAGACATCAGTAATGTAACAAATTTGTTTAAAGGAACTGACAAATCTAAGTCAATATTCGAAAACATAACTACCGTATTTAGTAATCTTAAAACGGCAGCAACCAATGTCAAAGACACGTCCGATGCAGTAGGAGAACTGTCAACCACGATCAAAAATATTCCCTCTGACGCTGAAGGTGTTTTACAGAAGGTCGGAGATGGTATCAGTAAGATATTCAGTAATCTCAGCCTTGGAGATGTAACTGGCATTGTTTCAGCACTTGGCTTGACATTAAGCGTTATTGAGGGTTTCAAGGCCATCCAAAACGTTAAGAAAGTTACCGATGTAATTTTCGAAATTAAAGATGGAATCGTAGACACACTAGAGACAGTTGGTGCGGCTTTTGGTGACTTCAGAAAGTTTATGAAGTCTCAGATGATTATCAACGTGGCTCTAGCTATTGGCATTTTGGCCCTTGCACTTACAGCGCTTGCTTATGTACCAGAAGATCAGCTCGGTCGTGCTCTCGGTTCAGTCATTATGCTTATGGTTACTCTTAATTCGGTTATGTCTGGTATGACTAAAGCTATGGCGGCCGTTGCTGGTAAGACTGTTGCCGGCACTATGTTTGCTATTGCGGCGTCGGTGCTCATGATCGCTGGAGCTATAGCACTTCTGGGCTCTATGAAAACTGATGAGCTTGGACCAGGATTGGCGGCAATGTATGTTATTATCGGTGCGTTTAAACTTTTGTTCAAAGGTATGGCTAGTATGCCGCTTCAGAACATGGAGAACGTTGGTAATAACATTTTCAAAATATCGCTAGCTATAGGTGGCCTCATTCTTGCTATAGGTATGCTGTCTAAAGACGGAAAAAGCCTCAGCGATTTCTTCCCAGCTATGGCAGTTGTTACCGCTATGGTATCGTTGATAGCTGGACTTGTCGTTGTGCTGTCTAAATTCCCTATTGTACAGTTGCAAGGTGTCGGAGCTACCATGATGCTTATTGCTGTAGCTATTGATATTATGATTGGTGGATTCGTAGGTCTTGTAGCGGCTGCTGATATGGCAAAAGAAGGCTCTATGAAAGCAGCTATAGGCGCCATGATCACAATTATGTCTGGTGTAATACTTATGCTGGCTACAATGATAGGTATTACTGCACTCGCTAAAACTACCAAAATAGGATCTATTGGACTTATTATGATGGCTATCGGCGCTACTATTGACGCTATGGTCGGTGCTCTAGCTGGCTTAGTAATATTGCATAATCGATATGGCGAAGATGCTATGGACGAGGCAATACTTGATATTATTCAATTGTCAGGAATCGTTGGCGCGTTTATGCTGCTGGCTACATTGTGTACTAGTCTTGGTGGACGTATTGGCGGTCTGATCGTTCTCGGTGGTGCGATGGCTATCATAACTACTACTATGTATGCGTTCGCTGGACTAGTAGCGACGTTAGGCCAACTTGATGATACTTCTCTAGAGAGAGGTCTATCAGCGATTAAGACGATCGGTAGCATCGTGGCTGCTTTGATTGTGGTATTTGGTTTCATGTCAGCGATAGCTGCGCCAAAGGGACTTAACGTAGTTGCAAAGTTCAATATTTCCTCCTTCGCACTAAACTTCTTGATATTTGCTGGAGCTCTGTTAGCCACTGCAGCTGCTGTATGGGTGTTTGTAGACGCGGCTAAGAGACTTTATAGTCTTATACAGCAGATAGGTAGTAATGGTGGTGATGTGCTTGCTAATTTCTTTGATAGTATATTTGATCCACAGGTTTTGAATTCTGCTATGAATGCATTCCTGAATTTCATGGACTGGATGATCATCAATGTACCATTTATTACAGCAAAGATAGGCGCTTTCTTAGGGGTCATCGCTGCTTCAACATTAACTATGCTGGGACCGTTTATAGCATTTTTACTTCAGAGTTTAGCAGATATTCTTAGAGTAACAGCAGCTAATATAGGTCCCGTAGTTGAAGAGCTCGTTAAACTTATTGCCGCGATCATCGAGGCGTTGGCCGTAGCAATAGAAAATAATCAGGAATCACTGGCTGAAGGTATAGTTCATCTCTTGGAAGCTTTATGGGGATTACTTATAGCGACGCTCGGCAAACTCTGGATGAAGTGGGAAGAGAGCGATGCTTATAAGGCCCTCGAGAACTTCGGGGCGTGGTTATACGATGCTTTTGAATCCGCTGGCACCTGGTTACAGAAGGCACTTGAGACATTTGACGGATGGATTGAAACGGGACTTTATTGGCTGTTCCATTGGCCTGAGGAACTCGGAAACCTTATTGCTGAATTCTTTACTTGTTTAGTAACTGATCTCGGTAAATGGCTCTGGGGTATCTTGATGTCTGTATGGGCGTGGATCCTTGATCTATGGGATAGTATTAAACTGGGTCAGCAAGAAATACGCGATTACATCATCGAAAAGATTGATAATCTGGTTACTGACATTAAAGGAAAGATCGAAGACTTCAAGAAAGCCGGCAAGGATCTTATCCATGGATTCTTCCTTGGTTTTACCGATGAAGATGAAGCTAGCAAAATGACAGACGCGGTTACTGGTTTTGTCGATGGCATAAAGAACATCATCGTTGGTCCTCTTGGATTCATCATGGGTTCTCCGTCTCACTGGGCTGAAGAGCAAGGTCAGCTGGTTATGGAAGGATTCAAGAACGGCGTTGAGGAATCCGGACCGGAAGCTGAAGCAAGCGTGTCTAATGTAAAGGACAACATGAAGGCACAGGTTGAGGATATGCGTAATAACACTCAATCTTTGTTCGATCAGAAATTTAAGATGCCCGAAATAGACACTAGTGCTTTCACCGAGTCTATGGCGCAGATCCCGCAGCCCGAGATCGACACCTCTAATATGTACAACTTTGCCGACGTACTTTCACAGTATGAGGCGGAAGAAAACCCGACTATGACTATCACCCCGGTTCTCGATATGGATAATCTCCAGTACGAGGATTATGCGGGTGGTTTCGACTTTGGCAGTATGTTCGGTGATGGCGCATCGGCGTTCTCACTGGATACTACTAATTCTCTTGCTAACATGGATGCGTATGACTTCGAATCTATGATGGCTGAAAACCAGCCTGAACCGTATGACGACACTAACGTAATTAACGCTATCACACAACTTAACGAGCGATTGAACGAGATGGCACAAGGATTCGCAGACACTGACGTACGACTTGACACCGGTGTACTTGTCGGCGAACTTGTCGGTCCAATGGATCAGGCGCTTGGACAGAGAGCTACTAGAACAAGGAGAGGGGGTTAAAGGTAATGTATTATTCGTTAACATTTATAGATCCTAATTACGTTAAAGGCGTTTACCAGCCCGATCCTGGTAGCGATGTACGTAAATCTTACGACTTGGAAATCACTAGAAACACGTGGGATCATTGGCGGATCGTTCCAACCGAGCGGCCCGCCTTCGCTCCTCCCGAATTGCATAAAACCGAAGTCAAAATTGATGGAATGAATGGCGTAATTGACCTGTCTCAGGCGATTACTGGATATCCTACGTTTGGTAATAGAACTGGCTCGTTCGATTTTGCGGTCGTTAACGATTTTCGAAATTGGCAAGAGGCATACTCAGATATTCTCGGATCGGTTCACGGAAAGCGATTGTTTTGCGTTTACGAAGAAGATCCCGAGTGGTATTATGCCGGTAGATGGAGTGTAGGGTCATGGTCTACTGGGAAAACGAGATCCACGATAACACTTAACTACAATCTTGAACCATACAAGTATCGGCTGTATGACATCCTTGGCGATTGGCTTTGGGATCCGTTCAATTTCCGATCCGGAACAATCGCTCAGCGAATGCCGACTGAATGCTGGAACCCATACTATCATCGGGTAACCGCGGACGATCTAACGGTAAATGATTGGGAATGGATAATTCGAACGAACTACCAGCGGTTTGACGGTGATGAGACTGAAGACGACGGAACCTATCATGGCTATAAAGATCGACGTGATATACTGACCAACGTGATTGGTAATATGCCGGTTACGATCATTCTAAGTCTGCATCCTGACAAAAAACAAGATGGAAGTTATGAAGAAATGCAGATTAGGTTCTACAACAAAGAGCTAGGAATTGACATCGGTGGAAGCGGTGACTATGACTCGTATACTGGAAATGTTAATGGCAAACCGATTCCGAGGTACATCGTTAGTAATTTTACCGGAACGAACGAGCTCGAGTTACAAGTTCGAGGCAAGGGATTTATTTCGATAAACTTTAAACCTGGGAGGATTTAATCATGTATAGTATATACGCTGATGGAGTATGCATATACAATGATCGATATCCAACACCTGAGTACAAGATGGACTCCCCAGTGCTCAAAATAGCAGACAGTGCAGCAGGATCGTTAGACGCGGTCCTGCCTCCTGTCAATGTTGGATATGACACACTTAAACGAATGAAATCAACGCTTACTGTTAAGCGAAACGATAAAGAAATCTGGGAAGGCAGAATCATTGAGGATAGCTATGATTTTCTGAAGAACCGTCACATCTATTGCGAGGGCGCTCTTGCTTACTTCAATGATACCTGTCAGCCCCAGAGAGAATACCGTAACGTGACTTTGGAACAGTTCATCAAGTCAGTTATTGATATTCATAACTCAAAAGTACCAGACAACCGTAAAATCTACTTTGAATACCAGGCGGTTGAAGGTGGTGTCATCGAATATAGAGCAACACAGTTTGAACAGACACTCGAGGTTCTCAATCAGGTATGTACGGATTACAATTGTCATATGAAGATCGAGAAGAAAACAATAGACGGAGTATACGGTAATTACATTAAGTTCTTTACTGGCGTTATCAGCTCGTCTACCCAGTCTGTCGAATTCGGCAAGAACCTTCTCGATTATACTTCGAATTTCGATATGTCTGAACTCGCTACTGTCATTGTACCCCTTGGTGCAGTAAAGACACGCGCAAATACTACACAAATTGGCGATGCGATTGATCTGACTCTCGATCCGGAGGGCGCTGGTAGGTATGATAGCGATCGCGGTTGGGGAATTGTACAGGTAAAAACCCTTGGCACGTATATTAATACAGAAGCCGATATTAAGGCTGGCGGCGACATCATCAACAGAGAACATGAGGGAGAACCTGGGTGGGAAGGCTATTCTACCGCCGTTCTGAAGATCAAAGCATCTACAAACGAAGTAAGAAACACAATTTACATCAGTTCTCGTATGCACGCCGGATGGGGTATGTATACTTGGCAGACCATGGATCCTGCACTTCAGTATACATCAGGTAAATATTCGTCGGTTCCTCTCGGTTTTTCCGATATGGTCGAAGAAGCTGTCGAGGTGCCAGTGAGCACGACTGATCAATATTATGTACTGACCGTCGGCTCGTTCGGTGGCGATATTCAGCTTCGAGTAAATGTATCAGCACAAGTTACCGATCAGCTTGACGAATACTATACCGCTGAGGATGCACTTGTTTCTACGATAAATTTGACTGACGGTGTGCCTGGAGAAGGAGATTTGCCAGGATTCGAATACGGCAAGCTCAACGTGAAAGGTGAGGATAATCCTGGAGAAACTGGCGAAGTAGATAGGCACTTTATTAGATCGGCCAATTTCATTCAAAATGGTAGCACATATCCATTTTTCGAAAACGGGCAGTACTCTATAAATGTCGCTACTACCGAGGATAAGATATTGCAGGCTAGAGTTTTGTGGTATACTTATGCAGGACTATTTAAGGGAAATACTGAGTGGCTTACGTTACCTGCTCGATTTACACTTCCCGAGGATGGTAACACTACGTATAAGATAAAGGTAATGCTCAAATACGCTACGTCTACTGCAGAATTCCCAGACCCCACAGTTGTCGATCCAGAGACCGGTCTTAAGTATGTCACGAAGCTCGTGGTTACCAAGGGTGAAAAACACGGCAGCTTGTACGTAACAGCTGAGTCTAAGAACCTGTTCAATTCGTCAATGGAGCAGGGTGGATTGTTCGAGTCTGGTGATCTCATTGGTAAACCGAATCAAGTTACCGATATGAGTAAAATTCGCACGGCAGACTTCGTGTACACGCTTAATCGCGATAGTAAGGTAATTGGTTTCGAGCCCGGTGATTATCTCATTCATGGTAGAACTACAAAAACCTCCGCTGACGATACTCGTGTGATTAACGTTAAGGCGTTCTTCTATAACGAGGACGGAACTTATGCTGATAGTACCGATTGGATTAAAATGACAGATAATTCAGGAGCTAAAATCACAATCCCCGATAGAGGCGAATATGAAGAAGGCGACGATGCTGGCAAGAAAATCAGATCCAAGGTTAAGTTCATGTTCTATTCGTCTCACGACGATGTGGCGGATGAAGTAACAGCCATCAGTGCAGTATCAGAGCTTATGTTTGAGCAAGGTGCGAGCATTCCGTCGATGTACGAACCCGCTAACTCCTCTCTTCAGGAATACGGTTGGATTGAGAAGGTCGTTACGTTCAATGAGTGCGAGAATCCCGACGAGCTTTACTACAAGGCAAAGACGTATCTTGCATCCGGTCAGTTTGATAAGATGACCCTGTCCGTAAAGGCGCTTGATCTGAGTATCCTTGGCGTTGACACAGATGCTCTGGACGTTAACTCGTATATCTATGTATCTTCTCGTCCGCATGGTCTAGCACGATTCTTCGAGATTAGCTCTCTTGATATTCCGCTCAACAAGCCCGAGAATATGCAGTTTGATCTCGGTTCTGAAACGGTACAGACGCTTACCTCAATTAACAATAACACCAATAGTGAACTTCTAGCAAAGATTAATGCTGGATCTAGTCAGAGTTATATTTTAAGCGAGGCCAGGAAGAATGCTGAAGCCGCTATTATTGATGGCTTTGCGACTGGTGCAGTTGTCACAGTAACAAACGACGCTGATCAACCGACTGGTATAGGATTTTTCAAGGTATGGCATGCCCCGGATGAACTCCATCCAGAACCCGAAGGATACTATGTTGATTATACTGGCGACTATCCAAGTGCTCGTTGGAGTGATATTAGCGATCCGAACGGACCAATGAAAGACGTTGCATGCTTGCTCATTAACGCAAATGGTCAAGTATTCTATGGCAACGGTGTCGGAAATCCGTCAACAATTACACTCGCTAACGGTACCGGCCAGATTCTTGCAAACTCTGCATTGTTTGGCACCATGTACGCCGATAAAATTCTGGGTGGCACGCTGACTCTTGGCGTTGGTGGTGACCAGGACCATCCAGATGGTCAGATAATCATCAAGAGTCCAACAAAACTGCCTTGGGGATCAGATGAAGATCATGGAAACATGGTCGAAATAAACAAGGATAAAGGTATATTGCAGCAGGGTATAGCGGCAGACTATGGTGGCCAGACGCGTCAAATTATGATCAATGATGGTATCATAGAAGGAAGCGTATATAATGATCCACCAGACACTCAGCGTCCGTGGACAGTAGCCGGAAGAATTTACATGGGTGACGTATATCAAGGAGGAGCCACCGGTATTCGAATAGTTGCGACTGGTAACGGTCCTATAATACTCGATGGTCCTATAGTGTTAAACGGTCTTGTTTATCCTGCTGGATGGGGTGGTGCATATGGCGCTACAGGTGATATACCCGTTGCTAACCCTGACGGTACCACAAGTACACTACATTTTAATAACGGATTATTCATCAGTATATCTTAAAAGGAGGTCTTAAAAATGCCTGAACACACAATAGCAGAAAACCTTTCCAGGCTCATTACAGCCAAAACTGATATCGCTAATGCCATCACCACAATGGGGGGTCGTTGGCGAGAACGATGGCTTTGAGGAGTTTCCAAATGATATTCTTGGGATTCCGAGTGGTATAGAAATTTATGACCTAACGTCTAGCTACAATGTTTCAAGTGCCGATTTGCATGCTGTATATTACAATCAGATTCACACACTTTATATTTTTGGTCAAATGGCATATAACAGTGTTTATTCTGAGCATTACATTGCTTTTCCGTGTCCGTTATCAGACATGGGTGTTACTAGCAATATCAGTGGCTATCTAATAGTAAGCTTTAGAGCTAGTAGTCCCAACGTCAACGGTCAATATTATAGCTTTACGCCGAGCACTGGATCAATGACTATCAGTACAAAAGGGGCTGCAGCTAAGGTCTCAATAATAGGCGTATTCGCTTAAAGTATCCCAAAGGAGGTCATCAAAATGGAAGTAAAAGTTATTGGTGAAGCTATTCACCCTGATGAAAAGAAGATTTACGTCGACTATGTCAAGGAGAAGGTCGGCAAGAGAGAACTCGAGAGTGTTACTATCAAGGTTGACGGCGAGTACGTTGATCTGGAATGGACACTCAAGGATATTCCGTTCGAGCGCATTCGTCGCATCACCGGATATCTCGTAGGCGATATGGGCCGCTGGAACGACGGTAAGCGAGCCGAAGAAGCCGATAGAGTTAAGCATACCGTTTAATTTATGAGGGAGGGGTATAAATGGCATTTATAGATGAACTCGATATCGTGGACAATCAGGCGTTGGGAGAACCTGTAGCGGCCGCAATCATCGAGGCGATGAGGATTCTTAACACCACAATGTACGTCAAAGCAGATATTCATGAGGAGTTGTCTATAATCGCCACCTCTCCGGAGGGTCGAAAGCTTCGAATGGCGATTCATGACGCGCTCCTGAAGATGGCAGAGTCTGTTATGGATCCAAATCTGGAGATTGTTGAGGAGACACAGGAGGCCTATGACGGGCTTCCTGCTCCAGATCCAGATACTTTGTACGGCATTGTGGAACCGTATTCCATCGTAGCGATAGAATACGATAATAATACCGGAGTACGGACTGGTAATGCGTATAAATTCCAGAATCTTACTGCACTTAGTAGATATCTTAAAGAGAATTATAGCGAAGATGAAGGGGTGTCGACGAATATTCAATATTATGTTCGAGCATTTGATGACATTACTGAGGACACGATTTCCTTCGGGTTATTCAATGACGATGTAGCGATAAAAGAATTCATATGCCACCCCCTACTCCGATATATCGATAACAGTGCTTTTCAGGGACTAGCCACACTAGAGTCGATACAGTTAAATGATGGTTTACTTTACATTGGAGGCGGAGCGTTTGTTCATTGCGAAAATCTCGAACGAATTGAGATCCCAAATTCTGTGACAGCCATCGGGCAAAATGCTTTTCAAAGATGTGACTCATTGAAAACAATCGTTATCGATAAGGAAGCAGACTCCATAGAAGGAGCGCCATGGGGAGCACCAGACGCTGAGATTGTGTGGCTTAGATAATTGGAGGTGAAAATTCAAAATGGCAGTACATATAGAGGGACAAGGACGAGAAATCCATAAGGGTACATATGGTAAAGATATTCGGGGGCCTATTTCAGATGCTCTTTGGATACTTTACAACCACGGTCTCCAAGCTACCACAAAAATGCTTATGACACAAGAGGAGTATGATGCTTTAGAAGTAAAGGATCAGAATGTTGCATATTGTATATATGATCCAACAGAACCGGTATGGAAAGACTATTGGATTTCCGTAATTATGCTAGATGGTGACGCAGATACCGATGATATTTTCTATTGTAAGACACTCTCCGAAGCCCGTGCAAAGCTCGATGAGTATTACGAGAACGATCCTGACGCTATGTACCGTATCTGGATTGGCGAGGAATGTGGAGTAGTGGCCGTGTCAGAAAGAACGTTCCAATCATGTCCTAATATGGTAGCTTTTCATGTTCCTGGCACAGTACGTGTTATTTCATCCGCCGCTTTTAACGGTAGTGCCTTGCAATATCTTACGTTTTCAGAATCAGATATACAGCTGCAAATCTATAACGGAGCGTTCGAATCTACTCAGTTACGTTCGGTGGCTATACCCAATAGATGCGTTATTTCGTCGTCACGCGGATCGGAATTCAAATCTAATTATCGGTTAGAATCCATTACTATCGGTAATTCATTGAGCGTCATATCTTATAGCATGTTTTACGGTTGTACTATATTAGATGACGTACATCTTCCGGATAACGTAACGACAATCGAGTATCAAGGATTTTATGGAAGCGGATTAATTACGATTGATATCAATAAGGTTAATAGTATTGGCGAACGGGCGTTTATGACGTGCTCGAAGCTGAAGAATATTGATTTGAGTCAGGTTCATTATATCGGCCCGTACGCTTTTGGCTATTGTGAAGAATTGGAGCGTGTAGAATTCGACGCATTATCATCATCACTAGGCGCACATTCGTTTGAGGCGTGCGGTAATCTTGAAACGGTCGTAGCACACCCGGGCTCACAATATACGATTAATGATTACACGTTTGCATATTGTTATAAACTAAAAATCGTTGTGCTACAGGACGAAGTTAACTGCAAAAGTATCGGTGAACGGGCTTTTTATTATTGTAGGGAATTGCCGGAGATTCAGATACCAAACGCCGTACTGATTATTAAGCAAGAGGCCTTCGCTGGTTGTGAATCTCTAACGACCATTGATTTACCTTCAGACTTAGGCACTATAGGCGATAATGCGTTTGCACTATGTTATTTGTTGGATAATGTTGTAATACCCCCATTCGTTACCAACATTGGTGTAAGAGCTTTTTATAATTGTCGTTCTATAAAGAGCCTTGATTTCCCTAAGGGGCTACGCACTATATCAAACGGGGTATGCGAGCACTGTACCTCGCTTGCACATGTTAGTATACCGTCAACAGTCGCTGAAATTGGTGAGGAAGCATTTTCGGGATGCTATAGTCTACCATCGATTATCATCCCCAATGGACCAACTGTTATACAAAAGGGTGCATTCAGGTGGTGTTACGAGTTAGAAACCGTTATAATAGGAAAAGATGTAGCACAGATTATGGATGATCCCGCTAAAATGCAAAGTTTCTCTACAGAGCTTGGCGTTTTTCATGCCTGTACTAAATTGAAGACGATTATTATTTATAGGGAAGAAGACAGTATTATGGACGCCAACGGCGATGTATGGACGCCTAAATTATATAAAGAAGGTCACGCGCCAACCATTACTGATTACTTGCCGGAAGATTGCCAAATCATATGGAAGGGGGCACCATTACCAGATGATATATAATCCACACATTTATTACGGTCAGATACCCCTAAAGAAGATCTACAAAGATAACGAGCTTTTATGGCAGCGTTTTAGTCCTGTAAGTCCGGGAATAACAATTGACGAGACAAAGGTTAGCATTCTACTTCTTAATGAGGAATTAGAGCCGATCGATATTTTATTAGCGTCTACCGATCATTCAGAAGTTTCAACGGCTTTAAGATCACAATTCAATAATCCAGTAGCATATCCTAGACTGGAGTTACATTTTGGGTCTCAGATTACTTCGACTGGCATAACACCGGCTCAATATATATCGTTTGGCAATGTTTATGTGTGTCATGTTAGCGATGCAATAACCGACATGGCTAGTGGTTTTATGTCTTTGTGTCCTATGCTAACTAAAGCAAATTTCTCAAGAAGTATTGCGACTATGGCAGCAGGTGTATATGCTAGTATCGATGGATCTAGCTTGGTGGATATAGGAGGACCCATTCCCGGTAACATTAAAACATTCGAAGGCGGGTGTTTGCAAAACGCAAGAATAACTGAACTCGCTTTTGAAAACGGTGCCGAGCGGTTTCTAAATGGATGTTTCGCCAATTGTGATCTTATAAGTGGAACTGTAGAGATTCCGTCATCAGTATTGGAAATACAGCAGCAGGCTTTCTTTGGCTGTACAGGAATCAGTCGGCTTGTTATTCGTAAATCTGCCGATCAGGTAACAGGTTCTTCCTATGCTCCATGGGGTGCTACAAATGCCACCGTTGAGTGGGATCCGTAATAAGAAGGAGATGAATCAAAATGGCAGTTGATATTAGTTCCCAACTTGATGCTATAAAGTCTAAACCTGGCGGGGAAGAAGTACTAAGCAATGTCGACTCAGCTTTAGAGAAGCTGGTAAAACTCATGTATCCTGGGTCAGCAATTAAAGGCGAGTTAGCGGTCATTCGTGAAGGGACGTACGGAAAAGATATTCGAATGGCTATTCACGACGCTCTTTACAAGCTTTCTCAACAAGAAGGCGGAAGTAGTAGCGGTGCAATATTTATTAGTGATCCGACTACTTTTAGACTTAGCACCAACACGATCAGTGCGATTATTCCCACCGAGTGTACAGTAATCGGCAGCGAAGCGTTCAAGGGTATTACTTCAATCGAGTCGATCGTTATTCCGGAAGGGACAATTGAAATACAGGACGATGCTTTCTTAAATTGCTCCAGTCTTCTTGAGATCGAGATTCCAGATAATAACGTTACATTCGGAAAACACTGCTTCAAGGGTTGTGAATCGATTACCGAGATTGATCTGCCGACTAACGTGAATATTAGAACGGCTTCAGAAATAGTTCAAGAGCGTATGTCTGGTGGTTCGTTATGGCCAGACGATTACGCTCGCGATACGTACGTATCTATGTTCGACGGCTGTGAATCATTGACGACCGTCGATATGCCCGAAAATTTGTGGTTTATTTCCGACAGCATGTTTAAAGGTACTGGTTTAACTAATGTTAGTAATATTATAACGCCAACGATATACACCATCGGGGAAAGCGCTTTTGAAGGTAGCGCTATTACACAGTTGGTTTTACCAGAAAAAGACGAGATGGTATATGGGTCACATTGCGTTATAGACATATATGACAGCGCGTTTAAAGACTGTAAGCAATTGACATATGCTGATCTCACGCACTTAGACTATTCCGATGACAACATGCCATTGACCGGCAATGGCGTAAATAGCATTAGTTCTATGTTCATGGGATGCGAGAATCTGGAAACTGTAAAAATGCCGGCCTCTAGTGATTGGTACTATCCAGTTGGCACGCAAATGTTTTTTGGTTGTACAAAACTCGCCAATGTATTCTTGACCGATAGACCGACTCGCGTATATGAAAGCGGTTTTGCTAATTGCACATCATTAAAGTCATTTCAATCAGAAGATGTAATAAATCCTGATGTTGGTTCTTTTGAAAATTGTACAAGTCTAGAAACGATCAAGCTAACGTTCGACACGCCTAAAAAAATACCGGCGTCATCGTTTTCCGGGTGCGAATCGCTCATATCGGTTGTAATAATAGATTACGATGATTCGTCTTCGTTAATTACTTCTATCGACGCATACGCATTTGAAAATTGTAAAAGTCTTATTGACATTCGATATCCGAGTATAACGGCCACCGTTTCAGAAGGAACTGCCGTACGCATTCCTTATACTGTTACCTCTATTGGTCAATTTGCTTTTACTGAATGCAGTGCGATGGAGAAATTTGAATACGTAATTCCAGACGGTCAAACTGTAAAATTAACATCCATAGGTAACTATGCGTTTTCTAATTGCACTAATCTAGCGAATTTGCCAATTGCTAAAACGGTTACGTCCATGGGTAGTGGCATGTGTCGGGGATGTGAAAGTCTTGTCACGATTACCCTTCCGCGTAATACTACCACCATGCCCGCATACGGATTCCAAGACTGCTATAATCTACGAACGGTTACCGTCAACACTGAGAATCCGTCGACCACGGTTATCGGTGAAAAGTATACGACTATTGGTGAAGGCTGCTTCTCTGGTTGTAGATCGTTAACATCGATCGAACTCCAGTCGACAATAAAGACTATCGCTAAGACGGCATTTTACGGTTGCTCCTCATTAACGTCTTTCGCTCTTCCAACAGCAGTAACATCCGTAGGCATTCAAGCATTTGCTGGATGTACCGGTTTGACAACGTTTACCGAAAATGCTAAGACTTACACTGTTGGAGAGAAGTGCTTTAGCGGTTGTACTAGTCTTACATCAATAATCCTTTCTATGCCAACTTCGATAGGCGCTAGTACGTTTGAGAATTGTACGGCTTTGCAATCAGCAACGATCTCTAAGCAAACTGGAAGTTCGTCTTACATGTTTGATGGTTGTACAAGTCTCGCTTCTATAACGGCGCCATTGTGGACGTCTATTGGTACTGGTTGCTTTAGAGGATGTGTTGGGTTTGTCGATTTTATATTACCGCCGAAGGTAACGACAATTAATGCGAACGCTTTTGAAGGGTGTAGTAATATGGTAACCTTTACACCATCATCAGCGTCTAATCCGGTGCTTAAAACTATTAATACCAATGCATTTCTCAATTGCACAAGTCTAACCACTGTTAATCTTCCGAATACAATGACAACAATCAACTCTTCTGCGTTCGCTGGATGTGATGGTGTAACATTCAACATCAATCGCAAAGCCAACGCTATTCCTGGATATGCTACTGGATGGGGCGCTACAAACTTTACGATCAACTGGACTGGTACCGCATAACCTGATACTCTTGCATAATAATAGTCACACCAAAAACTCTTCCCTCGCATGATTTTCAATCCTCTTAATAGAGGGAGAAGCAAAGGGCTGATCCCCACAAAACAAAGGAGGAATTATTATGACTATGAAAGAGTTTGACGACAGATTCGGTAGACAGATGATTGTCAAGGCTAACGATCAGATAGTTAATCGTATAGCTGACCTGCTTAACGATATTCGCATTGAATATATAAGCGGAAAGATATCACGAAAGGAATTCGAAGAGAAGTGGCAGATGACTAAAGATCGGATCGCTGAATTGTGGAACGTAGAAACTGAGGAAGTGTAACAGCTTCCTCCTTGTTTTTCTCGCAAACGGGACAGGGACTATAATGAGGAGGTGTTTTATATGAACAAGAAAATGTTCAAAAAGAAGACTAAAACACAGAAACCCAAGACGGTACTTGAAGTACTGGACGAACAGATCGCGGTTGCCCAGCAGGACGCTGCGAAGATTCTGGCTGAGAAAGGGAGTCAGTCTTGCGAATATAGCAGGGCGATTGACAATCTTACTGTTTTGGCGGAACAGCGTGCAAATGTAGCACAGACTGTACCCCAGCGGAAGAAAGTTGATCCTAATGCTGTAATTGCTGGCGGATCCACTATTTTAGCTGGACTCGGGTCGACGTTCCTGATGATGGTATATGACCAAGATCAGGTCGTACCGAAGTGGTTCAAGAACAGGGTCACTGATGTTCGCGACTTCTTTAAGACGGACAAGTAAGACACGCTAAAGGAAGAACCTGGGGTCGTAAAGGCTTCAGGTCTCTTTCTTTTTTGCCCTATCGCATAACACTGGTCGTACCAAAAACTCTTCTCTCGCATGCTACTGGCTACACCAAAACTCCGCTCCTCGCATGATTTTCAATCCTCTTAATAGAGGGAGAAGCAAAGGGCTATACTCCCCAAACTAAAGGAGGAAATGATTATAATGACTAAGAAGGAATATGTAGAGACGATTGTAAGACCGATGCAGGTGAAGGCTAATAATCAATTAATAGATCGGATAGCTGATCTACTCAACGACTGGAGGATCCAGTATTTGAGTGGTGAGTTAACCAGAGAAGAATTTGATGCAAAAACCCGAACCTTGGATAAGAGGCTTATTGATCTCTGCCAAGTACAAATCGAGGAAGTGTAACAGCTTCCTCCTTGTTTTTCTCGCAAACTGGTCAATTCCTATTATAGGACACCAAGTCCAAATTATATTTTATTGGAGGTATGCTAAATGGATATGCATGTAAAAGAAATGAGACTGAACGCTCTCGACAAGGCGTTTGAAGAGGCTGTAAAGGAGGCGTACAAAAAGCGTTTCAGCACTGACACAAGTGTGTGGCTCAGTGATAGAGACGTGAGGGAGTACATCAACGAATTTGAGCTTTTCTACGCTAAGGAAGAGAGGGAGATCGGTATCATGCATCCGGCAGGTGAGCCGAAAAAGGAGGACTGATGTTATTAAAGGGGCGTAAACTAAACACGCCCCTTTCTTTTTTCGCAAATGGTTCAATCCTCTTAATAGAAGGTATTACGCCTTACTATAATTAAAGGAGCGATCATTATGAAAAAGACTTTTGTTATGATTATGGTGATATGTGCTATTATATGTACAGGATGTGGAAACACAACTAGTCACGCAGAACAAATCACCGAGACAAGAGAACTTAAATGGTATGAGCAAGGCATTATAGACATGAAGGAGGAAATATCGAATAAGTATGGCGAGGGCCACTGGGAAGATCCCGACAGCGTTGAAGAAGTTCAGACGTTTATTGTCGTATCTCCGAGCAATTGTACGCAGACTGAGTATGATTACGACTTGAAGACCGGCTTTATTCTGACAACTAGATTTACGTATGTCGATTGATATTTGCAGGAGTGGCAACTCGCCTCTCTTTTTTTCGCAATCTAGACAGCTCTCTTTATAGGAGTCTTATTGACTACTAGAAAGGAGAGTAAGCTTATGATTATTCAAACAATACTGATTGTGCTTGCAGTGCTTCTAGCATTGATAATTGTAGGCTCAGTGTCGATTATACGTGATGTAATCTCACTGATCATTGCAGTTATAGCTAAGCCTGAGAAGCGCAGAAAGGAGGATGGTAATAAATGAGTGAAATGCTCCTGATAGTGGCAGTATGTCTTATCCTGGTTTCAATCATCATGAGAAATAAGGATAGCAAGTAAGTATTGATGAGCTAAAGGGATCTATACAGGTCTCTTTAGTTTTTTGCCGTTCTTGCATGCTACTTGTTACTCCAAAACTCTGCTCTCGCATGATTTTCAATCCTCTTAATAGAGGGAGAAGCAAAGGGCTGATCCCCGAAATTAAAGGAGGAAAATTATGACTATTACGAATATTGTAAAATACGAGGTTAAGATCGATGGTAGATTCTTCAAGGTTAAGATTGATAGGCAGGAAGGCTACTTTGTTGAGTATCATCTCTTCACGATTCGAGAAGAAGGACCGTGCACAGAGAGACATGATTACAAAGAGTATGACCACTTATCACAGGCACTTGAAGAGGCTGCCAGACAACAGCGGTTTTACGAGAACGAGGAAGTGTAACAGCTTCCTCCTTGTTTTTTTTTTTCGCAATTTAGACAACTCACTTAATGAACCAAAAACGGTTCGGAAAGGAATGATATTTATGAAAAATGCTAAGGAAAAGAAGCCGTTCAAGGAAAGACTTAAGGAATGGTGGGACGATTATGATGAGCAGGTTATCACTGGAGCTCTTATCGTTGGAGCTGGTATTGCTGGTATCTTTGCTTTGAAGAAGGCGGGAGACGGCATGGTAGCTAGTATCCAGGAGCGAGGACTGAGTGATTTAAAGGAACTCACGAAGATCGACCCTGATACTTTGAGCGGCACTAAGGCTGACAAGATTGAACTCCTGACTGATAAGGTTTGGGAAGAGAAAGGACTTGTAGAACTGGACGATCGGATTATCGATCAGATGCAGACACTTCACGAAACGTGTAAGGATAAAGGAGTCGAAATTTCTCTGGGAGCAATGCTGGGAGGATCCAGTGATTATCCCGAGTATTTCGATCTGGAACATTACACGCACAGTGGATATTGTATTGATCGTGATATTTGATCAGAGAGGGGCACAAGTCCCCTTTCTTTTTCTCGTAAATTAGACAGGTTCTATAATAGAAAGGAGGTGTCGTAAATGGAAATTATTGTAAACGACACACGCAGTACAAAGGATAAGATTCGAGACAAAATCTCAGAGATCAAAACCGCGGTAAGCAATAGAGCTAATGAGGCTCTCAGATGGACGGCTGATCATAGTGGCGAGATTGTTCGAGCTCTTCCTGTCGTTATTGGAGCGGCTACTGGTACGGTAAAATTAATTAAACTCGTACGCGGTAGTGCACAAGACAGACACGAAGATCGCATGGATAAATGCTACTATGATCCAGCCACCGGGCTTCATTGGGAGCTCAAGCGGAACATGACGAATGCTGAGAGAACCGAACTTGTTCAGCGTAAGCGTGCTGGCGAATACACAGAGGACATCTTGCGGGATATGCGGATCCTGAAGTAATAAACCGCAGACGACTTAAAGGGGTCTATACAGGCCTCTTTAGTCTTTCGCAATCTAGACAGGTCTCTTTATAGGTAGCATTAAAGCTATCCTGAAATTCATATTTATAGGAGGTAATTATTATGGAAAAGAAGACTTTTAAGGAGCGTGTGAATGAGGTTAAGGTTAAAACCGAATCATTCTGGCACGACCACAAGGGTACGATTGTTAAAGGAGCAATCGGCGCAGCAGTAGCTGTTGGCGGATTTGTATTCTTTAAGAAGGCGTGCTCTTCGGTCGACGATGAGTTCGGTAATCTTGGCGGAGTTATCACAGGCGGCGAAAAGGTAGCTGGACCGAACACGCTGAATGTAGACGATCAGGAAATTGCAGAAATGCTGAGAAAGGAGATCGATATTGATCAGACCGAGGCTGCCATTATGGGTAAGCTTGAGGAAATCAGAGACATTTGTGCTGATAAAGATATCGTTGTCAATATTATGGCAGGTATCAACGGTGAAGAACCGTTTGATAAGGCCTATATTGGAACGGAAATTTACAAGGACAGTGTCTGCCTCAGGGATACCTGGTAAGCAGTTCGAGGGCGGCTCAATGTCGCTCTCTTTTTCTCGCAAAATAGACAGCCCTCATAATAGAACGATAAGTTCAAACTTTATATTCTATAGGAGGAATTTGTTATGAAAAAGTTAAATGAACTGGAGAAGAAAGCACTTGTGGATGCTAAGTATTATTCACATGACGCGGCTAATGGAGCTCGTAAGATGCTCGACAGCAAGTATGTCGAAAGCACACTTACGGCTAAGGAGATGTCCGCGCTTGAGAAAATGACTAAGTATTTGACAACGCTGGAAGCCAAGTATCAGAAGATGTATGACGAGTATCAGCCGTGGAAGAACGATTGAATTTATGGTCAGAGGCGAGGGGACTTTAACAGGTCCCTTTTGCCTTTCGAAATTAAAGGAGTATATGATATGGAAGAGAAACCTATCTTGGTAGAATCGTGGACCAGACGAGAGAAAGTATGGCTGAGTCCGTTTTCTGAATCTACTAAGCAGACAATCAAGGATATGGGCGGAGTGATTAAAACCAATCATGACGAAGGTGGCTTTCGATACAAGATTACATTTCCTGGATATTTATGGGGAGCCAGCGTGGTTAAGTCAAAATGGCATCTAAGTGTTCAAGGACGAGATCTATTCGAGCTTGGTGTTATGGATTCATCGGGTCATCTTACATACGATACTGAGATAACAAATGACGTTGTGTATAATCTCACTGATGAAGACGTTCTCGCAATATTGCGCCTCATCATGCGTTTAGATAAACACGGCAAGATTAAAAGACTCAATAGCTCGCAAACGGCGCAGGGTCTATAATAGGATGTAATGTCCAAATTTATATTTAGGAGGAATTTTGTTATGAACAAGAAGACGAAGGAAACTATCCTTGCAGTGGTGAGCGGGGTAAGTGCGATTGGCGGAGGCATGTTTGCAAACAGAGTTGGCTGCAAGATCGTAGGTGACAACAAAATCAAGAACCCGATTGAGGCGATTGGTTATATTGCACTTATGGTCGGTGCGGCGGGCATTGCGGGGCAGACCGCCCATGATGTTACTGAGGCATTACTGCCGGATAGTACGTATGAGGATGACAAATCCGACGAGAAGGACGAAACAACCGAAGAGGAGACTGGGGCGTAATGCCCCTTTCTCTTTTATTTTTCTAAGGAGGAATTAGGATATGAAAATCTTTATTTCAATGAGCATGAATGGGCGATCAGATGATGAGATCAAAGCTGATATGGATAAGTATTTCGCTGATATTAAGAAAGATCTCATCGAAAATGGCGAGTTAAAGGAAGACGAAACTGCCACTCTTATTGATACCATTCATCACGATAATATGCCTGCAAATCCAGATCGCTTGTGGTATCTCGGATCGTCAATCCAAAAGATGGCTGACGCAGATATAGTATATTTTGCAGGTGATTGGTTCAAGGCTAAAGGATGCTGGACTGAATATGTCACGGCTCTTAAATACAACAAATCCATGGTATATGATTACCCATCATACGTGCATCGCAATCGAATAGAGTCTGTTACACGCGATCTTGATGCTCTTGAACGTATGCCAACATCGGAGGACTCTAATGATTGATATTTTCAAACGCATTATGAATAAGATCCGTTTTAAGGCGTATATTAACGGGTACTATAAAGGGTATCAGCATGCGTGCAAGAGATTTCATGCGCTCGACGGTAGATATCTTCCTTATAAGTTTTCGGACGTTGTGCTAGGCCAGCAGTTTGTAAAATCTCCGAGAACAAAGTTTCGTAAAGTGCCATGGTCTAAAGGATTCGAGTTTGGGTACACTGACGCTCTTGCCCAATATAATGCTGGTCGAGATGCTCATAACAGCGAGGAAACTCTGGTTGATATTTATGACCGAGTATGCAAGGAGTTCGAAAAGGATCGTAAATTCTGGGAGACCTCGCAAACTAAGCAACTTCCATAATGGAGTGATGATAATGATTCGCGGACGGGACGCGATATAGTAGATGGCTATATAGACTGGGTTCGATTCCCAGGGGCATTATCATCTCTTTTAATTTTTTATATTTTAAGGAGGGCCATTATTATGGACACAACGAAGATCACTGAGATCACACATGGTGGAGTGAAGACGCTGGTTAAGCACTCCCCAAAACTTCTTACGGCAGCAGGTATTGCAGGATTCTTCACTACTGTGATATTTGCAGTAAATGCTAAGCCTAAGGCTGATCTTCTGATCGATGAGGCTAAGGCACTAAAGGCCGACGAAGAAGGTATTCCACAGGAAGAACGTAGTAGCATTAAGCTTACACCATTCGAGACATTCAAGGCAGTGACGCCCGCATACTGGCCGACAGCTGTATCTTTTATTCTCTCAAGTGCAGCAGTTATCGGCTCGGACTACATCAGCGACAAGCGTCAGACAGCTCTTTCAGCAGCGTACACGATTGCCGATATGTCATTAAAGGAGTATCAGAAGAAAACTATTGAGAAGTTCGGAGAGAAGAAGGCTGGTGAGATCGAAGCTGCCGTAACAAGAAAGAAGCTTGAGAACACTCCGGTAGATGATGAAGTTAAGCGCTTTGCTTCAGACAATACCAGTTACACGATATTTATGGCGCCAATGACAGGACAGATCTTTAGTGCTAGAATTGAAGATGTCAAGGAGTGCTTCATCCGAGCTAATCACGCTATTAATAACTGCCAAGAGGTAATGCTCAACGATTTGCTGTACGACTTTAATACCGTGGCAGTTAATATCGCAAATCATGGTAGAGGTGTTAGTGAAACAGACGTTGGTAACATCTTCTACTGGGAAGCAAATGGCGAACTTATTAAGTATCACTTCTCGGCTGCGAAGATTCCTGATACTGAGATCCCGTGTCTTGAGATCATACTTGATACAAAGCCGAGATGCTGCTATGAAAGTAACAACTATACTATTAATTAAAGGAGGAACTAAATATGAAACTCGACGGACTTGATGTAAGATCTAACTCTCAGACTAAAAAGGAGGAAGCGGCTACGGCTGTTTCCTCTGATCATAAGATTATTCCAAAGCCAACACTTAGTGAAGGAACGAAGGTATCAAAGCCTAGCATCTTCACAAAAGTCAAGGACACGTTCTTTCAGGGCAGAAACTTTGGCGATGTAACGCATTATGTATTCGTAGATATCGTAATGCCTACGATCATCGATGGTATTGCCAATGCATCCAAGGCGGCTATTGATGGATTTCTGTATGGCGAGTCAAGGCCTGGTAAAGCATCGAGCTACGGCAACAACAAGCGAGACTATGGAAGCTTATCAAGACCCGGAAGCAGTAGCGGCGGTATCGTCGTAAGAGGCAGTAATGGCTCTCGCACGGATTATTCCAAGGTAGGACGGAGATTCGAGAATGTAAGAATCTCAAATCGTAGAGACGCCGAGAACATTCTTCAATATCTTATCGATTACGTCGAGGAGTACGGATACGTAAGTGTGGCTGACTTCTATGATCTGTTCGATGAGGGTGCGCCACAGTCAAGGTTTACTGACAACAATTGGGGTTGGAGAGACCTCACCAATGTCGGTATCATCCACGTAGCAGGCGGATGGCAGATCAATTTCCCTGATGTACAGAGAGTCGATTAAGTAAGTCTGAGTCTGGGGAGTTCTAAGCATAGGACTTCCCAGAATTTTTATATTTAAATAAAATTTGGAGGTAATTAGTTATGAGTATGTTTAGTAATGTACAGAAAGAAGCTATGGTTAAGTATATGGATGCTTTTATCGAGCTGGTGAATCTGGCTCCTGATGTTGAAAAGACTGACATAGCCGCTCTTCATAATTTATCGATGTATATCAAGGATGATTGTGAGTTGGCGCCTGAAGTAGCTGACGGATATAGAGCAGTGTATGATCGTGTTTATGACATGATATTTACTGAGAATGTAAAGAGAGCACCATATGTTGATTATAAGACTCTCAATAAGGCGGCTTCTGTATTACATAGTTTGGTATTTGACACATATGAAGAGGCCGCGAATTTTTGTAATACGCTTATTTATCGTGTTTCGGAATACGGAGAAATAGCTGTAGGAGATGTCGTCGACGAATATGAGAAGACATATGATACTATCGACTATACACCCACCTTCTACGATTACAAATTAGGATGGTTGAGTCTTCCTAACAATCCTTCTGATGTAATTGTCAGAGACAGCGGTTCGTGGAGGGTAGTTCTCCCAAAACCCGCCGTGCTTCAGTAAAGGAGGTAAATTGTTATTAAAATGCAAGAAATGACGGATGGTGTAATTAGATCTTATTTATCTGGTTCCCCCGTTAATACCTTACTATATAGTATGAGACTTAATGGAGCAATGCCTATAGAACTCCACACAGTTCTCGATATTATTGACGGGAAGGAACCTGATGACGGATTCTTAGACGCGATGTATGATAAGTATTACGGCATAAGAATAAGACAATAATTTTATATTTGGAGGCAATTAATTATGAAAACTATGAGAACTGAATTGGTTCAGCAAATTGTATCATCTCGTGAGGTTGGAAGTGAATTACGAGACCGTATAGATTCCATCAATGATTGTGGATATTCTATAAAGAATGTCATTGAGACAACAGTCGACAACGTACACAATAAGCAAGGGTTTATTATCATATATGAATGTGACGTTTCAGATGCTTACAAAAATGAGCCGAGCGAAAATAAATCTGAGTTAAACAAAATGATTTTTTATTTTGGAAATCGAGATCAGACAATAGAATTTATTGACAAACTTAGAACGATCATTAGATGTGCCAATCATGTGACCGTAAATCAAGCATTCCATGTTTGTTCTACTATAGTTGGAAAACCCATAAGGTTTGACGACACTGATGACACTCATTTAATCGGGTGGACTGACTTGTCATGCCTAATCGATGAAGACGGCTCGTATGATAGCTCTATAATGGAAACATTCATACCGAACCATTTCTGTACGCTAACACTACCAGCACCAGAATACTTAACGGAGGCGTAATCAAAATGGCATTCATTAAAACCTATCACTTCGAATGGATAGATGATGATAAACAAGATGAGACCGAATTCTGTGCTAAAACCGTTGACGAAGCCGTAGCATTATTTGACACATTCTGTCACGAAGAGGACATCGACCCCGATGATGTGTCGTTGTGCTTGCGATGGAATGCTGAAGATGCTAATGAGTATGGTGATGACTACATTCCCGTTGACTATTATCTGGACCGAGTTACTGACTACTCTGATAGATGGGATCTAACCCGAGAGGAGCATGATAGCGACGATGAAGATACTGAATTCGAATGATATTCGAGATGTCGCGGAGAATCTTAACGACTCTATGTTAAAGGCGGTCAACGAAACGACTGTCTATGATATCGTGGGGCACTATAATATCGAACAAGCACGTAGAGTAGCTGAGCTTGAAGAGCTGTCCGTACAAATAGTGATTCGCAAACTATGCAAGTCCTATAATGATGGAGACACAGCGACCCGAGATTACGGGTAACAAAATAGCATAAAGGTAATGCGCCTTTACGACTATGTTGTGAAGGAGACGCGGGTTCGAAGACCGCAAAGCTGTGTTTCCATTTTTTCTTTTTATATTTTCAAAGGAGGAAATAACTATGACCACTATTCCGGAAAAGACCGATGATAAGCTGTACAGATTCGTTGATGACCATCCGATCATTGCCCTGCTTATGGTTAGCTGTGTGGTAAATGGCTGCGTACAGATCGCGTCTCTTATAATTCGCAAATAAAAACAGCAATTTCAAGGGGAGAAACCAATGAGCTTTAGAACATACGCTGATTACAACGATGATAATGTAACAAGAACAATCGAGTCTATTATCGAGCGTGAGGACTATTCGCTGGATGATAAGTCTTCTAGTAAACTAGATAAGTTGTTAAAGGGAGCTCTCAATGTACGTATCAGGATCGACACTTTTCATTCTGATGTGTATGAAAGAACTCTCGATCATCGATGGTACAACTGGTCAGAACACACATCTTATTCTGACCCTGTATTTAAGAAGATGCTATCTGAATTAAAGGAAGGTGTTGATTACGAGGTGCTCAAGATATGAATAACAATCAAGACAGGCCAGGCTGCGTAGTCGCGGCTATTGCTTATGCTATTCTTTTTGGAGCGCCGTTTGTAATAGGTATTTTAATGGGACACTTTTTATGGTAAAAATTAAAGGAGGACGAAGACTATGAGAACTAAGAAACCGGATTATCCTTATCCGTATAATTTCTTGTCGGTTGTGTATGCTTGGACTGAAAAGGAGGCTGAAGAACACACGAGCGTCAACACTTTGGCAGGGTTTTATTACGTCATGTCAACGATGGACGACCGTAGTCAAGATGTAATTAATCTTTACTACCGCGATAACAAAACCCAGAAAGAAGTTGGTGATGCAATCGACCGCAGCAGTGCTAGAGTACAGCAGATTTTATCACATGTGGCTAGATTTTTTAGACGACCTAGTAATAGTGCTATTGTATTTAAAGGGCCTATGATGTTCTTTGAAGTAAGGTCCGGAGAACGTGCGAATGTAGCTTATCGGGAGGGCTACTTGAACGGCTACCACGATTGCATTGAGCATAAGCAAAGTGCATTTGAGAATCCTTCGGTCAAAGAAATGAATCTATCTGTTCGACTGTATCATTGCTTAACTCGCGATGGTATTGAGGATTTAAAGCAGCTTTACGAGACTGATCCCAAACATCTCATGGAAATTAGGTGTTTCGGACCGAAATGCTTAGATGAATTAATCGAGGCTCTGAAACTTTATAACCTCGATGTTCAGAAATATATTGATTTAAAGGAGAATAATTATGAGTAAACTTATTGGACTGGCAGTACTGGGCCTTGGTGTAGCCGCTTATCACGTATATGACAAATACGTTGATAAATCGAAGATCACCGATGTCAAGGAATCGGTTAAGAACGTGTTTAAGTCTGAACCAAAACCGTCTGACGTAGAGTATGTTAGCAACGTTGCCGAGGTCGACACCAGTAAAATCAAGGTGGTATCTATCCTGTCAGACGTTCATTTCAATTCGTATCTGATGGCCAAGTATGTACAGCAGCGTATCACTGAAGTCGCTGAAGATTCTGGAGTAGTAACCGAGCTTGATATTTATGACATTCTGTCCGACGCTATCGAGTATGATCAAGATGGAACAATCATGTCGAACATTCCGTATCGTATGATTGACTACGGGTATAATTACATGGATATTTGTAATTTGGTTGTGCGAACAGATGAAGATAAGTATTACATCGAGGGTCTGCCGTTAGCCAGAGATCTCAGACAGTTCCGAAGCGATAATGATCGAATCTTACCGACAGCTTTCAGCCAGTATCTTGAGATTCCATCGCGTTCACTCGCCTATCATATTGCCGGAGAAGCTATTAAGACGTTTGAAACTAAAAGATGTTTGACCGTGAACGATGTATACCATATGATCCATGGTAACGGAAGCAAGTATTTTAAGGTTTCTGACAACTACGGATGGGATAGTGTTGACGATATTGCACCTTACAATATGGCTTATGATAACGACAAGCTTGGAGATACTTGGTTCATCACAAACGTGCCACCTCACGATTTGGTCAAGGAGTAAACTGTATGATAAATGTTAATAAAGAACTCATCAAAACCTCCTGTGATTATTTCGGGGAGGTAGATACAGCAACTAATGCTACTGAGGAATGTGCTGAGTTAATTCAATGTGTGTCGAAGCAACTTCGGGGCACCGAGAATCGTTCACATATGGAGGAAGAGATCGCTGATGTACTCATCGCGGTCTCTAATCTTCATTATATTTATGATCTTGACGATACTAAGATTCAGGCCTGGATTAACCTCAAACAGAATCGTCAGATGTCAAGGATAGAAAGGAGGACAACAACTAATGGCTAAAGCTGTAAAATGTGATCGATGTGGTCGGTTGTTTGAGTATTATGACGTGAAGGCGTGGAACAGCGAACTTACCAACGTTCTCGGCTTTCATACAGTAGTTCAAGGGAGTTATAACTCGAAGGATGGCTACTATTATAAGAAAACATATGATCTCTGCATTGACTGCTGTAGAGAGTTTAACAAATGGCTGGAGGAAGCAAATGAAACATAACGAAGTAATCGGACCGGCCATATTCCTATTGATATTTAGTATATTAATAGGTATTCTTGGGACACTTGATGCTAAATGCAACCATGAAGCTGCATGTCATGAATGCGGAGGAATTATTCATTTCAAGGATGATGACTATGTGTGTACGACCGATCAAATGTTCTATCATCCTGAATGCTACATAAAACACTTAAAGGAGGAAGAAAACAATGGCTGAGAAAGTGAACCATCCGAATCACTATCAGGGTAAGATCGAGGTTATCGACTATATCGAGGAATACTCTAAAAACTATCCCGAAGCATTGATATTTAACTTTGGGAACGTAATTAAATACGTCTCCCGAGCGCCTCGCAAAAATGGAAAGGAGGATCTCGAGAAAGCTCGTTGGTATCTTGACCGAATGATTGAGAAATGGGACGAGTGTCAGAACCGAGATATTTCGATGGTTGATCTTGTGATAAACGAAAATGAAGAGGCGGTTAACGAATGGATTGGAGCAGCCGCAGATGAGATTAACGCTGATCGGAAGGCGTTGGTCGAGATATCTAAGGAAGCTGCAAAAGGCTCATGTGTTCAGCACGGTTAAAGGAGGTTAACCTAAAATGAAAGACTTCAAGGAACTGTATGAACAGGCTATCGAGGCTACATTTTCCGGAGAGCTTCACAAAATACTCTATGAAAATGAGCTTACGAATGAGAGTCTAACTACTGATCATGTAGAGGCACTTCGGAATCTGTTTCATAGATATATTAATCTTCGTAATCTCGGCGATGCTGTATTTCAAGAGTTTGAGACTGGTGTCAAGTCTGTAGCAATTACACACATTATAGATCATGTTGACGAACCAGGCATGTTCGAGTGCTGTGCTTGTGGTGCTGATTTAAAGGAATTTACAAAATACTGCCCTCATTGTGGTAGACTTAATATTGAATTCAAGGAGGAAAACTAAAATGGGAGCACACATGATTATTGATCCACATACAGACATTCTTACCCCGATCAAGGGCAACGAATACTCACTTATTGAGGAAGCTGCGAGAACCTGCTACAAGTCTGAGGCTGCAAATCCGAATAACGATCCTGAGATTTCAAAGAGATTCGTTAGAGGTCTTATCAAACGTGGACATGAAGCTATGCTCGAACACTCGATGTTATCGGTTCGCTTTGAAACTGATAGAGGAGTATCACATGAGATTGTTCGACATAGACATTTCTCGTATGCACAGGAGAGCACCAGATACGTGGATTACAATGATGGCGGAAAAGCTGGAGGATTGATATTCATTAGACCTTTCTGGTACAACGACGCCTCTTTTAACGACCAAAAGGTGTTTGATGAATATCTCACGAGCGCGGCGTCAGCATACTATTATCTTAGAGATAGCGGTCATACGCCACAAGAATGCAGAGCGGTACTTCCAAACTGTGTGAAAACAGAAATTGTCGTTACCGGTAATTACAGAGAGTGGCGACACTTCTTCAAACTTAGAGCGGCTAATACTACGGGTCCTGCTCATCCTGATATGAATAGAGTGACATGCCCGTTGTTGGTCAAGATGCATGAGCTCATTCCCGTGGTATTTGACGATATTTATGAAACCATGACAAACGATAAGCAGGCACAAAAATACATGAACGTGCCTAACTGCTTTTATAATTGGAGGTAATACATAATGAAAGGATTTATTAAAACAGTAAACTTTGAACAAGGAGTCGAGGTAGCAACGAGACTTCGAAATATTGGTGTTGAGGCAGACTACTACAATAACGGCATGCTCAATAGCCGCACCTATGTCATCGAGGATATCAATTCTCAGCCTGGTAAAAGCGCATGGCAGCACATTACGAGCGTTCTTGGCGACAAAATCGAGTGCTATGAGGGTGGCGTTGATTTGGCTGAATAACCTCGCAAAATAGACAGCCTACATAATAGAGGACTATGGAAGTTCTCAGCAATATTTTAATATTTCAAGGAGGAATATGTTATGAAGATGAACGAAGTTGCTATGAAGGTCGCCGTTGGTGCTATCACCGCGATGGCTGCAGGAGTAGGTTCCATTCTCGGATCCGAAGGTGCAAAGGCTGGCATTAAGGCCTTGATGAACCGGAAGACCGATGGTGATCCGACACCTGACGCTGCACCGGAGATCCCGACGGACATGACAGCAGCAAACCCGGAGTTCATGGAGGACACTCCGACAGAGACTATTGTTGAAGAACCGGCTGTAGAAGTCGAAATAGAGGAGATGGGGGCGTAATGCCCCTTCCTCTTTTCTTTTTAAAGGAGGGACAAAGCCGTGAAGGTATTATGCGATGATTGTCTATATCAATCTTATACTGGCGGAGTGTTATGTGAAAAATGCCTTAACGGCAGTAAATTCACACCCTCAGTTATCGGGACAGAATTGATATTAAGATCTAGCTGGCACGAGGATCCTAAAATTAGACGCCAATTAAGACTTTTGTGTGAAGACGCAACGGAACTATTGCTCAATATTTAGGCGATTACCGAGTTGCCTATTGAAGAGCAGTATTCAAATTTGTTTACTTTATTGGAAACCATTGTTAACTATTGTCAATAATTTTATATTTGGAGGTAAATTATTATGAGTATTGAAAAGAAGCTTGGGACATCTACATTCGCTACTGGTCAGGTATGGCTGGTTGAGGAGCCGCAGGAAATTACTAGTGCACTGAGAAATCAAGGCTCCACGGTAATCAATGGAACCAGACCGTACGTAATTATTAAGCATTACGGTGGACATATCACTTGTGCACCGCTTACAACAAATGCTAATAAGTCTGAGTACACTGATCATGATATCGTGTTTGTTAAAGGAGATATTACTTCCCGTATCATTCTCAGTCAGATTCAGACCAAGGATGTTAAGTTCTTTGCGAAGTATTATTATACGTTCTCGCCTGAATCTATCGAGGTTATTATGCAGGAAACAAAAAGATATTTTGGCTTCGTCAGTAATGACACGGCGGAAGAAGTTAAAGGAGAGACTATGGAAAAGAAAGAAATCACCAACAACGACAATGAGATCGTCGAGAAGAGTGCCAGCTCATGTAAAGTCGAGCCTAAAGTGATTCCTGAAGATGCCGAAGCTAAGCTCATATATAGACTGCAGAATCGTAAAGCTAAGACACGTGAATCGCTGTTTAGAAACAAGCAGGAGGCTATTACGTTTCTGAACATGTATGATAAGCTCGGCAATGCTAAGATGGTAGAGATGTTTGGAGTAACGACTCAGTGCGCTTACAACTGGAAGCACAAAGCAAAGAATATTGCTTATGCATGAGAGGTATAACTATGGCTAAAGTTACGTGTAACGAATGTATTTGCAAGTATAATCAAATGCTAGGGAAAGATTTTCCTTGTAATTGCTGTAATAATTTTTCAGAATTTATACCGATTGATGAGGAAACTTACCAGCAAGGATTTTGGCTCGACGATCCTGAGGTGGTAAACCGAATCCTCGATATGATCGACGAGGTAACTGATCGTATTGAAAGTCTTGATTTCTTTCTTACCAATATGAAAGTTACTGAGAATACGTGTGATACAGTAGCGTATCTCAAGAGTGTTAAGAAGGCGATTGTCAAGACTTATCTTGGACCACCTGATGATAAAGATCTACCGTGGAAATAACTATACTCGCATCTTTTTCAACTCCTATAATAGAAGGTAATATACCTTACTAATAATAAAAGGAGAGATCATTATGTTGATTATTGAAACTTTGAACAGAATTTCTGCTGAGGAATACATCAAGGCAGAATGTGCTGAAAATGGTTGGAATTATACCGTAGAGCACAGCAAAGATGGTGTTATTCTGACGTGGACTATTGACAGACACGGCGACAATAGAGACATGTATTTTGACAGAGACTATTATTGGTTGGTAACTTATGAGGACGAGGCGGCGTAACAGCTGCCTTGCCTCTTTTCTTTTTTCAAGGAGGGATAGCGATGGAAGACTATGGCGCTATGATGAAAAAGAATGGAGCATTTGTTAATAAGGACGCAGGACAATTCATGGATGTGTATGATATGCATGTACCTGATTATGTGTATCATCGAGGAGCTCCATTATCAGTATACGGTAATTTTTATATTTATGCTGGAGACGGTCATCTCTATGGCAGTTGGATTACTGTATATAAGAACGAGCTATGGATGATTCACAGTCTTAACGTTAAGCGCAAGTATAATGTTACTAAAGCGTTCTATACAAGACGCGACGGACGGGACGCAGTAATCAAGAATCCAATTCGCAACATCAGTGACATTTATATTTCGATGCTTGATTCGAAAGATTTCACCGGCAGACACTATATGGGATTTGATATAGATAATGATCATTATGAAGTAATATTTGGTAAAGGAATCACAAATGTTTATACTGAATGGAAAACCAGACAACACGACCAAACCTTCGGATTCACCAAAGACGAAATCGCAGAGATCAACGCATGGTTTGAATAACCGAACGTGTAAGACTTGTTATCATGCCGGTCCCGGTGATCCTTTTGAGTGTTGGGATTGCTGGAATGGCTCACATTGGCTTGATATATCAGGAAGGGAGATTAACGACAATGACCTGGAGAGAGAAACTGAACAAGATGGCAATGATTGACATACTGTATATGTGCTGCAATAATGCTAATAAAAGATATGGCGGTACTTGTTTTTATGATATTATGACCGATACAGTATGCACCGAGTGTGATCTCGATTGTCATAAATGTATGGAAAAGCTGCTCAATGAAGAGGTCTCGCAAAAGAGACAAGGTTCTTAATAGAGGTCTGTACGACTTCGAATAATTTTCAAGGAGGTTCTATCATGAACGAGAAGCTTAAAAAGGTAAGGGACAAGATCGAGGACGGTATCGTTCGCGGCTACAACTGGGTCAAGGATCATCCGGTGATCACAGCTATCGGCACAACAATTGTTGGTAGTGCAATTACTGGTGTAGTATCCTACAGATCTGGTTGCTATAATGGTGCGAAACGAGTAATTGCTCACAACCTTGAACGACAAGAAGCTGGATTAGGAGAAAGTTTTACGTTGGTACAGCCTGGAACGAGGGACGAAGAAGGAATTCAGTTTTCGGACAAGAGTTTGAAGGAAATTGTAGATGAGGGATACGGAAACTACGTCTATGGTATCGGAGAAATGCGGCTGAAGAATGGTCAGTCTATATACGTTGAGAGATTCGACGATGATGTAGTGGCTGTGCTTAATGCTAAAGATGAATTTGATATCACGGATGAAAGAGTAACTAACGCTATAGTAAATTCAGATCCTTGGCTGATCTAATTGGATTGGGGATTCGTCCCCTTTCCTTTTTCTTTTATATTTAATTTGGAGGTAATTAGTTATGTTTGAAGAAATGATCGACAAGTTTACTAGAAAGACCATGAAGAAGTCTGCTAAGACTGTTAAAAAAGAAGTCAAGAAGAAGATCGATGAGGCTACTACTGGCGAGAATGGGCAGAAACTTCTTATTACGGCGTGCTTACTGTCGGGTGCGGCATTGATATTCTCGATGATTCAGAGAAACAGCAAGCCGGTAATCATTAATATATACAACAATTGAGAGGAGTTACACTCGAGATGGAGCAATTCAAAACCTATGTGACGACTAGAGAACTTGCTGAGCTTCTTGATGTGGAGCCCCGTACTGTAAGACACTGGGCAAGTTCGAATGATTCTGGATATTCGCGTCCACTTCCGACTGTTAAGTACGTGCCATATAAGTATCGGAGACGGGAGATTACAAAGGTAAAGCATGGTTTATATTTTAATTTAGCGCACGTTTATGTATGGATTACATACATGTCGAAAATATCATACAGAACGTGGCAAAAGTATCGCCGTAATTTACATAAGTATGCCGCGTGTCATGACGATATGCTGTCAGTGGCTTGCTTTTGGTATGATATAGAGCAACTTAAACCTTCCTACGGACTTGAGTGAGATCTATGGGCTAAGAAAATACTGGAGGAGTCTTAACCAGGCTCCTTTCTCTTTTATATTTGGAGGTAATAACAATGGAATATATGTTTATCGAAACTTTGAATAATCATGTGGCAACTGACCGTATTGAAGAGCTTTGTGGACATTATAATATGAACCACGAGGACGCTGGTTATACGGATTTTGCAACTCTTGTGACTAAAGTACCGGCTGATTTCCCAGTAGATGAAATCGAACATGAGAACTGGTTCTTCGGGTATGATGTGCGAGAGGACTACACAGAGGGGATGTTCTAATGAAAATGAGAAAAATATTTCCTAAACATACCGAACCTGTAGACGAGTTTCATAAAGTCTGCGACCGAGCGTATGTTCATGAACGAGACGAGAATGGACGGTTATGGAAACGTCGAACTGGTCAGATATTCGTGATGCGATATCGTACAGAAGACGAAATCGTAGATGATATTTTGGCTAAGCAATGTCAGAAATTGTGCGAAGGAACCGCATATATCAATATGCTAGGAGGCATTACTGATGAAAACGTTTGAAGATATTTGGGTTGAAGTAGCCGAGGAGCAGTTAAAGGCAATCTTAGTATCAAATCTCAACAGCATGTCCACCGGCAATTTTCCGTATTTTCGTGCTGCGGCGAAAGAAAACATAGCAAAGTCATACGAGTATTATAACCAACTTCGCGAACAAATCTTGAATGGAGGTACATTGGTCTACACTGATAAGCCTGCTTGGACAGTCTTTGATTATGACTGTTTCAAGTTTAACAAAGATAAAGGATTTGAGTCTGGTCATGACAACTTTGATACCGATGAATTCTTAGAGACGTATGGCTTCAAGGATCATTACTTTTATCTGGCGTGGATTAAAGGATACAAGACGCCAATGAAAATCAAGATGCACATTGATCCTTGTAGCTCCATCGAGGTCATATCATTAGGCTATAGAAACGCCAACGACGAATCTTGTATATATTTCTGGGATTGGCCTGAGAAGTTCCTAGCAGTCATGCCATTACCGGATTTGCCAGAAAATTTAAAGGAGGAACAACATGATTAAAAAGTTATTAATCGCAGCTGCAGCTGGTCTTGTAGGTTGCGTTATTGGATCGATCACTCGTAAACGGGACGATGTATATGACGATACTGCTGAACGTGCTGACACTGTAGTCGAAAAAGCGTGTGAGAAAATTATTGATATTCTGGAGGGAGGAACAGAAATGGTCAAGGATAAATTTGAGAAAACCGTCGAGCACGTAAAGTCGGTTGGTAAGATGGTGTTTGGCCACGGAATCGATAAGGAAGAACTTGCTGATATTCGTGATGGATTAAAGAAAGAAGTCCGCGATGAATTTGTTGATACTCAGCTTGGCCTAGAGAAGGCCGCTAAAACTGTTGGTACTATCGGAGCTGCCGTGTTTGTAATTAGTATTGTTGCCAAAGTCTTCATCTACGAGAAAGCACAAACCAACATCGATAAGTATTATCTTAAATATGACGCCGGCCTCGCAAACTAAGCACCTCTCTTTATAGGAGGCAGAGATGTCTTACTATATTAAAGGAGGAAACAATTATGACATGGAAGATTATGGATGTACATGATGCGAGGACTCTTCTGAGCGCATGTGACAAGGTTACGGAGGCGTATGAGCTGGCGGAATTCGTTCCGGTAATTCTCAAGGAAGGAGAAAGAAAGGACGAGGATCTGCCTAGACAGATTGACACTCTGAAATCTACACTGAATGCGATCATGGAAGAAAAGCTGTATCCAGCCTACATCCCATGCGATTGTATGTTCTAACAAAGTATAGGAAATAATCTATAGACTTAAAGGGATCTTAACAGGTCTCTTTAGCCTTTGTGTCAAGGAGGTGAGTATGATGTAGAAATATGTATACTCTGAAGCATGAGTCGGCTGTAATGATCAAACAGCTGACTTGATATTTTCGTATGATCTAATTTTAATTTAAAAGTTCTTACAAGGAGGAACAATTATGAATTTTAATGCGTTTATGACTAAAGTCAAGGACAATGTCAAGGAAGCTGCACCGGAGATTCTTATTGGTGCTGGTATTCTGTCTGTAGGCGCTGGCATCTTCTTTGCCTGCAAAGCTACCCTCAAGGTTGATGCTATGAAGGCCGATCTTAAGAAGGAAGTAGATGAGGCAGTTGAGTATGCAAAGGATAAGTTCGAAGAAATCGATGAGGCTGTAGATAATGAGACTCTCAAGGGTTATGATGCACAGGATGCACAGCAGGACAAGATGACTGTATACGGTCAGACTGCTGGTACTGCTATCAGAACTGGACTCAAGGTTGCTAAGGAATACGCACCGGCCGTGGGATTTATCGTAACTGGTATCGCGCTTATTCTGTTCAGCCACAAGATCCTGAGAGATCGTAATGCAGCTCTTCTGACTGCTTATACGGCTATCGATAGTGCGTTCAAGGTATATCGCCAGAGAGTAATCAAGGATGGCGGTAAGGAACTTGACGCTAAGTATCTGTATGGCACTAAGGAAGTAACCAAGGAAGTTAAGAAGGTTAATCCCGAAACCGGACTCGAAGAAACTGTGCTCGAGACTACCGAGGAAATTGACTACCCATTGGGCTCCCCGTATGCGAGAATCTATGATAAGGAGCATGCTGCTTGCTATCAGAATAATGACAGCAACAACTACTGGAACACTTCTTATCTGCAGGCACAGCAGGAAGCCGCTAATGAAAAGCTCAATAGAATCGGCTACGTATTCCTGAATGACGTTTATACAATGCTCGGTCTTACGCCTACTCCCGAGGGTCAGATTGTCGGCTGGATCAAGGATAATCCGGATGGCGACGGGTATATCGATTTCGGCATTGATCTCTGCTACACCGATCCGAGATTCAGAAACATTATCGAACGAAACAATGGTTATCTTCGTAGAAAACTCGTGCTTGATTTCAACGTTGACGGCGTGATTGTGGACAAGATCAAGTGGGGCATTAAAGGTAAGAACGATCTGAGTCCTGAGGAGCTGGACGAGGTTTATGATCAGTGTGAAGAGGCGATTGCTAACGCCGGCGATCCTGAATATGTAGCACTCGATAATGACTCCTGGGCAAGACAGAATAAGTAAAGGATCTTCGCATCATTTTCAACTCCTTTTATAGGAATAAAATCCTAACTAAATTAAAGGAGGTTTTGACTATGATGAAAGAGTGGAGCACAAAATCGTTGTACATCGTACTGGTACTATTGGGCTATGGTATTGGATTTGGCATGTTTGGATTTATATACATCTTAGGTTTCCATTGGGAAACCGACGGATGGTTTATACTAAGCATGCTACCCATTACCGCAGGCACAGCAATAGTGTCCGGTATCTTGACAGCGGTTGCACTTCACGAGTTATGGACGAGAACCCGTGAAGAAAAGGACTGATATTCTTGGCTAAAGAGGGCTATTTACAGCTCTCTTTAGTCTTTTATATTTTGATGGAGGTAATTAGTTATGACTTTTGCAGAAATGAGAGACGCTATTATCGCACATTTCACCGAGATGACAGCCGATAATACGCCGCTGTTTACGGTCAAACTCGATAAAGATGAACTTTGGGAGACATATCTAAATTCGTTCACTGATGAACAGAACCCGATCTTCAAAGTAAGACGAGAGTATGACTGCTCTTGCTGCCGACACTTTATCAAGCAGATCGGTAATGTTGTGACAATTAATGATGGTGTACTTGGAACCATCTGGGATATTCCTGAATTGTATACCGATCCTGATTATGGTTATATGCTTGATAATATGGGTGTATATATAAGACAGCAAGCTGTTACCGACGGTATCGCAGACGGCATTGAAAATGTCTTCCTTTCCAGGGAGGCTAAGATCGGAGTACATCACAATTTTTCGCTGTATCCTGGAGGGGAACGACGCGAGTTCAATCACTTCTATCTCGAACTTCCCGAGTGTTATGTAGTCAAGGATTCGTTATCGAGAAATGCCAAGCTCAATGAGTATAAGACAGGCATGGAGACGTTTGAGAGGGCACTGAAAGAAATTGATATTGGCGCTCTCGATACCGTCATTGAGCTGTGTGAATCCAATAATTTGTATCAGGGTGATACTTATTACAAGACGGTAAAGGCATTCAGAGATTATAAGATCGCATATCATGGATCTTTCACAACATATCCTCGTTTCGCTTGGGAGAACTCTGTAAAGGCAGGGTTTAACGTTTGCAGAATTCGCAATACGGCCATCGGCACTCTTCTCGTTGACCTGTCTAATGGTATGGATGTCGAGGAAGCTGTAGGAAGATATGAAGTCGTTACAGCACCTACGAACTACCGTCGTCCGAAGCCTATTTTCACGAAGAAAATGCTCGAAGACGCAAAGAAGACCATTTCAGAGCTTGGATATTTAGATTCACTTCCAAGACGTTTCGCTAAGCTGGACGATATTTCAGTGAACGATGTGCTCTTTGCTGACAGAGATTCTGTAGAGCGTATGAAGGATAGTGGCGATGTATTTGATATTCTCTCCGGTATGACATCAGTAAAGCCCGTTGGTAGAGCAAAGAACTTTGACAGCGCTCCTGAAGTATCGGCTGAGGAGTTCGTTAATGATATTCTTCCTACCGCTCGTAACATCGAAGCGTACGTTGAGAATAAACATCATAGCAACTTCATGTCCCTTATCGCTCCGGTAAACGGCGACTCCAAGTCCATGTTCAAGTGGGGCAATAGTTTCAGCTGGGCTTACTCTGGTAATCTTGCTGATAGCGATATGAAGGTGAGAGTCAAGGCAGCTGGTGGTAATGTAACTGGCGATTTGAGATTCTCTATTCAGTGGAACGAGGATGGACATGACAATTGTGATCTTGATGCTCACTGTGTTGAGGCTAATGGGGAGGAGATTTACTATGGAACCTACAGGGCGCCTAGAGTTTCCAGGAATGGCGGCCAGCTTGACGTCGATATCATTCGTCCTGATGGCAAGATCGCGGTTGAGAACATTACGTTTGAGGATCGCAAGCATATGAAGCCGGGATATTACATCTTTGCCGTTCATCAGTATTCTGGATCGGCTCTTAAAGGTTTCCGAGCTGAGATCGAATATGATGGTCGGATTTTCAAGTACGACTATAACAAGCCCATGAAGACCGATGACATGATTGTGGTAGCAAGGGTATATCTCGATCGTAACGGGGCATTCACTATTGGGCATGTTATCCCTGAGGAAGGAGAATCCACTCGTACCATCTGGAATGTACCCACTAATAAGTTCGTTCCGGTATCGGCTGTTTGCTATTCTCCCAACTACTGGGCTGCTTGCGAAAATCCTTGTGGGCATAAGCATCTGATGTTTATGTTAAAGGATTGCCTTAGCGACGAGACTCCTAGCGGGATGTTCAATGAGTATCTCGTATCGGATCTTTACAACCATCGTAAGGTAATGGAGGCTCTTGGCGGTCAGATGAGAGTCGAAAGCGCTGACGATCAGCTTTCTGGACTGGGTTTTGCTCTCGACAGAAGGGCTGAACTCGTTGTCAAGGTAGTAAGTGATACCGATACTAAGGTATACAGAATCGAATTTTAATCAATGGAGGTAATGAATTATGATCAGAGAATATCATAAAATTGAAGCGATCTTTAATCGAGACGTTAAGGGAACTAAAAAGCTTATTGAGGGATATTATCGTAACGAGACGGTAGAAATGTTGCGGAATATCCCATGGGTCATTACTGAAAAAATCGATGGAACCAATATTCGTGTTTGCTGGGACGGACATAGAGTAGAACTTGCCGGCAGAACTGATCGCGCTCAGATTCCGTCTGACTTGGTTAACTATTTGAACTCGACATTTTGTACCTTGGAGGCCGAAGAATTATTCGAGCAGAAATTTGGAAGCTGTTCTGTTACATTATACGGCGAGGGATATGGAAAAAAGATCCAGAAGAATGGTTCTCTATATCGGCCAGATGATGTCGCTTTTATTATGTTCGATGTCATGGCCGGCGATGTATGGCTTAAGCGCGAGTCCATAGAAGATATCGGCACATGCTTTGGTGTGGAAGTAGTTCCTATTCTTGGAAGGATGACTTTACCAGAAGCAGTGGAATACGTCAAAGCTAGACCCATGAGTACAATTGGAAATGCTCCTATGGAAGGTGTTGTAGCTAAACCGGAAAACGATTTGTTCGATCGTCTCGGTAATCGACTTGTTGTTAAAATTAAGGCATGCGATTTTGTGAAGTAAATATTAATGGAGGTAATGAAAAATGACTAAGAAGACTGAAAAGATGGATATTTTCAAGTATGCTGCACAGAATGCACTGCGGTTTCCTTTCCGCGGTAACATCACGGTTGAGGATCTGTTCAAGTTGAGACTGGAGGATCTTGATATTATCTACAAGAATCTCGGCTGCGCTTACTACAGAATTGTGGGCGATGACTGCGAGTCTCTCATTGAGACAGATAAGATAAACTCGGAAGAGGCTCAGCGTCTTAAAGTTTCTATGGATATTGTCAAGGAGATCTTCAATGATAAGAAGGATGCTTGCGATAAGGCCCAGAAGCAGCTTGAGAAGCGGCAGAAGATGCAGAAAATCATGGATATTATGGCTCAGAAGGAAGACGACACACTGATGTCTAAGTCTCTCGAGGAACTCCAGAAGGAGCTTGATATTCTTAGTGCTGAGTAAGTCTCGCATGTTTTTCACCTCTCTTTATAGGGTGATAAACCCGAATATATTTTTAAAGGAGAGATTAGTATGAGTAAAGGTGAACAGAAGGCGTGGAACATCATGCGCTACGTGTTAGCTAGCGAAGGACCAAATAGAATCGGTGGAATCTTTCTGATGGCATTATCACCATTAGCAATAAAGATTGACAACCATATTGGGACTATCGCACTGTACTTTGGAGCGCTGTTGTTCGCACTGTCGGTGATCCAAGCTATCACTAGGTATCTCTTCCTCGATATGTTCGGAGAAGAGACTCATGACGATGAGGGACTTTAACAGGTCCCTTTCGTCTTTTGTATTTTGAAAGGAGCATATGCAGTATGACTGAGGAAAAGTTTATTACAACTTTACGGTATAGTTTCTGTCATTTCTGCGGTAATATTGTGCCATCGGATAGTATTATTTGTTATCGATGTATGCGTAGCGGCAAGACTAACGCTACCAACGAACAATATGGCTATACTGAACGTAAAGGTCGCGAGGCATTGGAGGACTTGCTTCGTGAATTAAAGGCTAAATCGATTAAATCTATGGGAGGTAATTTATAATGAATAGCACAGTAAAGGCAATTCTCGGCTTCGTATTCGGAGCCCTCGTAGGCGGTGGAGTGACTTACTTTATTCTCGATAAGAGATATGGTGAGGCTTTTGAAGAGGAGCTTGAAGAGTACAAGGCACAGATCGAGGAGGAAAAGAAGCAGGAATCAGCAAAGGAGGTGAAAAATGATGAACCTGATAAGGAGATTCCTTCTGAAGTCGTAGAGAAGGTCAAGGAGATGCAGGAAGGTATCCGAAAGAGCAGCAACCACAACATTACAAGAAACGATAATCCGAACACTAAAACAAACTATTCGTCTTTGTCTAAACCAAACAACACTAACACAGGAGGATTGGTAAACATGGCTGACCAGTTTAGACCATATCGTATCACCGAAGATGAGTTCTACGAAAATCCCGATGACTATAACCAGCTCGAATTCTGCTATGATCCGGAAGGAGACCTTCGTGACATTGATGGTGAAATCGTAGAGAATGTAGATCACCAGATGGGACTTGCTAACATCGAACCGCTGGACACTGGAGAAGTCGACGAGATTTATATTCGCAACGACTATTATAAGGAGCTGTATCACATTGACTGTACTCCTCCCGGCTTGAGCTAAGCATGATATAAGAGGGCTTGTCGCTTTATTAGTGGCAGGTCCTCTTTTATATTTATGAATTTGTAATAGTATAGAATATGTTAATAGATTCGCAAACGAAGCAGTCTCCTTAATAGAAAGGAGATGATCTTATGCCAATGGACGAGATCGATTACATGAAAATGAAACAACAGGTGCCTTATGAGGACCGGAAGAGAGTGATGTGGTATGTAGATCCAACGCTGTCTTTGTACGTGTCGCTCAGAGATCAGTATCGTGAGGAACTGGGTAAAGCCTATGAAAGTATCTTTAGGAATATTTTTAGGAAAAGATACGATAGGAAAATCAGGAGGCTCGGTAGACTGATAGATGAGTACACGGAGAAGATTGAGGATCGAATCACAGAGATCGAAATCTATAATCCGGTAATCATACTGCGATCTGATGGAACAAAATCGATTTGAATATGGCATGATCAACTAGGACAAAAGAGTCGTGTGTTATGCATGGCTCTTTCGTCTTTTATATTTTAACAGAAAGGAATTAAATGCATGGAAATGGAAGAAACTAGAGATGTGTATTTTGAATGGTTGTATGACCGAGTCAAGGGGGTATATTATGATGAACTTTTAAAAAAGTTATATAATAGGCCTTTTTATATTGATAAATCGGATCGTGATTATTCCCGGGTAGTAGACGGTTTGAAACTACGGGCGGAGTTTAACGCTCAGCATCCAAAATACAAAGTCAGCAAGTCAAGGAAATGTTCTTTTCTAGAAGTGCTAATCGCGATGGCTGCTAGATTTGATGACGAGATTATGTACGAGGAGAGGTATGGAGATCGTAGTATCGATTGGTTCTGGTGTTTTATCGATAATATGGGCCTTAGCCATGCTACTGATAGTAATTGGAATCATCATTGGGATCGGTTTGTTGACGACAAATGCAGTGCTATTATTAATCGTGACTATAAGAAGAACGGCGTTGGTGGGTTGTTCACTATTCGAAACCATCCTAACGACGATATTCGTATGATCCCACTATGGACTCAGCTGAACTGGTGGCTAGACGAGAATCTGCGTATCGGTTTTGTTGATTGATATTTTGAAAGGAGACAAATTATGGAAAGCCAAGACCTCATCGACATCATTATATCGCACTCCGAGGAGCTTGAGCGGACACAAAAGCAGTTAAGAAAGATAGATGAGGAGATTGATCGGTTAGAACTTAAGAAAGTTAAGACTAATGCAAAAGCTGAGAGTCTTATCAATAAGTTAAATGATCTTCTCATGGAATTAAAGGAGGAAAATAATAATGCTGTGGACTGATAAGATTATTGAGCATGCTGAAAAGCTTAGTGAGACTGAGAGAAAAGAGTATTTCAAGGGCCTGGTGGAAGGATTTAAGATGGGCGGCTATCTTATGCCCACTAGGAGTGATGCTCATAGCAGTATGAAAGCTGCTGAGCTTTGTGACTTCATTATGCTTGTAAGAAAAGAGAACGGTTTGGATACACCTGACGATAAGTAATTTATATTTAGGAGGTAACTATTATGGACGTAAAGGAATTCATCGCTAATAACTGGAAGAAGGGTCTTGCTATTATCGTAGGAGCAGTGGGGCTCATCGGTGCCGGTAGCTTCTTTGTTGACGGTATTAAACCTGTTGAAATCGATGGCGAAATCATGCTTAAGTCTTGGGATCGTCACATTTATATTCAGAAGCTCGAGACTGTCAAGAAGTCTGGTTGGACAGTTCCTAAAGGTGGAAGAGTATATGACACTAGATGGGAATACAAGAGCACCGAGCGAGTTCCTAGTGGTGTTGATCAGAATGGTAAGACATGCTATCGCGAAGAGTCAAGATACGCTACAAAGTATTACTATGAGATCGACGAATGGAAGGATAATAGGGTCAAGGTTGCTAATAACACCGAGACTATTAATCGTGCAGGGGAGGCACCGCATTGGCCTGAAGTCAACGATCTACAAGAAGGTTCTGAGCGTGTTGGTAGAAAGACCGAAAATTATGAGATCACTATCAAGGTTCATGGCACTGGTGAGCTTAAGACATTCTCGGTAAATCAGACAGCATGGAATCTGCTTAAACCTAGCGATTGCGTAAAGGTGACTTATGGTAAGTTCACATCTGGTAGAGCTGATTCTGTAGAGCTGCTCGATTAACGGTTTGACCTAAAAATCTGCTTTCGCATACTGTTAGCTAAACCTAAAACCCTGCTTTCGCATCTTTTTCAATCCTCTTAATAGAAGGGCAGTAGAGAACTGTCCGCGCATATTAAAAGGAGGAATTGAATATGAAAAAGACTTTTACAGGTATGCTGGTTGGTATTATGGCATTTGTAGCTATGGTACAGCCATGTGAGGTAGAAGCGGAAGAAATCAAGGAAACTAAAGAAGTATGTGTATTAGATGTAGAGAGCGAAGAGACCAAGAACTTCGTCTCAGATCAAATTGTGAAAGGTATCACGAGAAATGATGGCAAGGCTTATGCCAAGTTTGCTCATCCGAAGTGTGGTCCTTTCGTCAAGCAGATCGTGTATTATGTGACTGATTACAGCACGAATACTACGATGGTGGCTATTGGCGGAAGGGACTACGCTGACGAGTATGAGCTTACTGCGGCATATATTGTCAGTGGGATCGTTGTACCTGATTGGAAGCAACCGGATCTGTGGATGTAATGTTCGTGAGGGGCACTTCGCCTCTCTTTTTCTTTTTATATTTTGATGGAGGTAAATTATGAGTAGTATAGCAATTCCTGGAGAATACAACTGGTTTGACAACATGGACGTACGTGAGAAAGCTAGACTTAATAGTTTAGACCCAGACATGAAGTATAGAGTTTATCATATCATTGATGACATTGTAGCCGCAACTGTACGCTTTGAACGATCCAAGATGGATGTAACGAATATCTGGAAACATATTTATGCATTAGAGAACCGAGTTAAGGAGCTCGAAAAGGAGGCGGACAAGACATATGCGAACGATCGCTAAACGAGTAAGAGATCATGACGAATCAGTAATATACGACGCATTAAAGGAATGTGCTCCTGTGTATGTTGCACAAGGAGAGTGCATGACCTTGTATGCCATGGAATTATGTGGCATAAGTCATGACGATATTATCAAAGTGCATGAGGAATTTCGTCGAGTGTTGAAAAGGCGTGATATTCTTGGTAAGGAGTGTAGATGTAAAGATCTCATGGAGGGAATGGAAAAAGATTACGGTATTGATATTGAGGGATTACAGGTCAATTTCCCTGAGTATAAGGATTTTGTAAAGGAGTGGCGTAAATGATCATCTTAAAGTATGGCAATGCAAAAAAGCTCGAGTCCGCCAAGAGATGGACATGTAAATGCTCTAAATGTGGATGTAAAGTCATTTTAGACAAAGACGACATACAAAACTATAAAAATGATATAGATTCTGATAATCACCACGTTACTAAATTTTATTGGACTTGTCCGTATTGCGAAACAGGAATACATCACGAGGAATATGACGATCCTCTCGTTAGAATTATAGAGCCAATAAAAGATAAGATAGAAGACTTTGCAATATATCATGAAGAGCTTAATGATATTATAGTGATCGTGCTGGTTGTGGTATTAGCATTTTCATTGCTTTGGGGGTGCAGTGACCTTGGCGTATAAGTATTTTGACAACAAGTACAATTATCGAATCGAATACACTGACGGCGACGGAGATCAACATACTGATTGGACTTATGTAATCGATGAAAAGGGGTAATATATTATTTATGTTGACGAAGACGGCGATAAGAAAAAGCAAGATCTCGATACTACTATTGTAACTGATTTAAAGGAGGGATAATAAAAGTAATGCTGGAGATTACTTTTAAATACAAAAGTGATACTACGTCAGATTACAGGACTAGATATACATTAAAAGATATAGAAAATGATGACACCATGCGAGATTTTCATACGGCATTTAAAAACTTTTTAGCAGAATACCGCGCCACTGGTGATTACATAACAGCCGAAGAAATAGCCGATCGTTTATACGTTTCACGAAGTGCGGTATACAAATGGACAAAAAATGGCATGCCAACCCATAGACTGCCGAAATGGAAAGGTGCAAATAGATATTTATGGGACGAAATTATACCCTGGCTTAAAATCAATCGTCCTGGGTATACTTCTATATTGGAGGGTGAATAATGAAAGATACAAGGGATGAACGTATTACTCAGCTTTACGAGAACGCACTTGCGGCAATGAGACGATACCGTAGCTGCGAAGAATACCTGTCAGCAGAACCGGAAGTACGTAAACCGATATCAGTTCGCAATTTGACCGGATTTGTAGCTAGCTTGCAACGCCAAATAAACAAATACGATTGCTGCATTGACGATGTTGAAAGGGCAAAAGCCGGTACTGAAATTTTATATTGGTGTCGTGGTGTTGCGCAATATGACTGCGTTGAGGAGGATAAGAGATGAAAGTAACAAAGAATGGAAAGTATTTCGGTATCTTCCCGGTCACTTGTGGTGCTTGCAGATGTGAGTATGATGTAAGTGGACCAGAAGATTTTATATTTACGGACGAGGATGAAGAGGATACTATTTATGCTGATAATGATTTTGTAGCTACGACTCATTGTGCATATACTAAGTGCCCGGAGTGTTCTTTTAAACAGCTGTTCGTATGATATTAGCTAAACCTAAAACTCTGCTCTCTCACAATATTGGTTACACCAAAAAACTCTTTCGCATGATTTTCAACTCCTATAATGAAGGGGAAACCCAAATAAATTTAAAAGGAGTTGTTATTTATGACTAAGAACGATGTTATGAAGGCAAGCGGCATGTATGTAAACGACAATGAGGGTTACGCTATCGTGAAAGCGAAATACAGCGAACTCGTAAGTATCGTTGGTGTACGTAATGTAAGACTTCACACAGTTGAAGGAAAGATCAAGGTAACGAATGAGAGTAAGGAGGGTTAAACTGAACCTTAGGGGACTATTTACAGCCCCCTTTGGTCTTTCGCAAACTGGGCAGGGACCATAATAGAAGGAGGTGATATTATGGGAATGATGAAACGGTTTTATGAGTCCAGAGTCGTTCGTATATTGTATTACTCTAATGGACACAACTGTCAAGCTATGTTTAAACGTAATCCCGATGGTACGTATAAAGAAGGATTTGAATATCGGGACGGTCGTGGAAACGTACTTGAGAGAACTAAGTTGGAGGGACAATATACAATAGACGAGGTACTCGATAACTGTAACCGTTTATGTGAGAATTACGAAACATATATGATCACCATTGAATGAGGACTTTAAAGAGTCGTGTTTTATACATGGCTCTTTAGTCTTTTATGTTTTAGAATTTGTCGCAACTTTTGCAACCCCCTTAATAGAAATGATTGAAGACCTAGAAACCTAAGTCAGAAATGATATGGTTAGTCGCTGTAGCGGCGCTCTAGGAGACTAATGCAAAGGCGTTCACCGTGATCTAGAAATGGATCTAAGACATAAAAGGACACGACCTAAAACAATAAATTGTAGGTGAGTTGAATCCTACCAATCATTTCTTTTTTTTCTTGTTTGGTCTTTTATATTTTAGAATTTGGAGGTAATTAGTATGACTATTGAGGAGCGTAGGAAGAAAATGGAGGAACTCGATATGGGCTACAAAAAGCTCTTAGAGAAGCGGGCGGCTGATCCGACAAGAAAGCAATCTGTAGTAAAGATAGGTAACGATGAAGTAGAGGTCGACAATATGATCTCAGATTGTATCCAGGCGCTTAACGATGCTGGGTATAATACTTTATATTCTTGCTCTGGACATGAACAGGATTTCTTTACTAAAGGATACATTATGTTCGGATGGTTTGATTATGATAAGTTGATAGAAATCATAAATGACATTCCCGAGTTTATCGTAGAGCACGATTTTCGAATCAGGGATCAGCATTATCATTTTGGCAATATGCATTTGGTAAATCCTAGTAAAGATCAAATGGATATGGCCCGGCTTATTATGAGTCAATATGGTTCATATGAGATAAGACAGAGACTTGTAATACGTCTGTCTTTCTGGGCAGATTCAGAACGGTGGGTACCTGAGTATCGTGATCAGAACTTCAAGGAAACGATGGAAGCATTTAATAAATTAAAGGAGGCTGTTAGTAATGAACAAAGAACTTAAATTCATAAAGATCGGTGTGGGATATGAGTACACAACGTCAAGGGATGGTACGTATGCTATAAGAACCCCACAATACCGCATCGAATATGAGGATGAGAACGGCGAGCGCCAGAGCGGATTTTATTCGTCTGATCTTGGTTATATTTCCAAAGCGCTAATCGACCATTTCGGCATTAGAAGTGTAAAGGAGGAAGAGGAAAATGAGTAAAGAGAAGTTCATTCGACTAGAGGTCAAGGAGTCGTTTGACCACGCGAGCGGTAAAATTAAACCGTATTACTCGATTATATATGGAGACGAGGACGGAGAACATAACATGGGATATTCGTCGTATGATTTGGACGTGATCTCGTCTTACTTAAAGATATATTTCGGCGTAAATGATCATCTTCACAAAGCTGTTCTTTGGCACTGTACTACGCCTAAGAAAGCTAAGAAGTATCATGAGACCGGTGCCATCCTAAAGCCAGTGCGAGGATTCACAACCCTGCAAGCGGCAATGGCCTGGTGCATTCATACGGGTCGAACGGTTATTTACGAGATCGAAGGAGGACCGGCTTACAAACTCCCGGATCATCATAACAAATTCGGAGAGGCATGGTGGATCGATGAGGATATTCCGATCGACAGGATTAAGGCTGTGAGATTCGATCTTGGTAAGCATAAGTGCGGTGAAGTAGACGACAGTGAAAGTCAAGACGAGCTTACTAATAAGGAGGAAGAGGAATGCAAATAACATTCGAGAATAATATACCGGTTAATATCTGCGACGGCTGTGGAGGCAAGATGATAGGTCTCGACGCTTTTATATTTCACGGCGTCGTGCTGAATAATTGTGAATATTCGCTGACAGAAGATCAGACAATGGTTCGGAAGGATGTCGACATGGGTCTGTGTAATAAATGCTATCAAAAAGTTCTATCTTGTGTACTTAGATTAAAGGAGGAAAACTAATGGGACTGACTGAAGGACATCTCTTAAATGATGAAGGCGACGCTTGGGAGCCTATTGGTGGACGGTCTGATAAGCCTAATTTATCGCCACACCAACAACCAGCATGTTGTCAATCTGTATTTCCTAAAGGAATGCAAATCGGAATTAAGTATCCTAGAAAAGAATACATAGCGCTTCTTGACGTTTTCCGCCAAGCTATCGATGACTACAAAGAGGCCGTCGAAACGCTTAAGAAACTAGAATCAATAGGTCTGGAGTCAACTAAAGTACCCGAAAACTACGATACGGTTATGAATCGTTATCGCCAGGCTATCGATAAGATAGAACGGCAGATAAACTTTGTATCGTGGATGCTGGCCGAGATAGTGGTGGTAGATGATGACGGCGAATGAGATCGAGATTGCTACGGCTAATACAATCATATTGGATTATGGAAAAGAAAATTTTCCTAAGATTGATGTTTTTATCTGGCAATTGGAAACAAAGAAGTATAATAGAATTAGACCTAACACACCTATATCAGAATTCTCGCCAGAAATAATCGCGGAGTTAGTCCATCGCTTGTTTATGGTCAAGGCAGTAAAAGACTTTAGTGTCCAATATGAGTACCCGAACGATAATATTAAGGGCATGCCGAAAAAAACTGCCTATTTATATTTAAAGGAGCTGGAAGAATGAGTGAGAAAAATATGACGCTTGACGATATCATATTGACTATGTTAGGTATATGGGTTCGTATAAAAGAACTTGAGAAAGAGCGTCCGGATTATAAGTATATTCCAGGAGTAGGCTATCATTGTGATCCTTACCATGATAATAGCTTCATCGAATATCGTCAATTGTGGGATGAGTATAAAAGACTATCAAAGCTAGCCGAGAGTATGGATACCAAGCTTCTACTAAGAGAATATTACTACTATAATCATATATGATATTTGTCGCAAATAAAGCAACCCTCTTTATAGAACGTTATGTTCAAATTTCAAGGAGGTAATGTGTTATGGATGAGATCAAAGTGAACGAGGAAATGACTGAGATGGCTATAATGGCACATGATGTAGCAAAGCTGAAGCAAGACGAGCCGGAAATGTACGAGGCGATGATGCGTGAGTTGAGTAATGATGCTATGCGCTCATTAGAATCGGACCTAAAAGGGCTTGATAAGATCGCAGCTATGTTGTACAAAAGTGCTATAGAGACAATTCTTAGTCAAATCCACGATGATCCGTTTGCGTTGGTTGAGATCGAGAAAATGGTCCAAGAAATTGATCATATGCAGAAGGATAAGGAGTCTTAAACAGGCTCCTTTCTCTTTTATATTTTGATTGGAGGTAAATAATTATGCCAAACTGGTGCGAAGGAACTTTGAAGGTAAGAGGAACGCTTGAGAATGTACGTCGATTCATGGAGGATGGAATTGACTGGACACCAAGCAAACTTGTGGTGGAAGATGATGGCGACGAGTTATGTTTTAGTACTTCCGGCACAGGAGAACGATGGATTATAGGGACTAATCGTCATTTTATTATGTGTGACGAGTATATGTACTTTTATGAAGGACACACGCTATTCTTACATTTAAAGGCGGCTTGGTATATAAACGCTGAGGAGCTTCGGACAGTGTGTCAAGAATACGGTGTCGATATGAAAGTACAGGCATACGAGAAAGGTATGGAATTCGGACAACTTGTCGAAATCATTAACGGTGAGATCCAACGAAACGAAGATATCGAGTATGACGATTACGAGTGGGATTGTCCGTGTCCTACGTTGGGAGGGTGACGAAACACATGAAACTGTATAAGAGAGACTGCTTCTATTATGATGATAACGGCGAGACTGTCGATTATATTCCTGGAATGAAATAATTTTCGATGTCTAGGATGCCCCTAGGAGCTCTCAGATTGCGTTGTATTGCGTTCTGTGAGGATTTGCGAGAGTTTTATCAGGTAGGTACTGGGTGTCATACAGTGCATTCTGGAGGCTCCTAGAGGGTTTTATATTTAAGTAAAGGGAGTGCTATAATGACATGGTCTAGAATATTTTTCAATGGGACTGGAGCTTGTGATGAAGATCTGCAAAACTTTAATGGCATGTTCATTATTAAGGTATATTTTGGTGATATTCACATTAGGTCTGTTCAAGGATATGCACGAGGAGACAAGATCTATGGCGCGGTAGAAGACTCATATCTCGAATGGAACAAGCCATTATTGCCGGTTGACGGATATGTAGATTATGGTTTTGTCAGCAGAAGTAAGGATGAGATGAGCCGTAAGGAGCTGCTTGGATGGCTTTATCGTGTGGCGGGGAATGAGCATATCACTGTAAAGGTAAATAAGATCGTGTGAGAGATAGGATAATGATAGGGTCGCAAACTGGACAGGTCCTATTATAGGGTGGAAACACTCAACATTTATTTATATTCAAGGAGGAATTCACTATGAATGAGAACGAACTGAAAGAAATGACTGTAGAGGTTGACGAGGTTACTGAGACTAAGAAGTCCAGTGTATGGAACAAGGTCAAGGGTGGTCTTAAGAAGGCTAAGGACGCGGTCGTCGATTTCGTCTACGATCATGATGAGGAGATCGCTTATGTCGGCATGGGCATGTGTGCAGGAGCATTTGCACTGTCCGTGGGACGTACGATCGGCTATATTCAGGGTCTGCAGGACGGATCAACATTGGGTCAGAAGTCGAATGAGGCTTACTTTGAGCTTGGTAAGATGACCGGTAAGTCTGAGACTCTCGAGTCTATCGTGTCTGGTGATTTGGAAGTGAATAAGTTTTAAAGGAAGCGAGGAGTGGGCTCAATTATGGGTCTGCTCCTTTCTTTTTTTCGCTATATATGGGTGTTTTTTTTTTGCATATTAATGGTTACACCAAAAACTCCGCTGTCGCATACTGCTAGCTTAACGCAAAAATCTTCTATCGCATCTTTTTCAACTCCTATTATGAGGGAGAAATCCTATTAAATTACTAATCGAAGGAGTTGTTAGTATGAAAACTAAGAAGTTTAAGATGGCAATGTATTATGTAGGTATGATTATTACTAGGCTGAGCATTATCGGCCTGGCGTTTGTAGTCGGCTGTGCCATTAGTGAGATTCTTTATGAGTCTTGCGATTGGTGGTATGCTGATTGCTGGCTGCTGGGAACTGTATGTGCTGGTCTACAGCTGATGGCATACCTCGGCAAATTGGCAAGACATCTGGACATCAAGGGCGACAACGGTATTTGAGAAACATTTAAACCTATTAGGGGTCTAATACAGGCCCCTTTGGTTTTTCGCAATCGGGACAACCTCCATTATAGAGTGGAAACTCTGAATTTTATATTTAGGAGGTAATTATTATGGATGAAACAAAACGTGGAGTATACTCATTGCAGGAGTGGTTGATGACTGAGAAACAGACCAAAAGTCCGGATGATTATGAGATTTCTGTTTGGAAGTTAACTATCAAATGGATTAATCGCATAAAATCTGAGGTTAGCGAATCTGACTATGAGCGTCTTCTGCCAATTATGACTGCTATGGGTTTACTTATGCTGCATTATCCTGAAAAACTAACTGAATATTATGAAACAGGACGAGTGAACATTTAAACCTATTAGGGGTCTAATACAGGCCCCTTTGGTTTTTGGCTATGGTACAGAAGACTAAGTATGTGCAGAGAGATAGGGACACGTTCCCTTCTCTTTTTTCTTTTATATTTGTATTAAAGGATTGTGATAAGTGTATTGTTATGAACTGAGATATGATGGTATGTTTATCATAATCTTTTAATAAAGTCTGGAGGAATTAGAATGAATACACAAGGACACTACACTCGATATGCTGGTGGATTTATAGTGGAGTATCACGAGCGATGGTATGAATCAAAGGGATTGACTGGATTATTAGTACCATCATATGACGTGTTGATTAAAGGAATCGATGTGAATACCTTAGTGAAATTATCGTGTGTTAAACCAGGTACTGTACGTTCGTGGTTATATAATGGTAGGGTTAAATCGTGGAAGGAAGGTAGTCGCAAGTGGATTGACGTTGTTGACGTGATCAGGTTTTTAAAGGCTAATCGGTTCATCTATAATTATGACAATTTTATCGGTGAGATAGAGCAGATGTATCGTTCGATTCGGTCTGATATTTTTGGTAATGTTGGGTGTGGGGTTAATAGTTTGGATAAGAGTGAAGGAGAAAAGAAATGAGTAGAAAGATGATTGACTTGACAGGACGTGAGTTTGGCACTTTAAAGGTTATGTGTCAGGGACATAGGGATGATGGGAATTGTCATAACGCCTATTGGGTGGTTGAATGTACTATTTGTCATACTGCAAAAATCGTTAGGAGCGACAATTTGTTGTCTGGAAAGGTGGTTTCATGTGGCCGATGCAGCAAATTAAAGGCTAAAAATGAGGTAAATGACTTAGGGGTTATGAGAAATTTTGATGAAAATATGGTAAATTTTGGCGAAAATATGACAAATGACTTAGGGGTTATTGGTGATTTTAGTGAAAATGACTTAGGGGTTTGAACGAATTTTCTCGTGACTTAGGGGTTATTTTAAACAAGAAAATGTGGTGACTTAGGGGTTATAGGCTAATGTTGAAAAAAAAGTTCAACATTTTTCAAAAGTTCAACAAAAGTTCAACATCGAAAAATGGCTATATATAGCCATTTCTTTATTATTTTTCTTTAAATGTTGAAAAAATGAAAAAAAAAATAATATTAATAGGCTAATATATAAAAATGTTAATTATAATATAAAGTTGAAAATCTTTTTTTCAACGATTTTTTTCAACACGATTTAACTCCTATTTATTCTGAGATCTTTTATATTTTAAGGAGGACAATAACATGTCATTAGATTTCATGCACATTGTTACTAAAAATAATGGTAAGAACAAACCGAGTACAATTGAGGCCGAGTTTGATTCTAAACCGTCAAAAGACCTAATGATTAAAGGTAGCGGCTTTTATGCTATATGGGACGAAGAGGCAGGTCTTTGGAAAACTGATATATATTCTGCAGTCAGGCTGATCGATAAAGAGTTGCGAGAATACTACGAGCATGTTAAAGATTCTGCCCCTTTTAACGTGCAATATTTAGTGACTACATCCAACGGTGCTCTTGATCGATTTGTTAAGTATTGCACCAAGCAGTGTGCTGATAATTTTGTTCCGCTAAACAACAAGGTAATGTTTGCCGATTCTGAAATCAAGAAGACAGATTATGCGTCGTTTAGACTTCCTTATTCATTGGAGAAGAATCCCACACCTTATTGGGACGAGCTCATGGACGTTTTATATTCTGACGAGCGACTCAAACTGGAATGGTTGATTGGCGCGGTGGCTTCTGGAGAGACCGGAAGCATACAGAAGTTCTTCGCTTTATATGGTGCTCCGGGATCCGGTAAATCAACAGTGCTTGATATTATCGCTAATATGTTCAATGGGTATTATACCATATTCAGCGCTGAGGCACTCGGTTCTAGTAATCAGATTCACTGCCTGGAAGTTTTTCGTAATTTCCCGGTACTTGCTATTGAACACGATGCTGATCTCAGTAGGATCGAAAAGAATACCACACTTAATAGTTTGATTTCACATGAGTATCTTGCCGTTAATGAAAAATTTAGAACCACATATTATGCACGATTCAATGCTATTCCAATTATAGGTACTAATAATCCGATCAAGATTACTGACGCAAAGTCCGGTTTAATTAGACGTCTTATTGATATTCATCCAACTGGCGAGAAACTTAGTATAGATAGATATCGCGAGGTGGTTAATAATGTCAAGTTCGAATACGGTGCAATTGCTTATAAATGTTTAGAGTTTTATAAAAATAATAGACACTTGTATGATAATTATGTACCGACATTAATGATGGGCGAAACGAACGATACTTTTAACTTTTTTGAAGAGAAATGGCATGATTTAAAGGACACTGATCGTATTAGTCTTTCCTATTTATGGGAAGAGTATAAGAAATACTGTGTTGATGCTAACATACCATATCCTCTTACTAAAAAGAAGTTCAAGGTAGAAGCTAAAGAATACTTTGAAGAATTTTACGAAAAGATGCGAATTGATGATGTCGTATGCTCCAACGTATATGTAAAATTTAGAGATGACAAATTTTTCTCTGATAGCGACGATATCATGCCTTTGGCCAAAGCTGATCAATTTAATGGGTCAGCATGTGCGACACCAGTTTTGACGCCGAACCTTCCAGACTGGCTGGATTTGAAACCATATACTGATTTTGGAGCTGACGTAGATAACAAGTTTTATATTCAGTGTAAAGGTTGTCCAGCACAGCGAAGTCGTATAGCTTATGGTAACGAGGTGCCGTGCTATAAGTGGGAGAATACAAAATCTACCCTTGATAAGATAGATCAGACTGAAGTTCATTTTGTTAAGGTTCCAGTTAATCATATAGTCATCGACTTCGATCTCAAGGATAAAGATAAAAAGAAATCACTGGAACTCAATCTTGCAGCGGCCGCTAAGTTTCCGCCGACATATGCTGAAGTTAGCAAGTCTGGTAATGGCGTTCATCTGCATTATATTTATACGGGCGGTGATCCCGAACGACTTAGTAGTATCTATGATGATAATATTGAGATTAAAGTGTTTACTGGTGGCAGCAGTCTTAGACGAAAGCTTACACTGTGCAATAATCTTGATATTTCAAATATTAATAGCGGGTTACCGTTAAAGGAGGATGCTGACAAAGTGATAAATCAGCAAGTGGTATTAACCGAAAAGGGACTTAGAACAGTGATACTTCGAAATCTCAAGAAGGAGTATCATGCTGACACTAGCTCGAGTATCGATTTCATTGCCAAGGCGTTAAAGGATGCTTATGATAGTGGTTCCGAGTATGACGTTAGTGACATGCGTCCAGCGGTCATGTCGTTTGCAGCGCAGGCCAGTAATCAGAGTCTTCGGTGTTTAAAGGTTGTTAACCAGATGAAGTTTAAGTCTGAGGATAAAGACGAAGGCGATGATGCGGGTGTTAATGAGAAACTCGAAGCGGCTACTGTTGGCGGAGATTCTGAGCATCTTAGCAGCAATAGCGTCGATCCTGATGAGTCTAGATTTGTATTTTTTGACGTTGAGGTTTTTCCTAATCTATTTGTTGTAGTATGGAAATTAAAGGGTGTCGAAAATAAGCCCGTTGTGTGGATAAATCCCACTCCGTCACAGATTAAATCATTATGCCAATATAGTCTCATCGGTTTCAATAATCGTAGCTATGACAATCACATCCTTTATGCTCGTATGCTTGGATATACAAACGCCGAGCTGTATAACCTTAGCAAACGCATAGTTAATAACGAGTCTAAGAATGCTTCGTTTAGAGAAGCTTATAACATGTCGTATACAGACATATATGACTTTGCGTCTGCAGGTAATAAGATGAGTCTTAAAAAGTGGGAAATCAAACTTGATATTCATCACTTAGAGTTAAGTTACGATTGGAATAGTCCCATCGATGAAGATAAATGGCAAGAGGTCGCCGATTATTGTGTTAATGATGTCATTAGTACCGAAGCGCTGTTCGATCATCTTCGTGGAGATTATATGGCACGCGTTATCCTTGCTGATATTTCTGGAGGCACTGCCAATAACACAACTAATCAACTTACTGCCAAGCTTATATTCGGGAATGATATGCATCCGCAAGGTCAATTTAGATATCGAGATCTTTCGAAACCAGTAATGACTGTTGAACCAGAGATTATGGATTTTTACCACAAGTATTGTCCAAACATGGTTAAAAATTCGTTCGGTTCGGCAAGATCTATACTCCCTTACTTTGAGGGATATACTTTTGATCATGGAAAAAGCATGTATAAAGGTGAGGATACTAAGAACGGTGGCCTTGTAAGATCTGTCCCTGGCATTCACTATAATGTGGCACTTATCGACCTAACCTCTTGTCATCCTCATTCGGCCGTTGCAGAATGCTTGTTTGGCCCAAAATATACTGAGATTTATTATCAGCTTGTTTTGGCCCGTGTTTATATTAAGCATAAAGACTGGGATAAGATGTCTTCTATACTAGACGGCAAGCTCTCACGATATGTAGACCTTATACAGTCGGGCCGTGTTAATCCTAAGGACTTATCTAATGCTTTAAAGACAGCTATTAATAGTGTGTATGGTCTTACATCGGCTAGTTATGATAATCGTTTTCGAGATCCAAGGAATATCGATAATATTGTAGCTAAGCGAGGAGCTTTGTTCTTCGTCGACCTCAAAGAGGCCGTTGAATCTAAAGGCTATAAGGTCGTGCATATAAAGACTGACTCTATCAAAATAGCAGATGCTGATCCTATTATAGTAGAGTTTGTTATGAACTTTGCGGAAAAGTATGGTTATCATTTTGAGCTTGAAGCGGTATACGATCGCATGTGTCTTACTAACGATGCTATCTATATAGCAAAATACATGACGCCAGATCGGTGCCAATCTATTTATGGTACTATACCAGGTGATAATGCTGACCATGGCGGTCAATGGACTGCTACTGGCGCACGCTTCCAAGACCCATACATTTTCAAAACCCTGTTCTCTCACGAGCCTATTACATTCAAGGATCTATGCGTTACTAAGTCGGCAAAAACCGATCTAGTGTTAGACTGCAATGAACAGTTATCCGAGGATGAGCATGCTTATCGGTATGTAGGGCGTGTTGGAGAGTTTGTTCCAGTAGTTCAAGGGGCTGGAGGAGGCTGGCTTTATCGTACCGCTTCAGCTATTAAGGACGTCGATGGTGAATCAGTTTCGATTATTAAATACGATTCTGTCACCGGAACAAAAGGCTATCGATGGCTTGAGTCCGAGTTGATCAAAAACGATGATTATGACCGCCTTGTTGATAAACGATATTATCGAGCGCTGGTCGACGATGCAATCGCTGAAATCAATAAGTTTGGCGATGTTAATGAGTTTATTGGAGAGTCTGACTCTTTTTGATATTTCGCGAGAAAGAATGTGAAGTATGGGTAAATACTAAATATGATGGGTATCAGGTTAGTAATTACGGTCGAGTAAGAAGTTGTAGATATAACTTTGGAAAATACGATTCGTATCATGTTTTAAGAAATACAAAATCTACAAGCGGATATCTTCAAGTTCATATTCGTCTAGGATCCTTTTCGAAAACCGAGTACGTCCATCGTCTTGTAGCAGTTGCGTTCGTTCCAAATCCGAACTGCTATAAATGCATTAACCATAAGGATGAAGATCCATATAATAATAGAAGCGATAATCTAGAATGGTGCGATGCTCGTTATAATAACACGTACGGTAGCCGGTCTCTAAAAATGGGCGAATCCTTTGCTAAAGTTATTATAGCCACTTATCCTGACGGATCAGAGCACTGGTTTCGAAGTGGTACGGAAGCTGCTAGGGTACTTGGTTGTCAACAATCTAATATCCATAAATGTTTAATCGGCGCCAGACGCCATACGATGGGATATAAGTTTAGGTATGTCTGATATACATAATCTCGCAAACTAAACAGTTCCTATAATGATAGGGTAGTATAAGGTGTTAATGGTGAACACGTCCGCTTACCCGCGGAAGATTGGCGGTTCAATTCCGTCTATACTATTCTTTCTTTTTTTTCTATCAATAACTGTTCTAATTGAGCAGTTATAAATAAATTTTTATATTTTAAGGAGGGCCTATATTATGGCTAAGGTAAACAATATTCAGATCGAGAACGCAGTAATCAAGTTCAGAAA